>Ga0070683_100003365_pt1 | contig 12956 bp, 14 predicted proteins | sample KBSC713LmetaG_FD_64662 | JGI IMG/M metagenome (GOLD analysis project Ga0070683, IMG submission 64662) | Corn rhizosphere microbial communities from Kellogg Biological Station, Michigan, USA - KBS C7.1-3L metaG | ecosystem: Host-associated > Plants > Roots > Rhizosphere ...
CGATAGAGTAATAAACACTTCGGAAAGGAGTAGCTGGACGCTGGGTGCGGCGTCGGCTCTCTGGTATGGAATGTATATCGGCACACTCATATGGACCATCATCTATATGGGTGACCGAGCGACGGCTTCAGGAGGAGCGGGAGGCTCAAATGCGGTCGGCAGTGCACACCGCGGAGCTTCGGGCGCTGGAAGCACAGATCAATCCGCACTTCCTGTTCAATAGCCTGAATTCCATTCGCGGCCTGGTGGTCGAAGATCCACGGAAGGCCCAGGATATGATCACGCGTTTTGCGGCGTTGCTGCGATACAACCTCAACCACGACCGGCAGCATACGGTTCCGCTTTCGCAGGAGGCCGAGGTGGTCGAGGATTACCTGGCGCTTGAATCCGTGCGATTCGAGGGTCGCCTTAAAGTGCAGTTTACGGTGGATCCGGCGGCCGAATCGTTACAGGTTCCTCCCATGATCTTGCAGGCCCTGGTGGAGAATGCGCTTAAGCACGGCATCGCAAAGAGGCCCGAAGGCGGCGATGTCCGCATCCACGCGACGGCCCAAAACGGAGTGCTGGTTCTAGAAGTGGAGAACAGCGGGGAACTCGCAGCGGCCCGCCCCGCAGCCGATACGGACACGCAAATCGGACTCAATAATATCCGCGAGCGCTTACGCCTTCTGTATGGAGATCGCGCCAGCCTGTCGCTCAAGAACGGAGATGGCGTTGTGGCGGCGACGGTGCGGATTCCGACGACTGCATGAAAGCAATCATCATCGACGATGAGCGGCTGGCCCGGGCTGAACTGCGCCGAATCCTTGCCGCGCATCCTGAGATCGAGATCGCGGGAGAAGCCAGTAACGGAGATCAAGCGCTTGCTTTGGTCGCGCAAACATTACCGGACTTGCTGTTTCTGGACGTCCAGATGCCGGGATTGACGGGGTTCGACGTTCTCGAGCGGCTGGAAGACATTCCACAAGTCATCTTTACTACCGCTTACGATCAATACGCCATCAAGGCTTTCGAAGTGAATGCGCTCGACTACTTGCTGAAGCCGATCGCTCCGGCCAGGCTTGCGTCGGCCTTGGCAAAGGTCCGGCCTGCCACGGGATCAGGACGCCTGGAGAGAGTCTTCGTGAGGGATGGCGAACATTGCTGGATCGTTCTGCTGGCGGATATTTTTCTCCTGGAATCCGATGGAAACTACACTCGCGTGCACTTTAACGGACATCATCCTCTGATACGGCGATCGCTCAATGCGCTGGAAGCACAGCTTGATCCCGCCGTCTTCTTTCGCGCCAATCGTCAGGAAATCCTAAATCTAAAGTGGATCGATAAGGTGGATCTGGGTGTTTCGGGTGGATTGGTGGCCACACTAAAAAATGGGCGCACGATAGAAATGTCGCGCCGCCAGTCGGGGAAATTGCGGGAGATTCTGAGTCTCTAAAAGACGCGTGCGAAACTGGAGATCATGCAATATGCACGCTTAGGCGATACCGGACTCATCGTTTCCCGCTTAGCCTTCGGCGCCATGACCTTCGGCACAGGCAAAGGACCGTTTGCTGCCGTTTCCAAGGTCGGTCCCGAGCTGGCCGATCAAATCATCGGTAAGACGCTGGACGCAGGAATCAACTTTTTCAACACTGCCGATGGCTACACCGGCGGGCAGTCGGAGGAGATGCTCGGCAAGGCTCTGGGCGCCAGGCGCAAGGATGTGGCGATTGCTACCAAGGTCGCGTTCCGGACTGGTGAAGCCATGATTCATCAGGGCCTCTCGCGCCAGCATATTTTTTCTTCGGCCGAAGGCAGTCTGAAGCGGCTGGGCACGGATTACATCGACGTCTATCTGGTTCATCGCGTCGATATCCACACACCGGTTGAAGAAACGGTGGATGCGTTGAATGATCTGGTGCGGCAAGGGAAGGTTCGCTACATAGGATTTTCGAACTGGCCGGCGTGGATGGCGGCCAAGGCTGTAGGAATCCAGAAGCGGCACGGCGGAGCACGATTTCGCGCGGCCGAAATGTACTATTCTCTGGTCGGCCGCGACGTGGAATATGACGTCGTCCCGTTCCTCGAAGACGCTGGGATCGGCATGATGGTCTGGAGTCCGCTGGCAGGCGGCTTCCTCACCGGGAAATATACGCGCGAGAATCCCCAGGGCGACGGTGGCCGCCTAACGGGCTTCGACATGCTGCCTTATGATCGCGAGAAGGGCCACACGGTGGTTGATAAACTTCGCGAGATTGCCAAGGCACACAACGCGTCGCCTGCGCAGATCGCTTTGGCGTGGCTGCTCAGGAAGCAGAGCGTTGCGTCCGTTCTTATCGGCGCGAATAAGATGGCTCAACTTGACGACAATCTCGGCGCGATGAACGTCCAGCTTTCGGACGAACAGATGACGCAGCTGGATGAATTGACCGCGCCGGCGCCACTGTATCCGCATTGGTTCACTGCTCGCGTCAAGGATCCGGTGGTGGCGGCTGCCCTTGCATCCGGCAAACAGTGATCGCCCGAGAGTGATATGATCCCCTTCGTATGAAACTCGTATGAGACGGCGACGCTTCATTCAGGCACTGGCGGCTGCTCCGGCAGCTCCGGCCTTGTTGGCGCAGCGACAAGCAGCTCAACAGGCCGCGCCGGCTCCAGTGGCCGAGGCCACGCCCGCGGTTCCCGACCCGGCTCCTCTGGATTTTTCGATCGCCGATGAGGGCGCCGATCCCGTTTCTAAATTCTTCAGCGCCCGTCAGTTCGCCACCTTGAAGCGATTGTGCGACCTTCTGATGCCCGCCGCGCCTGGCTCTCCAGGTGCGCTCGAAGCGCGCGTGCCGGAGTTCATGGATTTTCTGATTGGCGATGCCCCCACACAACGCCAGCAACTTTGGCTGAGCGGACTCGACGAGCTCGAATATCAGTCGCAGAGTCGTTTTCGCAAGGCCTTCGTGGATACCGATGCAACACAGGCTGATACTCTCCTCGCTCCGCTGCGCCAGGCTTGGAGTTTCGAGCCTCCTGACGATCCGGTGGCCCGGTTGCTGGCCGCCGCCAAACAGGACGTCCGCACGGCGACCTTCAACTCGTTTGAGCGCAACATGGCTGCAGCCGGAGGAAAGCGCCCGCGCGGCGGAGGCGGGCTGTACTGGCTCGCTATTGAATAATGGGCCGAATAATGCATCGAATAATGCATCGAATAATGGGCGAATAAACCATGGCGGCCACCACCTACGACGTTCTGATCATCGGTTCCGGCGCATCCGGAGGCATGGCCGCGTATACCCTCACCAAGAAAGGCATCAAGTGTCTGATGCTGGATGCCGGACCGCCGGTCGATTTTCAGAATAACCACGTCACCAAACCGGCTTGGCAGCTCCCGTATCGAGGCTTGGGAAATCCGGCTCGCCTGCCGCACGTCATTCAAGCCACCGAGTACGACGCGAATCAGTGGGTGGATGAAAAGCAGGTTCCCTATACCCACGATCCCAACTCGCCGTTTAATTGGGTACGGGTCCGCTACGTCGGAGGCAAGTCTCTGTTCTGGTCGCGGATGTCGTTCCGCCTGAGCGATTACGAATTCAAAGCCAAGGACTACGATGGATTCGGTGACAACTGGCCCATCAGCTTGGCGGATCTGGCTCCCTACTACGATCAGGTGGAACCGATCTTTCGCGTGCGCGGCCGCAAGGAAGGTTTGAAGCAGCTTCCCGACGGCAACTTCATTGAGGACACGACGCCGTGGAGTCCGGCGGTCCAGAAATTTATCGGCGAAGCCAACAAACGCAATATCCCGGTTACGAAGATGCGCAGTTCGCTTGGGCGCGGACAACTGGCCAGCTCACTCAATCTTCTGCTGCCGGATGCGTTGGCGACTGGGAACCTGACCATCATCCCCGATGCGGTGGTCCGCGATATTACCGTGGATACGAACACCGGCCGGGTGACCGGTGCGAATTTCCTGGATCGCCATTCCCGCCGTGAAATGCACGCGAAAGCCAAGGTGGTGGTGCTGGGCGCATCTTGTCTGGAGAGTACTCGCATTCTGCTGAATTCCGGGATCGCCAATTCAAGCGGCGCGCTGGGCCACTATCTGCACGATCAGTTTTACATCACGCAGAGTGTTCAGGCAGTGATGCCGGAGGTTCGCGACAAGACTGCACCCGCGGGCTATGCCTCGGGCGGCGGCTATATTCCGCGGTTCCGCAACCTGCAGAGCAAAGAGAAAGATTTTCTGCGCGGGTATGCGTTCGATTTCAGCGCCGGCAGCACGCCCGATGCCAAGTTTTTTCCGCTGTACGGCAAAGCCCTGGACGACGCGCTCGACGCCCATCGTGGGGCGGGCTTTTCGGGTACCTGCATGGGCTCGGTACTACCGCGCTTCGAGAATCACGTGCGCATCAACAAAGATGTGACCGATGCATGGGGAATCCCGGTGCTGCATATTCAGGCACGCTACGGCAGCAACGAATTCAACATGGCGAAGGACGCGATCAACACGATGGCGGAACTGTGCCGAGCCTGCGGATGGGAGGTGCTGGCCCGACACGATCAGCCTCTTCCGCCCGGTTACAGCATTCACGAGGTGGGCACGTGCCGCATGGGTGACAATCCCAAAACAAGTGTGCTCAACAAATGGAACCAAAGCTGGGATCTCAAAAACTTGTTCGTGGTCGATGGCAGTAGTTTCGTCACCGCCGGATCGCAGAACCCGACCATGACGATCTTGTCGCTATCCATGCGCGCATCGGAGTACTTGGCCGAGCAGATGCGCAAGAACGAACTCTAGCAGGAAAGAACTACAAGAATCAGCGCAGCTCGACGGTCTTGCCACCCATCGTGATCCGCTCGGCGCGCATTTCATCTGCGGTCGTGCGATGCGGATAGCCCACCAGGGTCGCGGTGGCTCCCACTTTTAGAGCCTCCTTGGGGAAACCGCGCGAATCCATCCGTGAGGGTGGCGCCAGATATGCCAGCCAGGTCTTGCCTTTGCCGCCATCTACCTGCAGTTTGATCAGGGCGTGCGGATTCTCGTAGCTGGCTTCGCGAATGACGCCCGACAGTGTGATGGTTTTCGTCTCGTCATATCCGGTCCATCCGTGATGCGCGAGCGCGATTCCAGCCAGGAGGGCCATCAAAACTCCGCATACGGCTACATTGAGGATTGAGCGTCGCATATTGTCCAGAACCTCCGGTTTCATCGTAATCTGAAATAACGTGAAGCGCAGCGGCATGTCACCAGGATGATTCAGCAGATCGCGGATTACATAGTGGCGAACTGGAAAGAACTGGTACGCCCGGCCGTTCTCTTCGCCGCCGTACTGTTCTTAGGATGGCTGTTCCATCACATTGTCTTCGGCCGGCTGCGCCGTTGGGCAGCATCCACTAAGACCCGCCTCGATGACATCCTGATCGATTCTTTCCACGGCCCGTTCCTGCTGTGGATCCTGATTCTGGCGATTCATCTGGCCACGGAGTACTCGTCGCTTCCGCGCGAGGTGACGCGCTGGTCAGCCAAGCTGCTGCTGGCCCTGTGGATTATTTCTCTGACCATGGTGTTTGCCAGACTGAGCAGACGCATGATCCAGGTCTATAGCTCGAACCTGGAAGGAGTGCTGCCGGTTGGAACTCTCACCCAGGTCCTGACCGGCCTGATCATCGGCATCCTGGGCGCGTTGACCTTGCTGCAACAGGTCTTCGAGGTTGATATCCGAGCGATTCTTGCAGCTCTAGGTGTGGGCGGCCTGGCGGTCGCTCTGGCCCTTCAGGACACCCTGTCCAATCTGTTCGCAGGCTTCTACGTGAGCGTGGCCCGGCAGATCCGTATTGGCGACTTCATCAAAATCGACTCGGGACAAAGCGGCTACGTGCAGGATATCGGCTGGCGAAGCACGACCCTCGAGGAAACCGCGGGCAACCTCATCTTCATTCCGAACAGCAAGCTGTCGCAGAGCATCGTTACGAATTACAATCTTCCGAACCGGCACATGGCCGTCGCGATCATCGTTCCAGTCGCTTTCACGTCTGACCCGAGCCAGGTGGAGCGGATTCTCAAGGAGATCGCTGCGTCCGCTACGGATCAGGTTGCCGGACTCTTGAAAGATCCGGCGCCATCGGTGCGCCTGATCCCGGGCTTTGGAGAAACGTCCATGGACTTCACGTTGGGCTGCCATGTGGCGGAGTACGCGGACCAGTTTCAAGTGCAGCACGAGCTTCGCAAACGTATTGTTCTCCGGTTTCACGAAGAGCGGATCACGTTTCGATCAGCGCCGACACCAGCAAAGCAATAGTGGTGAAACTTATTCGTTTGTAGCGAATCTAAGTTCTTGACAGCAGCCTAAATTGGGAGGACAATTGCCGCATAGAGTGGCATGTTTGCACTCTGCAATTGCCCTCTACGAGAGCGGGCGCTAGACCAACCTGACTAGTAAGGGAGGCGTATAGCGCGTGAGGACGAATCCCAAAAGCGGCGCCAGGAAAAACGTCAGCCGGAAGAGTGCGAGCATGGATCCCCCGGTTCCCCTTATAGGGACTACTGGGTCAAAAGCTGAGAAAACCCCTGAGTCCACAGTGGTTTCATCCGAGACAATTCCTTCAGACACAGTGCCTTCAACGGAAGACATCGCCAAACTCGCCTATGCTCTTTGGGAAGCGCGTGGCGGTAACGGCGGGTCGGCCGAAGAAGACTGGTTTCGTGCGGAACAGGAAATTCGAATGCGTTCCTGAACGCACCCTGTAACCCGCCCTTAACATCCAGATAGAGAGTGACGTGGAAGGCATCCTTACAATTCTGTTAGCAGGAGGTGCAGGCGAGCGCCTCGCTCCTCTGACGCGCGATGAGCCTAAGCCCATGATGCCGTTCGGCGGTATCTATCGCTTAATCGATCTGACGCTTTCGAATTGTCTGAACTCGGGACTCAACAAGATCTATGTCTTGACGCAGTACAAAGCCTTGAGCCTGAACCGTCACATCCGGCAGGCTTGGAATATCCTTTCGCCGGAGCTCGGGCAGTTTATTGAAGCTGTGCCGCCGACCCAACGCCTTCGCGACACCTGGTATCTGGGTACCGCGGATGCCGTCTACCAGAACATCCAGAGCATTGTGGAAGAACGTCTGCCCTATGTCCTTATTCTTTCCGCGGATCACGTGTACAAAATGAATTACGCTCACATGCTCAACTGGCATGTGGAACGCGGCGCGGATGTGACCGTTGCCACCACGCGCATCGATCCTTCCGAGTCCGCCAGGTTCGGCATCGTCAGCACGGACGAAGAGTATCGAATTCAGGATTTCGATGAGAAACCACCTCAGGAGCGCGCGGCCCGCTCGCGCTTCAATCAGGACGCCTGCAGCGCATCCATGGGCGTGTACTTGTTCTCAACTTCGGTATTGCTGGAAGCTCTGGTGCAGGATGCCGCCGATGAAAGCTCGTCGCATGATTTCGGACATGACGTGCTGCCCAAGCTCATTGGACGCCGACGCGTGGTGGCATACGACTTCGTAGATGAAAACAAGAAGGACGTGATCTATTGGCGCGATGTCGGCACCCTTGAAGCCTACTTCGAAGCCAATCTGGATCTGGTCGCGGTGACTCCGGTTTTCAATCTATACGACCAGGAGTGGCCCATGCGCACTTCAATGCCGCCTATGCCGCCTGCGAAATTCGTGTTCGCTCAAGAAGGCAAGTGCATGGGACTCGCGCTCGATTCCCTCGTGTCCCACGGCTGCATCCTTTCTGGAGGCCGAGTGGTACGCAGCGTGCTTTCCCCTGGAGTCCGGGTTGATTGTCAGGCGTCGGTCGAGAACTGCCTTTTGTTCTCGGGCGTGCAAATAGGCGCACACGCGCGCGTCAAAAACGCCATTGTGGATCACAATCTCAGGATTCCGGAATACGCCGTTCTCGGCATCGATCCGGAAACCAATCGCCGCGAAGGTCACACTGTAACCGACTCAGGCTTGGTGATCGTCCATGCGGATTCCCCTGGAATCACAGTGCAAGAAATCCAACGCCGGCCTGCCGCCTCGCAACAACGTACGGTACGCCGCGGCGCACAAACCGCCTAATAGTAGGACAGCGTTTCGATTCCCGTCCCGGCCTTGAACGTGTTCACCACTTTGGAGTTGGCCAAGTCGATTACCGAAATAGTCCCGTCACCGTGATTCGAGACCAGCGCGGTCTTCGAATCCGCGCTGAAGGCGATCCCGAATGGAGTCTTTCCGACCGTAAGCACCTGCTGCGGACCATGCAAGTTTCTCGTGCTGATGACATTTGCAAGGCCCAGCTGATCGTCACACGTCATTAGCTTCAATCCATCGGGCGAATACTTAATGCGAAACGGCCCGCGGGCGTTCTTCTCGACGGCGACCGTATCGACCACCTGATCGGTTTTCGTATCAATTACGAAGAACTTGGGATCCTTGTAGTCGACGGCAAGCACGCTTTTACCATCCGGCGAAGCCGTGATTCCTTGGGTACCGTTCGGCATGGAAACTTTGCCCGTCATCTTGCGAGCTTTAATATCGATCACGCTGACGAACGGCCGATCGTTCTTATTGGCCACGTAGGCCTTGCTTCCATCCGGCAGCACTGCGATCCAGTGACCGGTTCCTTCGGTATCGATCGCCGCAGTAATGGTTCGCGCCTTCGGGTCGATCACCAGAAACTTGCGGCTCAAATCGCATGTGGCGTAGAGGACTCCATTGGCGTCCACCTGCAATCCGTGAGGAGCGATGTAGGGAGAGATATCAATGCTTCCCGTCATTTTCTTGGACGCCAGATCGACGATTGCGATCACGTGCCCAGGGTGTGGATTCCGTCCGTACACGCCATCGCCATAGATCGGAATGTAGGCCGTCTTATGGTCGGGTGAGATGGCCAGTTCATGCGGAGGTCCGTCCGGGATGGCGAAGCTGGACAACTCCTTGAGACTCGCCGGATCGAAGAAGCGCACAAATCCACCGAGTTTGTCGATCATGATCAGGCCCTGCGTACCCGTTGGATTATTGAAGTCCAGACCGGCGGCTGTCGCTATTGCAATGACAAGGGCCAGCGCGAGAATCAACGCGGACAACTTGCGAAACATAAATTACTCCTTCAGAACTTTAACAACGAAGTAGCTCACTGACTTGGGCACTTCTTTGAACCAGTGCGGCATCCCCGCCGGGACCATTACCACGTCGCCTTTCACCAAATGGTGCGTCTGACCGCCGGTTATGTCGGTGCCGAGCCACTGCCCGGCTTTGCTCATCTTCCCGCCGACCATGGCGCCGCCTGTGACAAACGTCGCGTCGCCGTCGGTGACATATAAGATGTCGGTCTCTTTTTCGTGCACCTCTACCTGGCCCGCCTTGTCGCGATGGGAGCCAGAAACCGTATATTCTTTGGTGGAACCCAGCGGTCCGCCCTTAGCTAGAGCTTCGGCGACCTTGTCATGAGCGACGAACGTAGCCGCATCGGCCCCAAACAGAAGCGACGCACTCGCCACGATCATGAGTGTTAGCCAGTTTTTCATTGAGAGTCCTCCTATTCGTCGGGAGTCTATCACACCGAGGCGACCGAAGCGCCCAACGCACGGCGCAGCGCTGACGCCGCATCGGCGAGGGCGACGCTGGCCGTATCGATGACACCGGGGAAGCTGAAAAAGGCATGGATCATGCCGTCATACCGCTTGAGCTCTACCGCAACTCCGGCGCTTTGCAGCTTTCGGGCATACGCTTCGCCCTGGTCGCGCAATGGATCGTATTCCGCCGTGAGGATCATAGCCGGCGGCAGTCCTCGAACATCCTTCGCATTTAGCGGGGAAGCCATAGGATCGCGGGTCGTCTCCTGGCTGAGCAAGTAGCAATCGGTAAACCAGTCCATCGATTCGCGCGTCAGAAAGTAATCCTTCGCGTACTGTTGCATCGACGGACTATTGTCCGCGAAATCTACAAGAGGGTAGATCAGCAACTGAAATTTCAAAAGCGGGCCTCCACGATCCCGCGATAAGAGCGCGACGACCGTCGAAAGATTGCCGCCGGCGCTGTCGCCTCCCACGGCGATCCGCTGTGGATCGATGCCGAATTCCGCGGCGTTTTCGGCGATATAGCGGGTGGCCGCATACGCGTCCTCCGCGGCCGCCGGATATTTATTTTCAGGCGCGAGCCGGTAATCCACTGAAATGACCGCGCATCCCGATGCGTTGGCCAGGCGGCGGCACTCCCCGTCATGCGTATCCAGGCTGCAGATCACGAAACCGCCGCCGTGGAAATAGATCAACACCGGCAGCGTTTCCTTCGCCACGGGTCGATACATACGCACGGCGATCGGCCCGGCGGGACCGGGAACAGTACGATTCTGCACCTCAGCGACCGGTTCTTCCGGCCCGCCGAAATCGCGTAGGCCCGCGGACATGAGTCGTGCTTCGTCGACCGGAAGTTGTTCCAGCGGTTTTCCGCCCGCCGAGGCGAGCAGATCGATAAACGCTTTGCACTGCGGATGTAACGCCATACTTACCTCGCCTTACTGGACATTCCCTCTTCGTAACTCGACCAGCCGGACAGCATGCCGTATGGAACGTCGTGCTGCACGGCTTCGACGCGGCGGAGCTTTCCGCCTTCGATCTTGTACATCTCGAAGGCCGCGATGGTGGTCGGACGGCTCCGGCCAGCGGTAATCTCACGGCCATCGGCCAGCCTGAAGGTCGCGTATTTGCCCGCGGGCTCATCGATCGACACGCTCACCAGGGCCAGGCCGCGCTCTCGGTCTATAGCTACGAAGCGGCGATCGCGGACACGCCGGATGAAGTTGAAGTAGCCCAGCTTGAATTGCTCCGTGCATCCCATGGCAACGATGTTGATCTGCGGTCCCTGCTTGGGCGGAGCAGCGGGAGGCTGTTTTCCGGGTGCGCCACGTGCCCCGGGGTCGGGCGGCGGAGGCAACTGCGCGGAGGAATCCGGATTGTTCGCAGTCTGAACACCGTTCTGGATGCGCTGGCAGTCGTCGGTGAAAGGTGGAATCTTCGTGCCATCGCTCTTCTCGAGTGCTGATAGGTACAGGTTGGCGACGCGGATCAGTTCGGCGCGCGAAGGCCTCTGAGCTGCGGGAATCGTTTCTAGAAACGCAGGATCGGGCGAGCGCTTTTCCAGGTTCGTGGCGGCTCGCGCGTCCCGCACCACGATATTCTCGATTTCGGAAACCTGCCGGTTTTCGATCTTCAGCCGAATCGCGACGATCACCGGATTGGGCATCGGAGTATTCACTTCCCGCATGGTTCCCAGAAACGCGACCTGCCCGGTTTCGGTATCCGTCACGAACAGCCGGTAAGTGCCCTTGGACAGCGCGGTCCGCCAGAATCCGTCACCCGGATCCAGCCGCACGCCGTCTTCGGTGTTCTTCACGCGTGCCGTCATCGGCAGCTTCTTCGCATCGTGCGCGATCAAAGCGTCCATGTATTGATCGACAAAGTTCTCCAGACACGCGCGATCGCATGGACCGCTCTGGCCGGCCAACGCTCCGGCAATCATTACTCCAACGGTGAGCAATTTCTTCATGAGAATCTATTTCAATTCCGTCCCGCCTATTTCAACTCGGTAATGATGGCATGCTGCTTTCCGCGGATCAGAGCCTCCGTATGCGTCCGGTCGCGAAGATTGAAGCGGATCATGCCAGGCTTGTACGGATTCACCGTCTTCTCGCCTGTGAGCGTGGTGGACTCCAGATCTCCGTCCTCCAGGTAGAACACGACCACATCTTTATCGTGGATGTGCATCGGCGTCGGCTCGCCCATCGTCCAGGCGTAATCCCACACGATGACCCGCGCGTTCTCGATCAGCTTCTTGCTGCCTGGCCGCGGAAACGCCACGGGATATCTAGATTTGTTCTGAAACGGCTCCGCCTTGAAATCCTTCAGGCCGATCAGAATGCCCGCGCCGTCGGCGGCATGCTTGTCGCCCTTCTTCAGGAAAGCCGCGTGGCCGGTCCGCGAGACCCAAACGGAATCGTATGGAACCGCATCGGCCGCGCCGTCGATCTCCCGAACGTTAACACGTTGATTATCGACAGCAGGAGCAGTCGCCGGGGCTTGAAATCCCAGCAGGGTCACAGCAAGAATGATGAAAGTCATATTTTATTGTTTCGTGACGTCGCGGCCGCGATCGCTTAGTCCATCTTCCCAGGAGCTCCAACCGGAATTCATCCCGTAAGGAGAACGCTCCATGATTGCCTCGATCTGATGCAGTTGGCCCTTGCGTATTTCGAACAACTCTACCAATTGCCAGGTCCAAGGCTGCTGCGGACCAGCGGTCACCTTCCGGCCATCCGGTGTTTCGAAATTGCGCGTGTCCCCCGCGGAATGATCGAAGAAGATCAAGCTGAACACCAAACCCCGCTCGGGATCGACAGCCACATATCGGCGGTCGCGAATGCGCGTGACGAAATGCAGCAGACCGCTTTTGAACTGCTCCATGCAGCTCCAATTTCCGGAATAACCGGTGGCGGTCTTGGGATCCGGTCTTTGCTTGCCCTGGGCCACCGGCTGATTCGTCGTCAGCCCGCCGTTCTCGATTCGACTGCAGTCGTCGGCGAACGGATAGTCGCCCTTGCCGTCGTTCTTCTGCATCCCCGAGAAATACATGTTGGCGGTCTTCACCAGCTCTTCACGCGACATGCGCTCGGCGACCGGCACGGGCTCGGTCCACTTGTAACCAATCCGTTCGAAACCAGCAGCCGAATTCGGACTGCGCTGGACGAAGTGCTCGGCCTCGGTGATCTGGTTGTTGCGGACCTTCAGCCGCAGGCCGATGACCGCACCCACATTTGACTCCGTGATGCTGCCCAAGAACGCAACTTGCTGGGCCTCGACATCGGTAACGAATAGCCGGTACGTGCCCTTTCCGGTTATGGTGTTCCAAAGTCCGTCGCCAAGTTCCAGACGCTGGCCGTTTTCCGTGAACTTAACGCCGCGCGCAAATGGAGCCTTGGCCGGATCGTGCGCCA
>Ga0070683_100003366_pt1 | contig 12954 bp, 11 predicted proteins | sample KBSC713LmetaG_FD_64662 | JGI IMG/M metagenome (GOLD analysis project Ga0070683, IMG submission 64662) | Corn rhizosphere microbial communities from Kellogg Biological Station, Michigan, USA - KBS C7.1-3L metaG | ecosystem: Host-associated > Plants > Roots > Rhizosphere ...
AAGTCGATTTCCCCACCACACGTCTGGCACTTCCCGAAGATCTCCGGCGTCTGGTAGAGCCGCCGGAGCGCCTGATCGATGTGCCAGAGGAACCGCCCCTCCTGACTGGCAAAGAGAAATGCCTTTTCACGCTCCATGGCATCGGTGCCCTGATCGGCCATGTGAAACGAGTATGAGCTGAGGTCGCCGTCCGCCGACTGGGGCGTGGCGTTGAAGGCCTCGGAGTAGTTGCCGAGCTCCTTGAGCACACGGCGGCGCTCCTCGAGCAATCGCTTCTCGAAGTGGGCCAGTTGCTTCTTCGTCATTGGCTTGCTCTTTTTCACGCTCACGGATGGAGCCATTGCTAGTGTGCTCTCGTCAAGGCAATGCGCACGGTGTCGTCGAGCAACTCCACCGTCTGCACCGCGTCCGCCGGAACCATGACATCACCGCCGGTGATAATGCCACGCGCGAGCACTTCGCCCGCGATATACCCCTCATGCCTGCGTACCACCGCCTCCACCGACGCCGAGCCGGTCACCTGCAGCCGCACCCGGTCGCTCACGTCATAATCCAGATCCCTACGCATGCGCTGTACCCGACTCACGAGCTCCCGGGCAACGCCCTCCGCGCGCAACTCGTCCGTCACCGTTGGATCGATCGCGGCAACGTAGCCGCCGTCCTCCTGGACGACCAGCTCGCCCGACGCGCGCCGTACGATGTCCAGATCCTCCGCCGAGAGCGTGTGCGACTCCCCATCCACCGCGACCGCCACCGGATTGCCGCGCTCGAACGCCAGCAACGCATCGCTCGAAAGCGCCGCCACCGCCCGCGCGGCCAACGGCGTCCGCTTGCCGAAGCGCTTGCCGAGCGACCGGAAATTCGGCTTCGCTTCGAGACGCACGAGCGCGTCACTGCTGGACACGAATTCAACCGTCTTCACGTTCAGCTCAATTCGAAGTAACGGCTCAAGCGCCTCGAACGTTCCAGCCCTGTAATTTGGCACCACGCACACCAATCGTGAAAGTGGCTGGCGCACATTCACCCTGGCGCTCTCTCGCGCCGCGCGCGCCAGGGTGACCAGCCGCCGAATGTCCGCCATCCCCTGCTCGAGCGCCGGATCCGGCGTGCCGGTGGCACCGCCAAAGCCGGCCACGTGCACCGAGTCGCCCGTCAGCTCCCGGTGCATCCAGTCCGTGAGGAACGGCGCGAACGGCGCCAGCAGGCGGCACGTCACCACGAGCACCTCGTGCAGCGTGGCGAAGGCCGCGCGATGGTCGGGCCCGTCCACATCGTAGAAGCGAGCGCGCGAGCGGCGGACGTACCAGTTGGAGACGTCGTCCACCAGAAAATTCATCACCGCGCGAGCCGCCAGCGTCGCATCGTAGCCCAGCATGAATCCATCCACCTCGCGCTGGAGGTGCGCCAGGCGCGAGAGAACCCAGCGGTCGATCGCCGGACGCGCGTCGGGTGCCGGATCTCCCGGTCCCGGTGACCAGCCGAAATTCGCGTACCGCGCAAAGATGCCGCTGTAGACGTTTCTGAACGTGACCAGGAAGCGCCCGGCCAGCTCGCGGATGGCATCTTCGTCGAACCGCCGCGGCACCCACACCTGGCTCGACGCGATGAGAAAGAGCCGGATGGCGTCGGCGCCGTGCCGCTCGAGCACGGCCCAGGGATCCACCGCGTTCCCCCTGGACTTGGACATCTTGGCGCCGCTGGCGTCCAGCACGAGATCGTTCACGACGACGGACCGGTAGGGTGCCGCGAGCGCGTCGGTCGCCCCGTCCGCCATGTTGCCCGGAATCGCGTCTCCCAACCCCGTGGCAATCGCCAGCAGCGAGTAGAACCAGCCGCGCGTCTGGTCCACTCCCTCGGCGATGAAATCCGCCGGATACTGGCGTGACAGCATGGCCGCGCCGTCGAAGGGATAGTGCCACTGCGCGAACGACATCGAGCCCGAGTCGAACCAGGTGTCGATGACCTCGGGCACGCGATGCATCGTCCCGGTGCAACCGCTCTGGCCGCAGCGCCACTCGTAGCGGTCGATGTAGGGTTTGTGGGGGTCGAACGATCCGGGCAGCGGTTGTCCCCAGCGCGCGGCCAGCTCCGCGTAGCTGCCGATCGCTTCGCGGTGCGCATCGTTCGCATCGCACACCCACACGGGCAGCGGTGTTCCCCAGTACCGGTCGCGCGACAGCGCCCAGTCAATGTTGTTGCGCAGCCACTCGCCAAAGCGCCCCTCGCCCACCTCCTCCGGATGCCACGCCACGCGTGCATTGCGCGCCAGCATCGCATCACGGAAGGCCGTGGTGCGCACGAACCAGCTCTCGCGCGCGTAATAGAGCAGCGGCGTGCCGCAGCGCCAGCAGTGCGGATATGAATGCTCCAGCGTGCCGGCCTTCCACAGGACGCCGCGCGCCTTCAACTCCTCGATGATCACCGGATCGGCGGCCTTCACGAACATGCCGCCCACGTGCGGCATGTCCGCGGGAAATTCACCGCGCAGATCCACCGGCTGCAGAAAGGCCAGCGCGTGGCGCCGCCCCGCCGCGTAGTCGTCGGCGCCGAATGCAGGCGCCATGTGCACCACCCCGCTCCCATCTTCTGCCGACACGAACGATTCGGCGACGATCACCTCGTGGTCACCCTCACCAAACGGCACCCAGTCCAATGGACGGCGATAGCGGAGTCCCGCCAGCCTCGCGCCGGGCAGGCGCCGCACGACCTCCCACCGATCCGTCCAGTCCTCTCCCATTACCGCCGCGACACGTGCCGCCGCAAGCATCAACGTGGACGCATCGCTGCCCGTGCGCCGCCGCAGCTCCACGTATTCGAGATCGGGATGCACCGCCAGCGCCACATTGGACACGAGCGTCCAGGGAGTGGTGGTCCAGACCAGGATCCGCCGTGAGGGCGACTGAACAGGGAGCTGAGGGGCCCCGGCAGGGGCATTCCTCCCCGATTCCCCATTCCCGGTTGCCGATTCCCCGCTGGTCGCGTCCCGTAACTCCAGTGCGATGTACACGCTGGGGTCCGTCACCTCCTCGTACCCCTGCGCCACCTCGTGACTCGACAGCGTGGTCCCGCACCGCGGACAGAACGGGAGAATCTTGTGGCCGCGATAGAGCAGCTCGCGGTCGAAGAGCGTCTTCAGCGCCCACCACACGCTCTCCACGTACTCGTTGGAGTACGTGATGTACGGATTCGCGTAGTCGAGCCAGTAGCCGATGCGCGCGCTCAGCTCCTCCCATTCACCCTTGTACTTCCACACACTCTCGCGGCAGAGCTGGTTGAACCGCTCGACGCCGATCTCCTCGATCTGATGCTTGCCGTTGATGCCGAGTGCCTTCTCCACCTCGATTTCCACGGGAAGTCCGTGCGTATCCCAACCCGCCTTCCGCAGCACGCGATATCCCTTCATCACGCGATAGCGGCAGAACAGGTCCTTGACCGTTCGCGAGAACACGTGGTGGATGCCGGGGCGACCGTTCGCCGTGGGCGGTCCCTCGAAGAAGACGAAGTCCTTCGCGCCCTCTCGTTCGCGCACCGTGCGCGCCAGAATGTCCTCCGCGGCCCAGCGTTCGAGCATTTCCTGCTCGAGCACGGCGGCCGGATCTTCAGGTGGCAGCAGTTGATAACGCGTGCCGGCGCGGCTTCCGGCCGGCGGCGCCACGGACCCGGCGGTGCTCACAGTCGCTCCAGTACGCCGGTCACGAGCGCGGAGAGGGCGGGCTCGGCGCGTCCCGCGACGGCAATGATCTGCTCGACGCTCGCGGGTTCGAGCGCATCCGGCAGACAGCGATCGGTGATGATGGACAGCCCGAGCACGCGCATGCCCCCGTGCACCGCGACGATCACTTCCGGCACCGTGGACATGCCCACCACATCGGCGCCGATGCCGCGGAGAAATCGGTACTCGGCCCGTGTCTCGAGGCTCGGGCCAGGGACGGCCACGTACACGCCCTCGCGCAGGGTAACGCCCTGCGCCGTCGCCACCGAGCGAGCGAGATCGCGCAGCGCGGCGTCGTATGGCGCGGACATGTCAGGAAATCGCGGGCCCAGCCGGTCGTCGTTCGGACCGATCAGCGGATTGTCACCCAGCAGATTGATGTGATCCGCCATGAGCATCAGCTCGCCCGGATTCCAGAGCGGGTGCATTCCGCCGCACGCATTGGTGACCACGAGCACCCCCGCTCCCAGCGCCTGCATCACGCGCACGGGAAAGCTCACCTGCTGCGCCGTGTAGCCTTCGTACAGGTGAAAGCGCCCCTGCATGGCCACGACGCGCCTCCCCGCGAGCGTGCCGCATAGCAGCCGGCCGGAATGCGATTCCACCGTGGCGCGGGGAAACGCCGGGATGTGCGCGTAGTCAATGGCGACCTCGACCTCGATGACACGGGCCAGCGCCCCGAGACCGGTGCCAAGGATGATCGCCGTGTCCACGGTGCCGGAAAACCGATCGCGCACCGCGGCCACGGCGGTGGCAACCTGTTCCTGTGTGTGCGCGGCGGCGGGCGAGCGATGCGCCGCCAGGATCGTGGCGTCGTCGAGCCGAAGGCCCGTCATTCCTTGACCAGCGACTCGAGCCAGGCCGGCGTCTTGAGATGCTGTCGCAGGTCGGACACCGGCCCTTCGGCCGCCTTCGTCTCCCCACTCGTGCGCGCCTGCGGCGTGGGCATTTCCGTGGCGTTGAGCTCCGCCAGGTGACGCTCCATCACCGCGCGGAGCTGATTGATGTACGCCATGCGGGATTTCTCGAGCGTGGCGATATCCGATTCGAGGCGCCGGATCTCCGCGCGCACGGTCTCCATGAGCTTCTCGCCTTCCGCGCGCGCCTCGCGCAGAATGAGCTGCGCCTCGCGATCCGCCTGCTCCCGCGTTTCCGCGCGCAGCTGCTGCGCCGACACCAGCGCATCGTTCAGCGCGCGATCGCGGTCGCGAAAGGCCTTGAGCTGTTCGTGAAATCCGCGCGCCTTGGACTCGAGCTCCTGATTCTGCCGCGTGAGGCGCTCGACCTCTTCCGCGACCTGGGCCCGAAAGTCCTCGACCTTCCGTTCGTCGTAGCCGCGGAACGCCTTGGCGCCAAAGTCATAGCGCCGTACGTCGAGCGCGGTCAGATGAAATGATTCGTCCGTCATGTGCCTCTCGCTCCAAACAGGATGGTCCCCAACCGAACCATCGTCGCTCCTTCCTCCACCGCCACTTCATAGTCCCCGGACATTCCCATGGACAACTCCGCCGCCGGATGTCCGAGCCGGCACAACGTGTCGCGGGCGGCACGTGCACCGGCAAAGATTTCGCGCAGCGCCGCCTCCGGCGCGCCCAGCGGCGCCATCGTCATGACGCCCTGCACCGCGATCCCGCCGCACCCGCAGAGCCACTCGCCAACCGGTTCCACGTCGGCCGGTGCGAACCCGCCCTTGCTCGTCTCGCCAGACACGTTCAACTGCAGCAGCGCATGCACCGGGCGCCGGCGACTCACTCCGTGTTCATGCACTGCTTCCGCCAGACGCCGGCTGTCCACCGAGTGCAGCAGCGTGAAGTGATCCACCGCCTTCAGCTTGTTCCGCTGCAGGTGTCCGATGAGATGCCAACGCACCGGCTCCGTGACGGCGTGCATCTTGGGCAGCGCTTCCTGCACACGGTTCTCACCCACATCGTGCACGCCGGCGTTCCACGCTGCGCGCACCGCGTCAGGGCCGTGCGTCTTCGTGACGGCAACGAGTGTGACCAGCTGCCCGTGCCCGCCTCGCGCCACCGCGGCCGCGATGCGCTCCCGCACCTCGGCCAATCGGCCCGCGAGGTCCTCGTAAAGCATAAGCCGTGAACCTATCGCCGGTTACGTATTGAATCAAGAAAATCCATCGCGACCGGCCAGCATTCTGTTACACGGCTAGGCCCCCCGGCACGCAACGGGGCACCAGCGGGAAGCTGTGTCGACTGGAGGGCGCGAGGCGCTCAGGCGCGCAACTGCAGAACGGGCACTTCGCCGGTCGTACGCGGCGCGCGCCCCGCCACGAGATCCCGTACCTGCGGCGCCGTCAGGCCGCGCGTCAGCCGCCCGTTCTCGGCCACCGAGATCTTGGCGGTTTCCTCGGACACGACGACCACCAGCGCGTCGGTCTCCTCACTGAGTCCAAGCGCCGCACGGTGCCGCGTGCCGAGGGTCTTGTCCACCATCTGCGCCTGGGAGAGCGGGAGAATGCAGCCGGCACCAATGATCATGTCGCCGCGAATGATCACGGCTCCATCGTGCAGCGGCGAGTATGGCGTGAAGATCGTGGCCAGCAGGTCCGCCGACACCTTCGCCTGCATCTCCGTTCCCGACGCGAGATAGTCGCCCAGCGCGATCTCCCGCTCGAGCGCGATAATGCAGCCGATGCCCGAGCGACTCAGCCGCTCCACCGCGCCGGCTATTTCCTCGGCGACCTCGCCCATATCCATGCGCTTGAAGATGCGCGAGAAGGGAGACTGCCCCAACCGCGCCAGCGCGGCGCGCAGCTCCGGCGCAAAAATCACGAGTGCCGCGAACAGCCCGTACCGGAAGAGGATGTCCAGCACGTACGTGATCATGGAAAAGCGGAAAAGCCAGGCCAGGGCGTACACGAACGCGAGCACGCCGATTCCCACGAGCATCTGCACCGCGCGCGTGCCATGGACCAGCAGCAGCAGCCGGTAGATGCCATACGCGACGACGGCGATCTCGATGGCATCGCGCCAGCCGAAGCTCAGGAACCGGAATTGATCGAGAATGTTCACGAAGCGCCCCTGCTCCGCAGAATGCCCCACGCCACGTCCAGTGCCCGGCGATGCGCCCGCACATCGTGCACGCGGAAAATGCGTGCGCCCAGCGTGAGCGCCACGACGTTTGCGCCAATGGTGCCGTCCACGCGATCGGCGGGCTCGCGCACGCCACTCAGCTCCCCCACCACGCGCTTGCGTGATACACCAACCACAAGCGGATATCCCAACGCCACCAGGCGATCGAGCGAGGCGAGTACCGCCACTGACTGTTCGCCCCGCTTGGAAAAGCCGATGCCCGGATCGAGCGCGATCTTCTCCCTCGACACGCCGCGCGCCTCTGCGGTTTCCACACGCGCGCACAATTCGGCCATCACCTCACCAGCCACATCACTACCATAGTGCGCGTGCGTGTAGCTCGCCATGTCTCGCACGCCGCCACGCGAATGCATGAGCACCACGCCCGCGCCCGCGCGCGCACAGACGTCTGCGCTGCGAGGATCGAGCCGGAAGGCCGAGACGTCGTTGATGATCTCGGCGCCCGCATCCAGTGCGGCCAGTGCCACCTCGCTCTTCACCGTGTCCACTGAGAGCGGCACGTTCGGCAGGCGGCGGCTCAGTTCCCGGACGACGGGAAGCACCCGGCGCAGTTCCTCCGGCTCGTCTACCGGCGTGGGACTTTGCGGTCGCGTGCTTTCGCCACCAATGTCCAGCACGTCCGCCCCCTCCTCCGCCAGCCGCTCCCCCTGCGCCACCGCCGCATCCACTGATAAAAAATTACCCCCGTCGCTGAAGCTGTCGGGGGTAACGTTAATGATCCCCATGAGACAGGGACGATCGAGAGGCAGTATACTCGAGCGGAGGGACCAAGGCATGAAGCGGTGGCTGGTGGCTGGTTGAAAGGCGGTGACTGGAGGCTGGTGGCTGGTAGCTGGTCCAGCTACCAGCCACCAGCCTCCAGCTACCATCACGCCGGTGCCACCTCCGGACCGCCCAGAAGCGGAGGCTTCACGGGCTTGGGTTGCGGCACGGTGACGGGCGCCGTGGCCGAAGGCGGTGCCCCCGTAGGCAGCTTGCGCGGCGGCAGCTTCTCGCCCCGAACCAGGATCTCAATGTCGTCCGCCGTGAGCGTCTCGCGTTCGAGCAGCGCACCCGCGATCGAATTGAGCAGATCAATGTTGTCCACCAGCGTCTGACGCGCGCGCTCGTAGCTCTCGGTGAGCAGCCGCTTCACCTCGGCGTCCACCAGCTGCGCCGTCCGCTCCGAGACCTCGCGCCGGTGTCCCAGCTCACGGCCGAGGAACACTTCCTGCTCGTTGTCGCCAACCAGCACGGGGCCGATCGAATCGGAGAGCCCCCACTGCGCGACGTACCGGCGCGCGAGTGACGTGGCCTTCTGGATGTCGTTCGCGGCGCCGGTCGTCACCTTGTCGTGCCCGAAGATCAGCTCCTCCGCCACGCGCCCGCCGTACGTCATGACGAGCATGGCCTCGAGCTGCTGCCGCGTGACCGAGTAGCGATCCTCCGTTGGCAGCGTGAACGCCAGCCCCAGCGCGCGCCCGCGCGGCACGATGGTCACCTTGTGCAGCGGGTCGCACCCCTTCGTCTTGATGGCGCACACCGCATGGCCGGCCTCGTGATAGGCCGTGTTGCGCTTCTCCTCATCCTTCATGACCATGGACTTGCGTTCGGCGCCCAGCATCACCTTGTCCTTGGCCTCCTCCAGATCGGTGAGCATCACGCGGTCGTGACTGCGGCGTGCAGCGAGCAGTGCGGCCTCGTTCACCAGGTTCGCGAGATCGGCGCCCGACATCCCCGGCGTGCCGCGGGCAATGACGCTCATGTCCACGTCGTCACTCACGGGCACCTTGCGCAGGTGCACGCGCAGGATTTCCTCGCGGCCGCGCAGATCGGGCAGATCCACCACCACCTGCCGGTCGAACCGGCCGGGGCGCAGCAGTGCGGGATCGAGCACATCGGGACGGTTCGTCGCGGCGATGAGAATCACGCCCTCGTTGGACTCGAAGCCGTCCATCTCCACGAGCAACTGGTTCAGCGTCTGCTCGCGCTCGTCATGGCCGCCGCCGAGTCCGGCGCCGCGATGACGGCCCACCGCATCGATTTCGTCAATGAAGATGATGCACGGCGCATGCGCCTTGCCCTGTTCGAACAGGTCGCGCACGCGGCTCGCGCCCACACCCACGAACATCTCCACGAAGTCCGAACCGGACATCGAGAAGAACGGACGACCGGCTTCACCCGCCACCGCGCGTGCGAGCAGCGTCTTGCCGGTGCCCGGAGGACCGACCAGGAGCACACCCTTGGGCAGCCGCCCGCCCAGCCTGGTGAATCGTTGCGGATCCTTCAGGAAGCCGATGATCTCCTGCAACTCTTCCTTGGCCTCGTCGGCGCCTGCGACGTCGGCGAACGTCACCTTGGGCGTGTCGCCCGTGAGCAGCTTCGCCTTGCTCTTGCCAAAGCTGAACGCCTTGGCGCCGCCTGCCTGCATCTGCCGGAAGATGAACAGCCAGAACCCGATGATCACGAGCCAGGGCAGCCACGTGATGAGCAGATACCCGAGCGACGGCTTGGCGTCCTGCGCGCTGATCACGACGTTCGCGTCACGCAGTCGTTCGACTTCCTTGGGGCTGTTCGCCACGGGAAGCCGCACGGAGAACTTGGTGATGTCCTTGTTCCCCTCGTGCACCTGCGACTTGAAGTCGCCGGTGATCAGCTTCCCATCCTGGATGGTGACCTTCGCGATGTTCCCCTTCTCGAGCTGCTGCCCGTATTCCGTGTAGTCAATTTCCGTGGGCGAGTCGCCGGCCCCTCCGGACAACCGGAGGAACAGGATCGGAATGAGGATGAGCAGCAGCCAGAACGCGACCGTCTTGGACACGTGCGCCCAGTGAAACTGCCGCTTGGGAGGTGGTCTGTCAGCCATTACTGCAAACTCGCGATATAGGGCAAATGACGAAAGTTCTCGGCGTGGTCGAGCCCATATCCGACGAGAAACTCATTGGGCGCATCAAATCCAACAAAACGGACCGGATACGCCAGGTGATCGGCGACGTGCTTGTGCAATAATGCGCAAATATCGAGCGAGCGTGGCTCGCGGGCGGACAATACGTCCATCAGGCGATTCAACGTACGCCCGGAATCTACAATATCTTCTACAACTAGAATGTGTTTGCCCCTCAGATTTGTTTCCGGATCATACGCCAATCGGACATGCCCGCTCGACGCCATGGCGTCGCCGTAGCTCGCCGCCACCACGAAGTCCACCTGCAGCGGCCGGCGAATCTGGCGCACGAGGTCGCCCAGAAAGATAAAGCTCCCCTTGAGCAATCCCAGCACCAGCAGCTCGCCCTCCGCATACGCGTCCGTAACGGCTTCACCCAGCTCACGCACGCGTCCGGCAATGGTCTCCTCGTCAAACGCCACGCGCTTCACCGGGCGGCCGTCGAGACGCGGATCAGCGGTCGTTGTGCTCACAGCGGAATAGTACCTCCGGTCTGCCGGACCGGACGGTTGCCGCCTCACCGCGGCGCACCCCGGGAACCCAGACGATCTCTTCTCCGGAGAGGACGACTGGCCAGCCCGTTCGGCTCGCGGCGTCCACTCCTGCATCGCGCAGCAGCCCCTTGATCCGCCGCGGCCCCCGGGCCCCGGCTGGCGTCATCCGGTCACCCGGGTGCCACCCACGCACGGTGAGCGCCGCCTCGGCGGAGAACGACGCCTCCCATAGCGATGGCGCGCGTTTCGGGAACGGATTTCGCGAACGGGTGCGCCGAAATCGAAAACCGGCGAAGACCGTTCCATCGCGCAGCGTGCTTTCCGTATCCGCTTCGACGTGCGTGTGCTGATGTCGCAGCCGCAGCCGATCTCCCTGACGCACGATCTCGTAACCGCCCGAGAGCTGGATGCGACCGCCTGCCCTCTCCTGCATGGTAAACTGGGCGGCGCGTTCCGTTCCGCGGCGATCCATGGCGATGCCGAGCGGCGCCGCGAGAACCGGCCAGATCAGCCGCAGCATCGGAGCATCATATCCGGCGAGCCTGGTGCGGGCAACCACCACGCTGTCACCCTCGCGCGCGGGCTGCAGCGCCGAGCCAACGACGTCATCCAGCTCGCGCCGCAGCGCTGCGGCACGGGCCGCGAGGTCGAGCAGTTCATCGCTGAGCCCCGGCCGCACGCGGTTGCACGCAGGCAGGAGGTCCAGGCGCACGCGATTGCGCAGAAAGCGACGCGACGCGTTGGACGGATCTTCGATCCAGGCGAGCTGCCGGGCCCGGGCGTAGCGCGCGATGTCCGATCGCGCGAGCGAGAGCAGCGGCCGCACCACGTCGCTCGGGGCGAAGAGCGCCGCCAGCCCTCGCGCGCCCGCCCCGCGCAGTGCGCGCAGGAAGACGGTCTCCACCTGATCGTCGCGCGTGTGCGCGGTGGCCACGCGAGCGTGGTGATCGCGCGCGACCGCATGCAGGAAGTGCCAGCGTGCGTCGCGCATGGCCGCTTCCGATCCGGGGTGTCCGACGGCGCGCCCGCGCGCCACGGGGAAGCCCAGCACCGTCGCGCGCGCTTCGACCTGGTCGGCTGCCTGGGTTGCCCACGGGCCGGAGCCGTGGTCGAAGGTGGCCACGCACGCCACTCGCTCCGGACAGACTCGCGACACGGCGTCGAGCAGCACCATGGAGTCGACGCCGCCGGACACGGCCAGCACGAGGCGGGCCACGCCAGGCATCGCGGTGCGCACCTCGCTGAGGACAAGAGCTTCCGTCTTGGTCATGCGGAAAACTACGCCGATAGGCGGAGTCGCGCCCCTGGCGTCATGCCGGGCGGCCCTCACCTACTGGCCCGGCGGCACCGCGATACGTACATTTCCGCACGATCGTCATGGCATCAACCACTCACTCGTCGGGGACATCGTGGAGACGAACGGACCATTGGGCCTGCTCTGGATGAGCATCGGGTTGGGCTGCTTCTATGTTGGCCTCCTCTGGCTCAATCTCCTGCTCGGCCACTTCCTCACGCCGCTCTTCCTGCTCACGGCATCACGCATGTTCGGTGGAAAGAAGCGCGACGAGGCCGCCCCGCCCGCCTGATGATGCGCCAGGTCAGGCACAGCGGCTGAAGGAACTGAGGTCTGGCGGGGCGGCGGTGGGTGAGGCCGCCCCGTTTGCATTACCGCGGTGGCCCAGTGCCGCCGATCACTCTCCACGCGAGGAGCACACGACATGGGTTTCATCATCCTGCTGATCATCATCGTGGCCGTGGGGTTCTGGTTCATGAGCGCGTACAACAGTCTGATTTCGCTCCGCAATCAGGTGTTCAATGCGTGGAAGCAGATCGACGTGCAGCTCAAGCGCCGCCATGATCTGATCCCGAATCTCGTCCAGACCGTGAAGGGCGCCATGAACTTCGAGCGGGAGACGCTCGAGGCCGTCGTGGCCGCGCGGAACAACGCCATTGCGGCAACAACGGGCGCTACCATGGGCGCGCCGACTTCCGCGCAGGTGCAGCAGACCGCCGCCGCGGAAGGACAGCTCACGTCGGCCCTTGGCCGTCTGTTCGCTGTGGTGGAGGCCTATCCCGATCTCAAGGCGACCGGCAACGTGGCTCAGTTGCAGGAGGAGCTTACGTCGACCGAGAACAAGATCGCGTTCGCGCGCCAGCTCTACAACGACACGGCAACACAGTACAACACGAAGCAGCAGCAGTTCCCCACGAGTCTCGTGGCCGGCATGGCCAAGGCGTCGCCTGCAGAGCTCTGGGAGATCACGGATACCGCCGAGCGTGAAACGCCGACGGTGGATCTGTCCATGAATCCGAAAAAATGATCGCCAACCCGAATCTCTTCGCGCAACAGGAGGCCAATCGCCGGCGCTCACGATGGCTGGTGATTGGCTTCATTCTCTTCTTTGCGTGGCTGGGATTCGGCGGGGATCTCATTGCGTATCTCTACACACGGGGCGCGCCGCCGGGAGCGTACCATTACGTCGTCCCGTTCTTCGGCATTCTGCTCACCCTCATCGGCTCCGCGATTGCCGCGTGGTCCTGGAAGACGGGTCCGCGGCGCGTGCTCTGGTCCACCGGCGCGCGGGAGCTCACGGAGCCGGTCACGCTGGAAGAACGCCAGCTCGACAACGTCGTGCAGGAGATGGCCATCGCGGCCGGCATTCCCAAGCCGCGCATCTGGATCATCGAGGACCCCGATCCCAACGCCTTTGCCAC
>Ga0070683_100003369_pt1 | contig 12950 bp, 10 predicted proteins | sample KBSC713LmetaG_FD_64662 | JGI IMG/M metagenome (GOLD analysis project Ga0070683, IMG submission 64662) | Corn rhizosphere microbial communities from Kellogg Biological Station, Michigan, USA - KBS C7.1-3L metaG | ecosystem: Host-associated > Plants > Roots > Rhizosphere ...
CCCCGATCCTTGCCTTTCACGATCCGGAGGGGCAGCTGCGGCGGGATCCCGGGAGGACCGGCGGCGATCTCCTCGGGCGTCATCGGACGCAGGTGGTTGCGCGGACAGAACCACGCCGAACACGGCACCTCGTCGGCGGCGTTCACGTCACGCGCCGGGCGCGCGCCCTCGAGCGCGAGCGCCCGATCGACCTCGCCCGCCAGATCGTCGCGCGCGATCAGCATCGAGTCCAGATTGCCGAGCTCGCTGGCGCGCGGCGGCCGCGGCACGTCCTCGCTGTCGTGCTCTTGCCATGCCACGGCGCGATCCGGGAACGTCCGCGGGGCCGGATCCGTCGCGCAGCCGGGCCCGGCGCCGGACATCACCGCGACGCACACCGCGATGCCGAGCCAGCGCCTGGACGCCACCGCCCCCATGCTCATGTCTCGGACGTCGCGTCGCGGGCGACGTCCACGGCCACCGCCCGCATCTGGCGCGAGGGCGAACGCGGCGCCGGCTCGTCGCCCGCCAGGTAGCGATACCGGCGCGCAAGCGCCACCGCGATCAGCAGCCAGAGCGCCACCAGCATCAGGTTGGTGACGGCGAATCCGCGGCGCGACAGCGAGAACAGGTGGAGGCAGACGAGCACCATCGCGCCGGCCGCCATGTCTCCCAAGCGCACGCAGACGGTATCGACCGTCGCCTTCCCCGTGTATTTGATCTCGCGCGTGGTCGGGAGAAACAAGGTCTGCTCGACCGTGGCCTCCATCGAGTAGTCGAAGCTGTTCTCGGCGGCCTTGGCCATCGCCACCACCGCCAGCGTCGGCAGCAGCGCGATCGCGCCGTACCCCCCCAGCGCCACCGACGGCAGCAGGAACAGCGCCCAGCGGGTCCCGCCGCGCCGGAGGACGCGCGAGACCAGCAGCGCCTGGACCAGGAACGCGAATGCGTTCACCACGCCGTAGAACGCGCCGTAGAAGCGGCCGATGATCGCCTGGCGCGCCTCGACCGGAAACGCCTCGGCGTGGGTCTTCACCGCGTCGGCGAGGATGTACTCCCCTTGCGTGTTGACCAGGTTCGCCACGAACAGCAGCGCGCCGATGAGCAGCAGGTACCGATCGCGCATGACCAGCGCGATCGCGCCCCGCGCGCTCGCCGCCGCGGGCCTCGTCCGCTCCGGCGCATCGATCGGAACGCCATGGTCGATCGCGGTGACGATCGCCAGCGACAGCGCGTACAGCGCCGCCGCCGTCAGCATCAGCCCGTAGATCCCCATGCGCTCGATGAGGTGGCGCGCGACCTGCGCGCCGACGATCGCGCCCGCCGCGCCGCCGATCGCGATGACGCCGAACAGGCGCTCGCCCGCCTCGCGGTCGTAGATGTCGGCGGCCAGCGACCAGAACTGGGCGACCCCCAGCAACCCGACGATCCCCAGCCACATGTAGAACGCCGCCGCGATCGGAACGCCGAGGACCCCCAGGATCGCGAAGACCGCGAGAGACACGATGAACCCGATCAGCGTCACGCAGATCAGCGTCAGCGGGCGGGCCCGTCGCGCCAGGCGCCCGTACAGCGGCAGCAGCGCGAGCAGCAGCACCGCCTGCGCCGACGTCGCATAGATCTTGAGCTCGTCGCCTTGCAGGCCCCAGAACCCCCACAGCAAGATCAGGGGTTCCCTGACGGTCTTCAGCAGGTAGTAGGCGGTGAGCAGCAGGAAGATCTGCAACCCGAACAGCGCCACGCGCCGGCCCTCGCCGGGGCGAACGTCACCGAACACCTTCCATAGATTCGCGCCGCGCGCAGGGCGGTGATCGTCGGAAACATCCGTCACCCCTCCAACATGGGGACCGGCCTCGACGTGACAACCGGATGCGCGGCATCAGGTTTTTGCGTACGCGCGATAGTCGAGCCGCCTCGCCGGCCCGACGACCGTCAGGTCCCGAACCGCTTCTCGAAGATCGCCCTGACCCGCCCCATCCGCGCGTCCAGGTCGGCGCCCAGCGCGTCGGGCGACGTGCCCAGGCTGCGGGCGAGCATCGGGAGATCGCGGGGTGACACGACGTCCTCGGGGCGGTCGAGCAGCAAGCGCAGCCGCAGCGTCGCCCGGCGCAGCGCCGCGTAGTCGTCGGCCAGCGTCTCCGGCCAGCCGAGCGCGACCAGGCGCGCCAGCGACGCGGCCGTCGTCGTGACGCGGACACCAGGATCGGCGGCGTGTTCGAGCTGGCCGAGTGCGACCAAAAACTCGATGTCCATGATGCCGCCCGGGTCGAAGCGCAGGTGGCGCGAGCCTGCCGGCACGCGCCCGCGTTCGGTCTCGACGCGCGCGCGCACCCGGCGCAGGTCCGCGATGAACTTCGCCGCGTCGAAGGGCCGGTCGAACGCGATCGCGCCCAGCGTCGCTTCCCGCTGCGCGCGCAGCGCCGCATCCTCGTCGCTGAATACGATGCGGGCGCGCAGCAGCGCGACCCGCTCCCACCCCGCCGCCTCGTCGTGGTGGTAGCGCTGGAACGAGCTCCAGGACGTCACCAGCAGGCCCTGCTCGCCCGACGGACGCAGGCGCGTGTCGACCTTGTAGAGGCGGCCTTCCTCCAGCATCGCCTCCACCGCCGAGATGAACCGCTGCGACCCGCGCGCGAACCACTCCCGGTGGTCGATGCCCGTGCTGCTCTCGCCGTCGGCGCCGTACAGGAACACCAGATCCAGATCGGAGCCGTAGCGCATCTCGCGCGCGCCCAGGCTGCCGAGGCCCAGCACGGTGAGGCCGGCCTGCGGGACGCCGTAGCGTGCCGCCAGCGCGGGCAGCGACGCCTCGATCCCTTGCTGGAGGCAGATCTCGGCCAGGTCGGTGAGGCCGCCGGTGACCTCCGTGGGGTCGACGTCGCCGGCCACGTCGTGCAGGCCGATCCGCAGCGTCTCCTCCGACTGGAAGCGGCGGATGGCGCGCAGCCTCGACTCTTCCAGGTCTTCATCTACGTGCACGCCGGCGCCGGCCGCGCGCGGCAGCACGGCCGCGAGGCGCGCCTTCAGCTCGTCGAGCGTGCGCACGCGCGCGCCCAGCCCCTCGACCAGCGCGTCCCACATCGGCGGGTGCCGGATCAGCAGATCGGCCAATCGATCGCTGGTCCCGAACAGCGACCCGAGCATGCGCGCCAGCTGCGGCTCGTCGCGCAGCAGCAGCATCGACGCGTCCGTGCTGCGCCAGATCAGATCGCGAAAGTGCAGCAGCGCGCGATCCGGATCGGGAGACGCGATCGCCGCCTCGAGCAGCGGCGCCGGCAAGCGCGCCCCCAGCGCCTCCAGCGTGTCGGCGGCCGCCTCGGTGTCGCGAAACCCGACGGCCGCCGCCAGCCGCTCGATCTCCGCGCGATCGCGCATGGGGTCCAGCAGGCGGGCCGCGTCCAGGTGCATCTCCGCCGGTGGCTCTCCCAGCGTCGCCGCGATCGCCTCGACGGCCACCCGCGTGCTGCGCACCTCCGCGTCGAACGCCGCCAGGCTGTCGAACCCGAGGCCGGCGGCGAACCGCGCCCGCGCCTCATCATCCGACGGCAGCCGGTGGTTCTGCGTCCCGGTCGCGACCTGCACGCGATGCTCCAGCCGGCGCCAGAAACGGTACGCGGACAGCAGCGTCCACGCCTCGCGATCGCCCAGCAGCCCGGCGACGACCAGCCGCGGGAACGCGCGCGGCGTGTTGCGCTCGCGCAGGTCCGGGCGCTTGCCCGCGTGCAGGAGCTGCAGCGCCTGCACCACCATCTCGACGTCACGGATCCCGCCCGCGCCCAGCTTCACGTCGAAGCCGGTCTGACCCAGGGCGCCGCCCGCGTCGGCGGGATCGCGGAACAGCGCGCGCAGGCCGCGCACGTCGTCGATCAGGCGCGCGTCGATGCTGCGCGGAAAGATGAACGGATCCAGCGTCGCCAGCAGCTCGTCGCCCAGGGCGCGGTCGCCGGCGGCGGGCCGCGCGCGCAGCCACGCCTGGCGCTCCCAGGTTCGCCCGAACGTCTCGTAGTAGCGCTCGGCCGCCGCGAGCGAATTGCACAGCGGCCCGTTGCGCCCCTCGGGCCGCAGGCGCAGATCGACGCGGAACACCATGCCGTCGCCGGTCGGCTGCTCCAGCGCCGCCGACACGCGGCGCGACAGCTCGGAATAGAACTCGTGCAGCGACGTCTCGCCGGCCGCGCCCGCGTCGGTCGAGTAGAAGTAGCAAACGTCGACGTCCGACGAGAAGTTCAGCTCCTCGCCGCCCAGCTTCCCGAACGCCATCACCACGAACGGGACGGGTCCGCCGTCGTCGGCCTTCGGCTCGCCCTTCTCGCGGCGCAGCTCGGCGCCGCAGACGTCGACCGCCACGTCCAGGCAGATGTCCGCGAACGACGACAGCTCGCGCGCGACCTCCTCCGTCGTGCCCCACCCCAGCTCGCGCGCGCCCAGGCGCAGCATCTCGTAGCGCCGGACGCGGCGCAGGCACGCCTGGACGGCGGCGAGATCGGTCGCGTCGGCCGCCGCCGCCCTCACCTCGCGGGCGATCACTTCGGGCGGCTTCGCGCGCCGCAGCCACGGATCCCCGGCCAGCCTGGCGAACGCGCCGACGTCCGCGGTCAGGAGGCCGGGCAGGAAGTCGCCGCTCGCGAGAATCGCGTCCAGCAGCGCGCGCTCTGGCGCCGCCTCGAGCACGAAGCCGCCCGCCTCGATGAAGCGCTGCCGCCGCGAATCGACGTCGGACATGGACGGCCCCTCACCCTTACCCTCTCCCCGCTGCGCGGGGCGAGGGCAAACGGGTGCGGTGATTCGCGCGCATCAGGCGATCCGGGCGATGCGGGGTCACAGGTCCGCCTGCGCGAGGGAGAACTTGTTGTTCTGGTCGTGGATCACGCGGAAGCTGCCGCGCGCCTCGGGCGGCAGCATTCCCTGCAGGCGCGCTTGCTGGAAGCGCTCGTAGAGGAAGAACGCCCGACGGCCGCGGTGACGCGACACCCACTCCTTCAACTTGTCGTCGGCGCCGTCCTGATCGAAGACCGTGCGTTCCTCGTTCGGGCCCTCGTAGATCTCGTTCGACGTGTAGAACGTCTCGCCGCGCCAGTACAGCTGGTACGCGATCAGGCGTTCATCGGGCGAGCGGCGGTTCTCGTAGTACGCGGCGATCGGCCCCTTCTGCGACCACGAGGGCGCCACGTCGCGCATGAACCCGTCGAGGAGGTAGAACGTGAAGACGATCGCGGCGCCGGACAGCCCGACCGCGGCCCAGCGGCGGACGCGCGGGATCGCCAGCGCCGCGGTCGCGAGCGCGAACACCAGGCAGAAGCCGATCAGCGTCCCCGAGAAGTCGAGCTTGTCGGGCCACGGGCGCCCGGCCTTGTTGTGGATGTAGTCGTACGAGAACAGCCACAGGAACCGCTGCGCCGAGCTCTTGCTGTCGACGAGATCGATCGCGACCAGCGCGAGCAGCGGGATCCCGATCAGCGCCACGACCGCCGCGCGCCGCCAGCCGCCGCGCGTGATCAGCTCGTCGATGAAGCAGCCGACGACGATCGCGATCCCCGGGATCGCGGGCAGGACGTAATGGTGGAACTTCGTCATCGACAGCGACACCATCGCGTACGCCGCGACGAACCAGATCGCGCCCAGCAGGATGATGCCCTGCTTGCGCGCCTCGGCGGGATCGGCGGGCGCCGCGCCCGGCGCCGTCCGCTTGCCGCGGAGCACGGCCCACCCCAGCGCGGCGGGAGCCACCGCGATCCAGGGCAAGAGCCCATAGCCCAGCTCGCGCACGAAGTACTCGAACGTGCCGCGATCGCCGTGGCGGCCGATCACCATGCGGCGCCAGTGGTTGTCGCCGAAGAGCTCGTTCCAGAACGCGCCGCCGTGGCGGATGAGCATCGCGTGGTGCCAGGGCGCCGCGACCAGCACGCACACGATCAGCGACACGACGACGCCGTACAGCAGCTGCGCGCGCCTCAGTCGACGCCAGTTCCAGGTGAACCCGAGGTAAGCGATGAACACGATCAGCGGCAGGCCCAGCCCCGCCAGCCCCTTCGCCAGCACCGACAGGGCGCACATGATCGCGGCCAGGTACAGGTAGAACGGCGCCTTGTAGCGGGTGCGCGCCGCCAGGAACCCGAACAGCGCGAGCCCGAGGTAGTACGGGATCATCGCGACCGCGCCGTACATCTTCACCTCGCGCCCGCCCCAGGGCACGACCACCTTCAGCTGGATGGAATCGATCAGCAGCTGCGGCACGGTCACCAGCACCGCCAGCGCCAGGGTGCCGTAGAAGAGCGGATGGTGCGGCCAGCTGCGCCAGCCCCGACCGCGCCGGGGCAAGACCTCATCGGAATCGTCGAACAGCGCGAGCGCGCCCAGGGCCAGCGCCATCGCCATCGGGCCGACGAACGCCATGTCCGTCATCGCCTGGCGCGCGACCAGGCTGTACATCGGCGCGGTGGCGCAGACGATCGCCGCCAGGATCCCCGCGCGCCGCGACACGAAGCGCGCCGTCACGAGATACACCGCGTAGATGCCCAGCACGCCCATCAGGCAGAACGGCACGCGCGCCGCCCACTCGGCCGCGTGACCGACCGCCATCTCGCCGGGCGAGCCGCCGGGCAAGCCGACGCCCGCGACGTGCATCGCGATGCTCATCAACCAGAACGACAGCACCGGCTTCGACCAGAAAACGTCGGGATCGCGCGGCGACCCCGGCCACCACAGGCTGATGAAGTCCCCGCGGTGGGTCATCTGGCGGGCGACCTCGGAGTAGTGCGTCTCCCACGGATCCCACAGGCCGTACGTCCCGGCGAGCGGGATGTACAGCAGCAACCCTCCGATGATGATGGCGGCGCTCACGAGCAGCGACACCTGCCGCTCGCTGAGCCGCGACATCACTGCGCGAGCACCTTCTGCAGCTTCAGCAGGTTCAGGTCGATCACCTTGGGCTTGCCGACGACCTCGGTCAGCGGCGTCGCGGCGACCTCGCCTTGCAGCATCCCGATGAGACGGCCGTGCTGGCCGCGATCCAGGTGCTCGATCGCCTCGGCCGCCAACCGCGTCGCCAGCAGGCGATCGAAGGCACTGGGGGTGCCGCCGCGCTGGACGTGGCCCAGCGTCGTGACGCGCACGTCGAAGCCGATCTGGTTCTTGTGCGCGTCGAAGTGCTCGCCGAGACGGGTGGCGTTGTTCCGCGCGCCCTCCGCGACGATGATCAGCGCGTGCGCCTTGCCGCGGGCGTAGGCGTTCTGGATGTCGCGCACGAGGACCTCGGGCTCGACCTCCGCCTCGGGGATGACGACCGACTCGGCGCCGCCCGCGATGCCGGCCATGAGCGCCAGGTAGCCGCAGTTGCGGCCCATGACCTCGACCAGGAAGGCGCGCCGGTGCGACGACGCCGTGACCTTCAAGCGGTCGATCGACTCCAGCGCGATGTTCAGCGCGGTGTCGACGCCGATCGTGATGTCGCTTCCCGCGAGATCGTTGTCGATCGTCGACGCGACGCCGACGACCTCCAGCCCCAGCTGCGACAGCGCCAGCGCGCCGGACTGCGACCCGTTGCCGCCGATGACGACGAGGCCGGTGATGCCGCGCGCCTGCAGGTTGGCGATCGCGCGCGCCCGGACCGGTTCGTCCTTGAACTCGCGCAGACGCGCGCTGCCCAGGAACGTCCCTCCGCGCTGCAGGATGCCGCCGACGTCGCGCGCGCCCAGCGGCTCGATCAACCCCGCGACGAGGCCGGCGTAGCCGTCGCGTACACCGAATGTCTCCCAGCCCTTTGCAATGCCGCCGCGAACGGCAGCGCGGATGGCGGCATTCATCCCGGGCGCATCGCCGCCGCTGGTCAAGATCGCGATCTTCCTCGTGGCCATGCTATGGGCTCGACGTATAGCATGGGCGGCCATGGCCGATCAGCCGGCGATCGCGTGGAAAGCCGCCGAGCTTCGCTCGGCGCGCACCAGGGCGGGAGGGGTCGGGAACCCTTCGATGGTTCCCGAGTGAACAAGCCGGCCAAGGCGCCGCCGCCGAACTACATCACCCCGGCCGGGTTCAAGCGGTTGACGGACGAGCTGACGTTCCTTCGGACCAAGAAGCGGCCCGAGGTGGTGAACGCCCTTTCCGATGCGGCCGCCGAGGGCGATCGGTCGGAGAACGCCGAGTACATCTATAGGAAGCGCCAGCTGCGGCAGATCGACTCGCGGTTGCGCTTCCTTTCGAAGCGGCTGGACGACGTGCGGATCGTCGATCCGCGCGCTCAGCCGCACACCGACCGGGTCTTCTTCGGCGCGACCGTCACTGTCGAGGACGCCGACGGCGAGGAGGCGACCTACCGCATCGTCGGCGTCGACGAGACGGACGGCGCGGCCGGCGACATCTCGTGGCAATCGCCGGTCGGGCGCGCGCTGCTGGGGAAATCGATCGGCGACACGATCACCGTGAAGTGGCACGCCGGGGTGCGCGAGCTGACCGTCGCCGAGATCGACTACCGCTGAAAGGACCCGCCCCCGCCCCCGCAGCGCGACACTAACGGGGACGAGGACGGGTTAAGCGTGGCCCCAGGTGGGAAGGTCGGAAGGTGGGAAGGTGGGTCGGTCGGGTTAGTGTCGATCGGTCGTTGAAGGTTAGCTGCAGCTGTGGCGGACCGGCAGACGCTGCCGCCCCCGCCACCCGTCCTCCAAGAAAGTCAGTGGTCCTTGGTGCCGCGAGCCGCGCGGCCGGTTGAACGTTTCAGCCGACGATGATCCCTGGCTCGCAGAAGCCGCCGAAGCAGATGCCCGAGCAACACTGCGCGCTGGTGGTGCACGCGCCGCTGATCGGCGTGCAGCTGGTCGAGGGCGTCGCGCAGCTCCCGGCCGTGCAGGTGCTGCTGCAGCAGCCCGCGTTGCCGGTGCACGTGCCGCCGACCGGCGTGCACGGCGTCTTGCACACGTGCGTCGCCGGATCGCAGACGCCGCGGCAGCACTGCGCGTCGGCGGTGCAGGCGGCGGTCTCGCCCCGGCAGGTCTCGCTGCCGAAGCGGCACCGCTTCGGATCGACCGTCTCGTCGCAGACGTCGGTGCAGCAGCCGCGTCCCGAGCCCGACGTGCACGTCTCGCCCGTCGGGCGGCAGTTCCGGTTCGCGAGGTCGACCTGACACTGCCCGCCCTGACAGATGTTCGAGCAGCAGTCGGCGTTCGCCGTGCAGGACTCGCTCTCGACCTTGCACAGGCCGCCGCCGCACCGCCCGCCGAAGCAGCCGAGCGCGCAGCAGTCCAGCGCCTTCGTGCACGCGACGCCGTCGGCGAAGCACGCGTTGGTGCACTGGATGACGCCGGCCTGGCCGGTCACGGGCTCGCAGCGGCCGCTGCAGCACCGCGTGTTTTCGGTGCAGTCGGTCGCCGCCGCCTGACACGCGCCCGGACCGACGCCGCCGCCCGCGCCGGGGCTTCCGACGTTGCCGCCGTGTCCCGCGGTCCCGACGGTGATGCGGCCGGCCCCGCCGTCGGCGCCCAACCCAGGCGCGGCAGCGCCGCCGCCGCACGATGCGATCACGACGACGCCGAGCAAGCAGATCGAAGAGTGACGAGAACGAAATGCGATGCGCATGCGCTACCGTGACGGGCCCGCGCGCGCCGGTTGAAAACTTCTCCCGTGTTACGCTCGACGCCGCGTGCTCGCGTCCCACGTCGTCCTCTCGTTGCACGCCTTGCTCGCGCAGCAGGCGCCGGGCGCGCCGCCTGCGGGCGAGCACGAGCAGGCGGTCGTGCTGTGGTTCCGTTCGACCGACGCGCCGACGATCGACGCGCGCGCGCTGCTGGACGCGGTCGCCGTTTACACGCGCGATCTCGGGATGTCTCTGCGCGCCGCCGCCGATCCGTTGCCCGTTCCGGCGGACGCGCAGGCGGCGCGCGCGGCGGCGATCGCGTTGCGCGCGCAGAGCGCGCGTCTCGGCTTCTGGTGCGAGATGCGCCCGGGCGCCGACCTCGTGGTGCTGACCGTCGTCGGCAGCGACGGCCACCTGGAGCTGCACCTCGTCGAACGCACGGGCGCGCACGAGGCGGAGCTGTATCGCGCGATCGGCCTCAAGCTGCGCAGCGTGCTGACGGGGACCGCGATCCCCGAACCGCCGCGCCCGCCACCCGCGCCGCCGCCTGCCGCGCCGCCACCCGCGGCGTCCGTTCCGATGCTGACCGCGCAGGCCGCCCCGCCGCCGTCGACGCGGCCGTTCCTGGCGATCGGCTACCAGCTGTCGACGCCCGTCGCGTCGGCGTCGGCGCGCCACGCGCTCGCGATCGACGGGGCGCTGCCGGTGGGGCGGTTCCTCGAGATCGCCGTGGGCACCGAGCTGGCGCCGCGCCTGGAACAGCGCGCGAACGGCGATCGGCTGTCGCTGTTCGACTGGCCGATCACCGCGGGCGCGCGCGTCGTCCGGCACGGCGGCCGGACCAGCTTCGGCGGCGGCGTGTTCGCGGCGGTTCACCTTCTCTGGGCGTCGGCGACAGGCGGCGATGGCGACCAGGAGAGCTCGTTCACCGCCGCGGGCGGCGGCGGTGTGGAGGGGCTGGTGCGTTATCGGTTCTCGGGCACCCTCGCCGGCGAGCTGCGCGCCACCGTCGAGGTTCCCCTGCCCACCACGCGCTACCAGCTCGACGGCACGGAGGCGGCGGCTATCAGCACCCGCGCCGGCCTGGGCCTGGGCCTTGTCTTCCCGGCGCCCTGACGCCGACGCCGCGGTGCGGCTGAAATTCAACCGATCGCCCCGCTGGCGGTACCATCGGGACGTGGATGTGGAGGACCCGCGCGGCGCCAGGCCCCCGGCCCAGTCGGCGGCGGCCGACGACCCGGCGATGGTCGCCGGCTGCCGTGCGGGCAACGGGGCCAGCCTCGAGCAGTTCTTCGTCACGCACGTCCGCTACGTCGAGCGCGTGATCTCGCGGCTGACCGGCCCGACGCCCGATCTCGAGGACTTGGTGCAGACGACGTTCATCCAGGCCTTCCAGAGCTTCGGCCGGTACCGCGGCGAGGCCAGCTTGAAGACCTGGGTCACGCGCATCGCCGTGCACACGGCGCTGCACCAGCTGCGATCCGGCGTGCGCCGCGCGATCCCGCTGGAGCTGGTGACCGACGCCGACGAGCCCAACGATCCCGCCGCGCCCGCCGATCAGCAGGTTGCGAGCCGGCAGCTCGCGCGCCGCCTGCACGCGCTGCTCGATCGCATCGCGCCCAAGAAGCGCGTCGCGTTCCTGCTGTACACCGTCGAGGAATACTCGATCGAAGAGGTCGCCGCGCTGACCGAGGCCAGCAAGGCGGCGACGAAGTCGCGCATCTGGTTCGCGCGCCGCGAGCTGATGGCGATGGTGAAAGGCCAACCGGATCTGCGTCAACTGGTCGAGTCGTCGGGGGCACAGTCATGGCGATGAGCTGCGGTCAGGCTGGTCGATTGTCCGCCGCCTCGGCGGGCGGACACGCGAGCGAGGCACAGCGCCTGGAGCTGGAGGCGCACCTCGCGGCGTGCGCGCGCTGCAGCGCCGAGCATGCGCTCGCGGTGTCGACGACGCGCGCGCTGCGCGACGCCGAGGTGCCGACGCTGTCGCCGCCGGCGCGCCAGCGCGTGTGGCACGCGGCGCTGGCGCGGCGGGCGCAGGCGCCGACGGCGGCGCGGCGCTTTGGCTGGCCGTTCGCGGTGGGCACGGCGCTGGCGATGGCGGCGGCGGTCGCGATCTGGATCGGCGCGCGCCGCCCGTCGGAGTACGCGATCGTCGCGGGCGACGTCCGGATCGTCGCGACGGGAGCGGCATCGACGCCCGGCGCGACGGTGACGTTGCGTTCGCAGAATGGCGGCAGGGTCCGGCTCGCCGACGCGTCCGGGGCGCTGTCGCCGGCGACGGAGATCGTCTGGCGGGAGGCGCCGCGCATCGTCGAGCTCCGCGAGGGCACGCTGACCGTCGACGTCGAGCACCGCCCCGGTCAGCACTTCGAGGTGCGCACGCCGCGGTTCACCGTCGAGGTCGTCGGCACGAAGTTCACCGTCGACATGCGGGGCGTCCGCACCGAACGCGGCAAGGTTCGCCTGCTCAAGCCCGACGGTTCGGAGATCGCGTACCTGAGCGCCGGCTTCGCCTGGACGGCTCCCGATGACGCGACGGCCGCGCAGGCCGCGGCGCCGCCGCCCGCACCCGCGGAGGAGCCCGCCCCACCCCGCGCGCCGGCGGCGGGCGCGGCGGCATCGTCCGGCGCGGAGGACGCGGCCGGCGTGCGCCTCGGTCGGGCGCGCCGGGCCCTCGCGCGCGGGCACGCCGGGGAGGCGCGGCGCCTGGTCGAACCGCTGTTCCGGCTGGGGCGCGACGTCGCCGCGGAGGCACGCGCGATCTACGCCGAGTCCTACCTGAGCGAGGGACGCTACGCGGACGCGGTCGCCGGCTATCGCGTCGTCGTCCGCGACTTCCCGACGACGCCGCAGGCCGAGAGCGCCCTCTTCGCCATCGCGCAGCTCGAGAGCGAGCACGGTGGCGCGGCCGACGCGCGCGCGACGCTGCAGCGCTACCTCGCCCGCTATCCCCACGGCCGGTTCGCGAAGGAAGCCGCCGACCGATTGAGCGCCCCACCCCGGTGACGATGCATCTGAATCCGGTCCCCTCGCCCCGCGCAGCGGGGAGAGGGTTAGGGAGAGGGGTCCGGCGGGTGCTGCCGGCGCTCGCGTTGGTCGCAAGCATCGCCGCCTGCACCCGCGACATCAACCTCCTCGCCCGCGACGGTAGTGCCGGCGGCGCGGGCGCCGACGGCGCCGACGCGGTCACGCCGATCGACACCAGCTCCACCAATCCCGCGTGCACCGGCCTCGGCCCGCCCATCGTGCTCCCCACCAACACGGGCGCGCCGTGCGCGGGGGCGCTCGCGGCGACCGGCCACCGCTTCGCGCTCTGTTCGTGCCAGGCGATGAACGCAACGGCACGCGTGCGCACGGACGCGTACGACTCGAGCAACCCGTCCCTCACCGACGAAGTCGCGGC
>Ga0070683_100003376_pt1 | contig 12940 bp, 12 predicted proteins | sample KBSC713LmetaG_FD_64662 | JGI IMG/M metagenome (GOLD analysis project Ga0070683, IMG submission 64662) | Corn rhizosphere microbial communities from Kellogg Biological Station, Michigan, USA - KBS C7.1-3L metaG | ecosystem: Host-associated > Plants > Roots > Rhizosphere ...
CAGCCGGCGGATCGTCGATCTCAGCGGGGCGCAGCTGCGCAGCGTGATGCTGCACGGCACCCGCATGCGCGGCGTCGAGCTGTGCGACGTCGACATCTACGGCGAACTGCAGCACGTCGTGATCAACGGCGTCGACATCGCGCCGCTCGTCGAGGCCGAGCTGAACCGGCGCATGCCGGACCGGGCGAAGTGCGTCCCGGCGACAGCGACGGGTTCCGGGAAGCGTGGGCGATCCTGGAGCGGCTGTGGGAGGACACGGTCGCGCGAGCGAAAACGTTCCCGGCGGCCGCGCTGCATCTCCTCAAGGAGGAATGGGAACACCGGCTGTACGCCGAACGTGATTTGACGGTACTGGAGAAGGAAGAGCACTGATCGTGGACATCCTGCTTGTCGCCGGCCTGTGGCTGGACGCATCCGCCTGGAACGACGTCGTCCCCGCATTGGAGGCGGCCGGCCACCGTGCCGTGCCGGTCACGCTTCCAAACGCGGGCGACGCCACGCTCGACGACCAGGTGGCCGCCGCGGTCGCCGCCGTCGACGCGGCGCCCGAGCCGGTCATGGTCGTCGGGCACTCGGCCGCCTGCACCCTGGCCTGGCTGGCCGCCGACCGGCGTCCGGACCGGGTGGCCAAGGTCGCGCTCATCGGCGGCTTCCCGGCCCGGGACGGCCAGCCCTATGCCGACTTCTTCGAAGTGCGCGACGGCTTCATGCCGTTTCCCGGCTGGGGACCGTTCGACGGCGCGGACAGCGCCGACCTCGACGAGGAGACCAAGGGCCGGATGGCCGCGGCCGCGATCCCGGTCCCCGCCGGCGTGGCCGAGGGAGTGGTCCGGCTGGCCGACGAGCGCCGCTTCGACGTCCCGGTCGTCGTCGTGTGCCCGGAGTTCACGCCGGCCCAGGCGCAGGAGTGGATCGGCGCCGGCGACGTGCCCGAACTGGCCGCGGCGAAGCATGTCGACTTCGTCGACATCGACTCGGGGCACTGGCCGATGTTCACCAAGCCGGTCGAGCTGGCCCGGCTCCTGGCTTTGGCGGGTTGACCGGTGCCGTACACGGTCGGCCGCCTCGACGCGTCGACGTGGGACGCGTTCGCCGAGCTCGTCGAGCGCAACAACGGCGTCTTCGGCGGATGCTGGTGCATCGGCTTCCACCCCGAGGGTGGCCAGCGGGGTAGCGGCCGGCGCGCGATCAAGGAGGACCGGGTTCGCACCGATCGGTCGCACGCCGCACTCGTGTTCGACGAGGACGGCGTGGCGCAGGGCTGGTGCCAGTACGGCAGTCCGGCCGAGCTGCCGAGAATCAAGCACCGCCGCGAGTACGACAAGGACGCGCCGCCGCTGCCCGACTGGCGGATCACCTGCTTCTACGTCGACAAGAAGCATCGCGGCCGGGGCATCGCCCGGGCCGCCCTCGAAGGCGCGCTCGAGCAGATCGGCCAGGCCGGCGGCGGTGTCGTCGAGGCCATCTCCGAGGCGACCGACGGCCGGGAGGCCCCGGGCCGGTTCCTGTTCAGCGCGACGGTCGAGCTGTTCGAGGAGTACGGCTTCAAACGCACCCGGCAAGTCGGCAAGCACGCCTGGATCGTGAGTATGGTTCTCTGATGTTGACCGTGGCCGGTGTGCCGTTCCCGCTCGTCGCTTCGCCTTCTGGTCGATGGCGCATCGACGAGGCGGGCGTCCTCACCGCCTCGGCGGCCCCGCACTCTGACATCTTCATCGACCCCGGCTCGGGTGTTGACGCCGAATCGATGCTCAACGCCACGACGCTGCTGGGTGTCCCGCCCGACGGCGACTTCCAGTTCAGCGCGCGGGTAACTGTGCAGTTCGCGTCGACGTTCGACGCCGGCGTGCTGCTGCTCTGGGCCGGCGAACGGCAGTGGGGCAAGCTTTGCTTCGAATTCTCGCCGGCCGGCGAGCCGATGATCGTCTCGGTCGTGTGCCGAGGTGTTGCCGACGACGCCAATGCTTTCGTGGTACCGGGACGATCGGTGTGGCTGCGCGTCTCCCGGGTCGGGCGGGCCTACGCCTACCATGCCTCGCTCGACGGCTCGCGCTGGGAGTTGATCCGCTTCTTCAACCTCCACGAGGACACGGCCGGGGACCAGATCGGCTTCGAGGCCCAGTCGCCGACCGGTGCGGGCTGCGCGGTGTCCTTCGACGAGATCCGCTTCGTCGCTACGCGCCTGGCCGAGCTGCGCGACGGCTCGTAGTGACGACTCGGCTGCGGGGCGCCCGCGAGTTCCTCGTATTACGTCATGGCGTCCGCGAGTTCCTCGCGTTACGTCATGACGCCCGCGAGTTCCTCGCGTTACGTCATGGCGCCCGCGAGTTCCTCGCGGGCGTCATGATGGGTGAGTGAGCGACAAGATACTGGCCGATCAGGTTGACTACTACCGGCGCCGGGCGGGCGAATACGACGCGACGGCCTACGGCGACGTCGACGCGGCTCGCACGCGCATCGCGCGGCTGGTCGCGGAGATGCGGCCGACCGGACGGGTACTGGAGATCGCCTGCGGGACCGGCCTGTGGACCGAGGCGCTCGTCGAGTGGGCCGACTCGGTGACGGCGATCGACGCGGCGCCCGAGGCGGTGCAGATTGCTCGGCAGCGGGTACCGTCGGCCGGCTTCGAGGTGGCGGATGTGTTCGCATGGCATCCGTCCACACAGTACGACGTGGTCTTCTTCTCGGCGTGGTTGTCACATGTGCCGGCGAGCCGGTTTTCGCAGTTCTGGCAGTTGTTGCGCGGCCTGCTGGCTTCCGGCGGCCGGGTGCTGTTCATCGACGAGCACGTCGACGAGCGCGCGAAGGAGGCCTACGTCCCGGGCCGCGACGACATCGTCGAGCGGCGGCTCAACGACGGCAGCACGTTTCGTGTGGTGAAGAACTTCGTGGACCCTTCGCAGCTGGTTGCTCAGCTGCATCGGCTCGGCTGGGACTGCGAGATCGTTCGGGACGGGCGCGACTGGGTGCGCGGCGAGGCGCGTCCGGCAAGACGCTAACCCGGGCGGCGGGTCGGGCCGGCGCGGCCGCTGGTTGCCGGAAACGCTGCTATGGCAACGTTTCCGGCAAGCGGGCGGCCGTGTCGTCGAACATGGTATGCGCAACGCTTCGCACCATTGGATCCCGCAGTCCCGCACCGAGATCGACGGCCTGGTCTTGGCTCTGGCTCCCGACGACCGCTGACCGGGTCAGAAGCCGATGGCCTCGCGGAGCAGCAGCACCGTGCGGACCCCCGGGACATGCTCGCCGTTGAGGACGAGCAGCCGGTTGATCGCGCTGGGTCCCCCGTAGGCCTTCTGGGCCCGGACATTCTCCAGCGGGTATGCGTGTTCCTCGACCCGGCGTATCGCGGTGCTCAGGTTGGGCACCACCTTCTGCGCCCCGACGATCCAGATCGCGCGCGTCGCGCCGTTGACGTAGGCAGGGATCTGGCTGCCGCTGGCCGAGGCGACGACGATCGAGCCGGTCTCGGTGACCGCGGCGACGCTGCCGACCACGTAGTCGGGGCTGGCGATCAGCCGCCAGATCTCGCCGGCGTCGGCGACCCGGTCCATGCCCAGCGTGCGTGACTTCAGCGACTGGTACCGCCCGCTGTCGTTGAGGTCGTCGTCGATGCCCGACTGGCGCAGCGTCTCGCTGGACGAGGTGAACACGCCGGCGCCCTCCGGGATCAGGTCCTTGATGCGGTCGCGGGCGGCGGCGACGTCGTCGAGGATCTCGACGTTGAACCCGTGGGACTTGAGGGCGGCCGCCGCGCGCTCGAGGCGCTCCTCAGACGCCGCCTCAGTGAAACTGGTCGGCGGTGCGCCCGTGAGGGGACTGTCGTCCTCGTACCGGACCTCGTAGATCCGCTCGGTGAACTTCCAGCCCTCGTCGGTTCGCCGGTAGTGGTCGTGGTAGATGGCGAAGTTCATGCCCTGGCGGCCGTCGCGGGCGCGGCCGATCTCCTGCAAGTAGGTGCGGCCGGACGCGGTGTCACCGTTCAACTGAATGGTGCCCGGATGCGTGGTCTGCACGAGGAAGTCCACAAACTCCGGCACCCGCGCGCCCCACGCTCGTATCTGGTCCTGGCCGTCGAGGTCGGCCGGGATGTTGGGCATCCGCAGCGCGCCGTCGGGCGTGAACAGCGAAGCGAGGCGGTCGTAGTCGCGCATCATGGCCGCGTCCGTGAACTCGCCGCGCAGCGCCTCGATCTCGACGCGGTCGGCGATATCGTGAAGGTTGCTCTCCATGTCAGGTCCGACGGACCAGCCGCGCGGAATGTGAGGCCTCACAGTTCGGCGCCCTGTTTCGTTGTACAGGTGAAGGGAGACGCTATGACGAACGTGATCGGAGAGCGGCGCCAGCTGATCAACCTCGCCTACCGGTTGCTCGGCTCACTGGCCGAGGCCGAGGACGCGGTGCAGGAGGCGTATGCCCGCTGGTATGCGCTGTCCCCGCAGCAACGCGACGACATCGCGTCGCCGGGCGCGTGGCTGACGACGGTTGCCAGCCGCATCTGCCTCGACGTGCTCGGCTCGGCTCGCGTGCGGCGGGAGCGCTACGTCGGCGAGTGGCTCCCCGAGCCGCTGCCCGAGCCCACCGAGTGGGTCACCCCGGCCGACCCGGCCGATCCGGCCGACCGCGTCACCCTCGACGAGTCGGTCAACATGGCGTTCCTCGTCGTGCTCGAGTCGATGACCCCGGCCGAGCGGGTCGCGTTCATCCTGCACGAGGTCTTCCGCTACTCGTTCGCCGAGGTTGGCGAGATCGTCGGCCGGACCCCGGCGGCCTGCCGCCAACTGGCCTCTTCGGCGCGCCGCCGCCTGCGGGATTCGGAGGGACCCACCGTCCCGACGGCCCAGCAGGCCGGCACCGTCCGCCGGTTCAAGCTCGCCTGGGAGGCCAAGGACATCGACGCGCTCATCGGCGTGCTCGACCCCGACGCCACCGCCATCACCGACGGCGGCGGCCTGGTGCCCGCCCTGCTCCAGCCGCTGAACGGCGGCGAGCAGATCGCCAACGCCTGGATCGAGCTCGCCCGGCTGGCTCCCAAGCCGACGATCCTCGAGCGCATCGTGAACGGCCAGCCCGGCCTGGTCGTGGTCATTGACGGTGCGATCGCGACCGTCTTCGCATTTCAGGTCGTCGGGGACCGGATCAAGCACATCTGGGCCGTTCGCAATCCGGAGAAGCTGCGCCCCTGGACGTCGAGTTAGCTGATCGCCTGCTTCCCGAGCGCGCCGATCCGGGCCTCGGGGTCGGCGGTCAACGACATCAGGGGCATACGTCTTGGCTACGGCCGTTTCCTGGGAAACGGCCGTAGCCAACACATCTTGGAACTCACCAGTCAGGGGGCCGGCGCCCACGGGGCGGCGATCAGCCAGCTCGTGTCGTCCGCCCAGGACACGGTGGTGTCCCAGGGGTTGGTGCCGCCGTTGTTGGCGAGGTAGACGGTGTGCTCGAAGGTGCGGATGTAGCGGGTGGTGAAGTTGACCGACTGGAAGGAGACGCCTTGCCCGCTGTTGCCGGGCGTCTGGCAGAACGTCGCGTCCTGCGAGAAGAGTGCACTCCCGTCGTCGGGTTGCAGGTGGAACTGGAAGTTCTGGTGCCGGAGATAGCTGCCGGGCCGGTCGATCGACTCGAACGAGAAGCAGGTGGGGTTGGCCAGGCCGGCCGCCTGGACGAAGGTCGCGTCCCGCTTGTCGGTGTCCGGGCTGGAGGCCGTCACCGGCGCGGTGACCACCAGGTCGTCGGCGTCGTTGTGCTTGAGGTAGTCCGACGTGCTGCCGGGCGTTGTGACCTGCAGCGACACGAGGGGACCCGGGTCCAGCGTGAAGCCCTGGTTGGCCGCGCCCGGCGTCGGGTTGTTGGACCTCGTGAAGTCGGTGCAGTTGCTGTCGGTGTCGACGCCGTCCGGGAAGCGGACCGCGCTGCGGCCGGCGGGGCCGGCTGTGCCCGGTGCGTTCACCCGGCAGCCATTCTGTCCGGCGCCGGACGTGCCCTGGTAGCCCTCGGCCGTCCACGGGTCGGCCAGGGTGCCGTAGTTGAGGCTGTCAGCCACGTGACCCTCGGCGTCGCGCAGCACCATGTTGCCGGCGTTGGCGGAGAGCGCCGGGCCGCCGAACCACTGGCTGGGTGCCGGTGGTCCCTGGTAGCCCGCGGTCGTGACCGCCGCGTCCCGGACGACACTGTTGATGGCGTGGCCGCGGGCCAGCGGCTGGTCGAGCGTGATGCCGGTGCCGAGCGCCTGGACCGGCTCGTTGCTCGAGTGCGGGAAGTGCGTGGCCGGCGTGAACGTGATGCCGGTCCCGCGGTTGCTGAACGGCATGTTCGACGAGTGGTCGAACTTCAACGGGGCGGTCAGGTCGAGGCCGGTCCCGGCGGCTCCGGTCGTGCCGACCGCGGCGACCGTGACGGTCTCGATCTTCGCGCCGATGTCGAGCCGGATCGTGTCGCCGACCGTGATGTTGTTGGTCGAGGTCACCCTGAGGTTGGTCGCGCCCGCGGCGGCCGCCGCCGACAGGCGAGCCTGCGTGCCCTGCCGTCCGACCGCGGTGACGGTGGCCACCTCGAGCCGGTTGCCGAAGCCGACGGCCAGCTTCTGGCCGACCGTGAAGCCTCCGGCGTTCGTGACCGGCACGTTGGTCGAGCCGGCCGGGATCGTGATCACCGGTCCGTCGGGGACGGGCTGCCACAGCGTCGTGTTGTTGCTGGCCGCCGTGCCGACGCCGGCGATCGTCCGGGTCTCCGGGCCGGCGCCGGTGTCGATGTCGACCCGATCGCCGACGGTCAGGCCGGTCACGCTGCGGACGTTGACGGTCGTGTCGCCGGCCGCGGCCGGGACGGCCAGGCCCGAGTTGGACAGGCCGAGCACGTAGTGCTCGCCGGCCGCGAGGCGGGTGCCGAAGGGGACGGTCACCGTCGAGTTGGTGGCCTGCTGGGCCGCGTGCTCGGTCAGGGTCCACCGGGAGATGTCGATGTTACTGGAACCGGCGTTGACGAGCTCGATGAACGCGTTGGTCCCGTTGGTGCTCGTGCCGGTGCGGAACTCATTGATCTTGATTGGGTGGACGTTGCGGACCTTCGCGGCCGTGGTCTCGAGGTGCCGACCGGTCCCCGGGTTCGCCCACTCGGCCAACGCGGTCAGGTCGCCGTTGAAGGACGACCGTCCCGAGCTGACCCGGAACGTCGTGCTCACCGTCGCCCCGGGCTCGACCGTCGGGAACGACGTCCGGCCCAGCGCCTTGACCGACCAGCCCCGCGGCTCGTCGATGCTCAGCTTCACGCCAAACGCGCGCGACCCGGTGGTGTTGGTGAACGTCACTGTGGAGTTCCGCGCGGAGCCGGGCGTGAAGGTCTGCAGCGCGGGCGTCAGGCTCAGCCGCTGCACGTCGTACTTGGCGGCCACGATGTTGGCCTGCACCTGCTGGTCAACGGCGTCCGTCGGGTAGCCGGCGGTCATCACGCCCTCGTAGAAGGTGCCCTGCGAACCGTTGCTGTTGTCGCCGCCGTTGCCGAGGACGATGGCGCCCTGCTTGCGCATCGGGTCATAGGAGGCGTCGACCCGCGGCCCGTCGAACATGGTCGCCAGCGAGCCCTGCTGGGCGTCGCCGCCGAGCGAGGCCCAGTGGTGCGGCTCGCCCTTGGCCACCGCGGTCACGAACCGCGACGTGACGCTCGGCAGGTCGGGGCAGAGCTTCGAGGTGCTGCCCGGGTTGACGCAACCCACCAGGTTGTTCTCCTGGTCGGTCATGATCCATGGGCCGGGCGGGGGACCGTGATACCACGCGGTGGCGTTGCCGTAGTAGCTGGTCTCCATGGTGCCGTTGCCGTCGTCGCGGCTGTCGGTCTCGGCGTTGCCGTAGTCGTAGCAGCAGCCGTTGTTGAAATGCTGCCCGTTGAGCACCCAGTACATGCCCTCGGGCTGGTCGTCGACGGCGATGCCGTTGGTGTCGTTGTTGCGCAGGCCCATGCCCGGCTCGATGAAGACGCCGTAGGCCTTGTGACCGTTGATCGTGATCGGCGCCATGTCGGCGATCGGGAGGTTGTTGAACCCGCCCAGTGCCGGGCCGCTGAACCCGCCGCGGGGCGCCTGGGTGAGGTCGTTGTGCATGAGGGACTGGTCGTAGACCTTCGTGATGAAGCAGGTGGTGTTGGCGCAGAACGCGTCCTGCGCGGCCGCGTCGGCGTAGCCACCGGCGACGCCGATGTTCCGGGTGGCCCCGTCGGCGAGGCGCCTGACCTGGTAGAGCGGGCCGTTGTAGGACGCATACAGCGCGCGCGTCGTGCTGTGGGCGGCCACGCAGGGGGTGGCGGCGGCGTAGATGTCACACGGGCCGGGCGCCCGGTGGGAGTCGGGATGGTTCGCCTGGGCCGGGGATGCCAGCGCGAACGGGGTGGCGATCAGCATGAGCGCGACCGCTGCACGAAGCATCCGCCGGGACCGGATTTTGGGCATGGTCGTTCAACTCCTACTGCGGGTAGAAGTGATGTGAACGTTAACAATCAGAAGGTAGGTCCATTCAAGCACCGGCGATGCATTGATGTCAATGTGGGCGCGGTCAGTCCACAGTGGACGCTACGCGTCGTCGGACCGATCGGAGTCCTCGTTGACCGGCCCGGCCCCGGTCGTGTCGACCCCGTCGTCGCCACCGCTGGTCACGTCGCCGGTGCCGGTGAAGCTGGTCCCGGTCATGTCGCCGGCGCCGGTGCCGTGCCCACCCGATGCAGGCGCTCCGCCGGTCACGTTTCCACTGGTCAGGCTGCCGGTGCCGAGCGCGGAGCGCAACGTGGCGGAGTCGGCGCTGCCGTCCGCCCCGCCGTCGTGCGCGTCCGGGTTGGCGCCGCCGTCGGCCGGCCCGTCAAACGGGTCGCTCCGGTCGGCCGTCTCGATGTCGTCGTCGTTCAGCATGCTCCCGCCAGTACCCGCTGAAGGTTTTGATCAATCGTCGCAGGGGTATGCGATCGGCATGGCCAACGATGATGAGGAGCCGGGTGCGGGCATGGGCACAACGGCGACACCCAACCAGGCCGGCGCGGCCGCCATCGACGAGCCGGACGAGCCCAACGCCGCGCCGACGGGTCGCGTGCACACGGGCGGTGAGTACGACGATCCCGACCTGCCGTTCGACCGGCGCCCGCAACCCGACGACGTCAACCGTCGCGTCCCGTGATCGTTGCCGTAGTCGCCCACCGGAAGAAGACATTCGGCGGCGGCCTCGACGAACTGCGCCGGCAGATCACCGGTCAGCCCGGCGTCGCCAAGCTGCTCTGGTACGAGGTGCCGAAGAGCCGTAAGGCCGGCAAGAAGGTGCGCCAAGCCGTGAAGGACGGCGCCGACCTGCTGTTCGTGTGGGGCGGGGACGGCATGGTCCAGCGGAGCGTGGATGCCCTCGCCAGCAGCGACACCAAAGACGACCACGACGTCGATCTCGCGATCGTGCCGGCGGGCACGGCCAACCTGCTCGCGTCCAACCTCGGGATTCCCCGCGACATCGCGGCAGCCGTCGAGATCGGGCTGCACGGGCGGCGGCGCCGGCTCGATCTGGGCAACGTCAACGGTGAGCACTTCGCCGTCATGGCCGGGGCCGGCTTCGACGCCGCGATGATCAGCGACGCCGGCGGCTCGTTGAAGAAGCGGGCCGGTCGGCTGGCCTACGTGGCGACCGCGGTACGGCACGTGCGCGACCAACCCATCCGGGTCCGGATCGCCGTCGACGGCGCCGACTGGTTCGACGACGACGCCACCTGCGTCCTGCTGGGCAACGTCGGCACGATCACCGGCGGCATCCCGGCGTTCGACGCCGAGCCGGATGACGGCTGGCTGGACGTCGGCGTGTGCACCGCGCAGGGCGCGTTCGAGTGGTCCCGGACGCTCGGGCGCATGGTCGCCGGGCAGCCGAACAAGTCGCCGTTCGTCCGGACGACGCGCGCGAAGGCCGTGGACGTGAAGATGGACGTGCCGATGACATACGAGCTCGACGGCGGCGCCCGCGACGCCGTGAAGCGGCTGAAGGCCAGCATCGCCCCGGCGGCGATCACCGTGCGGGTGCGATGAGCGCTCGTCGTGCAAGTGGTGGCTGCGAGCGGCGGGACTACCGTCGAGTTCGCCGGTGCCAGACGAGCGCGGCGACGGACAGCACGCCGACCGCGCCCGCGAATATGGCGCTCGCGACCAGCGGACCGGTCAATGTGGACAGTACCCCGATGCCGATCACCGGGACCGAGTTGCCGACGAAGCAGGCGATGAAGTAGCTGGACACCACCTCGGCCCGGCGGTCGTCCGGGGCGATCTCGTTGACGACCTCCAGGCTGCCGCGGTATCCCAGCGCCATGGCGCCGCCGCCGAGGGCCGCGGCCAGCAGGAGCAGCCCCATCGACTGCGCCGCCTGGGCGGCGACCACCAGCGCGACCGCGGGCAGCAGGCACAGCAGCCCGCCGGCCATGGCCGTGGCCGGCGTCAGGCGGCGGCCGAGCAGGAGGCCGGCGGTGGCCACGACGGCGAGTTCGCACACGACGAGGCCGCCGACGGCCACGTTGCGCTGGTGGAGGTCGCGGATCACAATGCTCGGGATCAGCGCGAAGTAGAGGCCGCCGAGCGCGAACGTGACGAAGCCCGTGACGGCCGGCGCGGCGAACGAGCGCAGGCGGTCCCGCGGCACACCGAGCCGGGGCCGCACGCGCAGTGCGGCGAGCGTATGGACGAGCGGCTGGCGGGTGTCCGGCGTCCGGACGATCGCCACGGCGACGATGACCAGCACACCCAGGTATGCCAGGAAGGGCAGCACGAGCGGGGCCGGCGCGTACTGCGCCAGCAGGCCGGCCAGCAGGGGACCGACGGCGATGCCGGTCAGGTTGGCCGTCGCCGCGGTCACTGTCGCGTCCGATCGACTGCCCGGGCCGAACTGCTCGGCGAGCCAGGCTGTGCCGGTGCCGGACAGGATGCCGACGGCGAGGCCGATCAGCAGGCGCCCCGCGTAGAGCCAGGCCGTGCCCTGCGCGAAGATGAACAGCAGCGCACTCGCACCGGCCACCCCGAGCGCCGGCAGGGCCACCCGCTTGCGGCCGAGGTTGTCGGAGATCTGGCCGAAGAGCAGAAGCGCCGCGACGTTGCCGACCACGTATACCGCGTAGATCAACGTCAGTGTGATCTCGGAGAACCCGAACTTCCGCTGGTACAACGAGTAGAGCGGGGTGATGATCACACTACCCAGGAACGCCGAGGTGATGATCGAGGCGACCGCGGTCACCGTGGTGGCGGCGGGCCTCAGCGTGGTAGTCATCTGGGTCGACGCTACCCCTGCCGTTTAGCAAGGTGCGACGGAGGGTAGAGGCGACTGTGAACATCAGCGAGTCGTTCGGGTTCAATGTCCCGCCCGAAATGCTGTTCGACAGCCTCACTGATCCGGTCGCGGCCGAGCGGTTCCTTCCGCACGGGGCCAGCGTCAAACGGCTTGACGAGCAACGGTTGCGGGTCGTGGTCGGCACTGGAGAACTTCCTGTTGTATCCGGCTCCCGCGGTACACGTTGCCGAAACGGGGTAGTCGGCGAAGTATGAGAATCGGCTTTGGACTGTCCAGTGAGGAGTATCGGCCGGCGGAACTGGTCGAGCAGGCCAAGCTCGCGCAGGACGCCGGCTTCGCCGCGCTGTGGATCTCCGACCACTACCACCCGTGGAACGACGCTCAAGGGCAATCGCCGTTCGTCTGGTCGATGATCGGCGCGGTGAGCCAGGTGACCGACCTGCCGATCATCACGGCCGTCACCTGCCCGACCGTTCGGATCCATCCGGCCGTGATCGCTCAGGCCGCCGCGACATCGGCGACGCTGACCGGCGGGCGGTTCGTGCTCGGGGTCGGCTCGGGCGAGGCGCTCAACGAGCACATCCTCGGCGACCGCTGGCCGCCGGCGGTGACCCGGCTGGAGATGCTCGAAGAGGCCGTCGACGTCATGCGAAAGCTGTGGCAGGGCGACTCGGTGACCCACTACGGCAAGCACTACACGGTCGAGCAGGCGCGCATCTACACGCTGCCGGACGAGCCGGTGCCGGTGTACATCTCCGGCTTCGGGCCGCGCGCAACCGATCTGGCCGGCCGCATCGCCGACGGCTTCATCAGCGTCCAGCCCAACGCCGACGCGGTCAAGCAGTTCCGCAAGTCCAGCGGCGGCAAGCCGGCCGTGGCCGGCGCGAAGTCGTGTTACGCGGGGACCGAGGACGACGCGCGACGCATCGCCCTCCGGCTGTGGCCGCAGGAAGGTGTACCCGGGGAGCTCGCCCAGATCCTGCCGACGCCGCAACACTTCGAGCAGGTCAGCCAGCTGGTCACCGCAGACATGATCAAGATGGCCTGCGGACCCGACCCGGACGCCCATCGCAAGATGGTGAAGGAGTACGAGGAGGCCGGCTACGACACGCTCTACGTGGCCCCGGTCGGTCCGCACTACCGGGAGATGATCGAGCTCTATCGCGACAACATCCTGTCCGGTTAGCCATGAACCTCGCCGAGAAACTGATTTCCACCCACCTCGTCGACGGCGAGCTGACCCCGGGCGGCGAGATCGGGCTGCGGGTGGACCAGACACTGACCCAGGACGCGACCGGCACCATGGTGATGCTGGAGCTGGAGGCGCTGGGCGCCGACCGGGTGGTCACCGACTCGGTGCAGTACGTCGATCACAACCTGCTGCAGGCCGATGAGCGCAACATGGCCGACCACCTGTTCCTGCGCTCGGCCTGCCGGCGCTACGGCCTGTGGTACTCGCCACCGGGCAACGGCGTCTCCCACCCGACGCACATGCAGCACTTCGGCGCTCCCGGCAAGGTGATGGTCGGCTCCGACTCGCACACCTGCGCGGCCGGCTCGCTGGGCATGCTCGCCATCGGCGTCGGTGGTATCGAGGTGGCTCGCGCGATCGCAGGCGAGCCGGTGTACCTGCGGATGCCGGAGGTCTGGGGCGT
>Ga0070683_100003379_pt1 | contig 12929 bp, 10 predicted proteins | sample KBSC713LmetaG_FD_64662 | JGI IMG/M metagenome (GOLD analysis project Ga0070683, IMG submission 64662) | Corn rhizosphere microbial communities from Kellogg Biological Station, Michigan, USA - KBS C7.1-3L metaG | ecosystem: Host-associated > Plants > Roots > Rhizosphere ...
CCGAATCCACGTGCGGATCATCCCCCAGATATAGCGCCGTCACCACTTCGCGATAGCCCGGCGCGCCGACGATAAAGTGAATATGCGCGGGCCGATACCCGTGACGCTTCTGCGCGCGAATCATATCGCCCACCGGACCATCCATGGGGATCATGTAGCCAAGCGGAGCCACCGTGCGCAGGTGGTAGCGGCCTTCGCTATCGGTATGGAAGTGTCCGCGCAAGTCCATCTCAGATGGATCGTGCTTCTGCAAATCGTAGTTGCCGGTTTCATCCGGCTGCCACACTTCGACCGATGCATTCGGAACGCCCTTCCCCGTCTTATCCGTAACGCGTCCGTAGAGGACCACTTCAAGCCCATTGCTCGGCTTGGTGACGATGCTATCGCCCAGCTTCATGGCGGGCGAATCCGTGCGATAGAACGGACCCACCAGGCTGCTCTTGGTGCCGGCTTCGGCCGCGCGCTTGTCGTGGAGAGAGTTGATCAGCGAGCTCATCCCCAGTGTGTCAGAGAGCAAGATGAACTCCTGCCGGAACGGCGTACATTTCTGGCCCACCGCGGTCAGGAAGCTGATGCCTTGCAGCCACTCTTCCGGCGTGAGATCCGCCTCGCGAGCCCAAGCGTGCAAGTGCCTCACCAACGGCTCCATGATCTGCTTCAGCCGGGGATTCGGCGTGGCCGCCATCTGTTCAATAGCAGCGTCGGTAATGGTGTTTTCGTCAATCGCACGTAGCATATGATTTCGAATTCCTTCTTCAACTAGTCTATTCCGGTTTACTTTTCTGCAGCGGCCACATCTTGAAGAACTCGGCGAAAAAGATCAGGAACGGGAAGGTTATGCCGAGCAGCGCCGTCGCCAGCCAAATCTCAAAATCGTTGGTGGGTGGGCCCGGCTTAAGTACGCCGGTCACCGTGGTCGCGAGCGCGCCATACATCTTCGCCAGCAGGACTCCGATGACCAGGGCGGCCACGCAGTTCAAGATCCCCTTCAAGGGCTGGGTGAACCTGGCGAATAGCGAATTGTGCAGCATATTCAGCAGCACGATAGTTCCGAAGATGAACGGGATCGGCCCGGATGTGAGGAAGATCATCGGATCCATGCCCATCGCATTAACGCCGATGTAGTACGCAACAGCGCCCAGCGCCAGCGCCAGCAGCGTCCACACGATGCCTAGAACAGGCTGTTTCATCACGGCCGGCGACGATGTAAACGGCCACAAATCGAAGTGCAGCATTACGAACAGGAAGGTGAGCGCGGTTACGTAGAACACCTGCGCGTTTACTCCGTTAAACATCCCGTGCGGATCGAGGCTCGCCTGATACCACGGGGCCCCAGCCATAAAACTGAAATCAAAAAACAGGCGGAAGAGCAGGTAGTTGATGATGTAGACCGCCGCCAGCATCGCCAAGCCGGCACCCACCGGACTCTTGATCATGCTTGTGAACGGCCATCCTCCAAACATGATGGCCATCCAGAATGTGACGACTACTGAAACAATGCCGAACAAGACCAAAATCGGAATCGGCGGAGCAATGCTGCCGCCCACGATCGCGTGGCAAATGCCGCCCACAACCACACCGACAGCGATATTCACCAGCACCAGCAGAATGCCCTTCAAAGGCTGGGAATGAGAGCTGACAAAGCCCGGATTGGCGCCCCAAGTTACGCCGATGACGATTTCCATCGGAATTATGGCGGCCATGACGAAGATAACCCAACTGCCGAATGTCGGGAAATCAAACAGGGAAATGACGCCCAGGGAGACCGCCATGATCAGGACGGTGGCTACAATTCCAAGCGCGGGTTGCTTCATGCAATTCTCCTACGTGGGAAGTCAGAGTCGAGCTACTATATCACGGTCGGATGCCTATCCGGTTACGGGCCGCTGATGCCAGGCCCAAGCCGTTTCGACCGTGCGCCGGATGTCCTGGAACTCCGCAGTCCAACCCAGGACGCGCTTCGCCATGGACGGATCCGCGATCAGTTGGGGAGGATCGCCTGCCCTGCGCGGACGAAGCACGTGCGGAACTTCGCGGCCGGTTGCAGCGCGCACGGCGCCAATCACGTCCATCACGGATTGGCCCACGCCCGTGCCTAGATTGACGGCGATCGACTCGCCGCCGTTTCGCAAGTAATCCAGCGCGAGAATGTGCGCCCGGCCCAGATCGAACACGTGAATGTAATCGCGAATCGCGGTTCCGTCGGGAGTAGGATAGTCGGTTCCGTACACTTCCAGTTGCGGACGCTTGCCCAGCACCGCCTCGATGGCGGCCGGGATCAGATGGGGTTCCGGTTCGTGCACCTCGCCGATCTCACCCTCCGGATCGGCGCCCGCCGCGTTGAAGTATCGCGGAGCTACCCACTTCAGCCCATGTGCGATTCCGTACCAGTGCAGCATGCGCTCCACGAATAGCTTGGTTTCGCCGTACGGGTTGACCGGCTTCTTCGATTCGGCTTCCGTGATGGGAAGCGTATCGGGACTTCCGTATACCGCGCACGTCGAAGAGAACACGATGTTCTTGACTCCGCCCGCAATTAGCGCGTCCACGAAGTGAATGGTCTTTCCTACGTTCTCGCGGAAATACTTCCCGGGATCCGTGTACGATTCGCCGACGTAGGCCTTCGCCGCAAAATCAATAACGTCGGTGATGCCGTGCTCGCGGATGACCTTCTGTACCAACTCCCCGTTCTCGATATCGCCGACGTAGAGAGGACCGAATTTGGCGGCCCATCGATGTCCGGTGCTTAGATTGTCCAGCACCACGGGCTCGCGCCCCGCCTTGGCCAGGAGCTTACAAGTGTGGCTTCCGATATAGCCGGCGCCGCCTGCTACCAGTACGTTTCCCAACCTTTTACTATGCCACGGTTATCGGAAATTTACGGTGACCAAGTTGGTCGGCTTTCCGTCGAACGTCAGAACCACACTCACTTCGCCCCGCCCTGCGAGCGAGCGCGGTAGCGGTCCGATGTTCACGACATCTTCCCCGGTGAATTGAGGAACCGCGGCAAAGGCGAGCACCGGGACGTTTAACCCGCCCACCATGGCGATCGCCCGAGTGGCGTTGCGGAAACCCGTACCGTACAAAGAAAGGTAAACTGGATCCGCCGACGCGCCTAAATCCACCGGGACGGCAACGCGGCTGCCTATGGGTTTGGCGGGGTCGAAAAGCAGGCCGGTGGTCTGCGAGCCATTGGGTGCGACACGAATCCATAATCCCGCCGCTGCGCCCGAGTCCGTCGCGTTGGCGGAATACAGCCCGGGCGAAGGAAAGGGGGGCGCTGGGTTCACCGTAAACGTGACGGCGATGGTTTGCGGGCGATCGGCTCCGGATGCCGATATCGTAATGATGCTGGTGTAAGTGCCCGGACTCAGACCCGCAGGATTCGCGGACACAACCAGCGTCGCGTTGTCAGGAGAAGTAAATCCAAGCCAGCTGGCTATCCCTGCCCTCGTGGACCAGGTCAGAGTCCCACCGCTACTATTGCTGATCGTGACGGTTTGCGGCGCGGGTAAAGCGCCTCCGATGGTGTACGTGAACTGTAGCTGCGTCGTCGAAAGAGAGATCACCGGGGCCACGCCGGCGGGCGCCACCATCACGTTGATCGTATGCTGGCCATTGCCGTTGACAACTTTAAGCTGAGCAATCCCGATGTAATCCGCCTGAGAAAACTTCGCCGAAGTAAGAACCGGAAGATACGCGTTGATCTGCTGATCGGAAACTATCGAGCTCGGCAAAACGACTCCGTTGAACAGAAGCGATGGCGCGCCCTTCGATGACGAAAACCCGCTTCCTGTAACAACGATAGGCGATCCGTAGGCGACGGTGTTCCCCGGCAAACCCGTGGGCATAGCAGATTGAACGCTCGTAATCGTCGGTCCCAGCTTAAACACCAACGGACGAATCCCGCCAGCCAGAACGGTACCGTTTACGTTCACGGCACTGGAAGGAGTATTCATTACGAAGTTGTGCGGACCCGAGGGTACGAACTCGCCATAAAACGCGCTGGGGCCGGGACTCAATTGGCCCGCGCCATTGTCGAATGTCACAGAACTCAGGTTCGTAACAAGCGTATCGTCGGCGGCCTTGAGCACGACGTCAACTCCACCAGTGATTGCAAGCCGCGGATTCAGGGCTGGGGATGTGCCGATGAACTGCCACTGGTTGGTGTCATCCAAAAATGACCGGATGATCTGATACGTCGGATGCACCAGCGAATCTATAAAAGCGATACCGGGACCTGCACACCCCAGAAGGTTGGCGGCCAGCGAGCCAGGGTCCATTTGAAAATGGCAATAAGGAATGATGCGGGTACGCTCGTCCGGTTGTGCGAAGTCCAAAGAAGCACTGGTCAAGGAAACCAGGCCATCGCTGGCGCGAACTGTGGTGTTCCAAACACCCTGATCTCCCACAATGGCGAGCGCGTCCACGCCTCGCAAGTCATCGCGTCCTTGGTTCCACGTCGCCAGATCCAGCAGGAACTGGCTTCCCGGCTTCATTTCGTTAGCCTGAGTTAAAGAAGGCAAGAATGCCGCGTATGGGCCGGCCGCCTGATAGGAGCCGAATTGGGGCGTCGCGATGAAGATCGCCTTTCTAATTCTCGGATTGCTGAGCGGAGAGAACGCGCCGGACGCAGCTTGCTTGCCAGCCAGGTACGCCCGGACGATCAACCCGCCCATGCTATGCGCCACCACATCAACCCTCGGCACCAGTTCACCATTGTCGTAGCGAATCAGATTCAACGCTTGGCCGAAATCTTCGGCCAGTTCCTCGATGGTGCAATTAGGACACTCGCAGTTGTCGAAGAAGTAGACCGCAGTACCCAGAAGCCGTTCGAGGCCACCGAACGTACTGAAACTGGAACCTGGGCATTGGAGCTGAAAGCCATTCAACAGCACCACGGGCGGTGTGGTTGCCGTGGAAGGACTGGTGAAAGGGGGATCCACGATCACGTTGACCACCGACGTGCTCTCTTCGCCGGCATCGTTTACGGAGGACACCTTGATTGTGTAGTCGCCTGGCTTCGTCGAGAGAGAGACGCCCAGCAGTACTTCATCCCCTCGCGCGTTCGGCCCGATGACGAAGCCCCTGCTCTGCGAGCCAGTGACATCTCCAGCGATGGATATCATTTCACCCGCGCGCACACGGTATTTCGTCGCAGTTTGTGCGAACATACTGCCCGCACCAGCGGCGAACAAAGCTACAACGGCAAGCAGACGGCTCACTAACCCCACACCTCTTCGGCGACTTCAACGATCCGCCGTAACTTGGCCCATTGCTCATCCTCAGTCAAGAGATTACCTTCTTCCGAGCTGGCAAAGCCGCATTGCGGGCTCAGGCACAACTGATCCAGATCGATGAATCTGCCGGCCTCATCGATGCGGCGCTTCAGGTCGTCCTTCTCTTCCAACGCTCCCGACTTTGACGTCACAATGCCGAGCACCACCTGCTTGTTCTTCGGAACCAGCCGCAACGGCTCGAATCCGCCGGCACGATCGGTGTCCCACTCCATGAAGTACGCGTCGCTGTGGACCTTGTTAAACAGGACGTCGGCCACCGGCTCATAGCCGCCTGCAGCGATCCACATGGACCGGAAGTTTCCGCGACACAGATGCAGCGTGATTCGTATGCCTGGAGCCCTGCCGGAGATCGCGGCGTTGATCATGTCCGCATAGATACCTGGCAGTTTGGCCGGATCGTCGCCGCGCGACCGCAGCATTTCCCGCTGCTCGTTATCGCACAGGTACGGGAAGCTTGCTTCGTCCAGTTGCAGATACTGGCACCCAGCCGCCCCAAAGTCGGTGACCACTTTCTTATACGCCTGGCCGAGATCGTGGTAGAACTCTTCCATCGAAGGGTAGGCGTTCGGACTGACCGCGCTCCGGCCGCCGCGGTAATGCAGCATGCTGGGCGACGGAATGGTCATCTTGGCGACCTTGTTCGGAACGTGAGTCTTTAGAAACTTGAAGTGCTCGATCATGGGGTGGACGCCGGCTTGGATCTTGGCCTTGACCTTCAACCCCTTGACCTTGGCCGTGCCGCCCTTGAACTGAACGCTCTGTCCAGCCGGATAGGACTCGACACCCTGCAGTTGTTCCAGAAAATCCAGATGAAAGAAGGCGCGCCGGAACTCGCCGTCGGTGATGCCATCCAGTCCGATCGCATCTTGCTTGGCGATCAAATCCTGGATGGCGCGATCTTCGATTTCTTTGAGCTGTAGGGCGGAGATCTCCCCGGCATCGCGCCGAGCGCGGGCCTCCCTCAGGTGCTGCGGCCGAAGCAAACTGCCAACGTGATCCGCTCTGAAAGGGGGTGTTGCCCTTCGCATGCTACAAACCCGCCAGCGGGTTGAAGCCCGCCCTACTATTTATTACTTGCCGGTACGCCAACCTGCCGCGTACGTCTTGCGAGCAACTTCGGAGTACGGAACCGGGCTCACAATCGCGCGGATTTCGATCTGTTTGTGGCGCTCGACGGTGGTCTTCTTCGATCCCCCGCCCTCTTCACCCCAGGTCAGAGTGACTTCGTTGCCGACTTCAATATCCGGATCCACAACGCCCAGCGACAGCATAGAACGTTCGTTGTAGCTGTATCCCGCGAACATTGAAACTCCGACCATTTTGCCGTGGTTGGTCAACTTGTCATACGAAGCCGAAGTGTAATTGGACAACGGCAGATCGATGTACTTGTAGTGTTCCTTGCCCGGCTGGAACATCGATTCGAAGACTTTGGCGACATCCTCGGAGTTCCACTTCAAAGTGACTTTCTTCCGCTGGGGCTTGGTGGCGATTTTCTCCAGAGCCTCCCGGCCGATGAAATCGTGGTCGAACTTCACGAACGGTCCGTAGCCCAGTTCGTAGGGAGTCATGTAGTAGTCTTCGATGTTGTCCGAGTAGAAGCTGCCGCCAATCGAGCCGGTGCCTTCATAACTCGCGGCCGGCAGCCATTGCCGGTAGGACTTCATCCTGTCGTCGGTGTACACGGCGGGAAGCGGCGACGGAATCCATCCCGATTCCAGCGTATTGGTCGCGTACGCGCGGCTCCCCACTTGAGCCATTCCGAAATCCTTGCCGGCTTCGACGATCGCAGCCCGGATCTCTTCGCGTTCGGCGTAGGGGCCCCAGATTTCCAACCCGGGCGCTCCGGCCATGCCGTGACGCAGCGCGCGGACTTGCCGTCCCGCGATCTTGATGTAACCCATGTGGAAGAACTTGATGGTTTCGAACGGCCCGCCATTCAGTTTCTCGATGACTTGCTGGGCGTTCGGTCCCTGGATCTGATAGCGGTAGAAGTTGCGAACCACGGCTTGCCCCTTGGGGTTCCCAGGCGACCGGTCGTCTTTCTTGGTCGTGACGTTGAATTTGCCGCTTTCGGCGTGGAATTGAATCCAGCTAGCCGACGGCGCGCGCCCCACGAAACTGAGCTTGTTCTCTTCCAGGTGGAAAAGGATTCCGTCCCCGATCACATGGCCGCTATAGCTGCAGGGAACCATCTGCTTCGCGCGGTTGACGGGGAAATTCGCAAAACTGTTAATGGTCAGATAAGAAATGAGTTTCAGGGCGTCGGGGCCCTCCACGTACTGTTCCACCATGTGGTGCGACTGATCGAATAGAACGCAGGTCTCTCGCCACGCGCGTTGTTCATCGCGCCAATTGGTGTATTCGGGCGGGACCACCGGATATACGTACGCTCCGATCTGCGAATTGCGGAGCATGGTGGCGGGGTTGCCGACTTTCTGCAACAGATCTTCAAGACTTTGACTCATGATTCCAACGTGGCCTTTCTCTTTTACCTTTCATGTAGCGGAAACGGACTAGTTTAACACGGTGTATCTAAGCGACCTAAGGCTGCTCGGGTCCGCTGCCGGGGACGCCTGGAACCGCGGGGGTTCCGTAGATGTGGAAGGATTCGATGGTCTTCAGTCCCCACGCCTGGCCTTTCTTGCGTTCGGTCTCCGTCCAGCGGATGGGCTTCCAATCGGGAGCCAGGATGAGACGCGCGCCGGCGTTGGCGATCTCCACACGATTCCCTCCAGGTTCATAGACATACAGGAAAAAAGTCTGCTGGATGGCGTGCTTGTGAGGCCCGGTTTCGATCTTGACGCCATGTTCCAGGAAGATGTCCGCTGCGATCAAAACTTCCTCGCGGCTGTTGACGGCATACGTGATGTGATGAAAACGACCCTTGGTTCCAGTGGCGTCTTTCGTGTAGGCGAAGTCGTAGCTCTTGTTGGTGCAGGTCATCCACATAGCTGCTTCGACACCGGTATCGAGCACGATCTGCTCGGTGAGCCGGAAGCCCAGGTAGTTTTCGAAAAACTCGCGATTGGCTTTGATATCGACGGCCAAACCGTTCCAGTGATCCAGGCGGCGGACATTGCAGCCGCGCGCGGGAAAGCGCTGCGCCTGGTTCTTCAGCGCGGGTTTGAGCGCGGCCGGTGCGTCGTACCATTGCGTTTCGTAATACAGTTCGATTTTGTGACCGTCCGGATCCTGGCACAGGAATGCCGGGCCGTGACACAAGTCGCCTTTGGTCCATCCGATCGCGTGCTCGGTTCCCTGGAGCGCGGCGACGCGGCGTTCCAGCGCCTGCTGGCTGCGCGCGCGCAATCCCATGTGTCCCATTCCGGCCGTCTTAGCGGCGGTGAGCTTTAAAGTGTGGCGCTCATAGTCGTCCCAGGCGCGCAGGTAGACCGAGTCGCCTTCGCGGCCGCTTTCGGTCATCCCCATAATGTCGGTGAAGAAGCGCAGGCTCTCCTCCGGCTTGGGCGTAAACATCTCCAGATGGCCCAAGTGGGCGATGTCAGTGATGGGTTCGTTTTGCATGCAAACCTTAAAGTATACCGCGCGTTTTTACAGTAAGTGAGCTGGCGTAGCGCGGCGCTTCCACTTGGTTTGAATCCGGATCCGGGCGTTGACTTCTTCCAGCGAACCGAAAAATCCCACAAAAGACTCGCGCAGATGGGTGGGCAAACGGCGTGATTGGCGAAAATCCCGATGCCGGAACTGGTCGGTGGAGGCGATCACCGCCGATCCCATGGGACGGTATTCGTGGGTTCCCTGAGCCCATGCGAGGCCGTTGTCAGCATCGATCCAAACCGCGAATCCCATGTGATATTATGGGCCGCGCGCGTGTAGTAAAGACAACTTATGACCACCTCCATCCGTCTGGTAATCCTGACAACTGTGGCGGCTTCCCTGGCGGCTGCACAATCGCTCGACTATGCGAGCTACAAGGCAAAGGTCGAACCGATTTTCCTCAAGAAGCGCGAAGGCCACGCCCGCTGCGTGGTGTGCCACGCCGGCGCTGGGAATGCGTTCCGCCTGCAGCCTCTGGCGCCTGGCGCGACCTCGTGGACCGAAGAGCAGTCCAAGCAGAACTTCGAAGCGGTCTCCAAGTTAGTCAACGCGGCGAATCTGATGTCCAGTCCGATCCTGAAGCACCCCCTGGCAGGCACGGCCGGAGGCGACGATTTCCATAGCGGCGGCCGCCAATTCACATCGCAGAACGACCCGGATTGGAAAGCTATCGCGGACTGGGCTCGCGGCGCGACGTCAAAGTAACAAGACGGCGCGATAATAGAGTTTGCTCCGTACCCGCCGAACATTTCTCATTGCACCTCTGCTTGCACTGGCAGCCTTGCTGTCTGGCTGCCGGCAGAGCACCGTCCACGAGCTCACCATTCTGCATTTCAATGATTTACACGATCGCCTGCTACCGGATGCCGATGGCATCGGAGGCGTCGCACACTTAGCCACAGTGCTCAAGCGCGAACGGGCCGCGGCCAACGCATCGCTTACCCTCCATGCCGGCGACCTGGTGCAGGGTTCGCCCATAAGCACTCTTTTTCACGGGCTGCCGGATTACGAGATCGCCAACAACCTAGGCATCGACGTCAATTGCCTGGGCAATCATGAATTCGACTACGGCTGGGAGCGAATTCGCGACTTCATGCAGATCGCACGCTTCGCCACGGTCAGCGCGAATGTCGTGGACACTTCCGGTCGCCGGCTGCTAGACCCTCCATATGTAATCCGCCACGCTGGAGGCATGCGGATCGCCGTGATAGGCGCGTTACTCGAAAACATCCTGGAGACGACGACGCTCGACAGGCTGGGTCCGTACCACGCCGCACCCCCAGTAGAAACACTGCGACCTGTCGTGGCGGAGGCGAAGCAAAACGCCGACATGGTGATCGTGCTCGCCCATTTGGGGAGGTCAGAAGCGGGATCGATCCTGCGCGCTTTGCCGGACGTGAGCGTCGTGGTTATCGGGCACGAGCACATGCCCTCCAAACCGCTTGAAATCGACGGGAGGCTTATCGTCCACGCTGAAGGCTATGGCCGCGAGGTGGGTCGCTTGGAGCTTCAGTATGACGTTGCAACCCGGCGCATTCTCTCTCATGAATGGACCGGGATTCCGGTTGTTAACAGCGAATATCCTCCCGATCCAGTGGTCCAGGCGCAGGTGAATAGGTGGGAGGCAAAAGTATCCGACGCGGTGGATGTTCCGATCGGGCGGTCGGCGAAGCAATTGCCACGCCCTGAGGTCAAGGAGCTGATGGAGCGCGCGATGCAGGACCGCTTCCCCTCCGATTTCGCCTTCACGAATGTCAGCGGTGTCCGGGATACACTCCCCGAGGGCCAACTGCTCGCCCGCCATATCTGGAACGTCATGCCGTTTGACAACCACGTCGTCGCTGTGGAGGTTCAGGGGGACGACCTCATGAAACTCGAAGATCCCTCGCGGCCAGTGAAGGTCGCTGGAACGGCCAAGCTCGATCCCAAGCGCACTTATCGCTTAGTCACTACCGACTTTCTGGCTTCGAGCTGGGCGGATCGCGGCTACAAATTCCGCGTCACGGATACAGGCGTGCTCCTGCGCGACATGCTGATTGACTGGATCAAGCAGCGGAAAGTGGTTCCCTAACGTTTAGGGAACGATAACCGTCGCATTCCGCTTGGGTACTTCACCCACGGGAATCACCGCAACCACTTTACGCGCCTGGATATCGACGGCCGACACGTTATTCGCCCCGGCGTTGGCGATGTAGACCATCTTGCTATCCGGCGTGAACGTCAGCCAATCAGGCGTCGGGCCGGTAGGTACAAAACCGACCACTTTGAGATCCGGCATGGAGTAGAAAAATACACCGTTCGCGATAGAGCTATCCACAGCGAGGGTCTTCTTGTCGGGCGATATGCCGATCCCATGCGAAGGCGCTCCGCTATGAACTTCGCCGACCTTGGGCTCGTTGGGGAGCATGATCCGATTCACTTCTTCATGCGTCTTGAGATCCAGCACGGCGAATCCATGCACATCGGAAAGCTGCAAGTAAACGTGCCCGGCAGACCCATCCGGCGCGGTATCGAAGGTCATGCAGCGGACACCCTTGTCGAACGTTTTGTCCCAAGCGACTTCCAGCGTCTGAAGATTAATGACCGTCAGCACCCGGCTTCCGACCGATCCTGAGACGACCCATTTCCCGTCGGGCGTCACATACACGTTATGCACGGCGCCCTTGACCTTGATGGTCTTGATGTTCTTCATGGTGGCGGCGTCGATGACGTCCACGGCTCCAGGAGCCACGGCGATGCCGGCGAAGATCAGCTTCCCGTCCTTGGAAACGGCGATGTTGTTGGGGTGGCCGCTCAAGGAGACTTTACCCAGGTGTTTGCCGGTCTTGGAATCCACCGCGACCACGCTGCTGTCGGATTCGACAGTGAAATACACGCGGGTGCCATCAGGCGAGGAAGTAACTCCGTGCGCGGCTTCCAGATCCTTCACCGTCAGCACGACTTTGTTGGTGGCGGGATCGATGAAGTGAGCCGAATCGCCCGCGGCATTGGTTTGCACCACGCGGACGGAGCCGGCGGCCAGGGGCAGAGCTAAGGCTAAAGAAAGGCAGAGGCGCTTCATAAATAAGTAGTTACCTCGCCGCGATTCTAGCACGCTAGAGCTGGTCGCGATACTGTTCCAGCGCGACCTTCACCAGTTGCGCTCGAGTCCGCACGCCTAGCTTATCAAACAACTGGCGAAGAGAAGCCTTGACGGCGCCTTCCGATATTTCGAGACGAGCGCTGATGTCCTTATTGGTGAGTCCCTGAAAGATGAACCGCAGCACGGTCTTGTCGCGATCGGTGAGTTTGGGCTGAGTTTGCGGCTTGGTCCGATCCACGGAACGGAAGAGTGAAGTCAAGTAGTCCTGCTCCAGGCAGACCTCGCCCGCGGCGACCTGGCGGATGGCGTCGGACAACTTTTCAGTAGAGTGCTGCTTGTGCAGAATTCCAGCCACGCCCGCCTGCACCAACTGGACGGCTTCCTGTCCGCTCACGCCGGCAGTGACCACCAGGATCTGTCCGCCGAAGCCTTTCTTCTTGGCTTGCGTGACGAAATCGAGCGCCCGTTCCGGGCCCAGGTCCACATCCAGCAGAACCATGTTCGCACCGCTCTTCCCGAGAACCTCCAGCGCCTGCGCCGATGTAGAGCACTGCGCGACGATCTTGATTCCGGGCTCCTTCTCCAACACCCGTGCCAGTCCCTGGCGGAACATGGCGTGATCGTCCAGCAACAGCAGGTTTATGGATTGTTCCGCGGTATTTTCCAGATGTGATGTCATTCTAAATTACCTGCAACTCGACCAGAAAGCGCGAGCCGCGCGGGGAAGGCTCGAATCGCAATTCGCCTCCATAGCTTCGCACCACCGCGCGCGAAACATACAAACCCAGTCCGGTTCCTTCGGCCCCCGGCTGGAAGGGCTGAAAAAGACATTCGGGCGCGGGAATTCCGGGTCCGGAATCTTCCACACGCACGCATGCCTTTTGATCGTGGACCGATACCGAAATGCGCAGTTCGCGCAGGGTACTATGCTGCACGGCCCGATGGCTATTGCGAACCAGGTTCAACAAAGCTTGCAGCAGACCGGATGG
>Ga0070683_100003383_pt1 | contig 12926 bp, 11 predicted proteins | sample KBSC713LmetaG_FD_64662 | JGI IMG/M metagenome (GOLD analysis project Ga0070683, IMG submission 64662) | Corn rhizosphere microbial communities from Kellogg Biological Station, Michigan, USA - KBS C7.1-3L metaG | ecosystem: Host-associated > Plants > Roots > Rhizosphere ...
ACTTCGCACCTCCTGCGCGAGGTGAGTGCGGCACCGCGCGCGCGCAGGAGGGCGACTGAGTGATTGCTCCTCCCTCCGGCGCTTCGCACCTTCGGTCGGAGTTCCGCAGGTAAGCCTTTGTGATTGCTCCTCCCTTCGGCGCTTCGCACCTTCGGTCGGAGTTCCGCATGTACATCTGTATGCGAGCGAGACCAGCGGGATTCGAACCCGCACCCTTCCGGTCGACAGCCGGATGCTCTCACCATTGAGCTATAGCCTCGTGTGTGGTGCGCCGGCGGCGCGACGGAGCAGCGGGTGCGCCGAGCAGTGGGAGTCGCGTGAGTCCTCTGCCCATTGCACCATGCCACGCCGGCCGACGGCGCTCCACGGTGTTGCAGTACTGCTGTTCTTCCCGGACCATCGGTTGTCAAACAGCGCTTGCGTTCGCATCGACGCGCTCGGCGTCGAGCCTTCCAGACGCTTGCATCGCATTCCGATGGTGAGACGTGAAACGCCCCACCTGCACATGGCGCAGGTGGGGCGTCGTCCTACCGCTCCGTTCCGGGGGTCGCGAGAGACGCTAGGGCGCTCCCGCCGACCACCTGGATCCTGCACCACTCCTGTCTTTGTCGAGCGGTCGGTTGCCCGACATGCTCGTGCTGCGCGACTTCGACTCCTGTCCGATCGTCTGCCAAACTCGATGCATCGTCCACAGCTCGTGGGCGCGGCGCTTCGAGTCGTCCAGTCCCATCGCGACGCCATGCGCACCGGCCACCCCACCGAGCGCGCCGACGGGCGCGCACCAGCTCGCGGCATACCGGTATGCGCCGGTAAACCGTGGTCTGTCGATTCGGGTGAGGGTGCGTTGCATCATGTGAACGTGAGATCTTTCTTGGCTCGAAGTACGTGCGCCGCGCGGGCGCGGGAAATCATGGACCCCGAAAACACGAATCGCGTCACCGATGATCGCCTGACACGTTGCTCGGGTCAGGATGGTCGACGCGCACGCGCGTGGCGTGATGCATCGACTCGTGAACATCGGGACGCGACTCCCAGGGCGAGCAGTGTAGTGAGGACCCGGCGAATGTGTCAAGGGGGGATTTCGCGGAGTCTCTTTCGCATGCGCCTTCCGCTCAGCGGCGTCGCGATCGCCATCTGCTGCACGCTCGTATTGCCAGCGCTCGGGTCCGCTCAGACGTCGTCGACGGATTCCCGTGTCGACCGTGAGCGTCCGCGCGTGCAGGTGAGTCGCGACGAGCTCCGCATCGTGTTCCCGCACGACACGGCACATCGCTGGGGATGGTCCGCGGCCCCGGCCGAGCCGCCCAATGCGCCGCGCTACTCGTGGCGAATGGAGATCGACGCGATCGAAGGCCCGCGCGACATCCGCTTCGACGTGCGCAGCAGCATCCCGTTCCCGAGCGTCTTTCGATCCCTCGATGATCTCGTCGCCACGGGCCATGGGTATGTCTGCCGGTACGGGATGGCGACCGTGTGCGGTGAAACGCGGATGACGGCGACCGGAGAGAACGGCCGCCCTGTGTTCACGCTGCGCGACAGTGCCCTGATCTCACGGGCCTTCGCCTCGCGGCCGCGCTTCGTTCGTCTCACGAACGATCGCCCCGAGACGTCGTTCGTGTGGGACAGCGTGCGCATCGACTACGTCGCGCCCAACGTTCGGCCGCTCGACTCCGCCTCTCGCGCGGCGGCCCTGCGTGCACGTCGGCGCGAGAGTCTCGCCCACTGCAGTGTGCAGCGTGGAATCTCCGGTGGACATGGGAACGCCGATCGCCTGTGGCTGGTCGTCGGCGACTCGCTTCCACTCTGGTTGTGGGAGACCGAGCGATACGAAGACCTCGGTATGCCTGGCCACGACGACCTGACCGACTCCGGGTGGGTCGTGCTCGACCCGCGAATCGCGCGACTGTCCAGAGCGGCGCCTGGCTCCGCATCCCTCGATGAACGATTGATGTACGGGCCGCCGCGGCGGTACATCAAGGCGCTTCGTCCAGGCTCGACGACGATTCGCGTCCGTGGCGTTCACGGCTACCTCGACGCCGCGCTCGAATCCGAGATTCGCCCCGGAGTGCTCGAGCGTGAGATCGTCGTCGTGGACTCGGCTACGGCGCAGACGCAACTGCAGCGGTGAGAATGCGCAGAACGGCCTCGGGACGCAGAAGCGTCCCGAGGCCGTCTCACATCTCCACCTCCCGGCCCCGCTACCTCACCACGCGCTGCGTGTGCACGTAGTCGACGCGGGTATCGTCGTCATTGCACCTGGATCGAGCAGGTCGCGACGAGGGTGCCCGAGAGCGTTGCCCCGACCCATGCGTAGCCCCGAGTGGTAGCCGTCACCAGGCCGTCGGTCGTCACGCCGATCGGGACCGCACCCTGAAAGGGTAAAGCGGCCCATGTGGCAGCGGCAACGGCTTGCTGAATGATCGCGGGATCGGTGACCTGGGTACGACCCAGGTCGTACGCCGGAGCACCGAGCGTCAGTTGCAGATTGTCGCCGAGTGTCATCGCCATCGAAACACCGGACGACGGCACGCACGCGGCAGGCGTGACGGTGAGCGACGTGACGACCTGCCGCACCGTGATCACCAGTGTGTCCACGCGCGTTCCGTTCGTGAGCACGATGCCCGTCGTCCCATTTCCGGCCGCGACGATCGTGGCGGAGCCTGGTGTGATCTGTGCCACCGTCGTGTCGAGTGAACGCGCCGACGACGAGAGCTGCCTGGACGTCGAGATGATCCCACCGTGCGCGTCGACGACGTTCGTGCAGACCTCCTGCGTCTTCCCGATCCAGTCGAGGGCTTTGCTACGCGCGGTGTCCAGCAGGAAGGTGTTACCAGGGAGGCTGCGACAGAAGCTCGCCAGTGATCCCGCCGGCTTGAACACGACGTTGACGTCCTTCGACGCCGTACGCGAGCCGATCCGCACCGAGACCGCCACTCGCGTCGGCTGCCCTGAATAGGTCTGGATCGGACCGACCTGATACGTGCCGTTGTTGTCGATCTTCTGCAGGCCGCTGATCAGCCACTCCACGTCGTCGTAGTCGTAGACCGGATCGGTCGTGACGGTGAACCGCAGCGTATCGAACTGCGAGAATGCGCTGTCGGGCCCATGGATGGTCAGCGTCACCGGCACCGCAGGATCGAACGGGTTGTTGTGGGTGAACTCCCCGCAGCTGCTCGCCGTCATCCCCGACACCAGCGCGGCGATCACCACCGCCGCGCGGCCGATTCTCGTGCGCTCAGAGCCGGTCACGTGCCACCCCACGGTTCAATCCAAACGTCATCACCGAGGCGAGCGCCGCATCCGCGCCCCACACGATGAGGCCGACCCGCGCACGGGCCCGGGCCGCCGAGCGTTGCGTGGTCGCGTGCTTGAACAGATCCGTTGCCTGCGCCGGGATCCTCGATGCCTCGTACTTCGCGTAGTCGCTCTTCGCTCCCGCGTCGGCGACATACGCGCTCACGAACACGCTCGTGATCGCCGCCGTGGCGATCACACCGGTCAGCGTGCTCGCGTGCATGTAGTGGCCTCCACCCGGGAAGACGATCCCCGCCCCGAGCGTGGCGAGGGGATTGTGCTCGGGACAGCGCTTCGAGCGAACGGCGCTGATCGCATTCGCGAGCGCGCTCGAGGTGCCCTGCGGCGCGACGAGACACTCGCGTCGCGCGCGAAGGCTCGAGACGATGCCGCGCATGCCGCCCGAGTCTCCGCGCTGGCGCAGCACGTCGGCGACGAGCACGGACGCGATGTCGTGCTGATACTCGTCCAGGCGCCCCGCCCGCGCCGAGTTCAGCTCGGCCGCGCGCAGTGCGCCGGAATCGGCTTTGCCCGCCGCCGCGAGATCGAGTGCGGCGCGAACTTCGGGTGACACCGGGTGCCTCGGCGCGAGACGGATCGGCGACGTCGGACCGGTCGTCGTCGCGAGACGCCAGACGGCGTAGGCGTACTGCATCCGCTCGCCTTCACTCCGGGACAGGTCGAAGGACGTCGGCGCCCCGTTGGACGGCCAGACCTGCACGGCCAGCTCGGGACGCGTCCCGTCGCGAGCCGAGGCGAGAACGCTCATCGGATAGTAGTAGCGCAGCTGTGTGGGACTGCGCTGCCACGCGCCGTTCCGCAGCTCGAGCGCGGGACGCGAGACGCTGTAGGTCGGCGCCACCTCGATCCCGTTCGCCAGAAGGCGCATCGCGCGCGGCGCGCCGTCCGGCGGCGCCTCGCCGCTGGCGAACGAGAGACCCGACCACGACGCCAGCGGACCGTCGTTCCATCGGACCTCGCATCCGTCACCGACCGACGGCGCGCCCGACACGATGACGACGAGATACTTGGTGGCGTCCAGCGCGACGCCGCCCGACGGATGATTCGCCGGTACGGGTGGCGGCGCGGTCGGGCAGGCGTGCGCCAAGGAATCGGCGAGATTCAACTCGTCGAGCGTGGCCGCAGTCGCCGCGGGCGCGAACAGCACTCGGAACGGTCGCGTCCCGAGCATCACGGGGCCGGCCACCTCGTGCAACGATTGCAGATAGGCGGGCCGCCCCGCGTTGGCGGGGAGAATGGTGTCTGGCGCCGGGGGCGGTGCCCCCTGTCCCATCGTTTCCGTCGGGGCGCCAAGCAGGCAGACACCGAACAGTGCTGCGAAGCGCCCGAACACGACTGAACGGTTCAACTGCCGGCTCCTGCAAGAGGTCGAGGAGAGGGTCTTGGCGAGCTGAAGTATCGACCCCAGCAGCGGGGAATGCCAGGATTTGTCGCCGATTGCACCGACCCCACCCGAGCAGAACGGCCTCGGAGCGCCGAAGCGTCCCCGAGGCCGTTCCTCATTCCCTCGTCCCCCTCTACTTCACCAGATCCACCGTGTTCGTGTAATCGATCGCCTGCTTCATCGTCATCCCCGCCGCGGGGATGTTCACGTCCCCCGACAGCTTGCCCGTGCGACGGCGCGCCAGCATGCGGCCGGGCTTCGGCGCGTACACGTAGAACCCCGTCGTGGTGCCCTCCATCGTCGCATCGCTGCGCATGCCCGGCTGGTTGGGCACGGGCCCGTCCACATGCACGTTCGCGCGCTGCGTCATCCGCACGAGCAGGGCGGGCGTGCCGTTCACGACGGTGTCCTTCTCCACCGTGTAGTCACTGATCGCGGTGGCATTCGCCTTTCGGTCGTTTGTCGAGTCGGTGCGGGTGAGCGTGTCCGTCCACGTCAGCCCGACACGCAGCGGCTTGGCCGGCAGACGGAGGAACAGGTCGGTGAACTCGTTCGACAGATCGCCGAACGAAGCCAGTGCTTCGGGGAAGGTCGGCGCCGCGATCAACTTCACATGTCCGCGTGAATCGAAGCCGAGCCGATACGGCTGGTGAAGCAGCGCATCGGTGGGCGGCTTCTGCTCGCCCTGCGGCGTCGTCGCGGAGAGCGCGAGCGCATCGAACCAGGCGTGGGCCGAATCACCGGGAAAGCGGACGACCGCGAGGGTCGCGTCCTGCTCCACCGGTACCTGGAGCTCCCCCTGCGGCATCGTGATGACGACGCTCGTCTTCTGCGTCTCGTGATAGCGCAGCGTGTCGCCCGCGGGGGCGTAGGTGTTCTGCGCCGCGGCAGGAGCGGCGGCAGCGAAGGAAAGCAGCGCGATGGCGGCGAGCGTGCGTGACATGGTGTGTGATGGTGGGAGAAGTGGTGCGACCGGCGTCATCCGATACGACTCGTCCGTTCTGGTGGTTTCGCACCGTGTGGCGTCGCGCCGAGCCAGCGCTCGGCGGACGTGCGCAGCGACTCGACATCCGCGTCGTCCGACCCCAGCCACGCGACGTGACCGTCGGGTCGGACGAGCGCCGCATTCACGCCATCGAGCCATCGCGCCTGCGCCGGCCCATCCGGAATCGTCGCTACCTCCAGCCGATCGCGCAACGGCATGACGACGTCGGCGAGCCCGGCGTGCGTGACACGCGTCACCAGCACCGCGCGGCCGCCGCGCAGACACTCGGCGAGCGATGAACGACGCCCCGCGACGTCGAGCGGGATGTTCGGCGCGAGCCGGCCGAGCATGGGCTGATGCGCCATCTCTTCCTGCGCGGAGACGGCGTAGCGCGTGTCGAGCCCGGTCACCATCTCGGCGAGCAGGCGCCGGACACCGGCGTCGCGCGCGAGGTCGCGCAGCAGCCCGCGCACCGGCGCGAGTCGGTCGTCCGTCTGGCCGAGCTCCGTCTGCGCGCAGGTCTGCGTCAGCAGTCGCTCTCCTGCGGCGTGCCGCTCGTCGTGGTAGCTGTCCAGCAGCACGTCCGGCGCCGCACCGTGCACGACGGCGGCGAGCTTCCAGCCCAGGTTGAACGCGTCCTGCAGCCCGACGTTGAGTCCCTGCGCGCCCGCCGGCGGGTGTACGTGCGCCGCGTCGCCGGCGAGCAGCACGCGGCCGACGCGATACCGTTCGGCGAGCCGCGCCGCGTTGCCGAATCGCGTCAGCCAGCGCGGACGCACCAGCGCGACGTCGCGACCGAGCACGTGCGCCACCGCATCGTTCAGCAGATCGAGCGTCACCGGCGTGTCGGAATCTTCCGGCGGCGCGAGCTCGCTCACGATCACGCGCACGTAGCCCGGGCGCGGGATGACGAACACGGACCCCCGCGACGTCTGGTGGTTGCCGAACGAGAGCGACGCCGGATCCGCGAGCTCGACGTCGCCGAGCAGCGCCCACCGTGTCGCCGCCGTGCCGGGAAAGTCGATGCCCACGCGCTTCCGGACCGTGCTCCGCCCACCATCGCAGCCGACGAGCCAGCGAGCACGCAGGGTGGGGCGCTCCTCCACGCTCGACGCATCGGGTGCGATGTCCAGCGCGATCGTGACGACGTTCTCGTCTTGCGCGACGTCGGCCACGCCGTGTCCCCACCAGATCTCCGCGCCCTGCTCAAGCGCATGTGCCTCGAGCAGCGCCTCGGTGCGCGTCTGCGGAATACCGAGCACGTACGGATGATCGGTGTCGAGTCCGGCGAGGTCGAGCGGCGTGTCGAGCGCGGCGAAGTGGGTGAACGGCACCTTCGGCCCTTCGGTGAGGAACCGGTCGACGATGCCGCGCCGGTCGAGGATCTCGAGGCTGCGCGCGTTGAGGTTGAACGCGCGCACGAAGGCGGGCCGCTCGGTGTTGCGCTCGAGCACGACGACGCGCACGCCGCGCATCGCCAGCTCGGCGGCGAGCAGGAGTCCCGTCGGGCCGGCCCCCGCGATCGCGACGTCGACGTCGGCGTGTGACTGCTGCGTTGCGCCGCTCATCGCGTCCCCCTCTTCTTCGATGTCCCCGGAGACTTCGTCGTTTTCTTCGCGCGCTTTGCTCCCGATCCGCCGCGCGGCTTCGCGTCCGCCTCGAGTGCGAGGATGGTCTCGTCGATCCACGCGACCTCGGCGGCGCGCAGCAGCTCGCCGCGACGAAACACGGCGACGTCCACGGCGCCGAGCACTCCGTCGGCGACGAGGCGTGCCCGTTCCGCCGCGATCCCTTCGACTTCACGCTGCAGCACGTCGCGTCGTGCACGGAGCAGTGGAAGCGCGACGCCCCCTTCCCCGACGCCGCCGAAGGCGAGCGCCACGGCCACGGCGTCGGGCGCCTGGCGCGGCGCGGCGATCGCCTGCTCGCGCAGGATGGCGAGCTCTCGCCTCCCTTCCGGCGTGATCTCGTAGATCGTGCGCGCCGGCCGTCGCCCCTCGGTCTCGGTGCGCACGGCGGCGATGAGCCCTTCGGCGTCGAGCGCCCGCATCTCGCGATACAGCGCCCCCACCGTCACCCCACCCCACGCCGCCACGTCCGCCTGCTCGGCGGCCCGCCGGATCCGATGCCCATGGCGCGGCCCATGTCGGTCGAGGGCACCGAGCAGGAGTAGTCTGGATAGATTCATGACGTATAGTGTACATGTTCCTATTTAGGCCGCAAGGGTCGTCATCCCGGGCGAGGTGGCGCCTTCGCCGAGGGCGAGGTCCTCACGAATGCCATGATCCACTCGGGCCGACGGGGCGTCTCGCTTCTCCTCTTCGCCGTCACCGCATGCGGTGGCGACGCAGCGAGCGGCGTCGCGCCGCTGGCCCCCGACTCCAATGCCCCCGCGCTCGTCGGCGCGAACGCCACCGTCGTTGCGACGGTCGGGGCGAAGCTGGCGTACGACGCGACGAGAGCGGGCAGCACCTTCTCGAGCGCGGCCGGCGCGACGCTCACCTACGCGATCGCCTTCGAGGGACCGGCCAACGGGCTCACCGCGTCGCGCGGCACGATCTCCGGCACGCCGTCCGTCCCCGGCCTCACCTTCGCCACGATCACGGCGACCGATCAGCTCGGCCGCTCGGCGCGCGACCGCTTCGCCATCGTCGTCTTCGCGAGCGGACTCGCCGAGCCGACGCTTCCCTCACCGTCGCTCCGCTACGACGATGCCGAGGTCGGACTGCCGGCACACTTCCTCGCGGGCGGCGGCATGTCGGTGCTCAGCCTCGACAACACGCCCGCCGCGAACCCGATCACCGACGCCGGCGCGACGCTCGGCCGCGTGCTGTTCTACGATCCCCGGCTCTCGGCGAGCGACGCGGTGTCGTGCGGCTCCTGTCATCATCAGTCGCTCGGCTTCGCCGATGCGCTCGTGTTCAGCATCGGCCTCGGCGGAGCACTCACGCCACGACATGCGACCGGGCTGGCCAACGCGCGCTTCTACAAGCGGGGGCGCTTCTTCTGGGACGAGCGCGCCAGCACGCTCGAGGAGCAGGTGCTCGACCCGATCCAGAACGACCACGAGATGGGGATGTCGCTCGACGCGCTCGCGATCAAGTTGAGTGTCACCCCCTACTATCCCGCGCTGTTCACGGCAGCGTTCGGGTCACCGGACATCACCAGGGACCGGATTTCTCGGGCGCTGGCGCAGTTCACCCGCGCGATGGTGTCCGGTGACTCACGTTATGATCGCGCGTTCGACGCGAACGGCGTGGCGAACTTCGCCTCCACGCTCACGCCGCAGGAGATCGACGGCGAGCGCGTCTTCCGTCAGTCCGGATGCGGCTCGTGTCACACGACGCTCGCGCAGGTCGGCGACGCGCCGCACAGCAACGGGCTCGATGCGGCGCCGGTCGACACCGGCGTCGGCGGTGGCGTCTTCAAGACGCCGTCACTCCGGAACGTCGCCGTGCGCCCGCGCTTCATGCACGACGGCCGCTTCGCCACGCTCGACGAGGTCGTCGCCTTCTACGACTCGGGGATCCAGAACACCCCGCGGCTCGATCCGCGGCTACGCGCCGCCGACGGCACCCCGAAGCGGCTCGGCCTCACCGCCGCCGAGCGGGACGCGCTCGTGGCATTCCTCGGCGCGCTGACCGACTCGACCTTCCTCACCTCGCCCCGCTTCTCGAATCCGTTCGTGTCGGGGAGCATCGTCGCGCCGGCCGGCCCGACGATCACGATGAAGGGGAACAGCTTCAGCCCGAAGGAAGTCGTCGTGCGGGCGGGGGGCGTCGTGTCCTTCCTGAACATCGACAACGAATGGCACACCGCGACGTTCGACAACCCGGCGATTGCGTCGACGCCGAGGTTCACGTCAGGGGTGAAGACGGTGACGATGCCGATGGCGCTCGGGGCGTACACCTACCACTGCGTGGTGCACGGCATCGCGATGAGCGGGGCGATCATCGTCGGGAAGTGACGCGGCCCGTGTCAGACACCCGGGGTCAGACACCGGAGTCAGTGGTTGGGGTCAGATACCGCAGGTGTCTGACCCCTTGGCGTGATCAGGTCAGCCCAGCGGCGAGCGGACAGCCGTCAGCAGGAGGCGTTGGACTGATACATCGGTGCCTGGCACGGGTGCCAGGCACCGGTGCCTGGCACCGAGTCAGTAGGAGTCTGAGGCCAGCGTGGCGAAGGGGTCAGAGCCCTCGGGCTGCGCCCTCGGGGTCTGACCCCAGCATCCGCCCTCGGGGTCTGACCTCAGCATCCGCCCTCGGGGTCTGACCCAGCAGGCCCTCGAGGTCAGACGAGGGCGGCGACGCGGGCGCGGACGGGGGGCGCGGGCGGCAGGGCGCGCGCCGCGACGAGGCCGAGGCGGATCTGCGCCAGCCGGAGATCGACCGCCACGTCGGCGATGAGGTCGATCTGGACGTCGGTCAGCCGAGGGTGATTATCGCGCAGCTCGGCGCGAATCTGCATCAGCGTCTCGGCACGGTCGGGCGAATTGCTCATGGCCTGATCTACGATCGCGTCTGGCATCGCTCGCATGATGGATGAGAGGTGGGGCTCCACTCGATCCTGCATGACCTGAGACTCGGCACCTCGTCCGCCCCATCATCGCGAGATCGTCTGTCCGTTCCCGCGAATCCCGGCGGACGAGAAAGGACGGCGCCGGGTCGGCCGCCGTCCCCCTGCATTGATACTGGCAGGTTCCTGGCTGTGACGCTAGTCACCCCGCGCCGCAGAGTTCGGCGCGACTGTCGTCACAATTGTACACACTGCCGGGCTCCACAGCGCCGATCTGCGTTCGCGCAGCGAGCGATCGAGCGTTCGGCGGCGAGCGATCGAGCGGCGAGTGGCGAGTAGCGAGTGTTCAGCGGTGAGCTCGCGCTGAGTCATTCTGCGGTGCGCAACGCGGGGCGCGTCGGCGTGAGCCAGCGCTACGCGGTTGAGAAGAATCGCGCAGACTGCATCCGATCATTCACGATGAAGACGCGCGCCTGGCCACGACGGTGCACGGCGCGAGTCGCACCGGCTCAGGGCGACGCGCGGTGCCCCTCCATCCGTGCCACGAGATGGGGAGTCGTCAGATCGAGTCGGAAGTCGCCCTCGCGCGACGCACGCCAGTCGCGGACGACGCCGCGCACGGCGTCCGTCACGTGCGAGTCCATTCCGTGGACGTCGCCGAGGTTGAGGCGGAGCGTGCGGACCCGCGACGGGATCGCCTGACAGGCGAGACGCATCGAGCTGACGTCGCTCGGCGAGACGGTTCCAGAGAGTACGAACGTCGCCGTCTCGCCGCTCACCTCCACCACTCGATCTCGCTCCCGCATGCACGCGCCTCCGTTGGGGATGCGGAACGGAAGCGGACGGCCGCAACGGCCTCCTCTCGGCGCGACGACGGGCGTGTAACGGGAGGGAACCGGATGGAGCGCGATGCCTCCCACGCCTCAGACTGGCGTTACCACTCGAGATGGAGTCGTGACACGCAGGTGGTTGCAACGTGGCGCCGTGCCCCGAGACTGGGAGGTGCACGCACTGTCGTGCGTCGCGGTGTAGTCGCCGCGACCCGACCATGCATCATCGAGCACTGTCGAGGGACCGATGAGGGAGCAACCTGTTCTCGAGACGCCGCTGCTCTCCTCGAGCACGAGCGGCATGCTGGCATACGTGATTCGACGTGTCGTGGAAGGATCGGCGGAGCCGCGCGAGGTGACGACCGTGTTGCGTCGCGTATGTGATGAGAGCCGCCAGCGTCCGCCCGAGGTGCTGCTGCTCCGCATCAAGGAGCTCTGGGCCAAGGCCGCCGGCTCACCGCGTCCGACGCGCGACGATCGCGACCGCCGCTACTTCGCATTGATCGGCGAGGCGTTGCTGCTCTACTTCGGCAGCTCGCCGATGGATTTCGTCGCGCGGCGACCGGTGTTCGTGCATGCGCCGGGATGCGGTGATACCGGGAGTGAGAGCGTGCTCTGACTCCTTTGTCGCGCGTGTGACACGAAGTCGTGACGCCAGCATCGCGTCGTCGTTTCGCGTGACGCGCCAATTGATCTCCGATCGCTCACCCTTCACTCGGAGATCTCCACCGTGCCTCGATCGACCGCGCCGGCGCTGCAGCCGCTGCACGCCGCCTACTTCGCGTTGTGCGCCACGCTGCTCGTTTCGGCCTGCTCCACCCCCGACACCACCCTCGTGCCGGCGACGCCCGCGCGCAGCGTCGGCAATCCGCTCAACACGGGCGCGGCGGACCCCTTCACCTTCGCGGTCATCGGCGACATGCCGTACGGCCCCGCCAAGCGTGACTCGATGCCGATGCTCATCGACCTGATCAACTCGGATCCGAAGGTGGATGCGGTCATCCACCTCGGCGACATCAAGGCAGGATCGAAGACGCCGTGCACGGACGCGTACTTCGCCGACATCCGGTCGCTGTTCGACACGTTCAAGGATCCGCTCATCTACACGCCGGGGGACAACGAGTGGACGGACTGTCACCAGGCGGGCAAGAGCAACGGGCTGTACACGCCCACGGAACGGCTGGCGGCGGTGCGCGCGCTCTTCTTCCCGGTGCCGGGTCAGACGCTGGGCGGGCGGAAGATGCAGCTGCTGACGCAGGCGGACGATGCGGCGAACTCGGCGTACGTCGAGAACGCGATGTTCGTCCAGTCGCGCGTCGTGTTCGCGACGGCGAACATCACGGGGAGCAACAACGATCTCGCCCCGTGGGGATCGCCGCTCCCCGCCGACGCAGCGAGCTGGCCATCGCAGGCGGCCGAGTACGCGGCGCGCGCCCGGGCCAACGCGGCGTGGATCGACGAGGCGTTCGACCTCGCGGCGTCGACCGATGCGGCCGGCGTGGTGCTGGCGTTCCAGGCCGACATGTGGGACCCGGCCGAGCCGACGCTGAGCGGCTTCGACGCGCTCGTGCAGCAGATCGGCACGCGGGCGGCGGCGTTCGGCAAGCCGGTGCTGCTGCTCGAGGGCGACTCGCACGCGTTCGAGGCGCAGTCCCCGTACTCAGCGAGCTCGCCGATGCGCCTCGTGCACCCGAACACGCCCGTCGCCGAGAACGTGACGCGCATCGTCGTGGAAGGGAGCGCGGGACGGACCGAGTACGTGCGGCTCACCGTGGATCCGAAGACGAAGGGCGGTTCCCTGTTCAGCTGGGAGCGGGTCCCACTGGCTCCGTAATCACGCCTGCTCTGGGTCGCCTGCGTGGTGCGGAGGCGGGTCGGCGCGAAAGCGTCGGCCCGT
>Ga0070683_100003386_pt1 | contig 12919 bp, 17 predicted proteins | sample KBSC713LmetaG_FD_64662 | JGI IMG/M metagenome (GOLD analysis project Ga0070683, IMG submission 64662) | Corn rhizosphere microbial communities from Kellogg Biological Station, Michigan, USA - KBS C7.1-3L metaG | ecosystem: Host-associated > Plants > Roots > Rhizosphere ...
CCCCCTTGAGGCCTGTTGAGGACCAATGCTGCCAAGCCAGGCGCCCGTCGGCTTGGAGATCGTCTTGATTTTTTCTTAAGAAATCGTCGAGCGCTGGTGTCACGCAGCGCAACAGGATGGGCCGCTTGGCCTTTCTATCGAGTGGCCAATTTCAAGCCGGGAGCCAGCAGCTCGCGATGACGGTCGTTCCGGAATTGCGCGGAAGTCGGCACCAGGGGATCGGCGCCATTCAGGCGAGCGGCTACAACCTTGGCCTCGTGATCATGTCCGAGGTGGACGTAGCTGGCAGCGAGAACGCAATACGGCGTCGCCCACTGCGGGAACTCCTGAACAACCACTCGAAGCCGTGGGATTGCCTCGTCGAAGCACCGATCGAAGAAATGGGCAATGGCGATTCCGGCGATGCTGCGGCGGTCGACCCTATCGCGTGGATTCAATTTAATAGACGTCTCGAAGCTGGCGACTGCCTCGTCGACGTGGCCGGCGTACAGCCGGATCATGCCATGGGTGAACCAAGCGCGTGCAAAATTGGGATTCTGCTCGACGGCCTCGTCGGCCAACCCCATCGATGCAACGAAATCCTCACCGAAATACGCGAGAACATGAGCGGCCGTTGCGACCTGCTCCGCATCGCTGGAGAAAAGCAGGGCCCGGCGTGCATAGTCTACGGCTCTTTGCCGGTTTGAGTGCCGGTCCTCCACCCAGCCGTTGATGTCCAGGATCTGAAGGCAGTAGGCCATGTCGGCCAATGCAGGCCCATAGGTCGGATCGAGAGCGATCGCTTGCCTGACCAACCCAAGCGAGCGGCGCACCTTCTCCCGGCCACTCGAGTATATCGGTTGCGCGCGCAGGTGAAGCTCGAACGCCGTCTCGCTCCGGGCCGGTCGCTCATCGAGCCCACGCGCTTCGGCAAGCTGCAAAGCGGGTCCAATGCTGCCGGCGACTGTGGCCGCCGCTCGGTCCAGCAGCTCGAAGCCGTTTGCAGTCGTACCCTCGAACCGCTCGGCCCACAGGTGGACGCCCCCGGCGGTATCGGCCAAACGGACCGTTAAACGGAGCCGTGCACCACTTCGATGTACCGATCCCTGTACCAGATAGCGGGTGCTCGTGACGGATCCGGGCGAAGCGGTAACGCACAGCCACCGGAAGCGGCTCAAAGCGACCAGGATATTCTCGGCCAAGGCGGCCGCGATTCCTCTTTCCTTCACATCGCCGCCGATGGCCGTGAACGGCAGAACGGCAACAGATGGCCGATGGACCAAAGTCGGTGGCGCCACGAGCGCCGCTGACTCACCGGACGCTCCGAGGCTTTCTTCGACGCTGCCGACAAAGCGAAATCCGTGTCGCGGAAGCGTGCGGATCAAGCGCTGCGACCGCCCGTCATCGCCAACCGCTTGGCGGATGGCGTTGATTCGCGACGTCAGCGCCGAATCGGTGACGACCCGGCCCTTCCAGATGGCGTGGAACAGCTCGTCCTTGCCCACTACACGGTCACGATGCCGGAGCAAATAGAGCAGGACGTCGAAAACCTGGGGCTCGAGCTTGACCTCGACGCGTCCGCGGCACAGCTCGCGACGGCCCACATCCAGTGCGAATTCCTCAAAAAAGTAGATGAGGTTGTCCACCCGAGCGCCTTATTCCCCAGTCAATTCATAATGTGCGCGGGAGTCAGTGGAAAGTCGAGACCTCCAATGTCAGCTGCCGGTGCGTTTTCCGACGGCCGCCGACATTTGGCGTGGCCCGGTCGCCGACCGAGCTCAGCAAAACGCCTTCACAGTTTTGTTATCCTCGATTATCGATCGGGATTCGAACTGCTGGTGGCGACGGCGATCAATTGTCCGCTTAGCGCCCGCAAGCGGACATGGCAGAAGCACCGCCATGTCCGGCATGGGCCATGAACGGACATCTCCACTCACCATGGCAGGCCTCTCAGGAGGCATCCACGGTATCGCCGCCGGCGAAAGGCGATGGCTCATTACCCTTTGGCCCGAGTAGTGAAACCCATATAATTGCTGGCCCCAGATGTGGAAAGCCTTGCTGCTCGTCGGCGACGATGAGGTGCTACAATGAGGCGACGGGAGTTCATTGCGGCCACTGCCCCGCTGCTCGTTTCGCCACGTCGTTCGCGGGCGCAGGGGACACGTCGTCGGCTTGGCGTCCTCCACCCTACCAGGGCCGTGCCCATCGAGTTGCTCAACGGTCTGCGAGACCGCGGCTGGATCGATGGACGAAACCTGATCATCGAATCTCGTTACGCTCCGCCAACCCAGAATCACTTGCTGCCAGCTTTGGCTGCGGAGTTGGTCGCTCTCGGCCCCGATCTGCTCATCGCCATCGGCCCACAAACAGCCGTAGCCCTGAAATCGGCAACCGCTACCATTCCGATTGTATTCGTGCCTGTGGCCGATCCCGTCGGGCTTGGGCTTGTCCAAAGCCTCGCGCGTCCAGGCGGCAACACAACGGGTCTTGCGACTTTGGCACCGGGGGTCGCCGGAAAACAAATAGAAATGCTACGCGAAATTGTTCCTACCGCCTCAAAAATTGCGGTCTTGGCCAATCCGGGCAATCCAATACACAAGCTGACAATAACCGAGGAGCTGCCCCAAATTGCCCAGACACTAGGCGTGGCTCTGCCAATAGTTGAGGCGACCACGGCGGAGGAACTGGATATCGCCTTCGCCTCGGCCGCAGACCAGCACGCCGATGCAATAGCGGTTTATCTCGATTCTTTCCACTGGCCCTACGCCGCGCACATTACCGCGCTCGCGGCGAAGGATCGTCTACCCGCGCTTTATAGCGCCCGATTTTTCGTCACCAACGGCGGATTGATTTCGTACGGCCCCGATTTTGCTGATCTGAATTTTCGTGCAGGCGGCTACGTGGACAAAATCCTCAAAGGCGCCAAGCCGTCCGATCTGCCGGTCGAGCAGCCGACCAAGTTCGAACTAGCGATCAACATGAAGACTGCGAAGGAGCTCGGCGTCACCGTGCCGTCCGCCTTGCTCGTCCGCGCTGACGAGGTGATCGAGTGAGCAGTTCCGCCATGTCCGGTAAGGGTCAGGCGATGAGGTTGCGGGGTGGTCGCGGCATGTCCGCTTACCCTCGAAAACGGATATCGTTTGCGTGCCTACCGGTCTCGAACCGATGGTGGTGCTTAGGCAGTCAGGCGGCTCGCAAACTTTTCTCCCTGCCGATCCAACAATGACCGAGCGACGGCGACCGCGTCGCTGTTAGGGGCCTGGTGCGACCGCATCGCGCAGCCTCCTTTTTGAGGCGTGCATCAACCCGCGCCGACATGACCAGTGGGATCGGCAAACCGTCGACGCGATGCAACCATCAAACAGCTACCGCGAGTTCGAATCCGATGCTCTCCAATCACCATCATCGGTTCGAATTACGGCCGGTAGGCGCGTAAACGATGTCCCTTTTGGGGATAATACAGCGGACATGCCGCGAGCTGGCTACGTCGGCTCATGCTCCAAGGTGGAACTGCAGCACCGGCGTTCGCGAGGTGCACTGTATGACCGGCGTTCGCCACAAAGCCCATGAAGCCCGCGGTGTTCGTTGAGCGCCGTTTGCACCATGACAAGCTTGGGAGAAGTGGGCCTTTGTAAAGGAGGTAATGTTGGACGGGACGCCAGGTCCTCAGGCTTCTATCCCAAGTAATTCCGCGGTGGTGGTGGTGGTGGATCGGGTCAGGCTCTCGTAATCACTACTTCGAGATAGTGACCCGGAACAATGAGGCTGCCTTTGCCGCCCCGGTTCGAGCTTTCCAGAAGATCGAGGATGTCGGCCTCCAGGGCGGCCGCCTTCTCGGCATCAAGCGAAGCGAAGGCACGATTCGTCGGACCGTAGTACTTGCGAAACATGTGCACCCAGTGTTCCGGGGATTCGTATCGGAAGGTGAAGGCCTGTTCCGAGGCGTGGATTTCATGACCTTGAAACAGCTCAGCGAGACGCGCCTCGGTGCCCCAAAGGATAGCGGGCTTTGTCCCGGCCGGCGGCGGCATGTACTTGCCGACAAGTTTCAGGACCCGGCCGATGAATCCGTCTGGTGTCCAGCTGGCCAATCCGATCTTGCCACCTTTGCGCACCACGCGAACGAGTTCCGCCGCGGCCTTCTCCTGGCTTGGGGTGAACATCACGCCGAACGTGGACAGCGCCACGTCGAAGCTGCCGCCGGCGAACGGAAGCGCTTCGGCGTCAGCCACGCGAAAATCGACGGAAACTTACACTCAATCCGGTCGTCGTAATCATCGCGCTTCTTTTCTGGTACTGGATGTGGGGCGTGGCCGGAGCGCTGCTCGCCGTGCCCATGCTCTCTACGTTCAAGATCGTTTGCGACCGGATCGAGCCTCTTGCTGCCATCGGCCATTTCCCCGGCATGGAAGGTCGCGAGATGCAGGCCGCGCCGGCCTGAGGCACCACCCACCGAGTCCGTGCTCCTACCGCTAGTTCGCTGCTGAGCGTCATCCTGCGGGATTAGTGGGCTTACCGACATCCGGGAAGACTGGATCAGCTTGCTCTCGTCGTTGCGCATCTTGCCAATGCACACGCTTGAGCATTCAGCGTAACTCGGAACGAACACCGAGTTTCGCCATCGTCTCGGTAATGGCAGGATCGATGACTGTGGCGGCCGCGATATCGGCACGTGCTCCGGCTGGATCGCCGATCACCCGCTTGGCAATCCCCCGGCCGAACAGGGAATAGGGATTTCCGGGATTGACTTTAATCTCGGTGTCATAGTCGGCAATAGCCTCTCTCGGACGGCCGAGCTTGAGATAGACAAAGCCGCGCGAGGCCAATGTGCTGGAATTGCCCGGCCTGAGGCGGAGCGATTCGTTGCAATCGGCCAGAGCTTCCTCGAGCCGGTCCATCGCCGCCTTGGCCCAGAGCCATGGGGCTTTCCGGCTTGAGAGCGAGCGCCCGGTCGTACTCGAGGATGGACTGGGCATATTGTCCCTTGCCGCCGAAGCTCGCACCGCGCTCGTTGAACACCTCGGCATCGCCTGGATTTATCTCTATGGCGTGGCCGTAGTCATCGATTGCCTTGTCGTATTCACCGACGTCGGCATAGGCGCTGCCCCGAAGCTTGAACGCGGCGCCGAGGTCTTTGCGGCCGACGAGGCCTCCCGCGATAACGACGGTGCAAGCCTCGATCGTCTGGGGCGCAGTGCCCGTGCCGTAGCACTGGCGATCCAACTCGGTATCGCCGGCCAACGTGACCGCCGGCACGCCGGTCAAAGCGCCGACCAGCGTGCAGACGAAAAGCAGGCACCTCATGGCGAGATGGAGCGCATCATCGGACTCAATGTTCCGGCGTCGTGGCCGCGCCGACACCTGCGCCGACCGCACCCCCGACGAGCGCGCCAGGCAGAACTCCGACACCGGAGACGGCGCCGATCGCCGCCCCCGAGCCGGCGCCGATTGCGCCGCCGGTGACGGCGCGCTGGCCCCAGGTGTTGCCGCACGCCGTGACACTCAACAGGAGGGTCGTGATTAGAATCAGCTTGATGGGATGCATGGTTGTCTCCAAGGATAGAGGGACCCGCGAGGCCTACTGGATGGTGATCGTTAGCCCCGGCACCGACCCATAGGACGGTCCGTAAACCAGCGGCGGCGGCGCGTAGTAAGTGGGAGCGCTATATCGGTCGTAGACGACTGGCGGCGGGCGATAGTATCCGCGCTACGGTCCCTGCCAGTCGTGGTGATCGTCATGCCAGCTTCTCTGCCGGTCATTGTCATGGTCATCCCGCGCCGCCGCCGAGCTCGCGAAAGTTCCGGCAGCCAACAGCGCGGCCAACCCCATGCAAGCCGCTGTCTTGGCGGACAGGCCACGGCCTGATCTCGTCTTTTTGGTCCAAAGCATGTCCATCTCCTCGGTCCAGCGGACGCTCAGTCGCGTTTCGCGGCGCTGCCGCGTTCGAAGTCGCGGAACGCTTGATCGGCGACCTTCTTCTGCGCGTCGGGCATGGCCTCGTAGAGCGTCGTGAAGCTTGCCGTCAGCTTCTGCAGCCCGTCGAGATGAGCCTGCGCGAAGCTCTGGTAGGTCATGAGGTCGTCGAGAGCGGTCATGTCTTCCGCCTTCTTGGCCTTGTTGTTGGCGGCAATGAGCTTCTCCATCGCGGTCGAGTTGTCGCGCATCACCTGCGCCACACTCGCCCACGCGGCCTCCTGCGGTGTGGTGATCATGAGCTTCTGGTGCATGTCGACGATGCGCTGCTCGACGGTCTCGGTCCTCGCGCCCGCGGCGTCGGAGGCTACGGCAGGCGGTGTCGCTGCCGTCTGTGCCGACAGCGGGCCGGCAAGGAATGTGCTGCCCAACAGCGTCGCGCCAAGCAGGACGGCCGTCGTTGTGACGACGCGCGCAAGCGGCATCGCCGAGCGGTTAGTGGAGATTGTCATGGATTGCACCTTTTCTGAGGCGCCGTTGCGCTTCGAGCCGCGCGGCACGAGCTTCGCCACCATGAGCCCGGCAAGTTTCCCGGCGAGGCAAGTTCGAAGTGATGGATTGGTATGCGGTGAACGTCGCGAATCGGGAAGCGTTCCCTGCACGAACACAACTATCTTTCTTTAGGCTTCATGGCGACCGGCCATCGCGCTCGCCGGGGTACCGCTCTATCGGTTCAGGTGCTCGGTCTGCACGTCCGCCCGTCCCGCAGGTTCGAGATTGTTGTCGCTTCGCAAGTACGCCACGACAAGGTACCCCGCGATCGCAAGCCCAACCCAGAACAACAGCATCGCAGGTCGCGACCTGCTCTTCTCTTCGCCCATGCGACTGACCTCCCTACGTTCGGCACGTGGTACCGAAACCGTCGATACGCCTCGTGGCGGCAACCAATTCACGAGCCGGGTGGCCGTCGCGGCCAGACTCGCCGCCTCGCAGGCTTTACCGGGAAGCTTCGCGATAGCCGCCGCGAGCGACTGCGCCGCGACTTCCCGCGGCAGCGCGGACAGCCGGGCCGCCTCATGCCAGGGATCTATGCCCAGCCGTGTCAAGACCGTCAGGACCGTCAGCGGTGATTCACCCTCTTCGTCGTCATCAACCACGCCGAAGAGGAACGGATTGTACTCAGAATGACCGAGAGCGAATTCTGGACGCAGGGTCACATCGGCCTCCCGAAGCGCGGGCTGACCGAAGCGAGGATGCGGCAGTCGCGTTGCGCCTTCACAAGGGAGATGGGGACGCTTGGTTGAAGAACAAGCGATATCTAATACCGATTATTGCAGCCTTTCCGGCGGACTCGCAGGACCCGCGGATGACACCGGCGGAACAGCCGGCGGATTGAGCAGCCGCGTGAGCTTCGCGCGGCTCCGCGAGATGCGGCTCTTGACGGTGCCGACCGCGATGCCCGAACGGTCGGCGATCCGGCGATGGGACCAGCCGTCAAGATGGACCAAGAGAAGCGCCTCTCGGGAGCCGCGTTTCAGTGTCCGGAAGGCTCCGAGAAACTCGCGCAGCACGAGGCCGTCTTCCTGACGCGGCGGAACGGACAGCAGGTTTGCAACCTCGCCGTAGATGTAGACGGTCGGTCGGTTGTGCCGCAGATCCGAGATGAACTCGTTGCGCAGGATACGGAAGATCCAGCCCTTGAAGTTCGATCCCGGGAGGAACGACTCGCGGCCAACCAGCGCTTTCAGGACGGTCTGTTGGACAAGGTCGTCGGCGCGATCGCCGTCGCGCGTCAACGACAGGGCATAGACCCGCAGGCGGGCCAGGCTGCCGGTGAGATCGACATCAAAGTCGGAATTGGCTGCTCGGATCGGCATGAGCCCTCCGCCACTCGTTTGTACCGTGTCAAATCCTTCAGAAGGAAGCGGTGAGACAGACATGGGCCTCGAGGTCGGCGAAGTCTGGTCAATATTGACCGCGCGCGGCGCGATTGGCCTCGACCGACGGGTCGATCAGAACCTCGGACCGCGCAGGATCGGCGCAGCGAAGTCGGCCGATCCCCGGTGGCCTCGCGTGCCAAACGCCTGCAGTCCGTCGGCCGCCAGATTGATGAGAAGCAGAGCGGCCAACACGACTGCCACGACAATCGAAATGTTCCGGAGGGAATGCGGCATGCTCCAGCTCGGGGAGAGGTTGGGGAAAGCAGCGCGCGATGACATCGCCGATCCACGATCCGGATATAGGGCCTCTATCGCGAGCACCCTGTTCAATTGGAGACAACACACCAAGTGCCTGCGCCGACGTCGGCTCGATGCGGCGGAATCGACTGGTCAATAGAGGACAGACTCGGCCGCGGTCTCCGCGGTATCGTCCCGGCGACGCCGAAGAAGCGAGAGGCTGACTATGTGGTCCCTCTAGCCGGCGATGGATGGCCAATCGCCGTTCGTGCTTCGCCATCAACTGGTTCTTTGCCGCGTATCGGTTGCCGACAGGAAAGTCGGCGGCGCACGCCTGCGGCAGCCTTCTTTCAGGAGACAATATGAATACGATCAGATCATTTACCACGATGTCCTGTATGGCAATCTTGCTGGCCGCGTGCGGCCAGCCGCCTGTCCAGGCCGTAGTGTCCCCGCCGGCACCGACGATGGTTCAGACGCCGTCGTTCATGGTGTTCTTCGACTGGGACCGCTCCAATCTGTCAGCCCAGGCAATGGGCACGATCCAGCAGGCGGCCGCCGCCTACAAGTCCAACAGCGGCGCCCGTGTGACTGCGGTCGGCCACACCGACACCTCGGGACCCGACGACTACAACATGGCGCTTTCTCTCCGTCGCGCGAACACGGTCAAGGGCGCGCTCATCCAGGCCGGTGTGCCGGCCGGGGCGATCGACACGAGCGGCCAGGGCGAGCAAGGCCTGCTGGTCCCGACGGCCGACGGCGTCCGCGAGCCGCAGAACCGGCGGGTCGAGATCCTCGGCGCGCCTATGCAGGCGAGCATGGCGATCTTCCAGGACCCGCGCGCCTACTGCAAGGCACTGACCGACAAGTGGCGCCAGTACCGCAATTCGCAGGTCGACACGGTCGAAGCCACCGCGATCTCCAAGTGCGAGGCCGGCGACTACGCGGTCGGAATTCCGATCCTCGAGGACGCCCTGATCACGGCCAGGATGCCCCTTCCGGCAGCCGGCTTCCGATGGCCTGGCCGCAGCTACACCCCGAGCTGACGGCTGACCAAGGCGGGTGGCCGGCCGAAAGGCCGGCCATCTCGCCCAAGAGCGCATGGTCCGTTCGGACAAGCGAGCTCCTCTCCACGTGCACTGGGTTTCGCACCCACGATCAACAGGGACTTATGGCAACACCGGCTAAACCTCGCTTCGATCCTAAGGCCTTCCTGGCGACGGTGGCCCGTGGGCGCACCGTCTCCAAGTACGCCAAGGATGCCATCGTCTATCGACAGGCCGGGGCGGCGGATGCTGTCCATTACGTCCAGAAGGGCAAGATCAAGATCGTCGTCGCCTCCAAGCAAGGCAAGGAGGCGGTCATCGCCATGCTCGGCCCGGGCGAATTCTTCGGTGAAGGATGCCTGATTGGGCAACCGCTGCGGCTGGCGACGGCCACGGCGATGGGCGACAGCGAGGTCATGCGGGTGGGCAAGGCCGAGATGATCCGCGTCCTCGGCCAGGAGCCCACATTCGGCACCCTGTTCATGACGCATCTGCTGACGCGCAACAGTCGCGTCGAGGAAGATCTCGTCGACCAGCTGTTCAATTCGAGCGAGAAACGGTTGGCTCGCACGCTGCTGATCTTGGCGAACTTCGGCAAGGAGGGTGGCCCGCAGCCGATCGCTACGCCGATCAGCCAGGAGACGCTGGCCGAGATCATCGGCACGACGCGGCCGCGCGTCAGTCACTTCATGAACAAGTTCAGGAAGCTGGGCTTTATCAGCTACAACGGCCATCTGCAGGTTCACAGCTCGCTGCTGACCGTCGTGCTGCGCGACTGATCTTGCCTGCTCCTGTTCCGGCGCAGGTATTCATGGACTCTGCGACGCTGAAGGGGCACTGTCGCCCCCGCCTTCCACGCGCTTCGTGGACCTCCCAACTGTCAGTATTACAAACGTGGCCACAGGCACAGTGAAGTGGTTCAACGCCACCAAAGGTTTCGGCTTCATTCAACCCGACGCGGGCGGGAAGGACGTGTTCGTCCATATCAGCGCCGTCGAACGGGCCGGACTAAACGGTCTGAACGAGGGTCAAAAGATCACCTACGAGGTCCAGCAGGAGCGCGGCAAGGAATCCGCCGTGAACCTGAAGGTCTAGCGGCGCATTCGGCTGGAGATTGAGGCCCCGGCCTCCGTCGGGCGCCCTCATGGCGCGAGGTCAGGGCCATGAAGGGACTTGTCGTGCTCGCCGTCATGTTCGTGGCCGGCCTGTCGGCGGTGGCCCTGGTCGCAAGCATCTTCAGGAGGTGGCAACCGACGTCCCAGTGGCGGAGCTGGGTTACGTTCCAGGTTCGCGCGGCCCCAGTGCCGGGCATGGATCGATGGAGTTCGCTCCGAAGGAACGACCTTTGCCAGCGCGGAGAAAGTGCAGGGCCAAGCCCTCCGCTGGCACGAGCGGATGTTCGCCGATGATTCTACTTCGGGATGATGCCGAGTCGGCACCCCATGGCGACCGGCGTCCCATGGATGCTCGCACTAATCCCGCAGGACGACGCTCAGCAGCGAGCTATGGATCTTGATGGTCCCGTTGTAGCTGATGAAGCCGAGCTTTCTGAACTTGTTCATGAACAGACTGACTCTCGGGCGCGTCGTGCCAACGATCTCCGCCAATGTCTCCTGGCTGATCTTCGCCATGATCGGCTGTGAGCCCTCTTCCTTGCCGAAGTTCGCAAGCATGAGGAGCGTGCGGGCGAGGCGCTTTTCGCTCGAGTTGAAGAGCTGATCGACCAAATCCTCCTCGATGCGGCTGTTGCGGATCAGCAGATGGGCGATGAACATCTCGCCGAAGGCGGGTTCGTCATGGAGCACGCGGACCATCTCGGCCTTGCCGACCCGCACGACCTCGCTGTCGCTCATGGCCACGGCCGTCGCTAGCCGCAGCGGCTGGCCGGTCAGGCATCCTTCGCCGAGGAATTCATCGGCCCCTAGCATCGCGACGAGCGCCTCCTCGCCTTGCTTCGACGCGACCACGATCTTGATCCTGCGTTTGCGGACGTAGAACACCGCGTCAGCAGGGTCGGCCTGTTGGAAGACCACGTCGCCCTTGCGATATTTGGTGACGGTCGCACAGTCATCTGAAGTCGTGGGGCAGCCGCCGAACATGGCCCGAGCCGATACTGCCCGCCGCGAGCCGGCGCAGGATTCTCTGGACAGGAAAATAAATTAACGGGGATGCTCGGTCCTTTTTCTCGAGGCGTTGGCCCTCAACCATGCTGACGTGTTGTTCAGTACGGCGCAGCCGAAATAGAGTGGGCGACCCTCCTTATCGCGGCTGCCCTCAGGCACCATATGAGGCCGGCGCTGCTCGAACGATGACCGTTCGCGTGCAGCCGCCACCCAGGAGACAGCATGGTCAAAGCAACGACGGCAACACCCGATTCGGCCTCCGACCGCCAGGATATCCTTAAGGAGATCGCTTTGAGGTGGAGCAAATTCTCGTCCCAGGAACTCATCGATATCACGACGAACGACGAGCTTGTGGAGCAGATCGTCTCCAAGTACGGCTCCAAGAAGGAAGCGGCCCAGCGGGCTGTCGACATCCTGATGGATGGCCGCAATCTCACTCCCGAAACCGCGTCAAGCCGACTATGAGGAGGACAAAAGACGGTGAGGTTCTCGCCACCATTCACGCTTTCGGCCCTGGAAGGACCGCAGGCACGGAAACTCTCTGGCAGTGACGAGGAGCGGGTCTAGGAAGTGAATTTTGTTCCGACCGCCGGGGCCATGCTGCATGTGCAGCGACGGCAGGCATTGTCCGCCGTTTCCTTCTGGGTAGAGAACTGACTCCAGGATCGGCATGAAGCTCACTGTCATCGGAACTCACGGGCCTCCTTGAAGAACGCGTTCAGAAGAGCCATATAGAAGGCACGCGAGAGCTTTCGACCATCCCGGATCGATGATTTTCTCTGGGAATGCCAGCTCTCCGGAGATCCTCATGTTAGGTTTTCAGGGCGGCGAAGCTGCCGATGTCATGGCACGCAAAGCGGGCTACATGAAAAGATGCCTAGCAAAAGTGGAAGTTTCTGACGAACTTCGATTGCTCGACGATCAAGACCCGGGGCCAGCTGAGCTCGATGATCCAAACGCGGTCCGGCATCTCGGCGGAGCAGGCCGACCGTGACGTCGACGTCTGGACGCAAGACAAGCTGTTCTGATGACGCACCATTATGCATCTCCATCCGGCGTTCGCTGCCCTCTTATCAACTGATCATCGAGGTTACAGCATGACCACTTTCAAGCTTTCCGACCTGCCTCTCCCGGCGGAAGAAGACCTGCCTCTCCCGGCCGAAGAAGTAGCTCGTCAGATGGCTCGCTACGGCATCAGATGTGTCCCCGTCGACTACTTCCACTTCAGGGAATTCCGCTACACCAGCTTTGCCGACGCTCTTGCTCAGGCGCAACTGCAGGCGGAGCGTGTTGGTATGGACACCCAGGTGAGCTGACAGTACTCGGTATCCTTTCGCCTCTCACGTCAAATCGCTTAAGTGCTGTGACCTGCCCCCGGATTGTTGGACCATTTTGAGCTGGAAGATTCTAGTTTAGGCACGATGGCCGGACGGAGGGTTTTCCATGAAGAGATCGAAGTTCAGCGAGAGCCAGATCGCCTTCATTCTGAGGCGGGCTGAGGAAGGAACGGCGATCGCGGAGGTGTGCCGCCAGGCCGGGATCAGCGAGGCGACGTTCTATAACTGGCGGCACAAGTATGGCGGGCTGACGCCGTCCGAGATGAAGCGGTTGCGGCAGCTCGAGGAGGAGAACGGCAAGCTGAAGAAGCTGGTGGCCGATCTCAGCCTGGACAAGGCGATG
>Ga0070683_100003387_pt1 | contig 12917 bp, 10 predicted proteins | sample KBSC713LmetaG_FD_64662 | JGI IMG/M metagenome (GOLD analysis project Ga0070683, IMG submission 64662) | Corn rhizosphere microbial communities from Kellogg Biological Station, Michigan, USA - KBS C7.1-3L metaG | ecosystem: Host-associated > Plants > Roots > Rhizosphere ...
GCGGCGGCCTTGTCTTTTGCCGGGTCGTTGGCGAGCAGAAGGCGCAGGCGCTCTTTCAAGGTGGCGGCGTTCTTCGCCATGTCGAGCGACGGAATGGAGGGCTTGGCGAACGGACGGTATTCGAGCGTCTTCAGGTCGAGAACTTCGCGAACCTCTTTGCCGTCGGCGCCGCGCGATTTTTTGTAGAAGCCCTGGTGGGTCTTGTCGCCCAGCCAGCCGCGTTTGACGATTTCGGAAAGCAGGCTGGAGAAACTCCCGCCGCCGGCGCCTTGCGGAAAATTCGCGGCGACGTGCGCCAGGACGTCGATGCCGACCATATCTGCGAGGCGGAACGTGCCGGTGCGGGGCCATCCGATGGCCTGGCCGGTGAGCGCGTCGGCCTCTTCGATGGTGAGGCCCTGCTCGAGCATGAGCGCGGCCGCGGTGAACATGACGGTGACGCCGACTCGGTTGGCGATGAAGTTCGGCGTGTCGTTGGCGAGCACGATCTGCTTGCCAAGGAGGCGATCGGCAAATGCTGCGAACGCGGAAAGCAGCGCGGGATCGGTTTCGGCGAGCGGAATGAGCTCGAGCAGTTGCATGTAGCGCGGCGGGTTGAAGAAGTGGGTGCCGAAAAAGCGCTTGCGCACGGACTCGGCAAGTGGCGCGGCAATCTGCGCGATGGGCAGGCCCGAGGTGTTGGTAGTCAGGATTGCGCTGGGCGCGAGGTGGGGAACCACACGCGCGAGCAGCCCATGCTTGATGTCGAGGTTTTCGGCGACGGCTTCGATGATCCAGTCGCACTGCGCGAGCTTGGGAAGGTCGTCTTCGAAGTTGCCTGGAGTGATGCGGTGCGCGAATGCGGGATCGTACAGGGCGGCGGGTTTTGACTTGGCGAGGTTCTCAATGGCGTGGAGGGCGAGTTTGTTGCCAGGGTTCGCGCCTTCAGGCACAAGGTCGAGCAACAGCGTGGGGATGCCGGCGTTGGCCAGGTGCGCGGCGATGCGCGAGCCCATGGTGCCGGCGCCGAGCACGGCGGCGCGGCGCACAAGAAGAGGGAGAGCGGCAGGGTTCAAAGCAAAAGATGTGGCCGGATCAATCGTGCTCATGCGGAGGCTCTCCGCGCGGGCGAACTGGGGGCACATTCGCCGCGCGCCGTGAGGCGAGCATAGCAGCGGACGGTTTTGCTTGTCAGTGGTTCGCGGCGAGGGCGCAGATGGCGCTCCACACCGCGGGGTCGATGGGCAGGCCGAGACGCATGTTTTCTTCGCGCAGGCACAGTGCGTTTTCGCCGGGATAGCGAACGGGGCGGTCAGGGTGTGCCGGCTTGCTGCGATGGAGCGATGCGACGATTGCGTCGGGAATCTGCGCAACGAGCGCGTCATCGCCGAGTGCGGCCGGTTGCATCGCGACGAATACCTGCGAGAGATTGGATTCGCGGAGCGGATCGGCGGCGATTTGGTGCGTGGCATTGCCCGCCGCGAGCATGGCGGCGATCAGATCAAGCATGACGGCGAGCCCAGAGCCTTTCCAATAGCCGATGGGCAGCAGGCGCTGTGTAGCCTCAATCGCCGCGGGATCGCGCGTGAGCTTGCCTTCGGCATCGAAGCCACCGTCGACGGGCAGCGGTTCGCCGCGCTTGCTGTAGCTTTCAAGCGCGCCGTAGGAGAACTGCGACATGGCGATGTCGAGGACGACATTGCCGGCCGCGCGCGGGACGGCGATCACCAGAGGATTGTTGCCGATGGCCGCATCGAGCCCGCCCCATGGAGGCACGTTGGGCATGGTGTTGGTCCAGCAGATGCCGATCGCGCCGGCGTCTGCCGCTTGCCAGCCATAGGTTCCGCCGCGCATCCAGTGATTGGTGTTGGCAAGCGCTACGCAGCCGATGCCTTGTTCGCGGCTGAGGGCAATGGCGCGGGCCATGGCGGCGTGCGCGTTCAGATTGCCGGGGCCGCGTGCCCCGTCCCAGCGCTCGAGGGCGCCGAAATGTGAGACGACGCGTGGCTCGGCGGCGGGATCGACGCTGCCGTTGCGGATCATGGCGACGAAGCGCTGGAAGCGGTTTACGCCGTGGGAATAGACGCCATCGCGCGTGGTTTCGGCGAAGAGGCGGGCGCTTAAGGATGCTCGAGGTTCTGTGAAGCCGAGATTGCGGAGGGCCGCCGCTAGTTGCGCGTGGACTTCGTCGAAGGGCAGGCGGTGCATAGAAGTGATTCTAGAATTCCGGCGTGGACGGGTTGATTATCGGCTTCCTACCCACTCGCGGTGAGGCTGCGAATGGATGGGGCATGGAGCGACTAGGCTTCGACGAATAAAATGCAGTTCAGTCATCCGGTGACCTTCACTGAAAATCCGGCTGCCACCAGGCGCGTGGCAATCCCCAGAAGACGATCTCTCCGGGTTTGGGAACAACAGACGCGTGGCCGCACTGGTTTTTGGGGACGATTCCGCTCATAGTCACGGTCGAGACAAGACTGAGAGATTTTGGTTGGAAGCGGCAGTCAACGTAAACCGTCCGATACGGTTCTTTTTCCGTGCCTCCGCCCATTAGATAGAACTCCTTGGCGCCCGACGGAATAGGGAACACGGCAACACCGAGGGAATCCGTTAGCAGATCAGTATGGTCAAAACCGCCTTTCCACTGGATGGAAACATAGCGCTTCGCGATCGGTTTTCCGTTCTTCGCATTGAGAAGACGGACACGAATCGTCTGCGGATAGGCGCACGCTGACAGGGCGAGCGCCACCACTGCAATGGCCGGCACAAACAGACCGGCCGTGCAACGAGATGGAATGCGGGACCTCATCTTTCAGTAGCTATTGTGATAGTTGGGATACGTGGGCTTCTTCACCTCGGGCTGCGGGTGTGCTTTCAGGTCTTCCATGGCGAGCGAGACGGCTTTCTCCAACTGCGGATCGTGGCCTTCGCTGACCATTTTGGGATCCTGGTCGACGGCGACATCGGGATCGACGCCGTGATTCTCCACGTCCCACTCTCCTTTGGGAGAGAAGAACGCAACGCTGGGCGAGGTGACGTGGCCGCCGTCCATGAGCACGGGAATGGGGCCGATGCCGACGAGGCCGCCCCATGTGCGCTTGCCGACGAGAGGGCCGAGTTTCGCCTGCTTGAAGAGCCACGGCAGAGCGTCGCCGCCGGAGCCGGAAAATTCATTGGCGATCATCACCTTGGGGCCGTAGATGGCGGCGTTGGGCGTGTGCTCCACCTGGCCGTAGCGCGGAGCCCAGTAGGACTCGATGTGACGGCCGAGCACTTCGACGAAGTAGTCGGCGACCTGACCGCCGCCGTTAAAGCGCTCGTCGATGATGATGCCCTGCTTGTTGGTCTGCGCAAAGTAGTAGCGATTGAAATTGGTGAAGCCGCCGGCGCCGGTGTCGGGCAGATAGACGTAGCCGAGTTTGCCGCCGGAGAGCTCATCCACTTTTTTGCGATTGCTCTCGATCCAGTCGGTATTGCGCAGGCCAGCCTCGCTGGGCACCGGGGTGACTGAAATGTCGCGGGCATTCTTGCCGTCGGATGAGCCGATGCGGACGCTAATGACATGGCCCGCGGTGCCTTCGAGCGGCTGCTGGATGTCCATGTCGGCGGTAACGTCCTGGCCGTTGATGTCGAGGATGCAGTCGCCTTCATGCACGTTGAGACCCGGCTCGGCGAGCGGGGCTTTCTCGCGCGGGTTGAACTCGCCGCCGTTATAAATTTTGGCGATGCAGTAGCGGTTCCCCTCAATCTTGTAGTCGGCTCCGAGGAGACCTCCCGGGACGTGCTTTGCTTCAGGAATGGCGCCGCCGTTGCCGCGGAGGTGGCCGACGGAGAATGCGCCGAGCATCTCCTGGAAGATGTAGTTGAGGTCGGCGCGCGAGGCGATGGACTGCACGTATGGGTCGAACCGCTTCTCGTCTTCGACAGTATTGGTGCCGTGGAAATTGGGATCGTAGAAGTAGGCGCGTTCGATGCGCCAGACTTCGTGGTACATCTGCGCCCACTCAGCGTGGGGGTCGGTCTTCAGCTTGAGATCAGAAAAGTTGAGCGCGCCTTCGCCGGGTTTTACGGGCGCGTTGGCCGGAACGATCACCCATGAAGGATGGCCGCCGCCGCCCGGCATGCCGCCGTCGGGTGCGGGATGGCCCAGGGACAGCAGCATCTTTTCGCCGTTGGCGGAGAGTTCGAACGACTCCACGTTTTCGGCGAGCTTCTCGGTCTTGCGGTCCTCTTGTGTCCAGCGGCTGAGGATCGCACCGCGATCGGCAAAACGGCCGGATGCGGGGCGTTCGAGGAAGTAGACGGAGCCTTTCAGCCCGGTCCACACGCCTTCATAGACGCCGGTGGGAAGCGGCAGCGCGACGGTGCGCGACTCGATGCCGTCGAGATCGACTTTGACGGGCTTCACCGGCGGCCTGGCGCCATGCGCCTTCTCATCGCCTGCCGCATTGTCCTTCGGCTCGGCGCCGTCGGACTTCCTGGCTTCGTCGGTGAAAGGCTTTTCGTCTTCGAGCTCCGGTGCGATGGGTGAGGGAGTCGTGGCCGCAAGGGTGATGGCGTAAATGTTTGACGTGACCTGGTAGAGGTCGCTGGTCATGTCGAGGCCGTCGGACGTAGGGCCGGCGTTGGTGCTCGCGATGAAGTAGAGATATTTACCTTCGCGATCGAACGCGGGGTTGGTGGACTCGGCCATCTCGCTGGTGATCTGCGTGGATTTGCCGGTCTCGACTTCATAGAGAAAGATCGCATGCAGATGATTGGCCATGGAACGCGTGTAGGCCAGCCATTTCGAGTCGGGCGACCAGGACACGTCGTACGCGGTGTTCGAGAAGCCGCCGTAGATGTTCTTCTCATCGATTGCGGTGAGCTTGCTTGTGGTGGTGTCGAGCACCCAGGTGTTCAGACGATTGTCGTGGAAGGTGAGCTTCTTCGAGTCGGGAGACCAGGTGGGATCGAAGTAATACGCGGGCTCCTTCGAGAGCTCGAACTTCTTTGGAGTTGCGGATCCTGCGACAGCGTTGCCGGTCTGCGGGGCGACGTAGAGATTGTAGAGGCCGGATTCGTCAGAGAAGTAGGCGATCGACTGACCGTCGGGGGACCAGGCGGGCTCGCGCTCCATGGCGCCGGGCGTGTTGGTGATGTCGCGCGTGGGGCCGTGCTTCACCGCGACGGTGAAAATGTCGCCATGCGCTTCGACGGCCGCGCGAATGCCGGTGGCGGAGATGTGCACGTGCTCGACCTCGTCGGCGACGGCCTTGATCTGCGGGCGAACTTCGGGAAGGTCGGCGTTCATCTCCACATGCACAAGCTGACTCTTGCTCGTCGTGGTGTCGAAAAGGTGCAACTCGCCGAGTTGGTCATAGACCAGCGTGTTGCCGTCGCCGGCAAGCGAGCGGATGTCAGGACCGTCGTTGGACAGGGCTTCCGTCACCTTTTTTGTGGCGGCATCGTATTCAAAGATGGTGGTGTGGCCCTTGCGGCCGGAGAGGAAGTAGATCTTGCCGCCGACGTAGACAGGGTTGAAGTCGGAGGAGGTCTCGTGCGGAATCTCGGTCGACTCGAGGCCGGGCAGCGTGGTGATCCAGATCGTGGAGGCGCGTCCGCCGCGATAGTTTCCCCATGAGACAAACGTTGTGTAATCGAACCCAAACGCGGGCGGCAGGGGCGAATAGGCGATCTGCTTGCCATCGGGAGACATGGCGCCCTGGTAGGCCATCGGCAGGGGGAGCAGCTTTGCGGGTCCGCCCTTTGCGGGGACTGTGTAGAGCTGGGTGTAGCGGCTCTTTGCATCGCGTGTGGAGCGGAAGACGATGTCGTTGCCATCGGGCGTCCACGCTACAACGAAGTCGGCGCCGGGATGATACGTGACGCGATAGGGCACGCCGCCGGCAGCGGGAACGGTGAAGACGTCGACGTTGCCGTCGTAATCGGCAGTGAACGCAATGGTGCTTCCATCTGGCGAGAACACCGGGGCGGTCTCAATGCCAACGCCGGTGGTGAGGCGTGTTGCCTTGCCGCCGGAGCGAGGCACGGTCCACAGATCGCCGGCGTAGCCGAAGCAGACCAGGTCCTTGCTCAAGGCGGGGTGCTGAAAGATGTGAGGCTTCTCCGCGGCTTGCGCGGCCAGAGGCAAAATCACAAGCGCGAAGGACAGCGCGCACAAGACAAGGGTTGCAGGCAGACGGAACCGACGCACGAGGGCCTCCCGGGAGACTTTCTGAATTGCACATCTTTATATGCGGCGGCGGTGCCTTCGCGCAATCACAGCAGAATTATTGGGCGCAGCCGCATCCTTCGCCGCGCCAGGTACGCCGTGCCTCGACAAGCACCACCGGCACCGCGGCGAGCGCCGCTACGCTGTCCACCCAGGTGATGTGCCAAACCGCGTTTACGGCGAGGCCCGCCAGCGTGACCGCGGCCAGGTACGCGCAGGTTGCCGACTGGGTCGCATCCGCCGCCAGCGCCGCATTGCCCGTCTTGCGCGCGGATGCACGTTTCATCCACGCGAGCAGCGGCATGAAGACCAGGGCCAGTGCTGTGATCGCCATGCCAGAGCAGCTTGTCTCCGTGCGATTGCGGAACGTGAGCGCCGCGATCAGCGCGACTACAGCCGCCAGCGCAAAGAGCAACACCGCTGCGGCGCGCTCCGCGATCTCGGCTCGCAGCCTGACGCGCGGAAGGTATTGCATCAGTACGACCGACGCGGAAAGCAGTTCGACCAGACTATCGGCGCCAAATGCGAGCAGGGCCACGCTGTGCGCGCGAACTGCGGAGACAAGCGCAACCGCGCACTCCACCACCATCCAGCCGATGGTGAGCCACTGCAGCCAAAGGATGTGAGCCGATCCTGTGCCGGGGTTCTCCGTCTGGCAGCTATCGCAACACGCATGATTGACGCCGGAATGCGATTGCGAATCCATAGTTCGGGTTCCTGTGTGGTGCTTCTACGAGGCCGGGCTGTCTCTCAAGAGCACGCGGATCTTGCGGGCGTCGCCGCCTTCGGAGGTGATGACGATTTCTCCAGTGGCGCGCTTGAGAATGCTCTTGAACTTCTCGCCCCACTCGACAAGGACCAGCGCATCTTGCGTGAGCAGGTCGTCGAGGCCGAGGGTTTCGAGCTGGCGTTCGCCCTCGAGCCGGTACACGTCGAGGTGAAAGAGCTTCACCGGGGTTCCGTCGCGCGAGCCCTCGTATTCATGCACGAGGGTGAAGGTGGGGCTGGTCACCTCGTCGGGATCGGCCGCATCGAGCGCCTGGGCAATGCCTTTGACCAGGGTGGTCTTGCCGGTTCCGAGTTCGCCCTGCAGCAGGATGAGTTGCGGCGGCTTGAGCAGGCCGGCGAGCTTGCGGCCCACTTCAATGGTGTCCGCGCCGCTCTGCGTCGTGAACTCGAGGATTCGGCCTTCCGCGACCGTGGCTTCGTTGCTCATTCCGCTGCCTCATGGGAAGGTTTCGGCGGGGTGGATTCGGCCGGCAGTCCCTGCAACCAAACATAACCGTTTCGAGCCCGGCTGCGAAAGCGGAATGCGGCGGAAAAGTGAGGCAGCGAGTCTGTGGCCAGCAGCGTGTGCTCGTCCATGGTGCGTACGGCAAGGTCTGCGGCAAGACCGTGCAGGTACACGGCGGCTTCGACTGCGTGGCTGGGCTGGTCAGGATATTGCGCCAGCAGACCCGCGATGATGCCGGTGAGCAGATCGCCGCTGCCACCTTTGGCCATTGCGGGATTGCCCGTGGTGTTGATGGCGACGGGGCCATCGGGATGCGCGACGAGCGTGCGCACGCCCTTGAGGACGAGGATGACGTGGTGCTTCGCCGCAAAGGCGCGCGCCACAGCGAGGCGATCGGCCTGGACATCTTGCGTGCTGATGCCGGCCAGCCTGGCCATTTCGCCGGGATGGGGCGTGAGCACGATGCTGCGGCCGTTGCGCGAGAGGCCGGACAGCGTTTCCGGGTGTTGCGCGAGGATGTTGAGCCCGTCGGCGTCGATGACTGCCGGCATGGTTGTGGCCTCGAGCAGTCCGATACAGAATCTTGCGGTGTCGCCGCTCTGGCCGAGACCGGGGCCGATTGCGAGAACGGTCATGCCTTTGGTCATCGCGGCGAGGGTAGCGGGGTCGAGATTCTCAGGCGAAGCCTGGCCGGCCCCATTGGCTTTCAAGGGCCAGGTCATCAGCTCAGGCGCGTAGCTCGAGATACTGGGCAACGCTGGCTCGGGAACCGCGGCGGTCACCAGTCCCGCGCCCGCGCGCATGGCCGAGATCGAGGTCATTGCGGGGGCACCGGCTTTGCCACCCGCGGAGCCGAACGATCCGCCGACTACGAAGACGTGGCCGAACTTGCCTTTGTTCGAGTCGAAGGGACGCGGCTGTTCGATGAGGCGGTGTGCCGATCCGGCCCAGTGCAGGTTGAGTTCGGAAGCAATCGCCTCTTCGGGCGAGCCGATCTGCGCGACGACGATTGGCTGATGCCAACGGCGGGTCAGTTGCCCGAAGAGATGCGCCGGCTTGGGGGCCGTGAATGTGATGACGGCGTCGGCGGGAAAGACTGGATCGGTGGTCGTGCCGTGCGTGTCGTCTGCGGGCCAGCCCGACGGCAAGTCGATGGCGAGGATGGGAGCGGTGGATGCTTTGATCCACTCGAGGGCGGTGAGAGGCAGGCCGCGCATGGGCGGCTTGAATCCGGTGCCGAGCACGGCGTCGACGATCAGGCCCGCCTGAAGTGCGCCGGCGTGGTGGTTCAGATCGGCGGGTCCGCGAATCACAGCGACATGGCAGAAGGTAGTTTTCAATTCACGCCACGCTTCGGCGGCATCGCCCTTGAGTTCTTCGGGGTCACCCAGCAGCAGCACCGTGACCGCTACGCCGGCGGCATCGAGCAGGCGCGCGGTCATCATTCCGTCGCCGCCGTTGTTGCCACGGCCGCATAGGATGGTCGCGCTTTGGATCCTGGGAAATTGATTGAGAGCGAAGCTGGCTACGGCCGCCGAGGCGTTGCGCATGAGTTCGATCGAGGGTAAGCCGAAATGCTCTGTTGTAGCACGATCGCAGGCATGCATCTCGGCGGCGGAGAGAACCTTCATGCAGCAATGGTAGCGGAGTCGGCGGAGTCAGAGGGCTTGCGGAGGCTCGCGCGATTGTCAGTCGATGGATGTCATCTTGCCGCCGGGAAGGAGGCGGAATTTGCGACCGCGCCAGTGGATTTTACTCGAGATGTAACTGGCTGCCCAGAAGCAGAAGCCCATGAGGTCGCGCACCGGATAGAGCACCATGAGGCTGAACCAGTTCGGATCTCCGACCACCCAGTTCCCTACGCAAACCGAGAGCAGCCAGCGCGACACGACGGCCCAGGCAAGCAGGCCGATGCCGATGCCCACGTGATGGGGAAGCGCCAGAGCCGCGCCCAGCCCGAGCAGCCCGAACGGCATGCTGAACGTGAGCGATGTGCCGAAGTGGCCTTTGGGGCGCGAAAAGCGTGTCGATTTCATCCAGCGGACTTGATGGAGCATGGATTGCCGGAAGCTCGCGTTGATGACCATGTGATCGATGGCGTGATGGCTGAGCACGATGACATCGCCGAGTTTGTGGGCCTCGTTGCCGAGCACAAAATCGTCGGCGCAGTAGTCGGCCGTCACCCGGAAGCCGCCCATGCGTTGGATGGTACGACGGCGAAAGGCCATGGTGGGGCCGAGGGTGAACTGCATGCCTTCCATGCTGCGGGCCACCAGCACGCCAGCCGACATCTCGACCGACATGCCGACTGCTTCGAGGCGCGCCCACAGTCCGCCTTCAGCCGCGATGCCGCGATAGAGGCAAGTGAGACCTCCAACTTTTGGATCGGCGAAAGGCAGCGCGATGGCCTGCAGGTAATCGGGGCCCACGCGGACATCGCTGTCGCTGATGATGAGGAGGTCGTGGGTAGCGTGCTTCTCCATCAACTCCATTGAGGCGGCCTTGGCGTTGATGTAGTCGGGCTGGCCCCCGGTGGAGAGAAACTGCGCGGGCACCTCGGGATATCGCGCAGCCACGCGGCGCGCGATTTCGAGGCCGGGGTCGTCGGCCGAGCGCGCGCAAAACAGGATTTCGTAGACGGGATAAACCTGCTCGAAGAACGTGGTGAGATACGCTTCCAGACCGGGCTCGGCTCCATGCAGGGGCTTGAGCAGGCTGAGCGGCGGAGAGTAGCGCGGCTCGCGGTCCATGGCGGCGAAGGCCTCGCGGCGTTCGCGGTAGAAGCGAGGCAGGGCGGCCAGCACCATTCCGGTGAAGACAGAGGAGGTGATGAGGCCGAACACGGCCAGTGCGAGAAGCGCATACAGCATGCAGCCTTAAGGATACCCGCGCGGCCCTGGATTCACGCCTGACGCCCGGTGGCGCCCTGCACCATGAGCACGACTCCCACCGCCATCAACGCGAAATAGATGTACTTGAGGAAGGCATCGCGATCGAGTTTCCGGCTGATGTATCGACCGACAAACACGCCGGGCACGATTGCGGGAAGCGCGTAGAGATATTCGTGCGTGACGGCGTGTGTCCAGACGCCGGCCTTCCAGAACCCGATCAATCCCATAGTGCTGGCTGGAAGAAAATAAGCCTGCAGGGTGGCGCGGAAATTCGCGGCCGGCCAACGCCGCAGGGCGCCGTAGATGGCCAGAGCCGGTCCGTTCATACCAAACGCACCGCCCAGAAAACCGGCCAGGGCGCCAAACACCACCATCCAGCCCTTGTGCTCGATCCGCAACTTCATGCGGCTGCGTCCGGCCACCGCATAGAACGAAAAGATGGCGATGAGGGCTCCCAGGCCGAAGCGCAGCAGGTGTTGATGGCTGCTTGTGAGCAGCAGCAGACCCAGGGGCAGGCCAATCAGCGTGGAGGCAAGCAGCCCCGCCGCCGCTCTCAGATGAATATCCTTCCAGTCCTGCGCAACCACGATCAAGGCAACGGTCACCGAAGCCAGAACAGCCAGGGGAGCAGCGTGCTGAAGCGGGATCCAGAACGACAGCAGCGGGACGGCAACCATGGCCTCCCCAAACCCGAACGCGGATCGAACAACGCTGGCGACGAAAAGCACGCAGATGACGGCAGGCAGGGCGAGATGAATAACGAGCTCCTGGGGGTATTGCATTGGTTCGTCTGCTGGGGAACAGATGGCTGGTCTGCGCTTCCCATGATCAGGGAAGGCGGAAACGGAACCTTCAGGAACGTTAACCCATGCAGGGTTCAGGCGTAAACGGCGGCCGCAACCTCAGCGGCCTGCAATCGCTGGCTCGCGCTCCCATCCAATCCTTCGTACAACTCGCCTGTCTTGAAAAAGTTGATCGCCGCGAACTGACGATTCACTCGCGCCTGCCACTGGTTTTCGGCGCGACTGCCGGCTTGCGCAACGGCACAATGGCGCCGGGCGTGGTGGGAGCGGCCTGCTGAAAGCGGGAAAGCATCTCGGTGCGCACGTATTCGACGAAGCTCTGCATCTGGCGGTTCATCTCCTCCATGCGCTCGCGCATCTGCAGGATGATGGCCATGCCTGCGATGTTGACGCCGAGATCGCGCGCGAGGTTGAGGATGAACTCGAGGCGCTCGAGGTCTTCGTCCGTGTAGAGACGCGTGTTGCCTTCGGTGCGCGAAGGTTTGAGCAGGCCCTCGCGCTCGTAGAGGCGCAAGGTCTGCGGGTGAATCTCGTACATCTCGGCGACGGCCGAGATCATGTAGGCGCCCTTCGATTTGCGTTTCGCAGGCATCTATCCACCAACTCGAATCAACGTCCGGTTTCCTACTTACTTCTGCTTGGCCTTACACCTTGTCGAACAACTGGGCCCGCGGATCCACGGGGTTCAGCTTGGCGAGTTCGCGCATGATCTCGCGGCTGCGCTCGTCCTGCAGGTGCGGGACCGTGACCTGCACGGTGACAATCTGGTCGCCGCGGACACCGGCGTGCTGCGCGCTTTCTACCCCGCGCTCGCGCATGCGCAGCTTCTGGCCGCTCTGCGTGCCGGGAGGAATCTTGAGCTGCGCGCGGCCGTCGATGGTCGGCACTTCCACCTTGGCGCCCAGCGAAGCTTCAGGAACCGTGACAGGAACGGTGACATGAATGTCGTCGCCCGTGCGGGTGAACACCGGGTGCGTGCCTACGCGCACGATCAGGAACAGATCGCCGGGCGGGCCGCCGTGCGCACCGGCATTGCCCTTGCCCTGCAGTCGGATGCGCTGCCCGTCGCGGGTTCCCGCCTTGATGCGGAACTCCACCATCTCGGTGCGGTCGATGACTCCTTCGCCGCGGCAGGTGGGACAGTTGCTGGCGATGCGACCGGATCCGCCGCAGCGCGGACACTGGATATTGAACTTCATACGGCCGCCCATCTGCGTCACCTGGCCGGTGCCGTTGCACTCCGGGCAAGGCATGGGGCCGCCGGTGGTCGACTGACCGTGGCAGGTGGGGCACACGTCCTGGCGGTGTACCTGCAGCCGCGCCTGTCCGCCGCGAATCGCGGTCCAGAAATCGACGGTCGCCTGGTACTCGAGGTCGGTGCCCGGCTGCGGCCCGTGGGGGCGTTGCTTGTCCTGCGCTCCGGAAAAAATGCCGGAGAAGATGTCTTTGAAGCTGCCCCAGCCGCCGCCCTGCTGCTGCGGGCCCGCTCCGCCCTGGAAGCCCGAGAAGTCGAACCCGCCAAAGTCCACGGGAACGCCGCCGCCGTGGCCTTGCTGGCGCGCGTAGGCCTCGGCCTGGGCCGGGTCGATCTGGTCGGAGTAGAACCCAAGCTGGTCATAGACCTTGCGCTTTTTCTCGTCGCTGAGGATGTCATTGGCCTCGGAGATTTCCTTGAACTTCTCTTCGGCCTTTTTGTCGTTGGGGTTCACGTCGGGGTGATATTTGCGCGCGAGCTTGCGGAAGGCCTTGCGGATTTCCTCCGGCGTGGCCGTCTTCTTAACGCCTAGCGTCGCGTA
>Ga0070683_100003388_pt1 | contig 12917 bp, 19 predicted proteins | sample KBSC713LmetaG_FD_64662 | JGI IMG/M metagenome (GOLD analysis project Ga0070683, IMG submission 64662) | Corn rhizosphere microbial communities from Kellogg Biological Station, Michigan, USA - KBS C7.1-3L metaG | ecosystem: Host-associated > Plants > Roots > Rhizosphere ...
GGTCTTCACTCAATGGAATGGCTCCTTGATGACAGTCGGGCCGGATTCAACTGGTTTCCCATGCTTTGGATGAGGAGTATCGTAAATAACGATATCACCGGACTTCTGTTTCCGAAGAGACTTGATCTCAGCATCCTTACGTCTGAGTTGACGCTGAAGACGCTCGATCTGCTTACGGTTCCGCTCCTTCTCGCGCTTGAGTAGCCGCTCTAGAGCGACGATACGATCTGCGTCAGTTGCCATAGATGGCAGTATAGCACAGATTAGAGACGAACGCTTTCGACTAGTCTGAGGTAATTCGTAGCTCGGGTGAAGGCGTAGATCGGATTGCCCTGAGCGTCTACTCCCATGATCGGGCCACCTTCTGCTGGATAATCTTCTGAGACCCACAGAGCCGCGTAAGGAACTCCAATGTTGTGAGCCGCTACCGCACCCTTCCAAGAACCAGTTGAAGCCTTAGCGTTGACCATCTTGTCTGCTGCCGCTGGCATAGCTAGAGCAGGATTCCATGCCATCTCCTTTGTCCAGTCAGGCCAGTAAGGAAGGTGAAATTGCATGATCCCTTCGTCTCGATCATCGACGTAGCCTTGAGCTACAGGATCGTTGTTCGATTCGAGAGTCTTGATCTTTGCAAGGTAAGAATAAGGGATGCCTCGGGATCGCTGGATGTCGTTTGACCTCTTGCGGAAGAGGGCTCGGGCATCATTTGACCACATCCGACCATCTGGATCTAGACCGGCGTACTTCTGGAAATCGATGAGTCGAGCCTTGACCATGTTTCCGAAGATGGGGAGATCGAGCTTGATACCGTCTCCGTAGCCACAGTAGATTAGCTCCTGCTTGAAAGCAAAGATGCCAGCAGCTACCCGGTCGTCAGGAACGGGCATGTTGTAGTAGTAGTCACCGTATGACCATGCTCCTAGTCCACTCATATCATCTATTACTCGTCGTATTCCTCTAGAATTGTAGCCCCACCGTGACCGTGAACCTTAAGTACATCCTCAAGGGAGTCGTAGATGATCACATTAGCTACTCCAGCCGTATGAAGTAGGAAAGATAGAGCAACCTTGCCGCTCTCGAACTCTACTACTTCAGCTACGAAGCCAGTTCCGGATACGCCGGAAATATCGTCGTTTCGGATCAGTCGAAATCTTCTCAAGTTTCATCTCCTGTAATTCACGTTCACAACGTTCAAGTTCCTGGTAGACACTATCCAGATGATCGGTCAATCCTGCAATGAGCGAGCGTAGTTCGGCTTGCTGTCGCTGTTCCTCAGTGCGGATTTCATCTGACATACTTACCTTGCATACTGCTTCGCCATACCTAGAAGTTCCTCGCGAGTGTTCCATTCGGGATGATCGACCACGACATCGAGGAGATGCCTTAGAATGGTTCCCATCTCCTTTCCTGGAGGAATGCCCACCTCACGCAGGTCATTACCATTCACTGCGAGATCCTTCAAACTAAAGGCAGGCTTCTCTTCGATCACCTCATGGAGGAGATCCATCATCTTCTTAACGGTAGACTGGTCATTACCGAGTCCACCACGCTGGCGTCCCTTTCCTGCAAGATCGGCCATGCGAAGTCTGAGAAGATCCCAAGCTGCCTGCTCGTCTCCAACCTTCTGGAGGAATTTCCGAGCACCCTTCTTCGTGTTGAAGGCAGGGAACATGTGATTGCGGACGAGCTTGACCACACGCTGAATCCTATCGTTCGGATAGCGGAGGCGCTTCATGAATTCTTCAGCGTACTGAGCCCCAAGCTCATGATGATCTGCTGACTCAGGATGGTCAGGGTGCTCGTAGAAGTGTCCCTTGCCATTCTCATCCATCCACATCGAGTCAGGCTTGCCGATATCGTGCAAGAGAGCAGCCAGCCTCATGTCTGGATCATCCGAGATCTTGGTCATGTGGTGAAGAACTTCGTAGAGGTGTTCGCCAACGTCAAGCTGGTGATGGGGGTTGTACTGATCCACGCCGAAGGCAACCGAGACCTCAGGGATCATGTAATCAAGAACTCCAGTAGCCTGAGCAATCTCCAGAGCCCTCACAGGATCAGGAGAAGTCATCAGCTTGTCAAGCTCCATCTGGATACGCTCACCTGGAAGATGGCGAATCTGAGCAGCCTCTTCTCTCATCTGCTCTAGGGTTCCAAGGTCGGGCTCAAGCCCGTGGCGAGCCGAGGAAACGATAGCCCTGACGATACGGAGTGGATCATCCTTGAAACTCTGAGGAGAAACCGTCCTTAGAACTCCATCCTGAAGATCCTGCCGTCCATTGTAAGGATCAAGGAACTCATTCGTGTCGATGTTGTATGCCATGGCGTTACCGGTGAAGTCACGGCGAGCCAGATCGTCCTCTGGCGCTAACTCATGGTTGATCGTCACATCGAAATCACGATGGGCATCACCGGATGACTGCTCAGTACGAGGAAGAGCAACCTCAACCTCGTTCTCTCCATTGCGGTAACGGTAGACTCCGAAGCTCTGACCGGTCAGATCGACGCGCCCCTGAAGCTGACCGAGCACCTGATTGACGGTTTCAGCCGGAAGTCCGACCACCATCAGGTCAACATCCTTTGGAGTCTTTCCAAGATGAGCGTCCCGCACTGCTCCACCCACAACGTACACATGTCCGCCTGCACGGGAGAGAGCAACGTATGCATCCCTTGCAGCGGGATCATTTTGCAACGCTGTCTGGATACTCTGAATTGGATCTCCGGTCAACTCTGCCCGCTTTCTCCAGGTAGCTTCTCGCCTTTTCGTCTCGTACGGCGGTCGGTACTTCCATTTTAGCAGCCAAGTGACATCCTCGGGGTCAGGATCGATAGCATCAGGCTTGAGAGCGGCAACAACCTGCCCTGTCTCTTCATCTGTTACCATGATCCGGTCTTGAAGAGGATCGTACTCGAAGATCTGTCTAGGACGCCAAGTCATCTAGATTAGGGGTCGTTTGCAGTGATTCGAGAGGTGTGCTATACTGCGGTACGCGACGAAAGAGGAACCATGGAACGTACACACATCATCGAGACATCAGCAGGGAAGATCACCATCAAGGAATCTGATCGCCACGTGATGATCACTACTGAGCCGTTGAACGTTCAGAACATTAGTGCGATGATCAACACTGTCTGGCGTGATTGCGATACCGCTGTCTGTGTCAACGGAGTCTGGATGGATGAGGCTTACGCAGCAGGTCAGTGGCAGCATCATTCTGGGAATGAGCAGGCTGATCTTGAGGCGATCCAGTCCCCGGATTCACGGCCTGTTAAGGAAGAATCATGATGATTGGAGCTACAAGCGAACAGACCACGGCTATTGTCCGTCCTGGTTGGGCTGGTCATGATCGTGAGATCGTCGTCAACATCGAAGACCACGATCACGACAACCCGATCCCTCGCGAGGTGGAAGACAGGATTCGGCTCTACCTCCCCGACGAGTGGAAGATCGAGAATCGGGGCTCGCGTCTTGAAGTTCACCCAACCGGTCATTTCGCTGGTGGGTTTTCGGAGCACGACGTGTTCATCCTGAACGCAGCGCTCGTTCACCTCAACTACTTCCCGGAAGTCCTTGAAGCGTGAAGTGCGCCAACTGTCCTAACGAGCATGGGGTAACCGTGCTCAAGACGATCAAGGCCGGTAAGGAGATGGTCGAGATCAAGTACGGGGCCGGAATGGTCACGGTCGATGATCGTGTGCTATGCTGGTTTTGTGCAACTCCATTCGTAGGAACACATCTATGACCGAGAACTTCACCGTATTTTCGCCGGAAGGCATGGAGCCCGACGCAGGGGCTGTCGAGCAGATGGAAAACGTCATGCGCGACGAGCGTGCTGTTAAGGGTGCTCTCATGGCTGACCATCACAAGGGCTACTCGATGCCCATCGGTGGTGTTGTCGCCTACGAAGATGCTGTCTCTCCTACCGGAGTAGGGTTCGACATTGGCTGTGGTAACAAGGCTGTCCGCACGAATTTGAACTTTGTCGATTTCTTAGGTAAGGGGGTCGAGGCTCGGCGTTGGGATGATCCTCAGGTAACCGCCAAGATGATCAACACCTTCAAGCCGTTCATGCGTATGATCCAGAAGAAGGTCGCCTTCGGGCTCGGTCGTTCAAGCGACGAGCGTGTTGATCATGAGCTATTCGATGATGAGATCTGGAAGGACATCTCAGATGCCTTCGGCCCCGACCTTCGTCGCAAGGCACAGGATCAGCTAGGAACCGTAGGCTCGGGGAACCACTACGTAGACTTGCTCGTGGATGAGGGAGACGGCCAGATCTGGATTGCCAATCACTTTGGTTCTCGTGGTCTCGGCCACACGATTGCTTCCGGCTTCATGGCCAAGGCCGCAGGGAAAGATTTCACTGATCGCATTCCGGAGTCAGAGGAAGCTGTCGTTCTTCCAACCGACGAAGGGCTCGGCACTTTCTATATCGCAGCTATGACCCTTGCAGGTCAATATGCTTACGCTGGTCGTGACTACGTTGCCGATCAGGTGCTCTCAATCCTAGGTGCTGAATCTACCTTCGAGGTTCACAATCATCACAATTTCGCATGGCTAGAGAATGGCCTCTGGGTCGTTCGCAAGGGAGCTACCCCGCTCACTCCTGCACCTGCGTTCATCGGTGGATCTATGGGCGATGTCTCCGTGATCGTTCGCGGTCAGATCTTTTCCCACGAGGGAGGATGGGACACGGACAACGTTGAAGACATTGGTAATCTTGGCTCTGCGCCACACGGTGCTGGACGTGTCATGTCTCGTACCAAGGCTGCGGGCAAGTTTCGCAAGTTCTGGATCTGTCCTAATCGGAACTGCGGACTCATTCGTGAGAGGGCGGAAGCGAACAAGCCTGCTTCGGTAGGCTCTCGCTGTCCACACTGCAAGATCGTTCTACGTAAGGTTCGCATGCGCGATACCTCTGACGCTCTGATCGATTGGGATTTCACTCGCCAGTCTCTGGCGCAACAGGGCATCACAGTTCTTGGAGCAGGAGCAGACGAAGCTCCAGGTGTCTACAAGAACCTCTCAGAGGTACTGGCGGCGCATGCTAACATCGAAGTCATGCACACACTAAGGCCACTCGGGGTAGTTATGGCTGGAGAGGATACTCGTGACCCCTACAAAGACTAAGCAGAAGTACGTAGTGCTTAGGGTCATCGATGATAGACCTGGGTTCATGGCATCTTACGCGCCACAGGTTGCCATGGTTCATGAGTATGAATCACCTGAGGATGCTGCAACATTCAATGTTGGATCTCACCCTGACGCTCAAAAGCGTGGGAAACCATATCAGGTTGTAGTTATCCCTTGGGAAGCATGGAAGGTCTTTGACGTTTTCAGCGAACGGGTTAAGGGTCGGAATCAGTTCACTGCTTATCCAACTGAAAATCCTCCGATCATTCCACCAAAAACAGAAAGGAACTAACGAATGGGTTGGATTATCTTTACGATTTTTCTTCTTGTACTTCTCGCGGCCTGCGTTCCGGCGTATCTATGGGCAAGGGCTAGAAGCCTAGATCCTGAACGTGGGCGTCAGTCTCAGAATGATAACAGGATCGGAGCCACCATCCTCAAGTGGACGATGGTCGGGCTCGGTTTCTTGATCGTTCTAGAGACATTCCTCTTCTCCTTCACGACAGTCTCTACCAAGAACGTTGGTATCGAGACAGCCTTCGGTGCAACCAGTGGTCACCTTTCGAACGGTGCTCACCTGATTCCACCGTGGGACAAGGTAACGGAGATGGACGCTGCAATCCAGACTGACAGCTATGCCGGTAACGACTGTCTCAACGTCCGTATCGGAAATCAGCAGACCGCCTGTGTGAGTGTGAGCATCAGGTGGCGGATCGATCCGAATGATGCTGATCAGCTTTACCAGAACTATCGCACGTTTGATCATGTCCGTGACTCTCTGGTTACACGGGATCTGACCGCTGCGATCAACCAGCAGTTCAAGGACTACAATCCGCTCAACTCGGTCGCGACTACATTGCCGAAGGGCAGTCAGCCGAACCCATCGCTCAATGCGATTGCATTCCGGGTGACACGTCAGATGAGAGCAGAAATCAGTTCTCAGGGGATCGAGGTTCTGAACACGATCATCCCCATCGTCACGTTCGATCCGTCAACTCAGAACCGGATCAATCAGCTTCAGCAGCAGTTCGCGCTGACACGTATCGCTGAGCAGGAGAAAATCACGAACGAAGCTCAGGCTCAGGCGAATTCAAAGCTGTCTCGTTCGGTCAACAACAGTCCGAACGTTCTAGTCGCACAGTGCATGCAGATCCTCGGAGAGATGGTCAAGGAGAAGCAGACCGTCCCGCCAGGGTTCTCTTGTTGGCCCGGTAAGGGTGTAGCCGGGGTAATCGCAAACACGGGAGGTAAGTAATGCCCTGGTACGCATGGTTGATGATCGGACTACAGGCACTAAACTCAGTTCTTTACGTTGCCATGATTGGAAAACCTCGTGATCCTGTCACTCCTGGTCTAGCTGTTGGAGTAATGGTTGGTTCTGCCCTGTGGATCTGGGGCATCGTGAGTCTGGCAACCTAATGGGCGTCATGTGGGAAGCAATAGCGAAGAGGGTTGAGACTCGGGCTCCTGCTGATTGTCTAGGAATTGGACACTTTCTCTTTCTCTCACTTCTCGTGATCTGTGCTACAATTTTCGGTATCGTCACAGTTCTCGTGGTCTATCTCTAATGAGCAAGGTACTCCTCATAGTTGACATGCAGAAGGACTTCATGCCGGAAATGCTCTGGTCTGAACAATCTCAGGCCGGGGCACTTCCGGTAGCCAACGGACTCCAAATCGTTCCTAACATCGTCAAGGAAGCCTTCTCTGCTCAGTACGATCTCATCGTGGCTACTCGGGACTTCCATCCTGGGAACCACTGTAGCTTCAAGGAGCTAGGCGGGGACTGGCCGATGCACTGTGTGGCTGGTTCCGAAGGGGCTCAGCTTCTCAATGAGATAGATATGGTTGCTGATATCATTATCAGCAAAGGAACCGACGCAAGTCAAGAGGCTTACTCAGGATTCCAGACTCCTACTGAATCTCTCGGGGATATGCTCCTCCACCTAAACGACCTTGAAATTCCCGAAGTTGTTATCTGTGGAGTCGCTACTGAGTACTGTGTGAAGGCCACGGCTCTCGATTCTCTCTATTGGGGATTCCCAACTACAGTGCTTCTCGACTGCGTAGCCGGTGTTATTGAAGATGATGCAATCGACGCGCTCCTGGAGATGGATGAAGCTGGCATCACTCTTAGACAACGTGAAGGATAAACGAGTACCGTTCAATCCAGCTACTGAGCTTTACGTTCCTGACCTAGATCTAAATGGGGCTGTTTGGCTTCCAGCAGAACTTAGTCTTTCTTGTCGATGGTGCAAGGGATGGGAGAGAGTAACGTGGGCTGAAGGAGCATTTACTCCGAAAGCCGTCGAAGAATATCTAGCAAGGTTCAAACATCGCCACGAAGTTGAGTTCCGGTGCGAAATGTATGCTAGAATACGAGACGAAGACTGGTTAGAGATCGATATCAAGACAGGAAGGATCATCAAATGGAAGTGATGGAATGGTACAAGTACCGTCACACTGCTTGTCGGCAAGAGCCGAAGCATGATGTCTACTTCCAGGGGAAGATGATCACCGTAGGCGAGTGTACCTGCAAGGGGCCACGCGAACTCGAAGTCGTACCTCTTACCAGGGAGACTTACCTCAAGCGGCTGAGAGAAGCTAAGAAGGCGGCTTAAAAGCCGTTTTCACCGATAGCTGCGTAACGTAGAAGAGCCTTCAAAGCTTCAACCGCTACGAGAGCATCAGCGACGGTATCGTTGTAGACGACTCCATTAGGCGTCGTCACTTCGACATCACCATCATCATTGACGGTGACATCGAGACCTGCGAATCTAACAGTCTTCATGGACGGCTAGCCGCCGTCCCACCAACTTCGAGGTAGTCTCATTATGCTGACTCCGGTGTAGACTTGCGGGTATCGCGAGTGTCCGGCCAAGCAGGTGCTAGCTCATCATTCTCGAAGACCTTCTGGTCATCGATGTAGTCCTTAGCTACCTTGGATGGTGTCCACTGCGGGTTATTAGCGACCGTAGCCTTTCCAAGGACGCCATTAGTGGTCTCTGTTCGAGTCTCAGTAACGCCGTCAGTGTAAATGACTCCGGTTGCCTTGGGCTGAATACTTGCCATGATCGTCTATTACAGGCTAGTAAGCCACGATTGTAAGGTATTCCAATCGATGTGGCGATAGTTGTATCCACCGGCTCGTAGAAACTCCTTCGAGAGCGGCACCCATGCCTCATCGTTGTACTTCTCGTAGAACGCCTTGCTCATCCGTGCTCGCTTAGACCACGTTACGAAGGTGACCTCAGAAGCGGGATTCATCGATCCAACCATGGGAACGTAATGACCTCCTTCGATCCGGGCTCCAGAGACGACATCCCATAACTGGTTGTTGTCAAACTGATCCCAAGCTGAGTCGGGAAAATTGAATCCGATTCCGACTGCTCCAAATGACCAGATGCATCGGTGTAGCATCTCCCAATCCTGAGCATCGATTTGAGCGTAGGCATCGATTCGATGTCGCTTACCGTTGGCATCGATAAGTCCTGTCGAGCGTCGGTAGTCGAGAGCCTCACGGACAACAGTTCCGTTGTCGTTGTTTCCAGTGATAGGATCGAAACCGGTAACCGCTCCATAATCAGATAGAGCATTCTGATCGGTGAAAGAAACAGGAGTGAGAGCGAGCTTGTTCCAGAGCATCGTCTCGTGATCGGCTCCAGCAAAGACACAATCGCCGTAGCGATCATTGCCGAGCATCTTCCAATCAGTGAAATCGTAGCCGTGCCCGTAGCGTACCTTAGGCATCGGAGGGAGATCAACGGCGAGGAGTTCCTTTAGCTGGAAATCCTTAGCCTTAGGCTCATATGGTTGCTTTCCTAGTTTGTATGGCATCACTAGTTAGAGTTCGAGTTGGCCCTGGTTAAGGTACGTTTCGAACTCAAAATATAGTTCCTCAATCTTGGCTGGATTTTCGAGATCTCGTTCAAGCGCTGCAAGCTTCATCTTCTTGCATTCGTGGGTCTTGATGTTCTTAGGCATCTTCCCACAGTACTTGCATTTTGGTCGTCCGCCCTTACCGTACAACATCTTAACGAACACCACTCCAGCTATCAGGGAGAGTGAGATCTCCAGGCTTGTCCGGATCAGGCTGTTCTTGCCATGACGGTGGTAACCCCTGCTCATATCGTTCCTCCTCTTCAATATCTTGTAGGATGGATTCAAAGATCTCGTACCAGTTCACCTTGTTGGGATCAATGATCGAAGGCTCGCTATCCTCGGTATTTGGGCCGAACCCCAGACTATTAACGATGTCTGCTGCTTGCTCGTTCCGTTCCTTTAGATCTTCGTAGTGATAATCAAGCCGTTCCTCTTGAGGAATGTCATTCCACTCCTGAGCATCCTGAATAGCTCTGGCATTCTCAGGGCCGATGATCATCTGAATCGCCCAATTCTCTAAAGAAGTTACGCCCTGAGCCGGTCTCGTTCGAAACCTCTCAACGATCTTGCGGCTCTCGTCGTAGAGACCTCGCTCATTATCCATCATGAGCTTCGTGTTCCACGTCTCCCAATTCGTCCAGCCCTGATAGTCCTCAGTCCATTTCAGCATATCGGAGGTGGAGGAAGTGGTTTATCGATTGGGATCGGAATATCCATTATTGAACACAGATCGTAAGTTTACCTACAGATGGGATAGTTACTGTCAACCACCTACAGTTTACAGTACCAGGCGGGCCTTGTGGCCCACGGGCTCCACGAGGGCCGCGTGGCCCTGGAACTCCTCTTGGGCCTGGTGGCCCAAGGGCACCATTAGCTCCTGCTGCTCCTCTTTCTCCCTGAGATCCTTGAACACCCTGAGCACCTTGGGCTCCCTGCGATCCTTTCGCTCCAGTTTTACCTGTAGCACCTGGAGTACCAGTTTTTCCTTTCTGAGCCTGAATGATAGCCCTCTTCACAGAGGGTGGAACACCTGCAATTTGAACAGGCTTACCGGCTGAGAGCTTTCGACATTGAACCTTTCCAGGGCCAACTGCCAAGCAGAGAATGTAGACAGCCTTCTTGAGTCTCCTGGTCTCTTCTCTCTGAACCATTACATGGGCTTTCTGAAGCTGAGTAATTTTGGCCGTGTTATCATCGATCCTCTTGATCTGATGATTGGCAAGATAACCAGCGGTGACCAACCCTGTCAGTAATCCCAGAGTTACGACAATGAGCGCAATGATCTGGAGGAGTGGAGAGATCATTTACTCTTCTGGATGTACGAGGTGTAGCCTTTCGTTTTCGTCAATGAACAACTGACGTTGTTCATCCGACCATGAGTCCCAAACCAACACAGGGAACTCCACGGTCGCGTCACACTTCTCACACTTCCAGACTTCTTTGTATTCAACATCCTGCATGACATCAATTAGAGGCAGGACAAGACAGGTACAAAGGTCTTGACTCTAGTGATCGTGCGCTCCTTCCCAGGTTACCCACTCGGGTAGAAGTCCTGCCTTCTGCGGAGCGTAGATCGTGGAAGCCTGATCAGCCATCTGGTTGTGCTCACCGTGTGGCCCGAAGTTGACCCACGAGTTCTGTCCCCTGGTCTCAGAAGTAAGAGCCCGTCGAGCCATGTCCGAGTACATAGCTGAATGCTGTCTCCAGGCGTTCTCCTCTCCATGGTGACGGAAGCCCATTCCCTCCTTAGCATGACCGAAGACATCGTGAACTCCTCGGAAGAGATCGTTATAGGTGACCGGCTTATCGTTCCATCTCATTCCTGGTACTGGCTCTAGGAGAGGATGTTCTCCTGTCTCCTCTGAACCGAATCCAGCGCTGGTCGGATAGACATAGATGTGCTTGTTGTCTCGAACATCTCGGGAAGCATCCCACGGAGAGTTGTATGCTCCTTCCTCGGGCTCGAACTCAAAGGTGTAGCCATTGTCCACGAGGTGGTTGTACTGATCGAGCGTTTCACCCGCCAAGGCGCTGTAAGCGCTTCTAACGTACGGATCATTAGGGGCATGGGTCATTCGATCATATTCATCTGCGATGGCCTTAGCGCGGCTCTCATCGACTTCTGGGTACGTTCTAGGGGGATCATAGTCCCATCCCTTGCTGTCCATGTAGGATTGAGCAAGATCTCGTAGCCCCTGGTGAGGCTGGAGCTTTCTCCAGGTCGGTAGCTCTGCCGCGTGTCGGTAGTAGTCCTGTTCCTGTTCTCCCCATGGAAGAGTGTCAGGCCATAGACCTTGAGCCGTTTCCTCTGTCGGTGCCTCGGGTGAAACCGGAACATTTGACCAGTCAGTATCGACCAAACGCTTAGCCCACCCCTTCACATCCTTTGGATCATCGATCATCTGGTAGGTTTCATAGAGAATCCATTCCACGTGTTGAAGTAGAGTTGGGATCTGCATCCCTCCGTGTTGCTGGTTTTCCTTGATCAAAGCAACAGCATCGGGCCAGCGGTTTGCCCATTCAAGATGCTGTTCAAAGGCTCGCTGGTTAATGAAATCTAGCTGTTCTGGAGTCCATTCAGGCATCTGAATCACATCATCGTCTTTAGTATCCTGGAGATCGTCCCAAGCGTTGTAGTCCTCGATGTGCTGAAGATAACCCCAGGTCATAACATTCTCTGTTCCGTCATCCCATCGGACGCGGTAGTAACCTCCAGGCTGATCGGGTACCTCGATGATCTCGCCTTCCTTCCGACCCTCATCAGTCTCACCTAGAATGCGATCCCCAATATTAAAACTATCACCAACTGCTGATGTCCACTGACGCTGCCATTGTCCTTGATCAAAACGCTGCACCATTGGAAACTCTGTGTAACCAAACTGAGCGGCGGTGAAGTCAATCATGTACGTACCACTCGGGCGACGAACGATGACTACGTGATGTTGATCAGAAGGATCATAGTCTTCGCCACGGTAACCATACGGTTCACTACCGGGCATATCGTTGTAACTGTAATCCCATGGATGAGGATCGCGCTTCTCCTGAGTCCACGGCATATCTTGCATGACCGGTTCGTCCTCGGGGAGATTGGCCTGCATCCCATGTTGATTGAGCCAGTTAGCGAAATATGTACTGACCTCCCAACACTGACCATAAGCATCCTCAGGATTACGGTAATCCGCAGCATTTTCAGGATCTACCTCACCTCCACAGAGATATTGGTACTCCTCTTTCATGAACTGATCGATCAGTGCATCAAGCTCAGGATCACCTGTACGCTCGGCCATACCGACACGTCGGGGAGTGATCTCTGTCCAGTTCTTTCCAGGAAGATCGGGGATCATGTCAGTCCACTGGACATCGTAAGGAGCATCCTCTCCGATCTCCCCCTTCTCGTCCATGTTCCGTAGCTTGTCGTGAAACTGGAGCCATTTGTCTACGAATGGAGCGATGTAGGTCGAAGCCTGCTGAAGTGAGAGGTGCTGTGAATCCATCAGCTTGCCCATTGCGTAGCGAGCAGCCGTGTCGAGATCAAACCCCTGTCCGATAGCTTCCTCGAAGGCGCTCTCAATAACCTGATCCCATACGAGGTTGGAGACCTTTGCTTCGGCTGGATGTTCGAACCAGTACGGAGACATCTGGCCCGGTACTGGATTTCGGTAGTCTCGGTTGCGATTAGCCCAATCGTTTAGCTCCTTATTGCACTGAATGTGGGCCGGGAGGATGTTATTGATCTCATTTTGACCCCCAATTCCCATAGGTATAACATGATCCCAACTATCTGCGCCCGGTAGACCACAATAGGCACACTTGCCCTGATACCTATGACTCAATAGTGCAAGATCTCGACCTACGATAGTCCCTGAAACACCCTGTTTTCTCTGTGCTCGTTGGTTTAGACTTCG
>Ga0070683_100003394_pt1 | contig 12910 bp, 12 predicted proteins | sample KBSC713LmetaG_FD_64662 | JGI IMG/M metagenome (GOLD analysis project Ga0070683, IMG submission 64662) | Corn rhizosphere microbial communities from Kellogg Biological Station, Michigan, USA - KBS C7.1-3L metaG | ecosystem: Host-associated > Plants > Roots > Rhizosphere ...
GCCCTGACCGTCGGCGCGGTGACCAAACCGTTCGAGTTCGAGGGCAAACGGCGGATGCAGCAGGCGCTCGAGGGCATCGAGAAACTGCGCAACAACGTCGACACCCTGATCATCGTTCCCAACGAGAAGCTGCTGCAGGCGGTCGAGCGACGCACCTCCGTCCTCGACGCCTTCCGTCAGGCCGACGACATCCTGCGCCAGGGCGTGCAGGGGATCACCGACCTGATCACGATCCCCGGCCTGATCAACCTCGACTTCGCCGACGTGCGCACGATCATGCGCGACGCCGGCTCCGCCCTGATGGGCGTCGGCTCCGCCTCCGGCGAGGCCCGAGCCCTCGACGCCGCCAAGGCGGCGATCACCTCGCCGCTGATCGAGGAGTCGATCAAGGGCGCGACCGGGATGCTGCTCAACATCACCGGGCCCGAGGACCTCGGCCTCTTCGAGGTCAACGAGGCGGCCCAACTGGTCCAGTCCGAGGCCGACGACAACGCCAACATCATTTTCGGCTCGGTTGTCGATCAGTCGATGAAAGACGAGGTGCGTGTCACCGTCATCGCGACCGGGTTCGAGGGGTTCGAGCTGCTGGCGCGCTCGCCGCAGCGGGTGCGGCGGCGCTACGAGAGCCGGCCGCGGATCTCGGCCGAGGACACCGATATCCGCAAACTGCGGGTGAGCGACGACGACATCGACGTTCCCGGGTTCCTCAAAGAATGAGTTCGGCGCGTGGGGGGCCGTTGTCAGGCCTTCCCGCCGCCGCTTCGCGGGAGTTCGTCGGGAAGGCCTGACAACGGCCCCCTACAGGTCGATCTCGTAATAGAGCATGCGGGGCCCGTCGGGGGCGCCTTCGCGGTTGGTCAGCCCACGGCTCTCGTAGAGGGTTCTTGCTTCGGTGTCGGTTTCGCCGGTGGTCAGCTCGAAGTGGTTGGCCCCGGCTTTTCGGGCCACTTCAATCGATGCCTCCAGGAGGGCTCGGCCGATGCCTTGGCGGCGTTCCTCGGGGACGACGTAGAGCTCTTCCAGATAGGCGTCGGCGGCTTTGGCCCAGAGGGAGGGGCGCAAGCGGAGGAGGGCGAAGCCCCTCAGCGGGTCGTCGGCGAGGAGCACGACGATCTCGTCCGCGGCGAGCAGTTCTCCGAGGCGCTCGGTGAGTGCCGGGACTCCCGGCGTGTAGTCGTCGTATTCGCTGTTGAAGTCGTGCAGGAGCTGAGCGACGGCGGCGGCATCGGCCTCTCCGGCGCGGCGGATCTCGCTGTGGGGCCGCTCGTTCATCTCCGTGGGTGAGCTTGCCACAGGCTCTCCAATACGCTGCCGCCGTGGCTGACGACGCGCTTCGACGCACTCCTCTCTACCGACAACACGCCGAGCTCGGCGCCAAGCTCGTTCCCTTCGCCGGCTGGGAGATGCCGGTGACCTATGAGGGGATTCGGGAGGAGCACTCGGCGGTGCGCAGGCACGCCGGCATGTTCGACGTCTCGCACATGGGTGAGGTCGAGGTCGAGGGGCCCGGCGCGCTCGCCTTCCTGCAGCGCGTCCTCTCCAACGACGTGGCGAAGATCGAGATCGGGGGCGCTCAGTACTCCTGCCTTTGCAGCGAGGAGGGAGGGGTGCTCGACGACCTCTTCACCTACCGGCTCGGTGGCGACCGCTACTTGATCGTCACCAACTCGGCCAATCACGATGCCGATCTCGCCTGGCTCGGCCGCTGGAGTCGTAGCTTCGACGTCTCCGTGCGCGATGTCGCCGACCGCTACGCGATGCTCGCCGTGCAGGGCCCGCACGCCCGGGCGATCCTGATCGGCGCCCTCGGCATCGCGCTGCCGCCGCGAATGCGCGTCGCCACGGCGCGGATCGGCAACCGGCCGGCCCTCGTCTGCGGCACCGGCTACACCGGCGAGGACGGGGTCGAGCTGCTGATCGACCCCGAGATCGCGTCGGCGATCTGGGCCGAGCTGCTCGACGCCGGCGTCGTCCCCTGCGGGCTGGGCGCCCGCGACACGCTGCGGCTCGAGGTCTGCTTCCACCTGCACGGCAACGACCTGACCCCCGAGCGCAATCCGATTGAGGCCGGGCTCGGCTGGTGCTGCGCCGAGGCGACCGGTTTCGTTGGCGCCGAGACCGTCGCCCGCGCCCGTCGCGAGGGCACGGCCGAGAAGCTGGCGCCATTCAAAATCGAGGGGGCCGGGATCCCGCGCGAAGGCAACCCCGTGCTCGCCGGCGGAGAGCAGGTCGGCATCGTCACCTCGGGCACCTTCTCGCCCTCGCTCGAGCTCGGCATCGGCATGGCCTACCTGCGGACCGATCTCGCCGAGCCCGGCAACGAGGTCGAGATCGACGTGCGCGGCAAGCATCGCCCCGCCCGGATAGCTTCCAGGCCCCTCTACCAGCGGAAAGGATGACCTTGTCCGACGCGCACTATCCCGACGACCTGCTCTACCACGACCAGCACGACTGGGCGCGGCTCGACGGCGATGAGCACGCCGTCTTTGGGATCACCTGGTACGCCCAGGACAGCCTCGGCGAGGTCGTCTTCTACGACGCGCCGGAGGTCGGCGCGACGATCTCCAAAGACTCCTCCTACGCCGAGGTCGAGTCGGTCAAGGCGGTCTCCGACGTGATCGCGCCGATGTCGGGCAAGATCGTTGAGGTCAATGACTCGCTCGAAGACACCCCGGAGAAGATCAACGAGGATCCCTACGGCGAGGGCTGGCTGGTCAAGGTCAGGCTGACCCAGCCGGAGGAGCGCGGAGCGCTGCTCGACGCCGGCGAATACCGCAAGCTGCTGGAAAATTCCTAGGCCGTCCCGCCCCCTGGCTTCCGTAGCCTTCAGCGGGTGACCCGCTACACCTCAGCCACCGACGCCGACCGGGCAGCGATGCTCGCCGCGATCGGGGCCGACTCGGTCGACGACCTCTTCGCCCAGATCCCTGAGCCACTGCGCCTCGGCCGCCCGCTGGCGCTGCCGGACGGGATGAGCGAGGCCGAGGTCTACGAGCGGCTGGCGGCGCTGGCGGCGCGCAACGAGGACGCCGGGAGCCAGGTCTGCTTCGTCGGCGCCGGGATGTATGACCACTACGTGCCGGCGATCGTCGACGCGATCACCCAGCGCTCGGAGTTCCTCACCCCCTACACGCCCTACCAACCGGAGATCTCCCAGGGCGGCCTGCAGGTGATGTTCGAGTTCCAAACCGCGATGTCGGAGCTGACCGGCCTGCCGGTCTCCAACGCCGGCCTCTACGAGGGGCCCTCCTCGGTCGCCTCCGCCGGTTACCTGGCGATGGCGGCGACCAAGCGCAAGCGCTTCGTCGTCTCGCGCGGGCTGCACCCGCACAGCCGCGAGACGCTGGCCACCTACGCGGTGGGCTACGGCGCCGAGCTGGCCGAGGTCGAGCTGCGCGACGGTGAGACCGATGGCGCGGCGCTGGCCACCGCCGTCGACGGCGAGACCGCGGCAGTCTTCCTGCAGAGCCCCAACTTCCTCGGTGCGGTCGAGCAGGTCGAGGCGCTGGGCGCGGCGGCGAAGGAGCACGGTGCCCTGCTGGTCGTCGCCTGCGACCCGATGACGCTTGGCGTGCTCAAGCCGCCCGGCGAGTGCGGCGCCGACATCGCCCTCGGCGAGGGCCAGCCGCTAGGCAACCGGCTCGACTTCGGCGGTCCCTCCTTCGGCTTCTTCTGCGCCAGCGAGGAGCAGATCCGCCGCATGCCGGGCCGGATCGCAGGCGAAACCGACGACGTCGACGGCCGCCGCGGCTTCGTCTTGGCCCTGCAGACGCGCGAGCAGCACATCCGCCGCGAGAAGGCGACCCACAACATCTGCACCGCGCAGGCGCTGAACGCGCTCGGTGCGATGGTCCACCTCGCCTGGCTCGGCCGCGAGGGCTTCCGCGAGCTCGGCGAGCTGCTGGTCCGCCGCACCGCCTACGCCCGCGAGCGGCTGGCCGCGGTCGAGGGGGTCACGTTGCTGCACGAGGCACCGGTCGCGCGCGAGTTCGCCATCCGCCTCGACGCCCCGGTCGAGCGCGTGCTCGAGCGCTGCGCAGAGCGCGGCATCGCCGCCGGCTACCCGCTCGGCCGCGATTACCCCGAGTACGAGGACGGCCTGCTGGTCGCGATCACCGAGCGCCGCACCCGCGCGCAGATCGATCAGCTCGCCGAGGCCCTCGAGGCTGCGGTCCACGCCGAGCTGGGCGAGTTTGTCGCCCATAGCGCGACAAACTCGCCCACGGTGGAGCCGGCCTGATGGCGTTGACCGAGACCCCGATGCAGGCCGAACGGGCGCGGACGATCTACGAGAAGTCGAAGCCGGGACGGCGTGCCGCGGTGCTTCCCGAGGCCGAAGTGCCGGAGACGCCGCTGGCGGAGCTGATCCCGACCGATCTCCTCCGCGCCGAGCCGCCGCGCCTGCCGGAGATCGCCGAGCCCGAGATCGTCCGCCACTACAACAAGCTCTCGCGCCGCAACTTCGACCTCGACAGCGGCTTCTACCCGCTCGGCTCCTGCACGATGAAGCACAACCCGCGGCTCAACGAGCGGGTGGCAGCGCTGCCCGGCCACGCCCGCCTGCACCCGGCGCAGGACCCAAAGCGCGCCCAGGGGGCGCTGGAGCTGATGTGGCTGCTGCAGGAGAGCCTCGGCGAGATCTGCGGCCTGCCCCACGTCAGCCTGCAGCCCTCGGCCGGCTCGCACGGCGAGCTCGCCGGCCTGCTGCTCACCCGCGCCTTCCACGCCGACCGCGGCGAAGAGCGGACCAAGGTGCTGGCGCCCGACACCTCGCACGGCACCAACCCGGCCTCGGTGACGATGGCGGGCTACGAGGTGGTCAAGGTCGCGACCAACGAGCGCGGTGGGGTCGAGATGGACGACCTGCGGGCGAAGATCGACGCGGACCCCGACCAGGTCGCCTGCCTGATGCTGACTAACCCCAACACGCTGGGGCTCTTCGACGAGAACATCGCCGAGATCGCCGAGCTGATCCACAAGGCGGGGGGGACGCTCTACTACGACGGCGCCAACCTCAACGCGGTGATGGGCCACTCGCGCCCGGGCGACATGGGCTTCGACATCGTCCACGTCAACCTGCACAAGTCCTTCAGCCAACCCCACGGCGGCGGCGGCCCCGGTGCCGGCCCGATCGCGGTGTCTGAGCGGATCGAGCCCTTCCTGCCGCGCCCCCAGGTGGTGCGCCGGGACAACAACGGCCACGGCCCAAGCTTCGATCTCGACCATGAGCGGCCCAAGTCGATCGGCCGCCTGCGCGGCTTCCAGGGCAACTTCGGCGTCTTCGTCCGCTCCTACGCCTACATCCTCAGCCTCGGCGGCGACGGCCTCGCCGAGGCCTCGGAGACCGCGGTGCTGAATGCCAACTACCTCAAGGCGCGCCTCGCCGAGGGCCGCGCCGGCGAGCGCCTGCCGGTCGCCTTCGAGCGCCACTGCATGCACGAGTTCGTCCTCTCCGGCAAGCCGATGAAGAGAGAGCTGGGGCTGGCGACGCTCGATCTCGCCAAGCGCTTGCTCGACTTCGGCTTCCACCCGCCGACCGTCTACTTCCCGCTGCTGGTCGAGGAGGCGTTGATGATCGAGCCGACCGAGACCGAGACCAAGGAGAGCCTCGACGGCTTCGCCGAGGCGATCGAGGCGATCCTCGCCGAGGCCGAGAGCGACCCCGAGCGAGCAAAACAGGCGCCCTACACGACTCCGGTTCGTCGTCTTGATGAGGTCAAGGCTACGCGGCGCCCGGTCGTTCGCCAGTCGATTTCCTGAGATGCAGAGACCGCGGACGGGGGTCTGCCGGACGCGCTTCGCGCTGAGTGTCCGGCAGACCCCCGTCCGCGGTCTTCAACGTTAGGAGCCGACGAGCTAAAGCTCGGGCAGTGTCTGTTTGAGCTTCAGGACGGGGGCGAAGAGGTCGCCGTGTTTCTCGATTCGCTTCAGGACGTCGTTTGCTTCGAAGACGAGTGAGGTGGCGTCCTCTTTTTTGACCGCGCGTTCGACCTCTTTCCAGGTGATGGGGGTTGAGACGGTGGGGCGCTCGCGGGCGCGTAGGGAGTAGACGGCGATCGTGGTCTTGCGGCGGTGGTTCTGTGACCAGTCGACGAAGACCTTGCCTTTGCGCTCGACCTTTTTCATTTTCGAGACGACCAGGTCGGGGGTTTGCTTCTCGAGCAGTTGGGCGATTGCGCGGGCGAGTGGTTTGGTGCCGCCGCCGCTGTCGTCTCCCTCGTAGGTGACCTCGGTGTTGTTGAGCGGCGCGTAGACCTGCAGGCCCTTCGAGCCCGAGGTCTTGGGGAAGCACTCGAGGCCGAAGTGGGCGAAGAGCTCGCGCAGGCGCAACGCCACCCGGCAGCAGGCGAGCACTTCGGCCGGCGGGCCGGGGTCGAGGTCGAAGGCGAGCACCGTCGGGCGGTCGTGCTCGGGCGCCAGCGAGAGTGAGGGATGCAGCTCGATCGCCGCCAGCTGCGCCATCCAGACCAGCGTTGCGCGGTCTTCGCAGACGCAGAAGTCGATCTTGCCGGTGCTCGCGCCGACCGGCGTGGTCTTCACCCACTCGGGCCGGTGCTTGGGGCAGCGCTTCTCGAAGAAGGCGGCGTCGGTGTCATCGACCCCTTCGGGGAAGCGGCGCAGGGTCACCGCTCGCCCGCTCAGGTGGGGAACCATCGCCGGCGCCACCTTGGCGTAGTAGTCGACGACCTCGCCCTTGCTGAAGCCCGCCTTGGGGTAGAGCACCTTGTCGAGGTTGGTGAGTTTCAGCTCACGCCCGTCGACCTCGACCTGCTGGCTCGTGGCCACTGGCTACTTGGAGGACTTGGCCTTGGCGCGGGAGCCGGATTTTTTCTTGGCGCCGGTCTTCGCTGCCGGTTTTTTCGCTTTGGCCTTCGTTTTCGCCGCAGCGCGTTTCTTCGGCGCCGGTTTCTTCGCCGGGCCGCCCTCGCGCTTGCTGCGCACGTCGGCGATGCTCTGCTCCAGCGCCGCCATCAGGTCGGGCGCCTTGGTCGGTTCGCGCTCCTCCTGCGGCGCCGCGACGACGTCCTCGCCGGCCGCCTTGCGTTCGATCATCGCCAGCAGCTCCTCGCGGTACTCGTCCCGGTAGATCGAAGGGTCGAAGTCGCGGGTAAGCGAGTCAATTAGCTGCTCGGCCATCTCGATCTCGCGTTTGCCGATCTTCGGCTTCTCGGAGGGCAGCACGTCGTCGAGCTCCTCCGGCGGCACGACCTCGTCGGCGAAGCGCATCGTGGTCAGCGTCAGCACACCGTCGCCGGGACGGATCGCCGCCAGGTGCTCCTTATTGCGGAAGACGAAGCGGGCGATCGCCACCTTGCCCGAGCGCTCCAGCGCCTGGGCCAGCAGCGAGTAGGCCTTCTCGGCGCCGTCGGCTGGGCCGAGGTAATAAGGGCTGTCGAAGTAGATCGGGTCGATCTCGGCGATCTCGACGAAGTCCTGGACCTCGATCGCGCGCGTCTTCTTCGGGTCGAGCGAGGCGAGCTCGTCCTTGCTCAGCGGCACATAGCGGTCTTTGGTGATCTCGTAGGCCTTGATGATCTTCTCGTAGGGGACCTCTTCGTCGGTCCCCTCGGCGACCCGGCGGTGTTTGATCCGGGCGCTGTCGGACTCGCGGATCTCGCGCAGGGCGATGCCGCGGCGGGCCACCGCGCTGTACAGCTTGACGGGCACGTTGAGGAGCCCGAAGCTGATCGAGCCGCTCCAGATCGCTCTAGCCATTGGCGTTCACCTACCCGATTGTTCCAGTCGCTCACGGACCCGGCGGGGCGGCGGGCGATAGCGAGAGGCTTCTTGCGCTTGTCGTGGTGGGATCATCCGCCGGTGCTGTTCGAGCTGAGCGAGGTCGGCCTGACCCGCGGCGATCGCCGCGTCCTCGACTCGCTCAGCGCCACGATCCCGGCCGGGGCGACCGCGATCGTCGGTCCCTCGGGAGCCGGCAAGTCGACGCTGCTGCGGCTGCTCAACCGGCTCGTCGACCCCGATGCCGGGACCGTCGCCTACCGGAGCAGGCCGCTCGCCGAGTACGAACCACTGGCTTTGCGGCGCGAGGTCTCGCTGGTGCCGCAGTTGCCGGCCCTGCTGGAGGGAACCGTCGAGTCGAATCTGGCCTACGCAGCAGGCCTTGCCGGCAAGGAGCTGGACCCCGGGCGCTGCCTGCGCCTTGCCGGGCTTGACCCGGACTTTGCCGGGCGCGATGTAGCCAAGCTCTCGGTCGGTGAGCAGCAGCGGGCGACGCTGGCTCGCGCGCTCGCCCAAGAACCGGCCGTCCTGCTGCTCGACGAGCCGACCTCCGCCCTCGACCACGCGGCCCGCGACGCGATCGAGGCAACGCTGGCCAAGCTGCGGCGTGAGCTCGAGATCTCGATCGTCCTGGTCAGCCACGATCCCGAGCAGGCGCGCCGCCTCGGCGACTGGGTGGTGAAGCTCGAGCTGGGCCGGGCGATCGAGGCCGGCCCGATCGAGGAGGTGATGGCGTGACCTCGATCCACCTCAGTCCGGGCCAGGTCGCGGCCTCGCTTGCATTGGTCGTCCTCGCCGCGGCGATCTCCTTCTGGCAGAAGGCCGACCTCGAGCGCGACATCGGCATCGCCACCGTGCGCTCCTTCGTCCAGCTGACCGCGATCGGCTATGCGATCAAGCTGATCTTCGAGGCCGACACGCTCTGGCTCGTCTTCGCCCTGCTGGCGGTGATGGTCGTCTTCGGCGCGCTCACCGCCCGCAGTCGGGCGAAGAAGGTCCCCGGCGCCTTCTGGCCGCTGCTGATCGCGCTGGCGCTGGCCGGCGCCACCACCCTCGGCCTCGTCGTCGCCCTCGGCGTCTTCGAACCGACCGCCCGCTACCTCGTGCCGGTCGGCGGCATGGTGATCGGCAACGCGATGACCGCCTCGGCCGTGGCCCTCAACCGGCTCGGCGACGAGATGGCAGAGTCGCGGCCCAAGATCGAGGCGACCCTGGCGCTCGGCGCCACCGCTCAGGAGGCCGCCGCCCCGTTCGTCCGCCGTGCCCTGCGCTCGGGGATGATCACCCTGGTCGACTCGACCAAGACCACCGGCCTGATCTTCTTCCCCGGCACGATGGTCGGCATGCTGCTCGCCGGCGCCAGTCCGACCGACGCGGTCCGCCTGCAGCTGATCCTGCTCTACGCCCTGCTAGGCAGCGTCGCGATCGCCGGTCTGGTTGCCACTGCGCTGGCCTATCGCAACTTTTTTACCCCGGCGCAGCAGTTGCGCGAGCCGGGTGCCTGACGCGGCGCATCTCGGCGTCCTCGCTCGGTCATGTGCAGAGCACACTCCCTCCCTCGTCCTTGACCTGCTTGGTCAGGCGCCCGGCTTGGGGTTAACAGCACCAGCCGTCGATTCGTGGGAACGGCGCTTGCCCACGGAAGCCGGGGGAGAAGATCGAGGAGATATTGCCGATTGCCTGTAGGTGAGCCCGTCCATCAGTCGGGAGAAAGAGCCACTGGTCTGCCGCCGGCCAGGCGAGCAGGAGGCGGCTGCCGTCGGGCGACCAGGCGAGTTGAGTGAGGCGCCCCGAGACGGCGAAGAGCCGGCGTGGTGGGCCGCCGTCGGCGTCGATCAGGAGCGCTTCGCTGCGCGGTGAGCCTGCTCGGCCGCGCCGTTCGAGCAGCACCGCGATCGTGTTGCGATGCGGCGCGAAGGCCGCTACGCGCACGACCGCGTCGGCGGGCAGCGGGACGCGCCGGGGGTGGTCGAGCCGGATCCGGTCGGCGAGCTTGCTGAGACGGAGGTGGCGCAGCCAGAGTCCGCGCGGTGAGAGTTCGAGCATGGTGCGACCGTCAGCGCTCCAGCCTAGGGCGGTGGTGCCCGGCGATGCCGGGGCTGCCGCCAGCGTTCGCGCCGTGTCAGCTTCGACGATGCGCAGCCGCCTCGTCGCATCGACGTAGGCCAGCAGGTGCGTGCCCAGCGGGAACCACGCCGGCGCCACCGGCGCCGCCGGCCCGAGCAGGCGATCTTCCGTTCCGTCGGCGCTGACCATGTGCAGCGAGCGGCCCGCCCGGTAGGCGATGCGGAAGCCGGAAGGGGACCAGCGCGGATCGCTCACGGGCGCCGCCGCCGAGACCGACCAGTGGGGCGTGCCGCCGGGCTCGATCGCGCTCAGCGTGCGCCCGGCGGCGGCGGCGACGAAGAGGCCGTGCGGGGACCAACTCGCTTCGTCGTAACGGCCGAGCAGGCGCCGGGAGCCGTCGGGTTGGAGGACCCAGGGACCGTGTGAGGACTGCACCAGCAGGTGGCCGCCCCCGGGGACCTCGGTCAGCGCCGGTCGGGCGTTGGGCACCCCGGCAGTGAAGACGTCGCCGATCCAACTGCGCACCGCGGCGCCGGCGGGGGAGAGCAGCAGCGCCGCGAGCAGGGCGGCAGCGGCGAGCGCGACCGCGAGCCGGGGCAGGACAGGGCGAGCGGCCGGGCGCCGCTCGGCGTAGGCCCGTTCGACCAAAGCGAGGCCGCGGCGCTCGGCCTGCCTGGCGCCGGGGACCGGCTCCTCCCGCAGCAGGGTGCGCAGGCGCTCCTCGTTCATCCCTCCACCTCGATCAGGTCGCGCAGGCGATCCAGGCCCCGGCGCAGGCGCGAGTTGACCGTGCCCCGCGGCAGTTCGAGCATGCGCCCGATCTCCCCGGGCGTGTACTCGAGCAGGTAGCGCAGCACGACCACGGCGCGTTGCTCGGGCGGCAGCTGGGCCAGCGCCGGCATCAGCTCGCCCACCGGCTCATCGGCGTGGCTCGGCGCGGCGCGCTCGTCGGGCTCTCCGGCCCCGGCGCGCAGCGCCTCGCGACGGCCCCAGTCGATCGCCCGATTGACCACGATCCGGTGCAGCCAGGGCGCGAACGGCCGCCGCCGGTCGAAGTGATCGAGGCCGTCGACCGCGGCGAGAAACGCCTCCTGGGCGATGTCCTCGGCCGCCGCGGCATCGTGGACGACGAGGTAGGCCGCGCGCTGGGCCCGCTGCCAATGCTTCGAGTAGAGCGTGGCGAGTGCCTCCCCAGAGCCGCCCTGGGCCTCCCGGATGAGCTTTCGCTCGCTGGCCTCAGCGCCCAAGCGTCACCTCTGCGCAGCATCTCAATCTTCGCCCACCTGCGCCTCCCAGCGCCCGACCCGATCGAGCGCGTCGTTGAGTCGACCCGTGAGGCCTGATTGCAGTCGCCCCCGCGGCAGCTCGACCACGTAGGCGGCGCTGCCGGGAAAGCGGTGGTTCTGCCAGTTCGGGCCGGTGCCCGCCGGCCAGGGCATGGGGCGGAAAGGGATCCGCGCGAGGTGGGCGAAGAGCCGACCGGCAGGAGCGCTCGGTCCCCAGGCGCGGACGAAAGGGCCGCCGCTCCGGATCTGGTGGAACCAGATCGTCACCCGCGGTCGCAACCTGCGAACGAGGCGCGCAGCAAGGCGAGTTTCCGGCTCGGAGAAAGGCCGCGGCCCGGAATATTCGGGCGTTCCGGGCTGTCCGCGAGGCCGCCACTGGGAGGGGAAGTTGCGGTTCAGGTCGACCCCGCGACCGTTCAGCCTGCTCGCCGCGGCGCTGCCGTCCGGGTTGAGGCTGGAGACGACGAAGACGTTCGCGTCGGGCTCGGGACAGCCGTTTCGCAAAGGCGCGACGCCGCGCCCCGCACACTCGTCGCCGTGGATGCAGGCGAAGACCAGCACGCGGCCACGGAAGCGCGGGTCGCCGTACTGGCGCAGCCGGATCGGGCGTCCTTGCAGCGAGCGGCCGATCACCCCGCTGCGCTCGACCAGGTTGCCCGGGAGGCGCGGCGTCGTGGTGAAGGCGAGGAAGTCCGACGCCGCCGCGACCGTCGGCTCGTGCCAGTGCACCAGCCTGTCGACGTCCACCGACAGCAGCGGCTCGGTGTGCGGGGCGACGCGACCAGATTCCGACGAGCGGGGATAGACGGCGAGACGGCGACCCGCCGAGTCGAGGCGCAGCTTCAGCAGGTAGGGATTGCGCAGTCGCTCCAATCCCGGCAGGTCCACCCTCAGGATGCGCCCGGTAACGGTGTCGAGCGCGAGCAGGAAGGGCAGGTGCATGTCACCGTCGCAGAGGGCATAGGCCCAGCGTCCGTTCTGGGTCGTCGCGCCGCTGATCGGCAGCCCGGCGAGCTGGCGCCCACTGTTGCTTACGACCAGTGGTCGTGGTGCGAGCCCGCCGTTACCGGTATCGAGGGCCCACAGGTTGAAGTCATCCGAACGGCGGTCATGGGCGGAGCCACGGTCGCGCGTCCGGTAGTGCCGGAGGTAGATCTTCGAGCCGTTCGGCGAGATCGCCTGGAAGTAGAACCGACCCCGCGGGTTTAGATAGCGGATCGCGTGTTGCAGCCGCTGCTGCCCGGGCCGGCGGGGGTGGCGAAGGTAGACGTCGGTATTGAGGATCGCCAGCTTCGTTTGCGGCGGCGGGTAGGCGCGGCTGAAGTTGACCAGGGCCAATGTCCTGCCGTCGGCGGAGAGCCCGCCGGCGCTGCCGTCGTAGGCGACCGCGGGGATCACGTAGCTGCCGCGCAGGTACCACCAGCGATCGATCGCTCCGTCGCTCATGTCGATCCGCTCGACCACCGTCAGCGCCGGTCTGGTTCGCGGGTTGAGGGTGACGTAGCGGTAGGAGGTGCCGTCCTGGACGGTGATGGCTCCCTGCGCGGCCCCGACCGCGCCGATCTCCTTGGCGGTTGAGGTTGCCGTGGTGACGAGGACCGCCACCGATGCAAGGAAGAGGACGCAAATGAGCCGTCTCACCGTCTGTCTCTGTCGATTCACATAAGGGATACGCGCGGGCCGGGCTGAGAGGTCCCGGACCGTAAATATCCGCCCTCCTTTTTCCGTCCCTGAGATGGCAAAAGGGGCGCGCGTCTTACACTCGACGGGTGTCCCGTGCCCAGCGCCTGACCCTGGTCGCGACGATCCTCGGCTCGACC
>Ga0070683_100003395_pt1 | contig 12910 bp, 15 predicted proteins | sample KBSC713LmetaG_FD_64662 | JGI IMG/M metagenome (GOLD analysis project Ga0070683, IMG submission 64662) | Corn rhizosphere microbial communities from Kellogg Biological Station, Michigan, USA - KBS C7.1-3L metaG | ecosystem: Host-associated > Plants > Roots > Rhizosphere ...
TGGCTGACCGCGGGCGACGAGCTGTTCTTCGAGGCGCTGGATCGCGCCAACGCGATCCGCACGTCGATCCTGCAGGCCGAGGTGATCGCCTACGAGATCGACGCCGACGCGGGCGACGACAACGTCATCGAGATCTTCGCGCGCCTCAACCAGCAGGGCGTGCGGCTGCGGCCCGGCGATCTGGCGGCGGCGCGCCTGACCGGGCAGATGGCGAACTTCCGGACGCGCGCGCGCGAAGTGCTGGTCATGAAGGAGCTGCGCGGGTTCTCGGCGCCCGAGGGCGCGGAGGAAGGAAGCCGCACCGGCGCGTTCGTCGACACGGATCTGTTGATCCGCGCGGCGCTGTTCCTGGGCGGCGGCGGCGTGCGCTACCGCGACGCCGAGAAGCGCAAGGTCCAGGCCCGCTACGAGAACATCGAGGCGAGCTGGGACGCGGCGGTCGCCGGGTTCAAGAGCGCGGTGGCGCTGTTCCGCAACGCGGGGCTGCCGAGCGGCGACTGGCTTCCCTATCGTTACTTGCTTTTTCCGCCCGCGATCGCGGCGGCGCGCGGTCACGCGCTGGATGAACGCTGGACCGGCTGGGCGCTGGCGGCCAGCCTGTGGCGCCACTACGCGGGCGAGGTCGACACCAAGCTGGCGAAGGACGCGGCGCTGGCCGAACGCGGTGACATCGACGGCCTCATCGAGCACGTCAAGCTGCGCGCGAAGCGTCCCGAGAGCGCGATCCCCGAGGACGACGATCTGCTGCACAACATCGTCGGCGAGAACGCGATCCTGTTCGCGCTGCTCTCGTACTTCCTGCGCGTGAACGCCCGATCGTTCCCCAGCGGCAAGCTGCTGTCCGGCGCGCACGAGCCGCTGGAGGTGCACCAGCTCTTTCCGCGGGCGAGCCTGGACCGCTATCCCGACCGCGACAACGAGTACGTCCCCGATCGGCTGGGCAACCTGACCCTGCTCGTTCGCTCGGACCGCGAGCACATCGGCGAGACCGCGCCCGACGTCTACCTGCGCATCATCGACCCCGCCGATCGGGCCGCGCACCTGATTCCGGACGACACCACGCTGTGGAACATCACGCGCTACAACGAGTTCTGCGAGCAGCGCGAACGCGGGATGGCGTCGATGCTGCGCGACCTGCTGTACAGCTACAAGGTGACCTAGCCATGGCCGTCGTGCGGATGGACAACGTCGGGATCGTGTTCGAGGATCTCGCGGCGGCCGTCGCGTTCTTCGTCGAGCTGGGGCTGGAGCTGCAGGGCGAGATGACCGTCGAGGGGGACTGGGCGGACCGCGTGGTGGGGCTGAAGGGCCAGCGGGTCGACGTCGCGATGATGCGGACGCCGGACGGCAATAGCCGGCTCGAGCTGATGCAGTTCCAGAAGCCAGCGGCGGTCCGCGGCGCGCCGAAGAACGCGCCCGCGAACACGCTGGGGATGGGCCGCATCATGTTCGCCGTCGACGACATCGACGACACGCTCGCCCGCCTGCGCAAGCACGGCGCCACGCTGGTCGGCGAGATCGCGCAGTACGAGGACATGTATCGCCTCTGCTACCTGCGCGGGCCCGAGGGCGTCATCGTCGCGCTCGCCCAGCAGCTCAGCTAAGGCCGAACTTTTTCGACGTTCGGCTGTAACGCCGGGCGGGCTGGGCGTACGTCGGGGTGGAGGACGACAATGACCACCACGACCAAGTCCGAAACGAGCGTCACCGAGATCGCCGCCGGGATCTACCGCATCAGCACGCCTGTGCCACCCGGCGTGGTGCCGGGCGGGTTCACGTTCAACCAGTTCCTGATCGTCGACGAGCAGCCGTTGCTCTTCCACACGGGGATGCACAGCCTGTTCCCGGTCGTGCGCGAGGCGGTGGCGCGGGTCATCGATCCGGCGGCGCTGCGCTGGCTCGGCTTCTCGCACCTCGAGGACGACGAGTGCGGCGCCCTCCCCGACTGGCTGGCGATCGCGCCCGACGCCCAGCCGGTCTGCAGCCAGGTGGGCGCGACGATCTCGCTGGGCAGCCAGAGCGCCCGCCCGGCGCGCGGGATGGCCGACGGCGAAGAGCTGGTGCTGGGCCCGAACAAGCGGCTGCGCTGGCTGGATGCGCCGCACCTGCCCCACAACTGGGAGTGCGGCTACATGTTCGAATCGTCGACGCGCACGCTGCTGGCGGGCGACCTGTTCACGCAGCCCGGCGCCGACGTCCCCGCGCTGACGGAGTCGGAGGTGCTGTCCGCCTCGGAGGCGATGCGCCTCGCGATGCCCGCGAGCGTCGCGATCGACGTGCACGCGCGGGCGATCCTGAACAAGCTGGCCGCCACCGAGCCGCAGACGCTCGCGCTGATGCACGGCAGCTCGTATCGAGGCGACGGTGGCAAGCTGTTGCGTGCCTTCGGTGACGCGCTGGGCGTCTGAGCCGGCCCGCGCGCCCGCGTGGTACGTTCCCGCGTCGATGTCGATGTCGATGGGGGAGGCGGACGCCGCGCTGGTACGCGCGATCGCGACGGGGGCGGACGACGCGGCCGCCGCCGAGGCCGAGCTGTGCCGCCGGTTCGCGCCGCGCATCCGGCTTTACGGCCTGCGCCACCTGCGCGACGAGGATCGCGCCGCGGATCTGGTGCAGGCGGTGCTGCTGGCGCTGCTGGAGGCGGCGCGCGCCGGACGCATCGCCGATCCCGAGCGCGTCGACCGCTTCACGCTGGGCACAAGCCGCAACGTTGCGCTGCGGATGCGCAAGACAGACGGGCGCAGCGCCGGTGACGCGGCGCTGGCGGCGATCGCCGCGCCCGACCAGCCGCTGGAGCGGATCGACACCGAGGCGCTGTTGCGCTGCGTGCGCACGCTGGAGCACCGCGCCCGCCGGGTCCTGATGCTGTCGTTCAACGACGAGCGAACCGCCGACGAGATCGCGGCGCTGCTGGCGATCACGGCGGTGAACGTGCGGGTGCTGCGGCACCGATCGATCGCGGCGCTGCGCCGCTGTCTGGACGCACCGAGGGAGGTGGACGCATGAACTGCGAGACCCCGATCGCGTGGGCGACGCTGGTCGACTACTGGGCCGGCGATCTCGACGACGCCGAGACCGACGCGGTCGACGAGCATCTGTTCGGCTGCGGTGCGTGCACGGCGGCCTCGGCGCGCGTCGCGGGTGTGACGTTGGCGCTGCGTTCGGCGGTCCCGACTGTCGTGTTGCGGTCGGCGCTCGAGCGGATGCGCGCGGGCGGGGCACGCGTCCGCGAGAACGGTTTCACGCCGGGCGACCGGCGCGAGGTGGAGTTCACCGCCGACGCCGACCTGCTGATTCACCGCCTGGGCGGCCTGGACCTGAAGGGCGTCGAGCGGATCGACCTCCAGATCACCTCCGAATCGACCGGCGCGCTCGTCGCCGATATCGAGGCGGTTCCGTTCGATTCCGCCGAGGGCGCCGTGTTCATCGCCTGCCAGCGCCACTACGCCGCGCTGCCGAACGACACGGTCATGTCGCTGTCCATCCACACCGCCGGCGCGCCGCCGCGGACCGCCACGTATACAATCCTGCACAAGTTTCTCTGAGCCGCTGACCATGCACTTCGACGACCTCGCGCCGTGCACGTATCACTCGGGCCCGCTGGACGCGGGTGCGTGGCGGGCGCCGCTGCGCGCGATCGGCTGGCTGGAGCACCCGCACCAGTTCCCGCTCGGGACCGTGCCGGTCGGTCTGGTCTGGCGGCTGCGGGCGCTCATCACCCAGACGAACGAACACTTCCCGGGCTATCGATTTCGCGGCGTGCACGCGTGCAGCCTGTGCGACGCGGAGGGACGCAAGCACGGCAGCCTGGGCTGGTCGCAGGAGAACCTCATCATCCCCGGCGAGGACGAGGTCTTCGCGGCGCCGGGCGGCATCGTTCACTACGTCGAGGATCACCGGTACCTGCCGCCGGCCGCGTTCATCGCGGCGGCGCTGGCGTGCCCGGACTGCGGCACGACGGAATACCTCGCGGCGCTCCGCCGGGCGAACGGCGGGCACGAGCTGCCGCTGCGCGCCTCGGCGCCGACGTAGCGTGTCCTCGCGGCCACGTTAAGGGTAAGCTGCGCGGGCGATGCCGCCGCAACCCGCGCAGCGCCCCGTCATCGGCGTGATGGGTCCCGCCGCGTGCGACGATCAGATCGCCGACGTCGCGCGCGCCGTCGGCCGCGCGATCGCGGAGCGCGGCGCGGTGCTGCTGACCGGCGGGCGAACCGGCGTGATGGAGGCGGCCAGTCAGGGCGCGCGCGACGCCGGCGGGCTGACCATCGGCGTCCTGCCCGGCGGCGGCGCCGCCGACTCACCGCCCAACCGGTACGTCGACGTGGCGCTCTACACGGGCCTGGGCGAGGCGCGCAACTGGGTGAACGTCTGCTCCAGCGACGCGCTGATCGCGATCGGCGGCGGCTTCGGCACGCTGTCGGAGATCGCGCTCGCGCTCAAGGCGCGCAAGCCGCTGGTGTTGCTCGGCTCGTGGAAGTTCGAGATGGAGGGCGTCTCCCCGACGGTGCCGCGCGCCCGCGACGCCGCGCACGCCGTCGAGCTGGCGTTCGCAGCGCTCGGCTCTCCTCGAGGATGAGGCCCTCGCGCAGCGCCGCGCGACAGACGCGCGCCTGCTCGACGCCCATGCCCGACAGGATCGCGTCCAGCATCGCGATCCCGTGAATGATCAGATCGGCGCGCTCGGGATCCAGCCCGGGCGTCTCGCGCCGGGCCGCCAGGGGCAGCGCCGCGAGCCGGGCGATCATGTAGCGAAGCGTGTCGCGCCCGACCAGGTCCGACCCCGTGCCCATCGTCGGGATGTAGCCCAGCGCGCGCCCGACCGAACGGACCGAGCGTGCCGTCCCGGCGCACAGGATCACGCGGCCCAGATCGATGTCGCCCAGCGACGCGATGAACCCGGCGGCGGCGTTGCGCGCCCACTGCTCCAGCGCGCGCAGCTCACGCGGCGTCGGCGGATCGGACAGCGGCCGCTCGACCACCGCGCGCAGTACGCCAAGCGGCGCCGACGCCGTGTGCAGGATCCGCTCCCCGTCGCCCACGATCGCCTCCAGCGAGCCGCCGCCCAGATCGAACAGCGTCGCGCGGCCCAGCTCGGCGCCCAGCCGCGCCCGCGCGCCCGCGTACGACAGCCGCGCCTCCTCGTCGCCCGTGATGACGCGGACGTCGAGCCCGAAGCGCGCGCGCACACCGGCGACGAACGATCCGCCGTTTGCCGCGTCGCGAACCGCCGCCGTCGCGACCGCGTGGACCGCGTCCGGGCGGTGGCGCGCGATGACCGGCATCAGCTCGGCCAGCGCGCGGAAGGCGCACTTGCGCGCCGTGCTCGAGATCGAACCGGTCCGGAAGATCCCTTCGCCGATCCGGGGCATGCGCTTCGCCCGATCGACGACCTCCAGCCGGCCCGCCCGGTCCACGTCAGCGATCAGCGCGTGAAACGAGTTGGAACCGAGATCCAGCGCGGCCAGTCGCATATCGATGAAATCCTAAGCCCCGGTGACAAAAGCCGTTTCCGTTTATTGGTAACAAGATATCCACAGCCTGGTGACATCGTTCGGGCGATGCCCGATTCAGACCGCCACAGCCGTGGCGCCCGCACCCGCCCCCGCACAGAAATCGGGCCGGTCGACCCGCCCTGAGGCGAGCCGCCGGCCCGGCTTCCGCTCTTTCTGTCTTTCGGTCGGGCTTTAGAAGGTGAACCCGACCTGACCGCCGACGTTCCAGTGGTCCAGCGTACCGGTCGAATCAGCACCGGTCAGCAGGTTCTGGTAGTACGTGCCGTTCCAACCCGCGCGCGCGTCGATGATGAACGCCTTGTAGGCATAGGCGAAGCCGCCGCCCACCGGGAAGTTCATGACGTCGTCCGACGAGGTGAAGCTCGACAGACGCTGCGCGTTCTGGTTGTAGTTCGAGATCGTGTAGTGCGAGTAGCCGAGGCCGGCGTACCCGTACGGCTCGAACAGATGCGCGCCGTAGCGGATCGGAACGTTCAGGCGGGCGTTGCCCTCCAGACCGTTCTGCACCAGCAGCGGCGTGTTGTCGGTGACGCCCAGGCCGTTGAACTGCTGCGCCGCACCGATGTACGCAGCCTCGAACCCGATGATCGAGTTCGTACCGCCGATGAAGCGCGCGCTCCACCCGCCACCGCCGGTGGTCGTCGAGCGCATGTTGTTGTCGGTGAAGTCCTGGTAGGCACCACCCGCCATCAGCGCGAAGCCGAAGCCACGCGCCCAGTACGGCTTGGGAGCCGCAGGGGGAACCACCGTCACCGGAGCCGGCGGCGGCGGCGGAGTCTCCTCCGCAACCGGAGCAGGCGGCGGCGGAGCAGTCTCGGCCTCCGCAGCCTTTTCATCCGCAGCAACCGCACCGGCGACCTTCGCCGGCTGGCACGCCATGAACGTCACCGCGCGGCCATTTGCCGGCAGGTGATCGACCTCTTCGCCGCGGCCCACGGTCATGACCTTCGAGCTGGCCACACCGTGATCGATCAGATACGACTTCACCGCCTCGGCTCGATGCGCGCTCAGCACCAGGTTCGCCTCGCTGTCACCCGTGGTGTCGGCGAAGCCTTCCAGATGCATCGTGCGATTTTCGTCCGCCTTCATCCAGGTGGCCACACCGTCCAGCCCGCCGCGCGCGTTCTGGTCGAGCTCAGCAGAGCCCGTCTTGAACGCGATCGTCACACCGGCGTCGCGACATTCTGGTTTGCCCGCGACCTGTGAGGACGCCCCACTGCTGCCACTTGTGGACTGGGCAGACGACGACGTGTCGCTGCCCGATCCCGTGGTGTCCATCTGTTGATTGCCCCACGCCGCACCCGCCCCAAGGAGCAGGCCCAGCGACCCCATCACACCGATTGTCTTCCCACGCATGGCTTTCTCTCCTTGCAACCGAAGATGGATCCACCGACGCGGAGTGTGAACCGATTGCGGATTACCCCTACATCCGGGACCCGGGATCCTCTGTAACCCGGGGCGATCGAGCGGCGGCGCGCGGCGACGCGCGGGAATCAGGGCGACTGCTGATTACGCATCAGCACGACCACTCCTAGATTCGGTCGTGAGACCGAATGCCGCGCCACCGTTCACGGCACTCCGATGCCGAGGTTGGCCCAGCTTCGATCCAAGCGTGGTTCGGTCCCTCTGTTGCCGGCTCCGTGCCTTCTCGGCGGCGGAGGGCACCGACCGCGCGATTCAGAAGCTGACGGCCATCGCGAGGACCCAGGTCGCCGTGGTCCAGAGAAGATTCAGCTCGTACAGCGTCAGCGTGACGAAGCGATAGCTGCCGCTGGCGAACAGACCGCGCTGGATGGCGAGGTCGTTCTGGAAGACCAGGCTGCGCTGGATCACCACGCCGGTCCGCAGCCACGCGAGCGGATAGATCCCCAGCTCCGACCAGTTATAGAAGAAGCTCGATTCGCTCGCGTCGAGGTCGAAGACGTACTCGGATTCGCTGGTGAGCTCCAGCTTCCACCAGCTCAGCGTGAACCGCAGCGCCGGGATCACGCCGTCCAGCTCGCCGGCGACGCCGCCGAACATCGGCGTCAGCGCCAGCTTCACCTTTTCGCCCACCCGTATGTTCGCGCCGATGAACGCCGATCCCGAACGCGGCGCCTCGTAGTTGTAGCGGCCCTCGAGGTGCAGCAGGAGGATGTCGACCGGAACGATCGCCATGATGAAGTCGGGCGCGTCGGGGACGAAGTACGCGTATGTGCTCGCGCCGATCGACCACGGGCGGCCCTCCGGTCTTTCGTCGGCGACGGCGGCCCTGCTGGCACCGATCGCCAGCGCGACCACGGCCACCGACACGAGAGCTTTCATCGCCGCGACAGACGATTGTGGCACCGGGGAATCGGGGGCGACGGCGCGGCGCTCGAAATGCGCCTCCGCCTGATCGCTTACGGGCCCGACTACTTGAGGACCGGTTTGATGTCGACGACGGGCGTCCCGTCGATCGCTTCGATCGGGCCGATGCGCAGGCGGTTGCCGTCGATCGCGCGCACCGTGACCGGGTGAAGGCCCAGCGGGTTCGGCCGATCGGGCGACCGCGTCGCGAAGACGCCGGTCATCGGGTTGCGCGGGTCCGAGCGCGGCCGCGTCTGCAGCGCGCCGCGGTCGGCGCGGTGAAACCAGGTGATGACGATCAGCTCGTCGCCCGCCTCGATCCCGAGCAGCGCGTCGGCGAAGGCCGCGTCGATCTCCAGCCACGCGTCGGGCGCGCCTTCGGCTCCTTGCATGGGCGCAGCGGTGAGCGATCTCAGGTCCGACGAGATCACGCCGATCGCGCGCAGCGTCGCTTCCGGATGGGGCACGGCGGCAACCTTACCGCCGCGCCCGGTCGCTGTCAGATGTTCAACGGCGCCGCGTGCAAATCGTGCGCGGTCTTCATCGGACAGGCTTGAACGGCGCGGATTTCGCCCGGTGTCCGGGGGGCACGCCGGCTGCATCACCCCGATCATGTCGATGCGCGCTCCCGGCCCGATCACGCTGGCGCTGGTCGCCGGCGCCGCCCTGACGACATGGTCGGGCATGACCCGGGCCGCCGACGCCGAGATGGACGCGCCCGCGGCCGAGTCCCTGCGGATCGAATGGGTCGGCCTCGAGCTCACGCCGGTCTCGGTCTCCTTGCCGTCGCCGCCGTGCTGCAGGGAGGGACATGTCGACCGCACCCAGGCTGGATTCGGCGCGGGCATCCGGCTGCTCCGCTACCGCTGGGAGTACGCGTACGTCATCCCGATCCAGGCGGGCGTCTACGTCTCCTCGGGAAACGGAACGATCTTCGCGCACGCGCAGGCCGAAGGCGGTCTCATCGTACCGGGAACGGATCGGCGGCTGGAGCTGGGCATGGGCGCCGGCCTCGGCATCCTCGCGATGCGCTACGCGACGGGTTGCGACGGCAGTTGCACCCTCGGTGGTGGCGGCTTTCTCGTGTCCTTCGCCGCGCGCTTTCTATTCGTCGAGAGACCGAAGCTCACCGTCGGCGCGAGCGCCCGGCTGGTCGTGCCGCTCGAGCGTCCCGCGGGTGAGTGGTTCGGCTACTACGTCGGCGACGGCAACATGATCCTGGGCGGGCTCGAGATCGGGTTCGGACGCAGCTAGGCAGCGCCGCGGGTCACGCGCTAGCGATCATCTTGTCGACGATCGCGGAGAGCGCCGCCAGCCGCGCGCCGCCCCGGCCGATCGCGAACGGATCCGGAACGTCGACGCCGAGGCGCGCCGTGCAGTCCTCGACCGAACCGGTGGGCGCGCCCAGAAAGAACCCGGCGGCCGGGCGCACGTCGATGCGCTCCGCCGGCAACGGCACGCCTTCCGCCTCCATGAGATCGACCGGGTAGCGCCCCCACGCACAGATGACGTCGTCGGGGCGCGACCACGCCGCCCAGCGCGCGCGAAAATCCTCCCAGCGCTCGCCCGCCGCCAGGCGTTCGCGCGGGATCCGGATGTGGCTCGGGATCGCGGGCGCCAGCGGGCGGCGCGGCGCGATGATCGCCTCGAACGTCTCGCCGGTGCGCGGGCGGCGCGCGACCCAGTGCACGATCTCCGCCGGGTGACGGTCGGCGGCGCGCAGCGGCCAGGCGTTCGCCTCACCGTGCAGGCACACGACGTCGTGCGCGCGTTCGCGCAGGATCGGCGGTGTGCGCGGCCGCGGCGGGTGGCGCGCGTGGAAGACGGCGTGACGCCGGCGCGCGCCGCGGACCGTGCGCGCGTAGTGCAGCTGCGTGTCGACCATCGCCTCGAACGGGCGCAGCAGCGTCGCGAACCGTTCCGGATCACCCTCGAGCGCGCCCAGCACCTGCGCCAGCGCCTCGACGGTGGAGACGCAGTGCTCGGCGGGCTCGCGGCGAATCCGGTAGTTGCTGGGCGCGCGCGGCGTGAACCGGACCTGCGGCAGCGCCGCCAGCGTCGCGTTCCGCTTCAGCAGCTTGCGCGCCTGCCACCAGGTCCCGTCGACGACCACCAGCGTGATCGGGCCGGCCATCTTCGCCGACGCGAGGTCGATCGCGTTCGGCCCGGGAAACAGGAGGTACGTCGGTCTGCCGCCGGCCAGCGCCGCGCGCACCTGCGCGTCGTCGTCGAAGTCGACGCCCACGTGCAGCTCGGATCCGGGCAGGCAGAGGTGCGCCAGCCGCGCGGTGCCGATCGGGACGTGACGTTCGCGCGGGTGCTGCAGCAGCAGGACGCGCGTGCGCGTCGGCAGCGACACCAGGTGCGCGCAATAGCAGACCGACTCGGGTCGCCGACAGCGCGCGCAGATCGCGCGGTGGGCGGCAGCTTCGGGGATCACGCCGTCGAGATTACCAGTGGCGCCCCTGAATTTGCCCACCGTCGAGCTTTTCAGGGCTGGGCCCGTAGGTAATTTGCTTACCAGGAGGCCACGATGAACAACGGATCAGGCACGCGGCAGACGGGGGGGGCGACGCAACCGACCGAGGGGAAGAAGGGCGCCGAGGATCTGCGCGAGGCCGCCGAACGCGCGTGGCGCGACAGGTGGGGGGTCCCGGGCGGCACGCCCGAGCAACGCGAGGGGTCGCCCGATCGCGTCGGTGGCGACGGCGCGGAGCCGCCGGAGCCCGAGATCCAGGACGACGACGTCGAACGCGAAGGCAGCCGCAAAGCAGCCGACGCCGACGACGAGGACGACGTCTAGCGAACGAAGAAGGTCTGAGTCAGCGCCGACGCTGCGCCGGAGCCGGCGACATTTCGCCGGCCTGGCGCAGCGGGTAATCGGCCATTGGCCAGATCGGGTGCGCCGAGTGCTCCTGCTGCTCCTCGCGCCGCGCGGCGCGTTCGATCTCCTCGTCCTCGGAGAGGATGTGCGGCTCTTCCGTGGCCTGTTCGGGAACGGTCGGGTCGCCTCGCTGCCATCGAGGCTGAGCCATACGACACCTCCACCCCCGAAGCTAGGTGCCGTCCCCGAGCCGGCAAGGTCAGGGCGACGCGAGGCGGGGCGGCTCTCTCGCGTCGACGACGACGTCGCGCTCGGGATCGCCGTGGTCGTCCCGGCCGTCCCCGCCGACGCCGTACAGGCGAAAGCGCGCGCCGTCGGCGGCGTAGTTGAAGAGGCCGCCGCTGGCAGGGTCCTTCGGCGCGTCATGAAGCTCGGCCAATGACGCGGGCAGCTTGCCACCGTCGCGCTGCCGGCGGGCCAGCGCGACCGCGAGCGAGGCGAGCCGGTGATACGAGACCCCCTCGAGCTCGACCGCGAGCATGCTGCGGGCGACGCCACCGGCGGCCGCGGCCAGCGTCGGCGCGGCCTGCTCGACGCGTGCGACGCGCTGCTTCGGATCGGGCGTTTGCAGGGCCACATCGATGGCGTCGAACTCCTGGTTGATCGCCTCCAGCTTCGCGCCGGTGCCGATGCGCGCCAGCGGCGAACCCGATCGGCGCCCGGTCGCGGGCGCGATCAGCGGCGTCCCGTTCGCGTCGAGGATCGACAGGCGATGAAACATCCAGATCTCCGTGGCGGGTGGAAAGCCGAGCTTGGCGCCCAGGCGCGCCTGCATCGTCGACAGCAGCTCGGGCGTCGTCGCGGGGCTGGCGGCGAGATCGACAGTCGCGGTCATCGCGGCCTTCCAGAACACCTCGGCGATCGCGTATTCGCCGCTGGTCGCCGCGCGCGCGACGAGCTGGCCCAGCCGCCAGAGCGCGTCGGCGTCGTTCCAGCTGGCCGCCGCGTCGCCCGCGATCAGCTTCACCGCGGCGTGGCAGGCCAGCGCCCCCACCCCTTCGGCGAGCCGGATCGGATTGATGCGATCGAAATTTCCGCGGCCTTGCGCGCCGCGCGACACGGGCACGTAGAGGCTCGCAGCTTCCCCGGCGGTCCGCAGATCGGCGACCGCGCCGTCGGCCTGCGTGAGCCACCCGATGATCTTCCCGAACGACGCGGGCGGCTGCGCGGCGGCGGGGCAACGCGCGCGCAGCCAGTCCATCGCGGCCGCCGACGGTGGGTTTCCGGGCGGCGGACCGGCCTCCTTGGCGTCCTTGAACGCCGGCAGCGCCGACGCGTCGGCGGCGGCTTCGGCGATGCCCAGCCGCTGCAGCAGCGCGCCGCGATCGACGCCGATCGGCAGCACGTCACGACCCAGCGCGCGCACCAGCGGGACCGCAGCGTTCGCCCCGCCCGCGTCCAGGCTCGCGCGCCGCATCCAGTCCACCGCCTCGGGATAGTCGACCCATCCGTCCGCGCGCGTCGGCGTGATGATGTAGGTCGTCTGCTGCGACAGCTCGATCGGCTCGAGCCGCGGCCGCCTCATCCAGATGGCGATCCCGGCGGCGGTCATCGCGACCACCAGCGCCACCGCCGCAACCGTGGTCTGCCGGGCGAGCTTCGCGGAATCGGCGTCGGAGCCCATCGGGAACCGCATGATATAGCGGATCGCGCCCGCACGACCCGGCTGCCCAAGAACCGTCAGATCGATCTAGGATGGCGGACCTGATGGCCACGCGACGTACCCGCCGCATGGCGACGATCGACACGTCGGGGGCCGGCGCGCTGATCATCGACGCCGCCGTCGCGCGCGGGTGGACAGGCTTCCATGTTCGCGTCACGTCACCCGACGACGACGCGGACCTGGAGACCAGCGGCGGCGTCGGCTGGCGCGTCGACGACACGTTCGACTTCGAGAATCCCGTCACCGACTACGATCACCTTTGCCGGCGCCACCTGCAGGAACGGGCCCCGGTCCTGGTCAACGCGCTCCGCGAGTGCGCGTTCGCGTCGATCTCGGACGGCAGCGACGTGTTCGCCTGGTGGCCCGCGCGCGGCGTGTTCAGCGCCAACGCCGAGACCGAGCCGACCGCCGAGGACGTCGCGCGCGCGTCGTTCGTCCCCATCGGCGTCATCGACGTTCCGTCGGGCTGCGTCTGGTTGATGAACCCGTGCTCGCACGGCGCGGCCGTGACGGACGATGACG
>Ga0070683_100003396_pt1 | contig 12909 bp, 7 predicted proteins | sample KBSC713LmetaG_FD_64662 | JGI IMG/M metagenome (GOLD analysis project Ga0070683, IMG submission 64662) | Corn rhizosphere microbial communities from Kellogg Biological Station, Michigan, USA - KBS C7.1-3L metaG | ecosystem: Host-associated > Plants > Roots > Rhizosphere ...
AGGGCATTTACCGTAATGAAAACCGGAGCTGTCCTCATATCCGTCGGGGGCGCGCGCAATCCCAATAACGATGACGAGCACCATCATCACAATGATTGTCGAAAATCCGATGAGAAAAAGTGCGATCATCGCACTAGGAAGTGGGTGGTTTTATTTGGGATTTGGTTACTTGGGTTTGAAATTGGAGTTGTGGTAAGCTTCGCATGCGTCCGATCCGGATCGAATCGCATCAAGCTTAGATCACTGACAGGCCTCGCAGGTTTCGCCGTTTCTCATGGCCTCGATGGAACACGCGAGTTTCTGCTCCGCGGTGTACGTCTTCTTCGGCTCGAGTCCGGGCGCCCGCGCCTGAACCGCAGCGGCTTCGGCGCCGAGGGCAGCGCTGATCGCGAGGGCGTCGCGATTGGCGGTCGCTTCTTTGGTTTCGCCGGCGGCGCCGCGAACTTCTTTTTTAACGGATACCGTGGCCTTCTCGATATTCGAAGCGCCGAGGCTGCGAAGATAATAGGTCGTCTTCAGGCCGGTGTGCCAGGCCGCGCGATACATGTGGCTCAGCGTTTTCAGATCGGGCGTTTTGATCCAGAGATTTACGGACTGCGACTGATCGATCCACTTCTGCCGTCGGGAGGCAGCTTCGATGATCCATTTCGGATCGATATCGAAGGCGGTCAGATAGCGGGCTTTCAGATCGGCGGGAACGGTGTCGATATCCTTCAACTCGCCGTCGAAGTATTTGAGATTGTCGATCATCTCCTGATTCCACAGGCCGCGGGCCTTGAGATCTTTCACGAGGAACGGGTTCAAAACGATGAACTCGCCGGAGAGATTGGATTTAACGAACAGGTTCTTGTAGGTCGGCTCAATGCACGGCGACGTTGCGGTGATGTTGGAAATCGTCGCGGTCGGCGCGATTGCGAGGACGTTGCTGTTGCGCATGCCCTGCGTCGCGATTTTCGCTCGCAAAGGCGCCCAATCGAGGCGGCCGCCGCGGGGAACTTCGACTGGCACGCCGCGCTCCTGCTCGAGAAGATCGAGCGTATCTTGCGGAAGCAGGCCGCGGTCCCATTTCGAGCCTTTGTAGGACGAATAAGTCCCTCGTTCCGCCGCGAGATCGGACGATGCTTCGTAGGCGTAGAAGGCGATTGCCTCCATCGCTTCATCGTTGAACTCAACCGCCTCGCTCGAGGCGAACGCGTTGCCGCGCAGGTAGAGCGCATGCGCGAGGCCCATCACTCCGAGGCCGATCGGACGATGACGGCGGTTGGATGTTTCAGCCGCCTTCGTTGGATAGAAATTAATGTCGATGACGTTATCGAGCGCGCGGACGGCGGTGCGGATCGTCTCGCGAAGTTTCGCGTGATCGATCGAGCCGTCGGGAAGAAGATGCGTATCCAGGATAACTGATCCCAAATTGCAGACGGCGGTTTCGTCGTTGGAGGTGTTGAGCGTGATCTCGGTGCAGAGATTTGAAGAGTGAATGACACCGACGTGATCCTGCGGCGAACGGATGTTGCAGGCATCCTTGAACGTGATCCACGGATGGCCGGTTTCGAAGAGCATCGAGAGCATCTTTTTCCAGAGCTCGAGGGCTTCGACTTTTTGGCCGTAAATTTTCCCATCCTCCGCAAGTTTTTCATAGCGGAGATACGCCTCCTCGAATTTTTTTCCGTAAAGGTCGTGCAGATCCTTGACCTGATTTGACCGGAAAAGCGTCCATGGCTGGCGTGCCTCCATCCGCTTCATGAACAAATCGGGAATCCAATTCGCCGTGTTCATATCGTGGGTGCGGCGGCGATCGTCGCCGGTATTTTTGCGCAATTCGAGGAACTCGAAAATATCGTTGTGCCAAGTCTCGAGGTACGCGCAGCCGGAGCCCTTGCGCTTGCCACCCTGATTGACGGCGACCAGCTGGTCGTTATGCAGTTTTAAAAACGGGATAACGCCTTGGGATTCGCCGTTGGTGCCGCCGATGTAAGCGCCGGTGCCGCGGACCGCCGTCCATGAGCCGCCGAGGCCGCCCGCCCATTTCGAGAGGAAGGCGTTTTCCGCGATACCGCGAAGCATGATTCCCTCGATGGAATCGTCGACGTAGTAGAGATAGCAGGACGAAAGCTGCGAGTGCAACGTGCCGGAGTTGAAAAGCGTCGGCGTGCTGCTGCAAAAGCGGCGTGATTTGTAGAGCTCGTAAAGCGCAGCGACTTTGCCTTCGCGATCCGCCGGTTCATCGAGCATCAAGCCCATCGACACGCGCATCCAGAAGAACTGCGGGGTTTCGATGCGACGGGAAGGCTTCCGGGTTTTGTCGATGATGAGATAACGATCGTAGAGCGTTTGGATGCCGAGAAAATCGAACTCGAGATCGGACGACGGATCGAGCGCCGCCGACAGACGATTGAGGTCGTAGTCGAGCAGGCGCGGATTGAGGCGCTTGATGGCGACGCCGTGCTCCAGGTATTTTCGAAACGCACGTTGATGCGCGGCCTTCAACGCTCCAATCCCGTCGCGCTCGATGTTCCAGCCGAGAATTTCCTCGTACAGATAAGTGAGCTGTATGCGGCCGGCGAATTTCGCGAAATCGGCATCTTTCTCGATCAGGGTTTTCGAGTTGAGGATGATGGTGGCATCGAGGTCTTTTTGCGAAATCTGATCGTAAACGGAACGCCGCAGCTCGGCTTCGATTTCGTCGTTCGTGAGGCAGAGATCGAGACCGATCCGGGCGAATTCGATGCGCTTGCGGAGGTCGGCGCCGTCCCAGAACACGTTCGTACCATCGGTATGCTTGACAACGATCATCGACGCCTGCGCGGCGGACTCGGCCGCCGCGACCGCATGGGCCGTCTCGGCCGGATCGGAGCCGGAGTCGCGGGCCGCCGAGCGTTGGGCGCGAAAAAGTATATAGGCCTCCGCGACCTTATAGTGTCCGGCCTTCATCAGCTCCTCCTGCACCATATCCTGAATCTCCTCGATATGAACGAAGGATTGCTTCGAGGATTGAACGCGCTCGCTCACGGCTTTCGTGATCGCGATCGCGGGCGCGGAGTCACGCTGGAGAGACAGAAAGGTTTTACGGACCGCGATCTCGACCTTCTGATCGCTCCAGGGGACAACCTGGTTGTTGCGACGAATCACGCGAAAGGTGGATTGAGCGGCGGCTTCGCGGTTGACCGAGATTTTTCGCGCGCGGTTGAGCAGAAGACTCTTGGCCACGAAATAGGCGTTGTTGTCGACGAGCGTCTTCTCGATGAGCTCGTAGAGCGCGTTGAGCGACAGGCGAAGCGGCGAGGACGTGCGCGCGAGATCGCCGAGATTCGTGGCGACTTCGCGGCAAATGCGAATGATCCATGCGCGGTTGGTGTCGTTGAAAATATCCTTCTCTCCGCGCGCGAGGCAGACGTTGGTCAGCGCCTTCCCAAGGGTGTCCGCGACCTCCGCCAGAGCGAAACGCTCTTCGCCATGGGGGCAGAGAAGAATCACGTGCGGAACAGTGATGGTCTCCGACGCGAGCAAATCGCGCCAGGCATAGTGGGGTTTTTGGTCAACTGGAGTATGGACGGTGCGCTTGAGCGCAAGATCGTGCGCGAGGGTGGGATTACTCATGGCGATGGCGGAAACGGAGCCGGTGGTTGAGAAACGATGCGGTCAAAACTGTGAAACGATCGGGAGACGGCGCGCAGGGGAAAATTTCGCGCCGGATAAATCGGGGAAAGGGAAAGCGGATGGCCAACGCTTCGCGCAGATGACGAAACGTTGCCGGATTTAGAAGTTCACGCGGTGAGGCGAACGGCTGGTTGGTTGAAAATCGAGGCGCAGACGCACCATGGCGCCACTTGAACAAGAAGATAATTTTCGATCAAAGCTCGTCGTCAGCGGCCACGTTCAGGGACGATGCTTTTTGATATTCGGTGACGCGACCCTCGAAGAAATTTTGTTCCTTCTTGATGTCCATCATTTCGGCGAGCCAGGGCAGCGGATTTTTCACGCCGCTGGCGAGAGGAGCAAGACCGCAGCCTTCGAGGCGGCGATCCGCAATATAGTCTATATAAGAAAGGAATTCGTCGGCCGCGAGCCCGACCGCGTTCACCGGGAGGCAGTCGCGAATGAACTCTTTTTCAAGCGCGATGGCCTCCCGCATGAGACCGCGCAACTCGTCCTTGAATTCAAGCGTCCAAATTTCCCGGTTCTCCTCGATGAGGTCCATGAAAAGATTCCGGAAGACTTCGATGTGGTTGGATTCGTCGCGCAGGGTGTAACGGAACATCTGGCCGATGCCGGGAAATTTATTCTGCCGGTAAAGCGAAAGGATCATGCCGAACAGGCCGTAAAACTGCGTTCCTTCCATGCACTGGCCGAAGACGAAAATATTTCGTGCAAGAAGTTTTTTGTTTTCGGCCAGCGTGAGATCCAGATCGCGACGGAGGGACTTCGAAACCTTCGTGACGAACTCGTTCTTGCGCACGATCGTGGGAACGTCCTCGAACATGGCCTCGCACTCGTGCGGATTGATCCCGAGTGACGCGATCATGTAGAGGAGCGAATCCGCGTGGATGTTTTCCTCGTGCGCGTGGCGCCCGAGGACGAGCTTGAGCTCAGGCGCCGTGACGAGCTCGCGAACGACGTGCTGGATGTTGTCACCGACAATGCCTTCCGCGGCGGAAAAATAGCCGATGCCCATGCGGATGATCCAGCGCTCGACATCGGAGACGGCCTTCTCGTCGCGCCACTGTTCGATGTCCTTGCCCATCGGGATGTCCTCCGGCTCCCAATGGTTGGCCTTCATCGTCCGGTAAAGATCGTAAGCCCACTGGTATTTCAGGGGCAGAAGGTTGAAGCACATTGTCTCGCGGCCGTTGATCACTCGTTTCGCAGCGAAGGCGGTTTCCGCTTTGTCTTGATCAAGCACAAAGGTCTTTGCGCCGACTTGAAAAATTTTGTGCATGGGGAGGACGAAAATGGCCGGGAAATAGCGCGGCTGAAGCGGTTCTTTGACGCAACAGGTGCTTGGGCGAACAAAAGTTGTTAGAACTTATTGACCGGTTGTTGACCACAACAGGATGTGGTCAACAGGAGCGGCGACCACAACCTATTGGTTCCTGCAATTTCGGCGTCAACAGGTTTGTGGCGATTTCTCCGTAAAATTTCGGCGATTTTTGCCTTGCAGGCGCGGCAAGCTCATCGCGTCCCCTCATTACGACTCGGAGGCATCCGCTGAAGCGATTTTTTTGGGGTTACGCGAACGGTGCCGGGTCACTTGATTCGGACGACGCGCAATGGCCGATCAAAATACGTTTTAGCTTTAGCGACAAAAACGTATCGCGATTCGCACGACAACGGCCTCGATCCATCGAAGGTTCAGCGGCATGTATCTGGATTTCCGGATACAGGCGAATCCGATTCATCTCGACGTCCACGGCGCGATTTTTCGGGTGGCCGTGAGACCGAGCGTCCGCCGGAAACGTGGAAACAAAAAACGGCTGCGTTGCCGCAGCCGTTCGAAGAAACCGGTTCTCGCTCAGGATCAGAACTTCAACGAAACGCCGCCCTGAATCCGCCACCGTGCGTCCGTATTATTCACGGTGATCAAGGATCCAGCAGGAAGACTCACGGTACCGTCGGTGTTGAGCGCGACCGTCGGCCTGACCAGCCCATCGGCATTGTAACTGGCATTGCCCAGCACACGGGTCAGGCCGCCGAAAGTCGTTCCCTGGTTGATCTCCTCCACGTAATTGAAGAGGTGCTTGTCGAGCCAGGAACCGAAGTTCAAGAAGTCGACGAACAGCTCGAGCTTGACATGTTCACCGAGCATGGAAACGACCGGAATCGACTGGCGAAAATTGAGATCGAGCCGATTTTGCCACGGGCCAATGAAAGCGTCACGCGGAGCGTAACTGCCGGCGTATTTGCTGAGTCCAGTTGAATTCAAGAACGCGAAATAGGCACTCTTCTGCGTCGGGGTCATCCCGGTAAAATCGAATCGCGCATCGCTCTCGCTGGGGACGGCGAGCAAATCGTTGCCACTGAGTCGATCGGCATTCAGGTCGCCGGAATACACCCAGCTGTAGGGCTGGCCGGAGCGCCCTTCATAGTAGAGCGATACGGTGGTGACGTAGTCGTGGTGGAACACGAACTCGCGGCTCAGCGTGGCTTGGATACGATCTTTCACCTCGTAGTCGGATCGGGCGACCTCGACGGCGTTTTGGTTGAAGACCGGGTTGAACTGCCACTGCGAATTGGCGGTCGAGCTATTGAGTGATGTCGCCTCGGTGGCATGCCCGTGCGTGTACGCCGCGCTCCACGCCCAGTGATTCTTGAACGGGCGATCCAGTGAGAAGGAGATGTACTGCGACTTGCCCGCGTGGACGTCGCGGGTCCGGATCACATTGGCAAAACCACTCACGAGCGGGAAGTTGGTCGCGGAGCCGGCAAACCGCTGGCGTCCATCGGCGCCGACCGTCGTCGCCTTGAGATTCATGTTGTCGACGAACAAAGCATCCAGCTGTTCGGTTTCGATATACTCGACGCTGGCGGTGGCGTCCAGGAAAGGCAGCTTCTGGTCGATCGCGAGATTGCCGCGGGCGATGGTCGGCAACTTCATTCCCGGTCTGACGAGGTTGATCGAAGAGGCAGTGCCCTTCGCGGCAGTAGCGCCGATCGGGTTGGCCGGATCAAACTTGTACGACGGATCCGAGTTCGTGTAGGTGCCATTCAAATACTGCGTGAGGGTTGGCACCGGAGTTGTGTCACCTGCCTTCGCCGGAACCACCACGTTGAAGCGTCCGACACCCGTGTTACCGTAGGAATTCGAAATCCAAACCCATGGATTTCGTCCAAGAAAGACGCCGTATCCGCCGCGGATCTGGGTGGTGCGCTTTGAATCGATGGCGTAATTAAAACTGAACCGCGGTTGCGGGGTGCTCGTGCCATCGACGGTACCGGCGTTGGTCAGACCAAAACTGGATTTGAAGGTCGTGTTTTCGGCCGGGGCGATCGGGCTCCCCACGTAGTCCATGCGGATGCCGAGAATCATGTTTAGCCGCGAAGTGGGCTCCCATTTAACTTGTCCAAAAACACCGGTCCGCTCGAATTTACTGATATCGGCGGTGGCGAAACCCTGCTGGACGACGGCGCGGCAGAAGCCGAACGGCGTGTCGGCCTGAAATGCGGCAAGATTCTGATAATCGAAATAACCGTAGGAACCCTGGCGGAACAGATTGAAATAATCGCTGACCTCGTGGTCGGCGCCCCCCGAAAACGTGAATGCATTCCAAGTGTAGTCGCCGCTGCCCGTCATCGTCTGCGTCTTGACGTGAAGCTCATTTCCCTGGCTGCTGATCTCGCTGCCAAACCGGAACGCGTCATTTGAGTTGATCGACGCTCCCGTCTGGGACGTGCCCGGCACGTTGAAGATGCGGATCTCGGGAAAGGTAAGCGGAACCGCGCGAACGGCATCCTGCTTCGTGTTGGAATAATCGAACTCGGTCTTCAGATCCGACGTCCAATTGCTGAATAATTGTGCGGCCAATACCTTTTCTTTGATCTGCAGATTATAGAACGCCGAGGATAGCCCGGTGCCGCCGTTGGGAAACGAACTGGGTTGTCCCGTGATCGACGCCGGCTGACTGAAACTGCCGTAGGCGAAACTGCCAAAATTGGGCTGACCGCTGGTCGTATCACTGTAGCGGACCGTCAGGCGATGGTCCTGGGTGATGTTCCAGTCGAGTTTCACGAGGCGCTTTTGATCCGCCTTGCGCGACGTGCTGGAGCCGCCGAAGTCGCCGATGTCAGGCTTGCCTGGCAACGTTGCCGCCTTGGTTTGGACAGCCGTGATAAACGAAGGATCGGGGATGAACGCGGGCAGCGTCGGGGCCGAATCCTGAATGAATTTTTCCCAGTTAACAAAGAAGAAGAGCCGATCTTTCAGGATGGGACCGCCGAGCGTGAAGCCGTAGGTCCGCTCCTTGAGCGGTGAGCGCTTGTGAATCGTCGGGCCGAACTCGTCCGGTCCCTGCCAATTCTGATCGGTGAAAATATCGTAGACGCTTCCATGAAATTCGTTCGTGCCGCTCTTGCTGACCGCGTTGATCGCGGCACCGGCGAATCCGCTTTGGCGGACGTCGTAAGGTGTGAGCGAGATGCTGAACTGTTCAACGGCATCGAGAGAAAATGGATTGAAGGCCGAGAACAAACCCGATGGTGACAAGCCGAACGAGTCGTTTATCTTCGCGCCATCGAGGGTGATCGTGTTGTAGCGATTGTTCATGCCGAGGGCTTCGACTTGAGGGTAGCCGCGGACTGAAACAAACGGGTTGGTCTTGATCAGGTCGGTAAACGAGCGGCTGACACTCGGCAGCGCAAGAATCCGGCGGTTGCTCAACACCGAACTCGCGCCCGTCGCATTCGCGTCGAGATCACTGCGCGACGCGACCGCGACGTACTTCTCGAGCTTGATGACTTCTTCCTTCGCGACCAGTTCCACGTCGACTGCTTCGCCGAGCGACGTCTGCACTCCGTCCAAGCCTTCAATTTCATGGCCGGCCGCAGTCGCGGTAACACGATAGGGACCTCCAACGGGCATGCCGACAAACGCGAACCGGCCATTCGCGCCAGTGACGCCGGTGAAAGTCGTGTTGGTCGGCGTGTGCACCGCCGTGACAGTGGCACCCGCGATTGGTTTCCCATCCGGAAGAGCGACGGTACCAGTCATCCCTGAAGAAACAACTTGAGCTTGGGCCGGCGAAATCGTGAGCCCGAGAGTGAGTGCGGCAAAGGACAGCAGTTTGAATATGTTTCTAGTAAACATCGGCGTGCGTTAGGTTGTGATTTGCGAGTGCCCGGTAGTCGGTAGTCACCGGCGACGCTCGTCAGTGGATGCTAGCAAGACCCGTGCGAAATCTCAGTCAAGCTTGGAGGGCGCCGTGATGATTGTGTTTCCAGATTGTAACGGCTGTTTCTCGAGCGCGCGTTTTGCGGCGATACATCCGAGCGTGATGAGCGCTGGAAGAGCCGATGGGCATTCGCGAATCGTTAACGATTCGACGGGGCTCTTGGTTCGCGGCGCGCGCCGATCCGGCGAATTCACGAGCAGCCGCTCGCGTCATGCTTATCCGAATACGGGGGACCGGTCTGCTTTTCTGCGCATCGCCGCGGTGGTGATGATTCCCCTCCGCGGCAGATTGGTCTACCGCGCGGGACCGATAGCCGGCAACTCGAGGGGCGTGCTTCTCGTTGCGTGGGACCGATCAACGTCAGCCACGACGCCGCCTCGTCATGACGCCGGGTTGAGCAGAGTCTGGTCGAAAGTTCGTTTGTGACGAACCGCAGGATGCGTTCGAACTCGAGCCATCAAACGCACAAGCACGGGCAAGCCCTGGACTTGCCGCGACCTCGGAACGACCGGAAAAGGTTGCGACACATAACGCCGGACGGAATGCAGGTGTAAGTGACCGGTCGCAAATTTACTCTGACGTAACGCCCTTTGTTTTGGTCGCGGTGAATCTTATGCGCCGGCAGCTCGCGAGGAATCCGAGAGTTCCGAGTCCGCCGGCGGCGCCGAGCCACGTGAGCGATAAGGCCCATGTGGCTGGCGCGCGCGCGCCACAAATCTCCGGTCCGCCGAGCCCCAAGGCGGCGCCGACGCCCGCGTACGCTGCGAGGCACAGCAGGCATTTGGGCGCGAACGCGAGCAGCGCCGCCGGCAGAAACCACCGGACGGCGCGGCCGGAAAACTCAGTGTGCCGCGACGGCATCGGCGGGCTGATCGTAGCGGTCGTGGTAACGCACCCAGTTCATCGGTGCCTCGGCATCTTCGTCGCGGCCCTTCGGCACGATATCGAGCACGTTGTAGGTTCCGATAAACAGATCGAGGCCGCGTCCGTAAGTTGAATACGTGTGATAAACCCGGCCGTTTTTCGCGCGAGCGAAGACGCTGAGGCCAGGCGCTTCTTCCATCGGAAATCCGCTCGGACCGTAGTTGTAGTAGACGTTGCCCTTCGCGAGTTCCTCGGCGGTGAACGACACATGATAGTCGCGGTTGAAGTCGTTGCCGTGGGACGAAACCCAGTTGAAGGTCCAACCCAGCCGCTCTTTAAACGGCGCGATTTCTTCGAGCGGCGCGTGGGATATCGCCGCGAAGGCAACGTCGCGCGCCTGCAAGTGCACCACCATCGGGGCAAGATGATCCGACACATAGGAGCAGCTCTTGCAGCCTTCTTCCCAGCCGGCGCCGAACATAAAGTGATAAACGACGAGTTGGCTCCGGCCCTCGAACAAATCGGCCAGGGTCACCCGGCCAATGGGCGACTCGAAGACGTAGGGTTTGTCCACCTGCACCCACGGCAGCTCACGGCGGCGTGCCGCCAGACGGTCGCGGAATTTCGTGAATTCTTTTTCCTCGCGCAGGAGTTCGCGGCGGGCGGCGAGCCATTTTTCGGGGGAGACGACGGTGGGATTTTCGAACGAGTTGGTTTTCATGTGACGTGTGATTTAGGATTAACGATTGAGCAGGTTGATTCTGGACAAAAATGTGATCGGACAAGGCAGTGGCCTTGATTTATTTTGGCGGGAGACGGGCAGGACGCTTTGGGGAGCGATCGCGCCGGAAACTGCAAAATGCGTTAGCCTGGCGCAGCCGCTTTGAGTTTTTCGTACTCGGTTTTGAGCCGCGTGTGCGTCGCCCAGAATGGCGGACGCGGCGCATCCTCGAGCAGCGCGATGAGCATTGCGAGATGCGCGTGCCAGCCGCTCGCATAGCCGGTGAGGAATGGCAAATCTGCACCGCGGCTCCGGTGCGTGAGCACGAGTCGCACGTCCTTCCCTTGCGGCAGGAGCTCGAAAGTGACATCGGAGTCTTCGTCGAACGTGTAGCTCAACACGCGCGGCGGCTCCCAGCGGAGAATGGTGCCGGGCATCTTGAAGCCCGGATCCTGCACCTGCTTGAACTGCTCGGGCGGCGTCTCGTCCGGCGCGAGGTTCTTATGATGGAAGAAAAGTTCCAGCTTGCCGCCTTTTTTCGGCTCCATCGGGCCGCCGGCGAACCAGCGGGCGCGTTTTTCTGCGTCGGTGAGAAATTCCCAGATGCGCTCGATGGGCCCGGGCAGGGTGCGCACAATTCGCACCTCGCCTTGTCCGGTGAAGGTTCCGTGTTGTTCGTTGGCTTTCATGAGGATGATTTCTTCTTTTTCTTTTCGCGTTCCAGGCGTTCGTCGTCGGCGCGCAATTCGCGTTCCAGCGCGTCGAGGCGGCGCGACCAGATGGAGCGCGTTTTCTCGAGCCAGTTTTCGATGTCCTCGAAACCGTCGGGGTTGAGGGCCTGGATGCGCGACTGGCCTTCGGCCCGCGTCGTGACGAGCCCGGCTTCCCGCAACACGTTCAAGTGTTGGGAAATCGCCGGAGCGCTCAGGTCGAATTGTTTGACGAGTTCGCCCGCCGTGCGCTCGCGCACGGCGAGCAGTTCAATAATGCGCCGGCGGGTGGGGTCGGCAATGGCGAGGAGGCTTTGCATGCCGACATTAATTAATAAAAATCTTAATTAAGCAAGAACTAAATTGTTTTTTGAGGCGAATTATTTGGTTCTCGCGTCAGGCCGGGGATCAATGCCGCACCGGAACGGCGGCACATCGATCAGGCCGCACCATCCCCGCGCCACGCTTCGCGATCGGAGCCGCAGGGTGCGCCGTTCCGATTGCTTGGACAAAAATTTTCGATCAAGATGTCCGTTCGAGCATTGGCCGTGCGTTGTAATTGAAAAAGACAATCCGATGGCGCGATTTCAATTAGAGAGACTCAACTTGGCATGGGCGAACCCGCTCGGCGGCCTCGTGCTACCAGACGATAATCCGCCGGATCTACTCCCATGAACACGTATCGCTGGGTGATGGTTGCGGTCGGAGGGCTGATGGGCTGCGTCGCCATTGGCGCGATGTTTTCTTTGGCGGTTTTTCTCGGGCCGATGTCGCTCGCGACCGGCTGGAGTCGGGCGGCCATTTCCAGCGCGATGACGCTGGATTTTCTGGTGATGGGAGTTGCCGGATTTATTTGGGGAACTGTCAGCGACCGTTTCGGGGTGCGGGTCGTGGTGTTGCTGGGCGCCGTTCTGCTCGGCAGCGGATTGGTGATCGCCAGTCGCGCGACCTCGCTCCTGACCTTCCAGCTGGGCTACGGCATTCTCGTGGGACTTTCCGCGGGAGCATTTTTCGCCCCGGTGATTGCCGCGGTCACGGCTTGGTTCCAGACTCGTCGCGGCCTGGCGGTTTCGCTCGTTTCCGCCGGCATGGGAATGGCACCGCTAACGGTATCGCCTTTTGCGGGCTGGCTGATTTCGACTCACGACTGGCGCACCGCCATGGGAGTTATCGGGGCCGCATCGTGGGCGTTGTTGATTCCCGCGGCGCTTTTTGTGCGCAATCCTCCGCAGATCGACGTTGCGGTTTCTTCCCAAATTACGAACCAGAAACGCTCGGGTGTGGAATTGCAACGGGCTCTATTGTCGCCGCAATTTCTGGTGCTGGGCTGCACCTTTTTTCTGTGTTGCGCGGCTCACTCCGGGCCGATCTTCCACATGATGAGCTACGCTCAGTTTTGTGGATTGTCGACGATGACGGCGGTGAGCGTTTACAGTGTGGAAGGGCTCGCGGGGCTGGGCGGCCGATTGCTGCTGGGTGTGGCGGCTGACCGTCTCGGCGTGAAACGGGTGCTCATCGTGGGCCTTCTCGCCCAGGCCCTTGCCATCTGCGCCTACGCCGCGATCCGTCGCAGCGGCGAATTCTATCTGCTCGCGATCGTATTTGGCACGGCTTACGGCGGCGTGATGCCGCTCTACGCCGTTCTCGCGCGAGAGTACTTCGGACAGCGCGTAATGGGCGCGGTATTCGGCGCGGCCACGATGATGTCGTGCATGGGCATGGCTTTCGGCCC
>Ga0070683_100003397_pt1 | contig 12908 bp, 9 predicted proteins | sample KBSC713LmetaG_FD_64662 | JGI IMG/M metagenome (GOLD analysis project Ga0070683, IMG submission 64662) | Corn rhizosphere microbial communities from Kellogg Biological Station, Michigan, USA - KBS C7.1-3L metaG | ecosystem: Host-associated > Plants > Roots > Rhizosphere ...
AACGGCACGGTCACGTCGTGACCAGCGTTCCTGGCCGCCTCCTCGATGTCCTCGAGCAGGTGCGCCAGGAGTTCAACGCCGACGAGTCAGGCAGGCGGATCTCACTCGCCGACCTGATCGTGCTCGGCGGCTCGGCGGCCCTCGAGCAGGCGGCCAGGAACGCTGGTCACGACGTGACCGTGCCGTTCCGCCCCGGTCGCACGGACGCCACCCAGGAGCAGACCGACACCGAGTCGTTCGCGGTGCTCGAGCCGCGTGCCGACGGCTTCCGCAACTACCTGCGCGCCGGTGAGAAGCTGGCGCCCGAGACGCTGCTGCTGGATCGCGCGTACTTGCTGAACCTGACCGCCCCGGAGATGACCGTGCTGGTCGGCGGCCTGCGAGCTCTCGGCGCCAACGTCGGCAGTTCGTCGCACGGTGTCCTCACCGACCGCACCGAAGCGCTCACGAACGACTTCTTCGTGAACCTGCTCGCCGCAGGCACCGTGTGGAAGGCCTCGGAGTCGGCGGAGAACGTCTACGAGATCCGCGACGTCTCCTCCGGTGAGGTGTTGTGGACCGCGACGTCGGTCGACCTGGTCTTCGGCGCGAACTCGCAGCTGCGCGCGCTGTCCGAGGTATACGCCAGCGACGACGCCCAGGAGAAGTTCGTCCGCGACTTCGTCGCCGCGTGGGTCAAGGTGATGGAGCTCGACCGCTTCGACCTGGAGTAACCACACGCATGGGCCAGCCACGGTCTGACCCGTGCTGGGGGTCACACTGGGGCGATGCTGCACCTGCGCATCACCGCCCCGAGCGATCTGACCGAGCGCGTGCTCGAGGTTGTCCGCGACGACCCGGCGGTGAGCAGCTTGGCCGTGTTGTGGGACTCGTCGATACGCCCGGCCGGCGACATCGTCCTTGCCGACGTCGCCAGGGAGGCCGGGAACGAGATCATCGAGCGGCTCGAGGAGCTCGAGATTCCTCGACTCGGGTCAATCCACATCGAGCCCGTGGACAGCTGGATGTCAGTGAAGGGCCTGGCCGCCGAGAAGCGCACCCCGGGCAGCAGCGCCGACGCTGTCGTCTGGGCCGAGGTGACCCAACGTGCCTACGAGGAGTCCGAGCTCAACTGGACCTACCTGTCGTTCATGACGCTGGCGACGCTGCTGGCCAGTATCGCCATCATCCTGGACTCCCAGATCCTGGTGATCGGGGCCATGGTGCTGGGTCCGGAGTTCGTGGCGATCGCGGCGCTTGGGCTGTCCTTGGTGCGCCGGCGGCCGGCTCTCGGGTTCGCCGCCGCCAGAACCCTGCTGCTGGGCTTCGCGGTCGCCATCGTCCTGACCACGCTGGCGGCACTGGTCGGTCGCGCCCTGGGCTGGGTCTCGATCCAGGATGTGACCGGCGCCCGGCCCGACACCGACTTCATCTACACCCCGGACAAGTGGTCGTTCGTCGTGGCGATCATCGCTGCCGCGGCGGGAGTCCTGTCACTGACCTCGGCCAAGGTCGGCGGCCTCTCGGGGGTGTTCATCTCGGTCACAACGGTGCCCGCGGCGGGCAACATCGCCCTCGGTGTGGCTTTCGGCGTGTCCCACGAGATCTGGGGCAGCAGTGCCCAGCTACTGCTCAACATCAGTGGCATGGCGATCGCGGGCTGGGCGACTCTCGCCTTCCAGCAAGGCGTGTGGTCGCGCATGTCGTCCCGGCGCGCACGTCGCCTACGCCGCCGACGTGCGAGCCGGCGTCCCGAGGACGCCTAGCGTGGGACGCCTCCCAGTTGCAGAATCATGTCGAGCCGGTCGCGGACGGCCTCACACTCGATGATCTTGCCGTCCCTCACCCGGAAGTAGTCGACGAACATGAGGTCCAGCGTCTTCCCGGAGGGGGCGACCATTCCCAACGGTGTTGCGAGTTCGTGGTGGTGGGTCCCTTTGAATCTTCCGGTCACGTAGATCTCGTCGCCCGACTCAAGGACGCGAGTCAGCTCCATGTGGGAGTCCGGAAGAGCATCTTTCAAGGCTTGGGCCGCGGCGTGATGTCTTGCGTTGTTCAACGCCCCGGACGGGGTGATCGAGATGCAGTCGGGAGCAAGACACTCAATCGCTCCATCAATGTCGCCGGACCCGAAGCGCTCGAAGAACCGCTCCACCACTTCTCGTGTCTGACCCACCACGCCTCGCGCCGTACTACGAATCCCGGTTCTGGTCGTGATCGTGCCACGCCTGTCCGCCTGTCCGCCTGGGCCGCAAAGCACGCAGGTGGCGGCGTGACGCGCCGCGGCGAACGGACATCTCAGGCGGCGTGGTGTCGGCGATAGCTCACCATGCATGAGCCCCTGATCTGATCGTCCTTGCCCGGCTCGGCCGGACGACGCTCCTACCTCCTGCGGATCGTCCCTATGGTGAAGGCCATGGGCTCGCGTATCGCTCCGACGGCGGCCGACTTCGGAGCGGCGCTCACCCAGCTGACCGCTGCCCCTGATGAGGTCCCGGCCATGCGCGACGTCTTTGGCTTGGCCAAGACGATGATCGAGATGCCGCTCGACGAGGTGCGCCTGCTCCTCGCCTCGGACGATCACCTCCACCGAGTAGGCGCGGTGAGCGTGATGGACTTCCGGGCCAGACGCACCCGGATCACCGATGAAGAGCGAGCAGCCCTGTACGACCTCTACCTGGGCGAGCATGACCACATCAACACCTGGGATCTGGTTGATCGTGCTGCGCCCCACGTCGTCGGCGGCTACCTCCACGACCATGACCGGACACCCCTCTACGAGCTGGCCGGATCCTCAGATCGCTGGCGACGAAGGACATCGGTCGTCGCAACATGGTTCTTCATTCGGCGCGGTGACCTGGATGACGTCTTCGCCCTCGCGGACCTGCTTGCCCACGACCCCGAAGCGGTCGTGCAAGCCGCCGTGGGCGGGTTCGTCCGTGAGGCGGGAAAACGCGACCCCGCACGTCTCCGTGCCTACCTCGACCGGCACGTGCCCGGGTTGCCGACCACCATCTTCCGGCACGTGACCCGCCACCTGTCCGAGGACGAGCGCCGGTACTACCGCAAGCGGGCGACCGCAGACCCGCCCTGACGCGGCTCGGAGCCCGTAGCGAGGCGGAGCTGTCGAGCTTCGACGCCGCTCATGCCTGCGGATAGGGAGAGAGCACCGGGAGGTACGCCGACGGGTCCCCGCGCCACGACCACGAGCGCACCTCCTCGAGGCGACGTCTCCCGCTGATCGCGCGGAAGAGCTGGTACCGGTCCGCCTCCACGGACGCGCCGGGCTCGCCCTCTCCGCCGAGCACCCACGCCGACGCAGGGTCTGAGCGATCGGCGAGGCGCAGCGGTGCGAGTCCGCTGGCCGCGATGCGTTCGCCCAGCCACGCTCGGAAGCTCGCGAACCCGTAGCGCGCGACGAGGGTCTCCGTGTCGTCGGGCAGCATGAGCGCCTCGTACAGGTCGCCGAGGTGGGCGGCGAGATCGGTGACCGGCGCCCCGAGCATCCAGGCGGGGACGTCCGTGGTGGCGGTGTCGCCCCGGCGCATGGCGCGGACCAGTGCCTGTCCGTGCCGCTCCAGCTCGGCGACGAGCTGGTGCCGGTCGAAGCCGCGTCGGGCCTCGACCTGCCCGGCGGTCCAGGCCTCCCGCTGAGCGGCGAGCTCGGGATCGGCCCAGGCCTGTGCCGCGCCGGCGAAGAACCTCCCGTGGGTGGAGTCCTCGGCGACCCCGCACAGGTGGGCGACGAGGTCGTGCACCGACCACAGGGGGCACGCGGGCACCCGGGTCCGAAGGTCACGGTCCGAGAGACCGTCGAGCAACGCGACGAGCCGGCGCAGGCCGTCCTCGTACGCCGCCGCCGCCCGCCAGCGCCGGGACCGCGCGCGGGTGAACACGTCGGACACCGCGGTGTGACGGGTGAAGGTGTCCAGGAACTGCTGGCCGGCGACCGGGTCCGCTGCCAGCCCGGCGTACCGTGCCGCGATCAGCGGCTCAGGCAGCCGCGCCGCGCGGAAGGAGAACTCGAACGCCTCGGTGGACCGCTCGTTCCGCCACTGCTCGTACCCCGCAAGGTCGCCGCCCCCGAGCAGATCCACGGCGACGTACTCCGCCTGGGCCAGGGCGTCGCCGATGCCCTGGGCCGTCGTCGGGTGCTTGAAGTGCCCCGCGTCGCCGGTGAGTGCCCAGCCAGGGCCCGTCGGCGAGCGGTAGTAGCCGCGCATCATCGTCTCTGGTGCGCCGACCACGGGCGAGACCAGCTCGGCGGCCTCGAGCAGGCGCGGGTTCAGCACCGCGGGGAAGTCCCGGAGGGCCTGGCGATAGCGAGCCTCGATGGCTGCGGGAGTGCCGCGGGTCAGGTCCGCCTGTCCGGCGACGGTGAGCAGGTGGATGCCGTCCTCACAGGGCGCGACCATGATTGCGGACCGCTCGTGCATGTCCAGGCGGATCCAGTCCGAAGCGGGGAGCCCCCGCCAGTAGCCGAGCAGCATCGCGAGCTCACCCCGGCGCTCCTCGACCCGCCGCAGACCGAGGTGGCGCGCGACACCCGAGTGCTGCCCGTCCGCGCCCAGGACCCAGCGCGCCCGCAGCTCCCGACCGTCGTCGAGCAGGACTCCGCGGACCGGGTCCCGGTGGGTGGCGGAGCCGACCAGGCCGGTGACCTTGCGGTCGAGGAGCATGGTGGCGCCGCCCTCCTCGGCGAGCTCGACCAAGGCGGCGTCCAGGCTTATCCGGCGCACCGACAACGCTCGGTCATGCCCCCCGACCGGCGTGAAACAGCCGGCGACCTCGTGGCCCAGCACCCGCCAGGAGTATCGAGCGGGCACCAGGTCGTGCCGACGTTCGAGGCGCTTCAGTACGCCAAGGTCGTCCAGCCGCGCCACACCGTCGGGGAAGATCACGTGCGTGGACAGGGTGTCGCTGGGAAACCGCGCCTTGTCGACCACGGCCACTCGCCAGCCACCGCGGGCCAGCCGGATGGCCAGGGAGGAGCCGGCGCAGCGGGCTCCCACGACCACGGCGTCGAACGTGGCCCCGGACCCGCTGCTGGCCGGGCCCTCGAGGACAGTGGGATCGCTCATGGCCCGAGTCTGGTTCTCGCGCGTTGAGGTCGTGTTGAGGGCCGGCGTAGCCCCGCGACTCCGCTTGGGGCGTCCGTCCACCATCGCTGCGGGGCGCCGATCCGGGCGAGTACGTCGGCGGCGTCGCCGCGCCGGGCACCGGCCTCACCGGTCCGGCCCTGGCCGGAGAGTGCTCGTCCCCACGCGTGCAGTGCCGCCACATGGCGCCACGGCAGCCGGTGGTCCTCGAAGACGGTGACCGCCTGCTCCGCGGCCACCACAGCTGCCCGCCAGTCGGCCTCGCGCAGTGCCACGGTGGCGCGGGCCAGCGCCACCTCTCCCACCAGGCCTCGCCAGTCCTCATCGGCCGCCAGCACCTGCTCGCACCGGGCCAGGTGGGCGGCCGCCTGGTCCGGATCCGTGGTGGCGAGCCCGGCGAGGCGCGCGCGGAGCCAGACCTCGCTCGGAACCTGTGGTGCGGTGGCGGCGATCTCGAGGCCGAGGTGCAGCACCTCGGTCGCCCGGCGCTCCTCGCCCAGCGCCAGCAGCGCATCGGCGAGCCAGCGGGCGTTGACGACCGCGTCGTGCCGGTCTCCTGCGGCGAGGTCGTGGTCCAGCGCGGTCTGCCACTGGGCGGCTGCCTCTTCCCACTCCCCGAGCAGGAAGCGGACCAGCCGGCGACCCACGGCCTCCTCGGGCAGGCGGGACGCTGCCCGTCTGGCGGCGTCCAGCTCGCCGGTCGTGGCCAGGGCCAGCACCAGCTGGTCTGCTAGCGCGTCGTGCTGGTGGGACAGCTGGCCGACGCGGGGCTGGCTGAGGCCCCGGCGGCACCACAACCGTCCGCGCGTGGGGTCGAGCAGGTAGACCGTGCAGATCAGGGAGGCGGCATTGGTCGGGGGCCAACCGACAAGCGGGTCGCCGAGGGCCTGCGCTCGCGACCACGCCTCCTCCAGATGGGTCAGCGCGGCAGCCGGCCGGCCGAGGTCGAGGGCGAGCCAGCCCCGACCCCACTCGGCTGCCACCACCAGCTCGGGCCGGCCGGCGGACCCGGCGATCGCGGAGCACCGCTCGGCCGCCTCGGCCATCGTCGCGGTGTCGAGGGCATGCATTGCCGCGGAGAGCCGGCCGCGATGGAAGCCGAAGAGCTCGGTGGCCGGAGGCAGTAGCCGCTCGGCGGCGGCGAAGTGCTCCAGCGAGCGGACCACGTCCATGTCGGGGTGCGGAATCACGAGCGTCCCGCCGAGCCTGCTGTGCACCATCCCGGCGGCCTCGGTGTCACCGAGGGAGAGGTAGGTGCCCAGTGCCCGTTCGAGCAGCTCCACGACCCGGTCATAGCCGCGGCCGGCCCGGAGCCGGAGCCGGGCGACGTCCACGTCGGCGGCGGCCTGCTCGGCCGCCGGCGCGGACCGGCGCAGCAGGGGGAGCCGGGCCTCGGCCAGCCCTACGGCCACGTCGAAGCCGAAGCTGGCCGCCGCCAGGTGCGCCGCGCGGTCCACCAGGGTCGCCGCTTCGGCCGGGTCGGCAGCGGGTCCGGCCGCCAGGGCGTGGCCGGCCGCGGCGATCACGTCCGCGGCGGCGTGACGGGTGCCCAGGACCGCGTCGACCGCCCGGTGGTGCAGGCGCTGGCGAAGGGGCACCGGGATCTCGGCGTACACGGCCTCCCGCATCAGCTCGTGCGGGAACGCATAGCCCCCGGCCCATGACTGGCCGGCCTCGACCAGGAACGCGCTGGTCAGCGCCTGGTCGAGCGCGCTGACCACTCGCTCCTCGGACGCCTCGAGAACGTGGCTCAGGATGGTCAGCTCGACCTCGCGGCCGAGCACCGCCGCGGCGGAGACCGCGGCCCGCGTGTCCGCGGGCAGCTGGCCGAGCCGGTGTCGCAGCACGCCCCGCAGGCCGGCCGGCAGGCCCTGACCGAGTCGGCCGGAGCGCAGGTCCGCGGGATCGAGGTCACGCAGCACCTCCCGGGCGAAGAACGGGTTGCCCGCCGTCCGCTGCCAGAGCGCCTCGACGAAGGCGGGCGGAACCTCCGGATCGAGGGGGTGCATGGAGGCCACGAGCGCGCCCAGGTCCTCGTGGCCGAGCGCGTCCAGCGACACCAGCCTCGTCAGCTCGTAGACACCACCGCGGCCCAGGAGATCGGCGAGCGGTGGGTGGCGGCTCCCAGGAGGATCGCGGAAGCAGACCGCCACCAGGGTTCGCTCCGGCAGCCGCGTCACGAGCGTGGCGAGCAGGTTCGACTCCGCCTCGGTCAGCCGCTCGGCGTCATCGACGATCAGGAGCACAGGCGCCTCCGCCGCAAGGGCCACGAGCAGCCACTCGACCGCACGCACGAGGGCTGCGCGATCTACGGGGTCACCGGCACCCTGGGGCGGGATCTCGGCGTCCGGCTCGAGGGGGAGCAGGGGGTGAAGCCGGGCGCGCACGCCGGGCGGTACGGCGGCGGCAAGCTGCCGGGCGGCGGCGCTGCCGGAGAAGGCCGATGCCAGGCCGGCGTACGGCACGGCCGGGTCGCAGCGCCCGATCAGCACGATGGCGCCGTCCTGGGTCGCCAGGTGGGCCAGCTCGGCCGCAAGCCTCGACTTGCCCACCCCCGCGGGCCCACCCACCGCGAGCAGCCCGCGACCCCCGTCGCGGGCGTCCTGCCAGGCCGCCCTCGTCGTCTCGAGCCCGGCGTCGCGGCCGACCATGGCGGACCGCCTGAGCGCCGCGAACACCGCGTCGGGGGGCTGGCGGGCGAGGGTTTCGCGGGGCGTGCTTGGGCTTGGCCCGACCTCGGTGACCGGAGCGGTGGCGTCGACCGAGAGCAGCAGTGCCGGGTCCTGGCGGAGCACCGCCGTCTGGAGTTCCTGGAGGTCCGGGCCGGGATCGAGGCCCAGCTCCTCGCCGAGGCGCTGCTTGGTCTCCGCATACGCCGACAGCGCGTCGGCCTGCCGGCCCGAGCGGTACAGCGCCAGCATCAGCTGCCCGCACAGCCGCTCGTGGAAGGGGTGGGCCGCGACCAGCTCCTGCAGCCGCCCCACCACCTCCCGATGCTGGCCGAGGGCGAGCGCGGCGGCCACGGCGGTCTCCTCCGCGGCCAAGCGAAGCTCCCCGAGCCGGGCGACGACGGCGTCGGCGAAGTCCGGCGGTCCGAGGTCGCTGAGCACGTCGCCGCGCCAGAGGGCAAGGGCTTCGCCCAGAAGCGCGGCGGCGTGCGCGGGGTCGCCGATCCCGAGCGCCTCCTGTGCGCGCTCGACCAGTCCCGCGAAGACCTCGGCATCGAGGTCGGCCGGTGCGAGCGCCAGAAGATACCCACCGGCTCGGGTGCCGAGCGCGTCTCCAGCACCCGCGGCGGCCAGGACCCGACGTACGGCACCGACGTGGCTCCGCAGGGTGGTCGCGGCGCCGTCGGAGGGGGACTCGCCCCACATCGCGGTCACCAGGTACTCGCTGCTGAGCGGCCGGTTGGGGTTGAGCAGCAGCAGCGCAAGCAGCTCCCTGGCCCGCGGGCCGCCCAACGGCAGGGGACGATGCCCGGCGTCGGTCACCTGGAGTGGCCCGAGGATGCCGAAACGAGGCGACGCCGCTACCTGCTGGGTGGACGGTTCGTCGCCCATGTCGCTCAGGGTAGTTGTCCGAACGGTCTTCGGGCGCCCACCGGCGACGTACCGGATGGGCTCCCGTCGAGGGCGCCGCTGGTGGTCAGCGGCGGGTGGCGAGGACGATCCGGTACTCCCAGTCCGTCACCAGGCCGGTGCCACCCGGGCGGGCGTTCACCTCGGCGTGGCTGACGAGGTCGGCGCGCAACGCGGCACGGCTCGTGTCGTCGAGTCGCTGCGCCGCGGAGCGCGTCGGGCCGTAGTAGGTCAGGAACAGGTCGGCGAACGCCTCGGCGCTGGAGAACCTCTGGGTGACGGTGTGAACCGAGGAGCCGACCCGCTCGACACCGCCTCCCAGCAGCTCGGCGACGACGTCCTCCTCGCCCCACCGGACCGGGGACTGGGCGCCGGGTGGCGGCGCCACGTGCCGACCGACGATCCCGAGGATGCCGCCGACGAACCCCGACCTCGTCCAGGACGCCACGGCGATCCGGCCGCCGGGCCGCACCACGCGCACCAGCTCCGCTGCCGCGCGGTCGTGGTCGGCGGCGAACATGACGCCGATCGCCGAGATGGCAGCGTCGAAGCTGCCGTCCACGAAGGGGAGCTGCTCAGCAGCGGCCTCGACGAAGTCGACGTCAAGCCGCTCAGCGGCGGCACGCTGCCGGCCGATGTCGATCAGCTCGGGCACGTAGTCGATTCCGGTCACTCGAGCGCCCACCCGAGCGGCAGCAAGCGCGGCATGGCCGGTGCCGGTGGCAACGTCGAGGACGTGCTCTCCGGGCGCTACCTGGGCGCTCGTCACCAGGGTCTCGTTCACCGCAACGGTCAGCGCCGCGATCCTGTTGTAGTCCCCGGAGCTCCAGACCTGCTGCTGCTTGGCACGCAGCTCGGTCATGACCTCGGCGTGATCGATGTTGGTGGTGGACATGGTGCTTCCTCTCTGGGGTAGCTGTCGGTCACCAGCCTCTGTGGAGGCCGTTGAGGCATCGTTGAGGCGCAGTGGAGGCGGGCAGTGGAATGGGCGTCCCGCTGCTCATCCGCGACACGCGCGGCCAGCGCGAGAGCGGCGCGCCGGTCGATCCGTGGCGGGTGGAGGAGCTGCAGCCGGCCCTCGCCCTCCAGCAGGCCGTCGACCACGCGCAGACGGACCCCGATGCGAGTGACCAGGCGCTTTGAGGGTTCGTTGTCCGGAGTCAGCGACGCCCGAACCCGGCGTACTTCCCGGGTCCCGGCGACGGTGGTGACAGCGTCCACGAGGGCGGAACCGATGCCGAGGCCGTGGTAGGCGTCGACCACCTCCACGGCCAGGTCCGCGACACCGGCGGCGTCGAGGACGAGGCGGGCGATGCCGACCGGTTGACCGTGCTCCGAGGCGACCCATGCCACGTGGCGGTGACCGTCGACGTCGATGAGCGCCTCGAGCACCGTCGAGGGCAGCCGGACCATGCCGGTGAGGTAGCGCCGGGCGCGAGATGCGGACGACATTCCGTCGAAGACCGCAAGCAGCGTGTCTCGCTCCCCGCGTCGCAGCGGGCGGAGGGCAACGACGCGGCCGCCGGGGAGCGGGACGGGAACCGCTTCGGGCGCCGGGTGGCCCGGGTCATTTCTGATCCGGGCGATCGACCGCCGGGACGGCGACACGCGAGTCACGATGTGCATCACTGGCTCCTCAGGTCGTGGAGGGACCAGCGTCAGGCGAGGCCGTTGGTGTGCCGTTGATGTGCCGTGGAGGGCCGGAGCCTTCCCATGGGGAGGCGAGCTCGTGCCGCGCCGGGCTAGATGGTCTAGCCGCTCCGGTCACGCGAACCCTCTCCGGGTCTAGGTTCGGCAGCATGGTGGCGACGATCGGCGAGATTCTTCCTGAGGCTGCGCGGCGATTCGGGGAGAGGACCTCGTTGGTCATCGAGGACGAGACGTTCAGCTTCAGTGAGCTCGAGGCGCTGTCGAACAGCGTGGCGAACGGCCTTGTGTCGGTCGGTGTCCAGCCCGGGGACCGGGTCACTCTGTACGGCCCGAACTGCTGGGAGTGGATCGTCGCCTACTACGCGGCTGTGAAGACCGGCGCCGTGGTGAACCCGATCAGCTCGATGCTCACCGTCGAGGAAGTCCGCTACGTCGTCAAGGACTCCGGCGGTCGGGTCCTCCTGACGTCGGCCGAGATGGGAGTGCCGCTGCTCGAGCTGGTCGGCACCGAGAACCTGTCGCACGTGGTGTTGTGGGGCGACGAGGTGCCGGTAGGCGCCACCTCCTTCATGGAGTGGGCCAACGAGGCAGACCGCACCTTCGCGCCGGTTCTCCGTGGGCCTGCCGACCTGGCGGCGATCTGCTACACGTCAGGGACGACAGGGCATCCGAAGGGTGCGATGCAGAGCAACCGCTCGGTCCTGGGCGCCGCGGCCGGCACCGTTCTGATGGGAGCCCGTGGTCCGGGCGATCGGGTCCTCAACTGCCTGCCCTTGGCGCACGTCTACGGGTCGTGTGTGCTCAACGCAGCGATGTTGGCCGGGTCGATGTTGATCTCCGTGCCACGCTTCGACGAGGTCGCAGTACTGACCGCGATCGCGACGCATCGGGCAACCTTGATGGACGGGGTTCCGACGGCGTACTACTACCTACTGGCGCATCCGGACTTCGACAAGGCCGACTTGTCGAGCCTGACACGCTGCTGGGTCGGTGGGCAGACACTTCCGGCGGCGAAGGCAATCGAGTTCACCGAACGGAGTGGGTGCCCGATCCACGAAGTGTGGGGGATGACCGAGCTCGCAGGTGCAGCGAGCGCCAATCCGGTTGTCGGACCGAACAAGCCGGGCACGATCGGAATCGCCTTCCCGGGCAACTCCATGCAGGTCGTGGACATCGCGGATCCCAACGTTGTACTCGGACCTGGTGAGCGGGGCGAGCTGATGTTCCGAGGTCCGCTCGTCATGGATGGCTACTACGGCAACGACGCGGCGACCCAGGCTTCGATCGAACCGGATGGCTGGCTGCACTCGGGCGACATCGCGACGATGGACGATGACGGCTATCTCACGATCGTCGATCGCAAGACAGACATGATCCTGACCGCCGGTTTCAACGTCTACCCAGCCGAGCTTGAGCGCGTTCTGTGCATGCATCCGGCAGTTGCCCTGGCTGCGGTGACCGGCGTGCCAGACGAGTTCAAGGGTGAGCTGGCAAAGGCGTACGTTGTGCTCAGACCCGGGACGACCGCAACGCGCGCTGACCTCGTCGCGCATTGCCGCGAGCACCTCGCCGCCTACAAGATTCCCCGCGCCGTGCAGTTCGTGGACGAGGTGCCGATCACGGCCTCGGGCAAGATCATGCGCCGTCTGCTCAAGGACTACGACGACGGAACCCGCTGACGCCTCGACGCGAGGAGGAGGGGGTCGCGAGCACGGGGACCCTCCCACGGCTATTCTCTGGTCATGCTTCTCCTCGCCATCATCCTGTTCGGCATGGTCATCGGCGCTGGTGCGCAGCTGATCCTCGGACGTACGCACGGAAAAGTCGACTGGACGATGGCGATCGTGGCCGGGCTCGTCGGCTCGTTCGTCGGTGGCTTGTTGATCAGCCTGCTGTCCGGTGATGGTCTTGACCTGAGGGCGAGCGGGATCATCGGCTCTCTGGCCGGCGCCATCCTGGTCACAGCGGGTTGGCGCTGGTGGGAGGGCCGGAACAAACCGACCGCCGCGGACCGTGCCGCCAAGCGATCGGGAGACCCGCGCAAAGCCAACCCTCGCTAAACCCGCAGCACAGGAAGGCTCTCTCGGCGTGGTCTCCTCACAGGGCCTGCCTCACGGCCGGGCGAAAGTCAGGTGCCCTGAGTCGCGCCACCTGTAACCCTTCGGCAGGATCCCGCACCGGTGGTCCACGATGAAGGAAAGGACATGGAGCAGATCACGAAGAGGCTCTTCAACTGGGCCTCGATCCTCGAGGAGGGCACGCGCGAGCAGGCGATGACCACGGCCACGATGCCGTTCATCTACCCGCACCTGGCGCTGATGCCCGACGCTCACCTGGGGCTGGGAGCGACCGTCGGTTCGGTCATCCCGACCCTCGGGGCGATCATGCCCGCGGCCGTCGGAGTCGACATCGGCTGCGGGATGATCGCGGTCCGCACGCAGTTCACGGGCGGTGAGCTGCCCGGCGAGCGGCGGCCGCTTCGTGAGGCGATCGAGAGGGACGTCCCCCTCTCGGCCGGCGCGGCGAACCGGGACGTCCGTAGAGACCACACCCGTGAGCGGCTCGACCTGCTCACGCGCAAGGCAGCCGCCGCGGGCTTCGA
>Ga0070683_100003400_pt1 | contig 12902 bp, 11 predicted proteins | sample KBSC713LmetaG_FD_64662 | JGI IMG/M metagenome (GOLD analysis project Ga0070683, IMG submission 64662) | Corn rhizosphere microbial communities from Kellogg Biological Station, Michigan, USA - KBS C7.1-3L metaG | ecosystem: Host-associated > Plants > Roots > Rhizosphere ...
CGCGCTGAACGCGCTCCTCCCGGACGATCTCTGGGTGGCAGATGCGCATGCGATGCGAGACGAATTCCACGCGCGATACAGCGCGACCGCGAGAGCGTACAGCTATTACGTGGGCACGGATGAGGAGGCCGCGTCGCCTTTTCGCCGCCGCACGGAATGGGTCGTCTCTCGTCCCCTCGATGCCGACGCGCTCGCGCAGGGCGCCAGCGCGCTGGTCGGCGATCACTGCTTTCGCGGATTCGCCGTGCGTGGCACGGCACCCGAGGACGACGATCATCGCTGCTCGGTACGCCGCGCGGAGTGGCGCAGGCGCGAAGGTGGCCTCGTGTTCGAGATCGAGGCCAACCGGTTTCTCCACCACATGGTGCGTTTCCTCGTGGGCACGATGATCGACGCCGCGCTCGGCCGCCGGCCGGCAGCCGACATCGACACCCTGCTCCGCGCCGACGACAATTCCGACGTCTCACCGCCAGCGCCGCCGCACGCGCTCTTCCTCGACCGGGTGTGCTATCCGGCCGATCTCTACCTCGCCGAGGCATGAAGATCTATCTCGCCACCGCCAGCACGGACGACGTCGCGTGGGGCGCGGCGCACGGCCTGCTCGACGGGGTGCTCACCTCGCCCGCGCTGCTCCTCGACGAAGCGGATAGCGACGCACGCTCCCACCTCGCCGAGCTCTGTCGGCTCGTGCACGGGCCGATCTTCGCCTCGGTGCACGCCGTCGACGCCGCGGGGTCGTACCGCGACGGGAAGGAGCTCGCCAAGCTCTCCGATCAGATCGTCGTGCAGCTACCACTCGTGGAGGAGACCCTCGGCGCCATGCGTCGCCTGCAGGCCGACGGCATTCGCGTCTCGGCGACGCAGGTCTTCAACAGCGCGCAGGGACTCATCGCGGCGCGCGCCGGTGCCTCGAGCGTCGTCACCGCCGTCGACCGTCTCGATGCGGCGGGCCACGATGGCGTGTCGATGATCGCCGAGCTGCGCGCGGCGTTCGACGCGTCCGACGCCGAATGCGACGTCATCGCCCTCAACGTGACGACGCCGGCGCGATTCGGGGCGTGCGCGCTCGCGGGGGCCGACGCCGTCGCGCTCTCCGCCGATCTGTGCCGCGCGCTGCTCGTCCACCCGCTCACCGATCGCGGCATCGACGAGTTCCTCGGCGACGTCGCTCGTCTCCGCCGCGCATGGCCCACTACCTGATGCGTACCGGCTCCACCCTCGTCATTGCGGCGGTGCTCGCCGCCTGTTCCGACGCGCGTCAGACGTCGGCTGCGCAGGTGACGCGAACGGCTGACGAGGCGCGCGCGTCCGTTCCCGCGTCGCGTCGCACCGCGATCACGGAGGCCGTCGCGCGCGTCGCGCCTTCCGTCGTCACCGTGCAGACCCAGGTCGTGCAGCGCGTCGCCGCGGACCCGTTCGAATCGATGTTCGGCGGGCGCTCGGGAACCCAGACGTCGGCTGGTCTCGGGACCGGTTTCATCGTGCGCGCCGACGGCGTGATCGTCACCAACGCCCACGTCATCGCCGGCGCCACCCGCATCTCGGTGATGCTGCGCGATGGCACGACGTATCCCGCCACGGCCATCGGTACGGACGAGACGAACGACCTCGCGGTGCTGAAGGTGAAGGCGTCGAACCTCCCCGTCGCGCCGATGGGCGACAGCGACAATCTCATCGTCGGTGAATGGGCGATCGCGATCGGGAATCCGTACGGCTTCATGCTCGGCAACTCCGAGCCGAGTGTCACCGCGGGCGTGATCAGCGGCGTCGGCCGGAACCTGGTGGCGCGCGGCGAAGGCCCCTCGGCCTACTTCGACATGGTACAGACCGACGCGTCGATCAACCCTGGGAACTCCGGTGGGCCACTGGTGAGCGCCACGGGCGAGGTGATCGGGGTGAACTCGTCGATCTACTCGACGACCGGTGGAGGTTCCATTGGGCTCGGGTTCGCGATCCCGATCAACCGCGCGCGCCGCGTCGCCGACGACCTGCTCGCCCATGGGCGCGTGCGTCGCCCGTGGATCGGCGTCCGGCTCGACGAGCCGTCGACGGACAATCCGCGTGAGCTCATCGCGCGCGGCGCGACGATCGCCTCGATCACCCCGGGCTCACCAGCCGAGCGCGCAGGAATCCGCCCGGGCGACGTGATCACGCGCGTCCGGAGCCGGGTCGTGCACAATCGATTCGACTGGGACGCGGCGCTGCTCGATCTGCGAGTCGGCGAGCAGGTGCCGCTCGTGGTCAAGCGTGGCGGGTCGGACGTCAACGTCAACGTCACGATCGCCGATCTCCCCGAGGTGACGGCGCCGAAGGTCCAGGTGCTGCGCGAGATGGAGCTCGTCACCCTGTCGCCGTCGATCCGCGCCGAACGAGGGATTCGCTCGGAGCGTGGTGCGCTCGTCTACCGGGCCAGCGAGCGCGTCACGGCGGAGCTGGGCATCTCGCCCGGCGACGTGATCGTGCAGATCAACCGCACGATGGTCACGAGCGCTGAGGACGTGTCGCGCGCGCTCGATTACTATGCGGGGAGAGGGGCGATCCGCGTCTTTTTCGAGCACGAGGGCAGCATCTACCCGACTGACTTCTTCATTCGATGACGGCGCACGATCGCTACTCCTCTCCGCTCGCCGAGCGCTACGCCTCCCGGGCGATGCTCGAGCTGTGGTCGCCGCAGGTGCGGCACGGCCTCTGGCGGCGCCTCTGGCTCGCGCTCGCCGAAGCCGAGAAGGCCCTCGGCGTCCCGATCCCCGACGAGGCGATCGCGCAGATGCAGGCCCATCTCGACGACATCGACTTCGAGACGGTGGCCACCTACGAGCGGCGATTCCGCCACGATGTGATGGCGCACGTCCACGCGTTCGGCGACGCGGCGCCCGCGGCGAAGAAGTTCATCCACCTCGGCGCGACCAGCGCGTACGTCACGGACAACGCGGACCTGATCATCATGCGCCGCGGGCTCGTCCTCCTGCGCGGTCGGGTGCAGCGGGTGCTGCGTGCCCTCGCCGCGTTCGCGCGCGAGTGGCGCGCCGAACCGACGCTCGGCTACACCCACCTGCAGCCGGCCCAGCCCACCACGGTCGGCAAGCGCGCGACCCTGTGGATGCAGGATCTCGTGCTCGACCTCACCGAGCTCGATCTCCGCATCGCCAACCTGCCCTGTCGCGGCGTGAAGGGCACGACGGGCACGCAGGCCAGCTTCCTCGAGCTCTTCGACGGCGATCACGCGCGCGTGCGTGAGCTCGACCGACGCGTCACCGCGGCCATCGAGTTCCCGTCATCGATTCCCGTGAGCGGGCAGACGTACACCCGCAAGCTCGACGCGCAGGTGCTGAACGTGGTGAGCGGCATTGCGGCCAGCGCGGCGAAGTTCAGTGCCGACATCCGCATGCTCCAGTCGTTCGGCGAGATCGAGGAGCCGTTCGAGCGCGATCAGATCGGATCGTCCGCCATGGCCTACAAGCGAAACCCGATGCGCTCCGAACGGATCGCCTCGCTCGCCCGATTCGTCGGCTCGCTGGAGCCGAACGCGAATCAGACCCATGCGGTCCAGTTCTTCGAGCGCACCCTCGACGACAGCGCCAACCGCCGGCTCGCGATCCCGGAGTCGTTCCTCGCCACCGACGCGATCCTCGGTCTCATGGAGAACGTCGCGACCGGCCTCGAGGTGCATCCGGCGCGCATTCGCCGTCGGCTGATGGACGAGCTGCCCTTCATGGCGACCGAAGAGCTCATCGTCCGCGCGGTGCGCGCGGGCGGCGACCGGCAGGACGCGCACGAGCGCATCCGCGGCTACAGCATCGCCGCTGCGCGGGCGATCAAGGACGGCGCGCCGAACAACGACCTGCTCGACCGCATCGCCGCGGATCACACCTTCGGCATCACTCGCGACGAGCTCGATCGCGCCATGGACCCACGGCGCTTCGTGGGCCGCGCGCCGGAGCAGGTCGACGAGTTCCTGGCCGAGGTGGTCGAGCCGCTCCTCGCCGGCAGCGCTGCCGAGGTCCCGACGCTCGAGGAAGTGCGCGTATGAGTGTGAACACCGCGCCGACCCCCACCCCGATCCCACTCCCCCTGCTCCGGCGCGGCAAGGTACGGGACGTGTACGTGGTCGACGACGAACGGCTCCTGCTCGTCGCGAGCGACCGCGTGAGCGCGTTCGACGTCGTCATGAACGAGCGCGTGCCGCACAAGGGTGCCGTGCTCACCCAGTTGACGGCGTGGTGGCTGCGCGCCCTCGGCGCACTCGTTCCGCACCACATGCTGAGCGCCGACGTCGATGAGATCGTCTCGGCAGTACCGTCGCTCGCGGAGTGCCGCGGCGCGCTCACCGGACGCGCGATGCTCTGCGTACGCACCGAGGTCTTTCCGATCGAGTGTGTGGTGCGCGGCTATCTCTCGGGAAGCGCGTGGAAGGAATACGCCTCCAGCGGCACCCTGGCCGGCGAGGCGCTGCCGAATGGCCTGGTGGAGAGCGATCGGTTCGATCCGCCGCGCTTCTCCCCCGCCACGAAGGCCGAGTCGGGCCACGACGAGAACATTCCGATCGCCGAGGTGCAGCGGCGCATCGGCGCCGAAGCCGCCAACGCGCTCGAGACGCTCAGTCGGCTCGTGTATGCTCGCGGGCGCGACCTCGCCGCGTCACGGGGAATCATCATCGCCGATACCAAGTTCGAGTTCGGCCGCGACTCCGCTGGGACGATCCGCCTCATCGACGAGGTGCTGACGCCCGACAGCTCGCGCTTCTGGCCCGCCGAGAGCTATGCGCCCGGTCGGCCACAACCGAGCTTCGACAAGCAGCCGCTTCGCGACTATCTCGACGGCGAGCGCCGCGCCGGGCGCTGGAACGGTGAGCCGCCGCCGCCGCCGCTGCCGGCGGAGGTCGTGGACGCGACGAGCCGGCGGTACCTCGACGCATTCCAGCGCCTGACCGGCGCGCCGCTCACTCTGACGGATTCGTGATTGCGCACTCGTGAGCTTCGCGCGTGAAGGACTCGTCTTCATCGCCATCGCCGCGCTCATCGCCGCGGTCACCTACGCCGTCGCGATCAATCGCCGGTCGTGGGCGCTCTGGCTGGTCGCGTTCTCCCTCACGATGCTCGCCCTCTGGGTGGCGTACTTCTTCCGCGACCCCGAGCGCACGGGCCCACGCGGCGAGCAGCTCGTCATCGCGCCGGCCGACGGCAGGGTCGTGCTCATCAGTGACGTCGACGAACCGGCCTTCATGGGCGGGCGGGCGCGACGCGTCTCCATCTTCATGAACGTCTTCAACGTGCACGTCAATCGATATCCCGTCACCGGCACCGTTCGCTACGTGCACTACAACCCGGGTAAGTTCCTCAACGCCGCGGTCGAGAAGTCGAGCCTCGAGAACGAGCAGATGTCCGTCGGCATCGAGAGCGCACGCGGACGCATCCTCGTCCGACAGATCGCCGGCCTGATCGCCCGCCGCATCGTGACGTACAGCAAGCAGGGCGAACGGGTCGAGCAGGGTCAGCGCATGGGGATCATCCGGTTCGGCTCCCGCGTGGACGTGTTCCTTCCGCTCGATGTTCAGTTACGTGTCAAGGTCGGTGACATGACGCTCGCCGGCTCGACCCCGATCGCGGAGCTAGGCACACGATGAAGCCTCCCCGCCGGCAGCTTCGGCGCCCGGACATGCGGCGCGCCGTGATCCTGTTCCCGAGCGGCCTCACGCTCGGCAACCTGTTCTTCGGCATCTTCGCCATCATCGCCGCGTCGCGACAGGATTTCGTCGAGGCCGGCGTCTACGTGCTGCTCGGCGGCGCGTGCGATGCCCTGGACGGCCAGGTGGCCCGCGCGACGAACGCCGGCACCCAGTTCGGCGAGGAGCTCGACTCGCTCGTCGACGCGATCACCTTCGGGCTCGCGCCCGGACTGATCATGTACTTCGCCGTCTTCAACCAGGCGAGCTGGGACTGGTTGTCCGTCTTTCTGTTCTCCGCCTGTGCCGTGATGCGGCTCGCGCGGTTCAACATCGAGCAGGCGGGCACGGCGAAGACGTACTTCCAGGGTCTCCCGAGCCCGGCCGCCGGGATCACCCTCGCGTCGTACTACTGGTTCAGCCAGTCGTGGCTGTACAACTACGGTGCGATCGCCAACCTGAAGTGGCACGTCCTGCTCCGCTTCCTCATGGCGGCGCTGGCGTTCCTCATGATCAGCAACATTCCGTATCCGGTATTTCCGCGCACCGGGTTCCGGAGCCTGCGTGCCATCGGGGCGACGCTCCTGCTCGTCGGCTCGATGACGTTGCTCGCCACGCGGCGACTCGAGTTCTTCTTCCCGGCGGCGCTGTTCTACGTGGCGTGGGGTCCCATCCGCTGGGTCTTCTCGGGACTGTTCGAGCGCCGGCAGCCGACGATTCCGTACGACCTCTCCGAGGGCGAGGACGACGAGGACGATGAGGACGACGCCTTCGGACCGATGGACTCGCAGGTCCACGCGACTCGTCAGTCCGAGCGCGAAGTGCGTCCCGGGCAGGTCGAGCGCACGCGCCGCGATCGGCCCGAGCGCAGCGAGCGGCCCGCGCCAACGCGCACCGAGCGCCCACCGCGCAGCGAAGCGGCCACCGCGCCGCGCGCCGAGCGTAGCGAGCGTGCAGAGCGGACCGAGAGCGGCGAGCGTGTCGCTGCTTCCGACCGCTCTTCGCGCGGCGAACGATCGGAGGCCGATCGTGCCGCGCGGCGGGAGAAGCGTGACAAGCGCGACAAGCGTGACAAGCGTCGAGAGCGCGACGGTCGCCCGGCGGCGACGGCTGCACCGGAAGTGCCCGAGAGTGGCGTCGGTGCCATCACGCTCGGCGGGACGGTCACGGACGCGGAGCCCTCGGTGCCGGTGCTGAGCGTCGTGCGTGCGGAGGGAGATGCCGTGACTCCCGGCGAGACCGCCGATCCGGCGGGCGCCGAAGCGGCTCCTGCCCGCAAGCGCAAGCGTCGGCGGCGGCGCGGACAACGCGACCGGAACGCGGCGGACACCGGAGAGTCGACCGAATCGGGCGAAGGATTGGATTCGAACGACGCTGGCGACTTCGACGACTCCGAGCCGGGAGAGTCGCGCGCCGATCTCGCACCCGATGTCGGGCGAAGCTCGGCGCCGTCGGAGTCGGCGGAGCTCCGCGTCGCCACGCCCCGGGAGATCGAGCCGCCCCCGCCGAGCGAGCCGCGAGTCTCGCCTCCCGCCACGACACCACTCACCGACAACAACGAATGAGCCGCTATCGCGTCGCAGTGCAGGTCGTCCCACGCCGAGGACTTCTCGACCCGCAGGGCAAGGCGGTCGCGGACGCGCTGCATGCGCTGGGGTTCGGTGGCGTCACCGCCGTGCACGTCGGCCGACATCTGGTAGTCGACATCGATGCGGCCGACGAGGACACCGCGCGCCGCCAGACGCGCGAGATGTGCGAGCGTCTGCTCGCCAACCCGGTCACCGAGGACTACGACATCGCGGAGGTCACGCCCGCATGAAGTTCGGCATCGTCACCTTCCCCGGCTCGAACTGCGACTACGACACCTGCCAGGCGGTCGTCGAGGCCCTTGGCGAGGAAGCCGTGATGTTGTGGCACAAGGACCACGACCTGCAGGGCAGCGACGTCGTCATCCTCCCGGGTGGATTCAGCTACGGCGACTATCTGCGTCCGGGCGCGATCGCGCGCTTCAGCCCGATCATGCAGGAGGTCGTGCAGCACGCGGACCGCGGCGGACCCGTGATCGGCATCTGCAACGGCTTCCAGATCGCGTGCGAGGCGGGTCTGCTGCCCGGCGCCTTGCTCCGCAACGCCTCGCTCAAGTTCGTCTGCGCGCCGATCCATCTTCGCGTGGAATCGAACGACACGTGGTTCACGTCGCGCTACGAGCGCGGGCAGTCGATCGTGTTGCCGATCGCGCACGGCGACGGACGGTACAGCGCCGACGAGGAGACGCTCGATCGGCTGGAGGGCGAGGGGCAGATCGTCCTCCGCTACGCGCCGAGCGCCCTCGAGGCCGAGGAGGCGTACAACCCGAACGGCTCGATGCGCGACATCGCGGGTATCGTGAATGGGGCCGGCAACGTGCTCGGCATGATGCCCCACCCCGAACGTGCCGTGGATGCCCTGCTCGGCTCCGTCGACGGGCTCCCACTCTTCGAGTCGATCCTCCAACGCGTCGCGGTCTGACGAGGAACGCACCATGCGCCAGTTGATCACCCTGTCCCTGCTCGCCTTCGCCACCGTCGCGTCTGCCCAGGGCGCTCGCACCATCTCGCCCGGGATGTCGCGCGCCAAGGTCGTCGCCGCGCTCGGTGCGCCGACGACCGAGCGAACCGTCTCCGAGTTCCGTTATCTGTTCTACCAGAACACCTGCGGGAAGGCGTGTGGCATGAACGATCTCGTGATCCTGAAGAACGACTCCGTCGTCGACGCGATCTTCCGCTCGCCGTCGAGGCACTACACCGGCGCGAGCAGCTCGCCGGCGCCCATCTCGGCCAACGAGGCGGCCGACCGCGCTCCCGCTGCCGGCGCGTCGAAGTCCTCCGGGACCATTCGCATGAAGCCGCCCTCGGAGCCGAACGACGCGCGTCCGTCGATCCCGAAGAATCCGCCGGCGATCAACCCTGCCCCCACCTCCCAGCCCGCCAAGAAGACTCCGTGACCGTCACCGCTCGCCCCGGCGATCCACAGATCACTCCGGCGCTCGTCGCCGAGCATGGCCTCACCACCGACGAGTACGACCGTCTCGTCGCCATGCTCGGACGCACGCCGACCTTCACCGAGCTCGGGATCGTCAGCGCGCTCTGGAGCGAGCACTGCTCGTACAAGCACTCGCGCCCGCTCCTGCGCACGCTGCCCACCAAGGCCCCGTACGTGCTGCAGGGGCCGGGCGAGAACGCGGGCGTGATCGCCATCGGCGACGGGATGGCAGTCGCGTTCAAGATCGAGTCGCACAATCATCCGTCCGCCGTCGAGCCCTATCAGGGTGCGGCCACGGGCGTCGGCGGAATCCTGCGCGACGTCTTCACGATGGGCGCACGGCCGATCGCCCTGCTCAACTCGCTGCGTTTCGGCTCGCTCGACTCGGCGAGGGTCCGCTACCTCTTCGCCGGTGTCGTGAAGGGAATCGGCGACTACGGCAACTGCGTCGGCATCCCGACGGTTGCCGGCGAGGTCGTGTTCGACCCCGCGTACGAGGGCAACCCGCTCGTCAACGCGATGTGCGTCGGCCTGCTGCGAGAGGAGGAGCTCATGCTCGCCGTCGCGCAGGGCGTCGGGAACCCGATCATCGCGGTCGGTGCGCGCACCGGGCGAGACGGCATTCACGGCGCGTCCTTCGCATCGGAGGATCTGTCCGAGGCGAGCGACGCGAAGCGCCCGCGCGTGCAGGTGGGTGATCCGTTCACCGAGAAGCTGCTGCTCGAAGCCTCGCTCGAGTTGATCCGCAGCGGTCACATCGTGGCGATCCAGGACATGGGCGCCGCTGGCCTCACCTCGTCGTCCGCCGAGATGGCCGCACGCGGCGACGTCGGCGTGACCATCGACACGATGCTCGTGCCGGCGCGCGAGGAAGGGATGACGCCGTACGAGCTGCTGCTCAGCGAGTCCCAGGAGCGCATGCTCGTCGTCGCGCTCAAGGGACACGAAGACGCCGTGCGCGCGATTCTCGAGAAGTGGGACCTGACGGCGGCGGTCATCGGCGAGGTGATCGCCGAGCCGGTCTACCGAGTGACGGAGGGCGAGCGTGTCGTCGCCGAGTTCCCGGGAATCCGCCTCGTCACCGACTGCCCGACCTACGAGCCCGAGGCGCGCGAGAGCGACGACATTCGAGCGCGGCGCGAGACCGACGTGCACGCGATCGCGGAGCGTCCGGAGGAAGCGGACGCGCGCTGGACGCTCACGCAGCTTCTCACCTCGCCGACGATCGCGAGCAAGCGGTGGGTCTTCCAGCAGTACGACCACACCGTGCGCACCGGGACCGTGGTTGGCCCCGGCGGCGATGCCGCGGTAGTCCGTATTCGCGGCACCGACCGCGCGATCGCTCTCAAGACCGACTGCAACGGCCGGTACGCGTATCTCGATCCGCGCGAAGGCGCGCGCATCGCCGTGGCGGAGGCAGCGCGCAACGTCGCCTGCGCCGGTGGCCGGCCAATGGCGATCACGAACAACCTGAACTTCGGCAATCCCAAACGGCCCGAGGTCTACTTCCAGCTTCGCGAAGCGGTCGCCGGGATGAAGGAAGCGTGTGAGGCGCTCGGCACCCCCGTCACGGGTGGTAACGTCTCGCTCTACAACGAGAATCCGACCGGCGCGGTGTATCCCACCCCTGTGATCGGCATGGTCGGCCTCGTCGATTCGCTCGCCCACATCACGCGCTCGGCATTCACGACTCCGGGCGATGCGATCGTGCTTCTCGGCGAGAACACGGACGAGCTGGGAGGGAGCGAGTATCTCGCGCGCATCCATGACCGAGTGGCCGGCCGCCCCCCGCGCTGCGATCTCGCCGGCGAGCGCGCCGTGATCGCGGCGCTGCTCGAGGCGATCAGGGACGGCACCGTGCGCTCGGCGCACGATTGCGCCGATGGCGGGCTCGCGGTCGCGCTCGCGGAGTGTGTGATGATGGAGCGCGCGCAGCCGACGAGTGCGCGCGTCGACCTGTCGCCGTGGAGCGCTCTGCCACGGCGTGCCCTGCTCTTCGGCGAGGCCCAGGGTCGTGTCGTCGTCTCGACGCCGGATCCGGTGGCGGTGCTCGCGATCGCCGCGCGCCACGGCGTTCCTGCTCGAGCGATCGGCGAGGTGACGTCCGCGTCGGCGCCGTTCACGATCGCCCTTGGCGACGGCGAGACGCTCACCGCCACCGTCTCCGCGCTCGCTGATTCGTACCACGAAGCCATCCCGCGCGTCATGTCGCGCACCGCGTCCGCGCAGGACGTGGCCCTCGCCTCCGACTCGCAGGTCTGATTCCCATGTGCGGCATCTTTGGTGTTCGGAACACGCCCGACGCGGTCGCCCTGACGAAGCTCGGGCTGTACTCGCTCCAGCATCGCGGTCAGGAATCGGCAGGTGTGGTCGCGGTCGAGCCGAACGGCATCGCTCGCAGCGTTCGCAGCATGGGGCTCGTCTCGGACATGTCGATCTCCCAGCTCGACGCGCTCCACGGCACGATGGCGATCGGACACACGCGCTACAGCACGGCCGGCTCGTCGTCGATCGAGAACGCCCAGCCGGTGCTGGCCTCGTCGCGCGGCGGCCACATTGCCCTGGCGCACAACGGCAACCTCACCAACGCGGGTGAGCTGCGCGTGGAGCTCGAGGAGTTGGGATCGATCTTCGCCTCCTCGATGGATTCTGAGGTGATCGTGCATCGGCTCGCGCGGTCGACGGCGCAGCTTCCGGAGCATCGGCTCGCCGACGCACTCGCTGGCGTGGAGGGCGCGTACAGCATCGTCACGATCCTCGGCGACACGCTCCTCGCCGCACGCGACCCGCGCGGCTGGCGCCCGCTCGCGATGGGACGGCTCAACGGCACCCGCGTCTTCGGTTCCGAGACCTGCGCGCTCGACATCGTCGGGGCCACGTATGAGCGGGATCTGGAGCCCGGCGAGATCATCGCCGTCGACGACGACGGTGAGCGGTCGATCTTCCCGTTCGAGAAGAAGGAGCTGAAGCGCTGCGTGTTCGAGCACGTGTACTTCGCGCGCCCGGACAGCAGGATCTTCGGCGGATCGGTCGACCGCGCCCGCCGTGAGCTGGGTCGTCGCCTCGCGCGCGAGTGCCCCGCGCCCGGCGCGGAGCTCGTGTTCAGCGTGCCCGACTCCTCCAACTCCGCCGCCATCGGCTACGCCGAGGAATCGGGACTGCCCTACGAGCTCGCGCTCATCCGCAATCACTACGTGGGTCGCACCTTCATCCAGCCCACCCAGGCGACGCGCGATGCCAAGGTGCGTCTCAAGTACAACGCGGTCCGCGAGGTGCTCGAGGGCAAGCGCGTCGTGATGGTGGACGACTCGATCGTGCGTGGCACGACCACGCGCGGCCTCGTCTCGCTCGTGCGCGGTGCGGGCGCGGCGGAGGTGCACATGCGGGTCAGCTCGGCCCCCGTCACCGGTCCGTGCTACTACGGCATCGATACGCCGAGCCGCGAGGAGCTGATCGCCTCCAACCACACGCTGGAGGAGATTCGCACGTCGCTGGGCGTCGACTCGCTGGGCTACCTCTCGCTCGATGGCATGCTCGAGTCGGTCCCCGGCGGCCCGGAAGGCTTCTGCCACGCCTGCTTCTCGGGCGACTACCCTACGCCGCCGCCGACGGATCCGGACAAGCTGCGATACGGGTGCGGCTGCTGACCGCGTCCTGACGCGGCTGCGCCGGAACGGTGGACCTTCCACGCGGCCCGAGTGTATCGGTGAGCCGTGCCCGCGCTCGCCAGAGGGCAGTTCCGGCGTGGCGCGGTCTCGATGAAACGAAAGTGGATGCGCATACGTCGTGAGCCCGTGCACCAACACGGGTCACGGCCTGCGATTTGCCGGCGTCTCGGCTCCGCTGATAGCGCGTTCGGCGCCTTGACCAGTTCCAGGCCCGGCGACTTATTAGGATGGCCGTCCCGTAAGGCAGATGCGTGCACCTCCGCAGCCCATGCTGCGGCGAGCACGGAAAGGAGCCCAGGAGCGTGAGATCCTCATGCGAGTGGGCTCGATGACGTTTCGTGCTCCAGTGTCGCATGTCGTTCGACCGACCAGCTGCCCATGCCGCTCTTGACCTCCCCGACCGCTGCCGCTGCCCTCAAGCGCCGACCGGCGCTTCCCAATCTTCCGCCGCTCCCCGACGCACACGACGAGCGGAGCCTCCGAATTGCCCTCGTGACGGAGTACTACTATCCGCACCTCGGCGGCGTGTGCGAGCACGTGCACTTCTTCGC
>Ga0070683_100003402_pt1 | contig 12900 bp, 12 predicted proteins | sample KBSC713LmetaG_FD_64662 | JGI IMG/M metagenome (GOLD analysis project Ga0070683, IMG submission 64662) | Corn rhizosphere microbial communities from Kellogg Biological Station, Michigan, USA - KBS C7.1-3L metaG | ecosystem: Host-associated > Plants > Roots > Rhizosphere ...
CTCAGGACCTTGTTCTTCTAAAATATGTTCTTCGTCATTTCGGATCAATCATTTATGAATCGATTGAATAACTTCCTTTAAAAAGTTGTTTTCATTAATGGTATGCAAACCTAACCTTACCACGATCAACTTTTCTGAAGGAATGATATAAACATCCTGGCCACCGTATCCATCGCAAAAAAACATGTCGGCGGGGACATCAGGGAACCAACGTTTAGTACTGTCATTTTCATCGTAGCCATTCAACCAGAATTGATAACCATAATGTTTTCGTTTGTCAGCGGAGGACGCTTGCACGGTTTCTTTTACCCAGTTTAGAGGCAGTACCTGCTCCCCATTCCACCTGCCATCGTTGTAGTATAATAAGCCAAACCTGGCAAAATCCCTGGCTGTTGCATAGCTATAAGAAGAACCAATATAAGTTCCCGATGCATCCGGTTCCAGTAAAAAACTATAAGCATTTATTTTATAAAATAATTCCTTGTATGGAAACGCCACATAATCTTTTTCACCAACGACATGCCTTATTATGTTACTCATGATGTTCGAGTTACCGCTGGAATAATTAAAAACGGTTCCTGGTTTATATTTCAAAGGCAATGAAGCGGTATAAGCAGCCATATCCCCTTTCCGAAACAACATTTTTGTGACGCTGCTGGGTCTTGTATAGTTCTCTGTAAAATCGAGCCCTGTTGTTTGTTGTAATAAGTTTTTTATAGTAATAGCCCTTTTTTCCGTTTTTTCCCATTCGGCCACAGGAGCTGGATCATCAACGGAAAGTTTATTTTGGTTAACAAGGATGCCGGTCATTGCACCTGTTAGGCTTTTTGACATCGACCACCCCAACATCACGGTATTCCTGCCAAAGCCCGGCGCATACTGTTCCGCGACAATATTGCCATCGTATAAGACAAGTGCGGCCCTTGTAAAAGCCGGTTTACCGTTTGCCGATGTTTCGTTCATGACATTATCCACTGCCTTTTGTAGCTGATCTTTGCGGATGTTTGAAGGGAATGCGGTTGCCACCCTGTCGCCATATGGCCAATCGATCGAATCACTGTTGACGGCCGGTTTAGCCGGAAATGAAAATTTTTGTCGACGTAATTCATCCTCGCTAAAGTCATTGACCAGCGTGCAGCCACAACCTTTGCGATAGATGGCCTTACTTCTTGCAATGCCCCAAACAGAACCTGATACGGAAGAGTCATTGTTATTAACGGTAAATTTTCCGAGAGATAGTGGAAAATCGGCAAGGTCTTCTTGTATCACATTTCCGGGGTCGCGGTGTTGAAGGTAAACCGCAGAGCATAAATTTTTAGATCCGTAACCACTCACATCACGGAACACCGTGGAAGAAAGCCAGCCAAATAAGACGATTATAAGAAGAAGCAGTGCTAAAAGGAGGACCCTAAAGAAGTGTCTTCTTTTCATGGAAATGTTGCTCCAAGCCGGATTGATGGAGGCTTGTCATTTAAAGATAAAAAACCTGCCGAGACATTTTTGGGCCATGCGTTCAATGTTTAACGGTAAATGGTAGGAGTGTTTAACCGTTAAATAAATGAAGCAGCTTATCCAAAATTAAAGCTATCTATCTTCGGAAGGAGGGAGATACTTCCCCATGCTAACAGTTTAGTTACTCAAAATAAAAACATATGAATCCCGGCAAAATTTTACTTTACGGATCAATACTTCTGCTGGCAGGTTGTGGCCCCAGCACTAAAATCGAAAAAACCTGGACAGATCCTTCATTTACACCCGCAACAGTGCAATCGTACAAAAAAATTCTGGTAATGGGGCTCTTGAAAGATGAATCTACGCGCCGGATTGCCGAGGATAAAATGGTTGCAGCATTCAAAAATGTTACGGCCGTGCAGTCGTACAGTTATCTTCAACCTGCAGATACGATCAGGAGCGAAGTGGAAGACAAGTTAAAAAAAGATGGGTTTGATGGCGTTGTCATAATGCGCCTGGCTGACGTAGACAAAAGTGTTTCATATGTTCCCGGGACGGGATATGGAGGGTGGTACGGTTACCGGTATTCTTCCCCGGGTTATTACCAGGAGGACAAAACATTTTATGTTGAAACAAATTTTTACTCTCTCCCGGAAACCAAATTGCTATGGTCAGGAACCACATCTTCGTTAAATCCAAATAAACTCGATCGGACGTTAGATGATGTTATCAACACTCTGAAAGGTCAGCTGCAAAAGCAGAAATTGATCAAATGAATAATAGCGGCTTTAGGGTGTTTCTAAACCCTAAGGGCACATTAGACAAACAAGAAATACAAGATGGGTATTCTTAAAAGCCCTTATGTCTTGTATGGTTCAAATTGTTAATCGAGGTTTATGTGGGCCGCTAAAATGACAAATAAATCTCCGCAAAGGGGGACTCAGAATTGCGAATACACTCGTGTCCCGTGAAACTTAAGGGTTGCTTTTCTTATTATCAAACAATTCTATTTGACATCTCTATTGTCGATGAAATAAGAAGGTAAAAATATTGTCACCAACTAAGCTGTTCTGTCATATTTCTGGCAATTATTGCAGCCAATTGTTAGTGAATAGTTATAGATAGGCCGGGCAATTTGCTTCGCCCGTTTTTTGTGCATGCTATACAGATATAAAATTAAAGACTATGAGAACATTATTTGTGATTGTGTTATCGATGATGATAGCAGCAACAGCATCGGCGCAGTATAAAGGAGGAGGGCATTACTACGGAAGCGGCGCACGTTACCATTATCCGCATACGAGGGTAATTGTCGGCGTGGGAGGCGGTTACTATTCGCCTTATTATTACCCCTTCTATCCTTATAGTCCGTATGCTTATGGCTACTGGAGGCCTTCACGATTAGAACTAAAGGTTGAAGATATCCAGGCTGATTATAAAGACCGGATCTATTCAGTGAGACACGATAAGAGCATATCAAAGAGTGAACGAAAGGCAATGATTCGTCAGTTAAAATCAGATCGCGAACTGGCCATGCATGATGCAGAAAGAAACTATTATAAGTCGTATGATAATTCGTCCGGAGTATCCAGGGAGCGATAAATGTTCAGTTTACACGATAAATAAAACCAAGGTCGCTTGAGGGCCTTTTAATTTTACATGGTGTTTGGATGACGGCATTCGTGCCAATAATCCAGCATCAATTTGATATCTTTTTTTATTTCTTCGTAGCGGTCTTTTTTCTGGAAAAACCCTTGTACAGTCATTTGAGTATAAGCTTCGTTAACGGTTTCCTGGTTAACAGAGGTAGAGTAGAAAATAAACGGAATACTTTTTTTTCTAAGTTTCGGATGCTTATCTACCTGACGTTTGAATTCAATCCCTGTTAAGCCTGGGATATTTACATCACAAAATATAATAAACGGCTGCTCGTCGGTTGTCCCCAGATATTCGAAAGCGTCCTTGCAGCTTTTGAACCAAAGACGTTTGTTTTCTACACCCAGTTCTTTCAAGACACTCTCAAAAATGTCCTTATCATCAGCATCATCATCAATAACTAGAATGGGTCCCGATTTCATTTGTATACCGTAAACAAATAGGATGCTAAATTGATAAAGCAGGGACAATTCTTTGCAAGAATGACTCGGTGCGATCTAGTTTTTTGATTTATTTTTCAGTGATACCATTCAATGTTTTCGACAAGGATTTGGAAGGCTGATTTTGCAAACTGTTCAGGTAAACGATTTTACCATCCTTCAATCGGAAGTTATCACAATAGAGCATAGAATCTTTGGTGCCGTCAGTGTGTTGCCATTTATTCCAGGTCCATGCAATTACCCATTGCTGATCGAGGTCTTTATTATGAAGCGAGATCAGGGAGAACGGAATGTTGACGGTTTCTTTATAATTTTTGCGCCATTTGCGCAAAGTTGGCTCAATTGTATTGTTGCTCGTTGTAAATCTCCTTCCGTCCGGCAGATCAAATCTTGCAGTATCTCCAAAATAAGATGCCAACGCTCCGGTTGAATCACTGTCCCATGCTTCATAAGCATTTATTATCAGTTGCGAATTTTCAGGATTTCCTAATTCCCAGTTCCTGAAGACAACAAAGGGTGGGAGTGTACTCGGTTGTTCTATTGCGGCTGGTTGTGATTTGGTGCCAGATGTATCGGCAGACGATTGCTGATCGGGCGCTTTGTTGTTGCAGGAAAAAATCAAAATCCCTACCAGGTACAAGAAAGGTCGTTTGAACATAGTGCTGAATTTTACTGGTGAGCTTATGATGTTTTTAATAAAAGTAAACCTTTGCCAAATTTTTGCAAGCTTTTTATGAATGAAGAAGCGCTTATATCGAGTTTCGTCACCAGGTGACTTGGTATGATCAACAGCTCTCCATTGTTCGAATCAGGCGAATTGGGAAAGAAGACGATTGCATTTTCGGCCTGTTCCTCTACTAAAAGCCCAGGTCTTTTACCGGAAACTGTATTTACATACACCGGTACCCTTGAGTCTTGTTTTGGATTTATTTTCTCCTGTAGTTGGGCCTTGTAGTTAAGATATCCCGGTATGTATTGTAGCAGGCTCATTTCCATCCAATCTCTCACCCGGTTGAGAGAGCTAAACTTGACTAACCAGCCAAAGAAATAGAATAAAAGCGCCAATAGCACGGCAGTTGCAATGGCTACGCTTCTGCTGCCTAGTAGTGAATTCAATCCTAACAACTGCACCAGGTAATTGCCGGCTCCGTGGAGCGTCTTCCAAAGTTTTTGAATGAGCAAAAGGACAGCGAATAAAGGAATAAGAAAAATGACTCCTGCCAGAACCCTCGTTTTAACATGATTCAAAAAATTTTTCATAAAGACAATTGAAACTATCAATTGGGACAAGCACGATCCTTTTGCTGGTGTGGCAACACACACAACTTGCTAATAAGGACACTTATCAACCGGTTATTCCGCCAAGCAGCCACGAACAATGAGAAAGAATGACAATTTATTTTAGGGCAAGTGCCATAGCTGTCCAATCATGATCCCCAAGACCATTTTCAACGCATTCTTGCAATCTTTGCTGCATTAGTTGTCCAATTGGCATCTCAGCCTCTGCTTCAGCAGACTGCTTCATTACAAGATTTATATCTTTCAGTCCAAGCTTAAGTGCAAAACCGGCAGGTTGAAACATTTCTTTTAAAAGTATGTTGCTGTAATTGATATAAACAGGGGATGCAAACATTGTTTGAGTAACCATATTGATCCAGGCTGCGCCGTCGATCCCGCTTTTTTTTGCAAGATTAATACCTTCTGCCATTGATTCGATCGCGGAAACAATTAAAAAATTAGTGCAAAGTTTTGCCACATTCGCTGCGTGGGTTTCATTCCCAAATTCCCAAATCCCAATTCCACCTGCTTCTTTCAGCAATGGCTTGATTGTGTCAATGATCGCCTGGTCTCCTGATACAAGAAAATTTAACTTTCCCGCGCGTGCTGCTTCCGGACGACCCATTACAGGAGCAGCGATGTAATGATTACTGAATTGCTTGTGTACCTCCGTTAGCTCCTTTGCAGTTGCAGGCAAAATAGTGCTAACGGAAATATGAATTCCATTTTCCTTTAAATTTTGAGCGATGCCATTATTGCCTCTCGTTATATCAATCAAAGCTGCATCATCTGAAACGACACTGAAGAGGACATCGCTTTTTTGTGCAAGCTCTTTTATGCTGCTGCACATAGTCGCACCCTTTTCGATGAGCGGCTGTGCTTTCGACGCGGTGCGGTTGTAAATAAAAAGTCGATGTGCTTTCTGCAAAATATTTTCGGCAATGGGCATTCCCAGGTTACCCAGTCCGATAAAACCTATCTCCATAATATAATTTTATTTTGGCTAAGTAAATGCGTGGACGATAAAATTAAAATATTTAAGGTCTTCGCATCGCCACGTCGTCATTCATCCGATTTTTTAGAAAGGTCTCAGCGGCCGGTTGGGCACGACCGAAGCTGCTTCACTTCTGCCCATTCCCATCCACACGGTCATGGCGGTGCGATTGAAATTTAACCCGGTAGCATGTGCAGGATCCAGGTCCTCGCTCGGTTCAATCCGGAATACTTTCCTGTTCGTTCTTCGTACATAATCTTCAAGTACTGCAAGATCATTCTCCCGCACATCCTGGATAAAGATCGATATTGCTCTCGAGATCACATTGAGAACACTTGTGTGAGAATAATCTGCATCGCCAGGGAAAAGAGCAGAAGGATTATTGCTCATAACGTAGATCTCATCCGGATTCAGGTCTGTGACGACTCTTGAGGGGATGACATCCCTGTTACCCCCGTCGACAAATTGTTCAATGCCACTGCCGGTATCAATACTGACTGGTTTCAAAAATCCTGCCTGTGAACTACTGGCGAGCAAGGCATCGATCAATCGCTGCCTCGAAGCAATTACAGACACAGAATAGTTCTCCGTAGAAGGAATATCTTTTGTACAGAACACCGTTATCTTTCCGGATTGCAAACTGATGGCTGTAAGACAAAGTATGGTCGGTGATGCCATGATCTGGTCAAAAACATCGTCAGTGATATGCTGGTTGATCATTTGCAATAATGGATCGGTATCATAAATAAAGGGCCGCTCATTTAAAATGTTACTGACAATATTTTGTTTTGTCAAAATATCATCATTGTCAACACTTAAATAGATCTCTCTGAGTTCACTGAACTTTCCCAGTACTGACAATGCAGAAAGCAATGCACCGGTGCTGGTTCCGCTTATAATGTCATAACTATTGATGCCCCTTTCAGCAAGGGCGCTGAGTGCACCTACTGTGAATGCTCCTTTGGCCCCACCTCCGCTTGTAATGAGTGCTCTTGTAGGCATAAAATAATCTATTTGTAATGGATGATCATTGTTTGTTAAATGCCAATGAATAGCCGAGGCCAAATTGCAAAACAAGGGCTGATTCATTGAAGAGATAATTCTCTGTGAGTTGGAGATGAAAACGCGATATTTCTGCCCCAATGCCCAGTCCGCCCAGCTGAATGTCTTTCTGAAAACCGCCCTGCACAATCAACTTAAGGCAGCCGATGCTAGCAAGGTCACTGCCGAGGTCTTTTATCCTGAACTCAAATCGGGGATGGACCAGCAGGTAAGTTTTTGTAGCACTGTAGTAAAGACCAGGTCCGATCATTGCTCTTACATATCCACCCGTATTTTGTCCTTTTGGCGTAAATGTGTAGGAGAGTAATAACCCACTGAGTGAAGCAAAGCGCTCCGAGCTCGTAAACAATGAGCTGGCGCCTATGCCGGTATGTACCAGTATCCCAAAACCTTTGCGAAATTCCGGTGAACGGAATCCAGAACTGAATAAAGCCGTTATAAAATAGCTCACCCATTTTCGCTGGTCGGGAGATAGGTTTTCAAATTGGCTAGTGAGGCAATCTCGTCGGGATACGTCGATGCTTCCCCACTCATCGAACTGTTTCGCCGCTTGCCTGATGGCATTATACCTTGCGGGTTCGTTGTTTTTCAATGAATCAATGAATTGCTTCTTGCGTTCATCATCCACGGGTTGACCGGAAGGATAAACTCCAAGAAAATCAATGGTCTTTCCAAGAGAAGTCACTACTTGTCTCGCTGAATCACGACAGATCGGGTTGTCACAACACGTCGTTTGTGCAAATGACAACCCTGGGTAACTGCAAATTGCAAGAAATAATAACACCACTTGCTTACTCATATGCAAGAATTGAGCGGATGAATAATAAAGGGCATTGCAATAGTTCAAGTAAATTGGGTAGCGGCCTACGATGTAAACATGTACTGATCAGAGTAGACAGAATTCAAAGAGGTAGAATGGTGACGAATGATGAAGTTATAAAAAAAATGCGGACCTCAAATAATAAAATTTCGTTGCTCAACGTAACCCTTGAGATTTTGTTGCACTACCGTCCTGAATGCTTTAGGTTCTATTTTGATTCAAGCTTTCCTTCCTTGGCATCGCTCTTCATTTTATCATTGGCAAAAATGCCAAGCTCGACCCTGCGGTTTTTTTGCCTGTTGGCTTCACTATCGTTCGGATATTTTGGCTGTGTTTCGCCATACCATTTCGCCGTCATTCTATCAGCTTTTACTCCTTTTGACTCCAGGAAGGCTTGCACTGCTCTGGCTCTTTTTTCGGAAAGTGTCATGTTATAGTCGGCACCACCAGTATCATCAGTGTGTCCTTCGATGACGATATTTGTTTCGGGATATTTTTTAAATACCTCTGCCGCGCTACCCAGATCATTTTTATATGACTCACCGATCTCACTCGAATTCAACTGGAACAGGAGCCCCGATTCAAACGTGAGGTTGATCCCTTCACCAACTCTTTCCACCTGCGCAGTGGGAACAGCCTGTTTTAACTCTTTGGCTTGCTGATCCATTTTTTTGCCAATAAGATTGCCGGCAGTACCACCAATAGCTGCACCTGCGAGTATGCCCCAGATGCTGCCCTTACCGACGATCGCGCCAACAGCAGCGCCGCCGGCTGCTCCGATCACAGTTCCTTTTTGTTGCTTGTTAGCTGTCTTACAACTGCCCACCAAAAGGGCAATGGCAGTGATGCCAATAATTATGTTTCTCATAAGTTTTGTTTTTTTACTTACAGACCAGTGAAGCAAACATATCCATCTTCATGTCCCTTAATCCAAGTGAAATAGCTTTTTTTAATTCTTTACATATTTGTTCGGTCTCTTTCGCTGTCATTTTACTTCGTAATTCCTGCGTGTTCGTTGTATTATATTTTTCCTGTGCGATTTTTATACGAGCAGTTGCCCTGATGTCGTACATTTCCATGTCTGCCTTTCCCATGCTTACAGCCTTATCATATTGCACAAAAGCTTCGTCATATTTTTTTTCGTCCATTAAAAAGTCTCCCTTTTGAATAAAGAAATTTGCATTAGAAGGATCAAGCGCTATGGCCTTATCAAGGAAATAATTAGCGCTGTCTTTATGGCCAAGATATTGCCAGTGAAGTTGTGATATCAATGCATAGTTAGAAGCCCTGGCTTTTTTGTCCTGGTTTTTTTCCGTCAGAGCTATCATTTTGCTAAAACTTGCATTGGCCGCGTCATACTGCTTTAATTTTACCTGGGCTGCCGTTTTCTGGGAATAGGCCATCAGGCTCTTGTTGTTTGTTACTTTCAGCGCAGCGTCACTCGCCTTGATAGCCTCCTCATAGCGCCCCAAACCGTTGAATGCCTCTGCCTTTCCATTGGCTGTTGCTTCCTTTGCGTCCTTTGTGGTGCAGGATTTTTCCATCGCCTGGTAGGCCTCCAATGCCTCCTGGTATTTCTTGTCTCTTAGTAGACCATTCGCTGCATTGTTTTTTTCCCGGCATTTTTTGCCCATTGTAAATGTTTGCCCGTTTGCCCCGAGGTTAGCCAGGATAAAAGCCCAAAAAAGAATTTTAACTTTCATGTTGCCTTAATTGCTTTTTTGTTTTTTGATCAATTTCTCCTTTTCAAGTTGTTTTACGAGGGTCGATGTGTACTGTTTGCTGAATTTTTTTAAGGTTTCAGGACTAAAGATTTTGGATTTCACTGACCACATGATCTCTTCCGAAGCCACATCATACAAATTGCTTTGCATGAAATAGGTTTTCTCGTGGTCATAATAGCTAGGAGTAGAAACGGAAGGATACCAGTAGCTATAATAACCAGGATAGTATGTTTGGTAAGGTGCAACTGAGTAAGCTGAGGTGCCGGGAGTATAACCTACGCTTTCCTCCTTTTTTAATAGGGTCGCAACAAAGACGGCATCGCATGTCGTTTCTTTCACTTTCGCTACCACTTCATCTTTTGTTGGCAACTTAGGGTCTTTGAGCGAGGTAGTTATTACGTCTATACTTTTTACAACTGGATGTCCCCTGGATGTAGCTACGGCGGCAAGGTCGTTTTCAACCGTCGATCTCGCCTCCGGGTCGGCCGTCATGACGACAATAAATATTTTATTAAATGATTTTCCCTGGATCTTATCTTTATTTACCCAAACGCCGGTTGTGGATTCTTTGGGTGATGAGCAAGCAGCAAGGAACAAGGTGATTATCAAAAGGACGAAAGGACTGTTTTTCATATATTTCTTTTTTCTGGTTACATAACAGGGTTTGATCCTGTCTTCATGATCGCAGAAGTTACACCTCCGAAAGTAAATGAAATTACCTGCAACATCTAAGTTCGCCAATAATTATAAAACTTGCCTAATGGGGTCTTTAAATATGGCCAATGGACAAGGCGGCAGGCCGTCAAATCCTTAAAAATCATTGGCCGTATAAACTAAACTCTCCCAAATTGCGTTATAAAAATTGTTTCCCTGTTTCAAAAAAATTGCGTCCCAGATTTGCCAATTCGTAACCACTGAATAGTATGACATGAAAAAAATTGTACTGCTTGCGTCTGCTTTTTCTTTTGTTCTGCTTTCGGGTGCTCAAACAAACGTTAATCCCAAAAAATACCCCAGCCTTTTCTGGGAAATTACGGGCAATGGCCTTTCACGCCCTTCATATCTTTTTGGAACCATGCATGTGAGCAGTAAATTGGTGTTTCATCTCCCGGATTCTTTTTACCTGGCTATTAAAAATGTGGACGTGGTTGCCCTGGAAACAAATCCAGAATCCTGGCAGGAAGACCTCGTGAAGTATGATATTGATGACAATTCCTATAAGCGCCAGCTTCCTTATTTCTGGAATAATTTCAAGCAAATGCCCGATGATTATCTCAATATCCGCACTCTTCAATTTGGCAGGTACGAGAAACAGATTGAAGCAGCTTTGTACAGCCGCCCTTCCACTATTAATAATCTTTTGTACCGCAATTATTCCGATTACTCGAGCGATTTTGAGGAGAATACTTACCTGGATATGTATATATACCAGGTGGGCAAAAAAATGAGAAAGCAGGTGGCGGGAGTAGAAAAATATGACGAGAGTATGAAGTTGATGATGGAGGCTTATCGTGACGCTGCAAAAGAAAAAAGCCGTAAACAAAGAAGTTATGATAATGACGAGAACTATTCAGCTGATAAAATGCAGGAGGCTTATCGCACGGGTAATCTTGATCTTCTCGATTCGATCAACAGGCTGAATAGCTTTTCTGACGCATTCGATGAGAAATTCTTGTATAGCCGCAATTTATTGCAGGCGAACTCGATTGATTCGATCTTAAGGGCAAGGTCTGCATTATTTGTTGGTGTGGGTGCAGCACATCTCCCGGGTAATCGCGGCGTCATTGAAATCCTCAGGAGAATGGGTTATAACCTTCGGCCTATTATTATGGGTGAAAGAGACAGCCATGAAAAAGACAAGGTTGAGAAACTGCGTGTGCCTGTAAGTTTTAGTACTCAAACTGCGGATGACGGATTTTTTAAAGTTGACATTCCGGGAAGATTTTATCGCTTTGGAGAGGAAGGTGTCCTTGATCAGCTGCAATATGCTGACATGGCAAATGGCAGCTATTATATGGTGACAAGGATAAAGACCAATAGCCAGTTTTGGGGACATAATGAAGATGTAGTAAGAAAAAAGATCGACAGCTTACTGTATGAGAATGTGCCCGGGAAAATCCTGAACAGGCAGGAAATCGTGCGAAATGGATATAAAGGCCTGGACATTCTCAACCGTACACGCAGGGGCGACGTTCAACGGTATAACATTTTTGTTACTCCATTTGAAGTGATCATTTTTAAAATGAGCGGAAATGGCGAGTATGTTCAAAATGGTGATGAATCAAAAAAGTTTTTCAGCAGCATTCGCTTGAAGGAATATAAGGCAGATACAATCGCCGGCTGGCATCAATATCAACCTGCTTTTGGTGGTTTTATCATAAATCTTCCGCACGAACCTTTTGTGTCGAAAAATAATAGCTCGTTGGGAGGACAGAGTATTTGGGAATATGAGGCGGATGACAAGGCTTCCGGTACAAACTATACTATTCTTCGAGCAGATATTCATAATTACGGATTTGCTGAAGAGGATACCTTTGACCTTGCATTGCTGGATGAAAGCTTTGGGGGCTCTGCATTTATTGACAAGCAATTAACCCGGAAATTAATTACATGGAAAGGTTACCCTGCGCTGGATTGCAAATATCTTCACAAGAATGGTTCAGTGCTGACCGTGAGATTTATTATCCAGGGCCCGCATTATTACACCCTGGTTGCACATGGCAAAAAAGAAATTGATGCTACTAACTTTTTTAATTCTTTCGAGATAAGGTCGTTTGTTTACCAGGCCCCTTTTGAAAAGAAAGATACGTCGCTACAATATTCAGTTAAAACAACCTTTTACCCTGAGGACAAAAAAATAAAACTCGCCATACCGAGTAATGATAATACTTCTGAAAACGCTGATGACGATGATGACGATAATCTCGTGAGTGGGAGCTTCAAAAATAATATTATAAAAAATGACACGACCGGCGAAACTATATACTTGTCATTTTATCGAACAAACAAGTATTATTATAACGAAGATAGTTCGGATATAGATGAAAACAGGGTAACGCGAGAGGGGTCCTGGATTATTCGCGATAAGAAAAAGATCGACGATCGCAACGGTTGGAGGATAGTGGAGCTACGACTATCCGATACAAATAGCAGTCGGCTGATCTGGACAAAAACGTTTTACAAAAATGGCATGGGTTTTTTCCTGGTTACTGAGGGTGATACTCTTACAACGGCAAGTTCTTTTTTAAAAAACTTCTTCGAAACATTTAACCCTTCGGATGATCTGAAAGGCTTTAGCCCTTTTGAAAAGAAGTCGGTTGTTTTTTTCAAAGATTTTTTCAATAGCGATTCACAGGTGCGCAAACAGGCCATAAAAGCAATCGAACAGGTGAAAGTGGACTCAACAGACTTTGCGGATCTTAAAAAAGCGATCGGCGCGATTAGCTGGAGGGAGAAGAAATATCTGGACATCAA
>Ga0070683_100003406_pt1 | contig 12894 bp, 10 predicted proteins | sample KBSC713LmetaG_FD_64662 | JGI IMG/M metagenome (GOLD analysis project Ga0070683, IMG submission 64662) | Corn rhizosphere microbial communities from Kellogg Biological Station, Michigan, USA - KBS C7.1-3L metaG | ecosystem: Host-associated > Plants > Roots > Rhizosphere ...
AGCATTTTTATCTTTGTTTTATACGCGACTTCCTTATTGCCACGCAAAGGCAGGTTCAGCCACTCCGTGTTATTCCAGTTCACAGCACTACCGTCGCCGGTAATTGTAAAATCCTTTGAGTATTTTGCCCTCCATGTTTCTCCACCGGTAGTGTCTGAAGAGGCTTCTTTTACAACCTTTCTTCCTATTGGGAATAATTGGAACTCCGAGGAACTTAAATAAGCGCGATCAGCATTTATAAAACAACTGAACGCTAAAGCGGATAGGAGATATTTATTCATATACGAACAATCTAAACTAGACTTCAGGATGGTTATGACGTGGAACCGCCCGCAATTTTTGTAAAAAAAAGGAAGATATTAATTTTATTTTTGCTCATTACCTCTATTTTAGTTTTTGAGACATGAGGCGTAAATTCATTTTATTGGCCATTTCAGCTTTGTTGATTTTTAGTTGCCATACACGAAATCAATTTCATGAAACAGAAGATAATAACCCTGCATACAAACCTAACACAGTTTTTGTCGGCAACGAGGATCTAAACTCTCCAAGATTCAAAGCATTAAGGGAAAAATACCAGCTGGACACCGTCTTTCACGGTGAGACCGATGAGTTAAAAAGAATTTTGTTATTGAGAAATTGGATAAGGATGCATATCAGCATCAACGATGCCGGTCCTCACCCGGGTGACGGTTCCTGTGAAAGTATATTGGATCATGCATTAAAGGGAAGCGGGTATCATTGCGGACATTTTATGGTTGTTCAGAACGCCATTATGAATGCCTATGGGTATGTGAGTCGTTGCCTTGGTTCCGGTGAGGGTGGTGAAAACGGACACGACGGACACCATGGGATGGACGAAATATGGCTCAACAGTTATCACAAGTGGTTTCTATGTGATGCAAAGTATAACAGTCATTTTGAAAAAAATGGAATCCCACTTTCTGCTCTTGAAGTGCGTGATGAATATTTGAAGAATAAGGCTGCAGATATTGTAAGAGTAAAGGGCCCCGACAGGACGCCAGTTGAATTTGATGAACAATACAAATGGAGTAAAGAAGAATTTGCAAGATGGTATGCATGGCTTGAGTGGGATAAGTACAATACCAGGTATACTAATTGGCCCAACGACAGCGCTCAGCTTATCATGTACCAGGATGAGTATTTCAAAACCCACAAATGGATATGGGACGGCAAACCTCATTGGGCATACAATACTCCGTATATGAACCTTGTATCAGATCGTAGCGCGATTGAATGGACGCCAAATACAATTGCTTCAAAAATTACCATTAAAGGCGACAAGGCCTTTGTAGAAATCATCTCCAATACGCCGAATTTTAAAACCTACCAGGTTAAAGAATTGCCCGGAGGAAGCTGGAAAAACGTTGCCGGTAATGTTGAATTATCATTGGAGAAGGACAGGAATGAATTCGTGTTTCATAGCGTAAATCTTGCTGGCGTTGCGGGTCCCGATCATAAAATAACCATCGAGAGATAATTTTTTTATAACCTGCTTTGCTTTACTTTTTGGTTTAATGAATAAGAAAAGAGCTTTCCTCGCTGCGTTTTTTTTTGTGATCGCTCTGTCATCGTCATTAGGAATGAAAGGACAGGCGCTAACAAAAACTAGAAATGTAACCGTACTGGATGATTTTGAAGATCACTCCACCCAAAAAAAATGGAAAGGAACTTCAGTTATTTCCAGCGCATTTCCTGCACACGGTAAAAATTGCCTTGAACTCAAAGCCCACGAGGGGCAGTCGTTGTGGTTAGAAACTGAAAATATCATAAAAGACTGGAGCGCATTTGAGTACCTGCAATTTGATATCTATAATCCTTCGCCTGTAGTCCACTTCGGCTCCATCCAGATCTTTGACGAAATGGGAACAGATGAACAGGCAGAGTTCAGCGGTCAGAGCTACAACGGCGACAAAATATTTTTGAATACCGGTTGGAACCATTTTGAATTTATTCTCCCTACTGCACAGGTTGAGGAAGGGAACCGGCCTCTTGAATTGAAGCGAATTCGCAAATTGCGTTTTTCATTTGGGGTTATTAATCATGCGCTTTATTTGGATAACCTGCGATTAACTTCAGGTTCGGAAAGTAGTAAGACGGCATCTCATGTAGATCCACGGGATTGCAGGGTGGTTATTGACAACCGGTATGTTTACCCAAGCCTGGCGGGACCTGTTGAAAAGATCAAAACAAGCGTAGCATTAGACCTGTTACGAAGGCAGGCAGCATCTGCAGTTGAAAAACTAAAAAATGAGATCAATATTGAGGAAATGCAGGGAATGCAAACTTTATATCAACGCATTCCGCTTATTACTGCTGATGTGGGTCTTGGGATAAGAAGTAAACTGGTTTGGTTTCAAAGTGAGGAAGAGGAAACCAAAATTTTGAAATATATCATCAAATCCTGCTCAGAAACTACTCAAGAAATTAAAAGAACTCTGTCTGCTCAGCAGGGAACTGTATCGATCAATGAGCCTGAAAATGATGTGGCCAATCAAACAAAATATCAATCATTTTATATTCCTCCCTATCCTGGCTTCAAAAAATTAAAGCCAAAGGATGGTTTTTACCGCGACGAGAACGACAACCCGGTACTTGTTTTTTCAATGCTCCAATTGAACACCGGGCCCCTGATGGATTATTTCGCACCATTCAATCATCGTATCGAAAGTTATACGGTTGGCGGCGGCTCCAGGTATGATATCGAAAGCTCCCCCGTTTATAAGGCATTTCACAGCGACTCCGGAACGCACCGTGTTGGTTGGGATGGCTGGTGTGGACACCTCATAAAAGACCGGTGGTCGATGGGAGGTGAAAAAGAAGATGTGGTCATTTGTTTAGAAAGCCCTTATATCCGGCAAGCTGTATTGGATTACATGAAACTTCATTACAGGGAGTGGATCGCTAATCAAAACCTGCTTTATAATATTATGGCGTATGAATTACAATACATCTGCTACTGTAATAAAAGCCAGGAAATGTTTCGGGAATGGTTGACTGCAGAATATGGCAACGTCGACAGTTTGAATAAAACATGGAAAACTAATTACAGGAGTTTTAAAGAAATAAGAGCCCCGGAATCCCATAATGCCCGGCCGGTGGACAGCGTGAACCGTGCGGCATGGTACGACTGGGCTGATTTCAATACCCGCCGCTTTACGGACTATATGAAATGGATAAAAACGGAAATGCAAAAATTTGATCCGGCTACACCGATTACAGCAGGTGGAACATCTTCCATGCTCAATTCATCCAATAGCATAACGGGCATTGACGAGGAGATGATCATCAATGAAGTGGATGATGTGATACTAAACGAATCCGCAGGATCTCCAATCTTTTCTGATCTATTGACTTCCTTGAGTGAAAAGAAAAAGGTGATGGTTGATCCCGAATTGGGTGGAGGAACGCATGGAATCCTGCTCCAGTTTTTGCATGGCAAGTCGGATATTTCAAAATGGTGGTGGGGAAACACTCCCAGTGCTGAGTACCTGCGAATGAATCAGTCTTCCCTTCCGCATAGTAAAGAGATTTCACTGGCAGACATAGACGAAGTACTTAGATTATCTCTTGATATAAGGCGTCTGGGATCTGAAGTAGCAGAATTTACAAGAGACGAGCCCGAGGTTGACATCCTCTATTCGAAAACAAGCATTTTACAAGTGCCACCTCAACAGGTTCAGTCTGGCCGCACCCCTTATCTCGATGCTATTTATTCTGCCTGGGAGGGATCGCGATTCCTTGGCTGCAGGACCGGGTTTATAAGTGAAAATCAAATTTTGTCAGGCAAACTTAAAAAGATCAAACTCCTTATTGTCCCTGCGGTTAAATTCACTAGACCCGAGGTCATTGAAACGATCAAAAATTATATTCACGACGGTGGTACCGCCGTGATCATTCCTGAATCTTTTATGTTCAATCAATATGCGCAAGAAAGAAATTGGATTGCAGAATTGGGAATTAATATAACGGGTGTTACAGTACCACCCATTGTCGGCAAGAGCGAAAAAGTGCAGAATTATGACCAGAGTTTTTCCCAGTCCATCTTATACGGTGCAGTGGAAAAGAAAATAAAAACTGTTAGCGAAGATATATTTTCAAACGAACCCGCACCATTAACGATGATTTCAAATGGACTGGTGCAAACAATCGGACAAGGTAGGTATAGTGTATTGGGAAAATTTGAAGATGGCAACACAGCTATTGTTTACTCAAAGATCGGGAGCGGGTCACTTTATTACCTTACAGCCCCAATCAGATCAAACGACTATCACATATTATTCTCTGCTTTAGCAAAGAAACTTACTTTAAAAAGACCTGTAACAGGAATTGATCAAAAAAACAATTTAGTTACAGGAACAGAAGTACGCGGAGTAGAACGGGATGATGATTGGCTTGTCTATGCAAGTAACCTCCTGCCGGAACCTGTCGAATTCGATCTCCATGTTCAAGGGAAACACGGTGCAATTCAGAACCTGAGAAGTTTAGTCAATCTTCCCAATGCGCATATAAAACTTGAACCTTACCAGGAAACGATATTCAGAATAGAGAAAGTAAAAACTGGTTCTCACGAGTAAAAATTTTATTTGTAAAGCCAAAAGGTAACCGGGCCCATCGCCGGTCAGCAATCCAAATGTTTCATTAAGCGCCCGTTGAGCACCCCACTCCCGAAGAGTTCTACTTTCTTTGTTTGTGCAAAGAAAATAGCAAAGAAAGCACAGCCGATTTTGATGCAGTGGCTGTCCTTTAGTCGAATATTTCCTCCGCCGAAATCGGCGTTGTGTAATGAACTCACCCGAACACTTTCGGTGGTATATAATGCAAGGCGGAATAATTTGTTTCAAGCGAATACCCGATGCCGATCGTGGCAACCAAGATGAATTAGGGACGAGGCTTAGTTGGAAGGTCAAGTACGTGCCAACAGCGTTCTCCAGCGCCTCATTTTTCGCCGACTTTACGAATCGTACGTCGCATAAAACTGAAGGCGAAAAATGCAGCGCCTGCAGTATCTTCAAGTTGTAACCGCAACTAATGCCAAACCATTGCCTAAACATTGGTGAAGAAGCAATTGAGGCGAAGGCAGCTAACTCCAGGACTCTTGTGTCCATTTCGTAAGCAAACTTGTGCGCAAGCAATGGAAAAAAGTGCGGAGCATTACTTTTTTCCTTGAATTTTCTTTTGGTTCTTTTCTTTGTTTTAAGACAAAGAAAAGAACATGCATACGAAATCACGCATCGATATATTGATTGTGCATTAGTCTACCTCTATCTTACCGAGGTGATACCATCCTTGTGCATCTTTTCCTTCAATAGCGAGTTGTACTTTTGGTTTATGGGTCAAAGGATCAACAATTCCTATTTGCACTTCGTAAGATCCTTCAGCAAAATTGCCGGGAATAAAAACTGAGTTGTCATAAATATTATCGCCCGGAAGCCACTCGCGGATATCGGCATCGGTTAAAAAAGTTATGCTGTCTTTATCGTTCTTTAGTCGAATAGCAAGCGAAAATAGTTTGTAGCACGGCGCCACACCTTTGTTTTCCCACCATGTTTCAAATTGCAATTTGCTGTTTCTTTTCGCAACCTGCGGGCAGGAAAATTTTCGGAGTACAAAACGATATCCCATTTTTTTTAACCAGTCGTTGACAAGAGGTTCCCATTCCGGTGGAACAGGTGATGACTTCGCGTTGAAAGAAGAGATATGCCATTTGAGCGTTTGGTCAAAAATATATTTTACCTCGTCTTTTTTATATCCCTGGTTATTTTTCCACTCATAAAAAGTGCCGCAGATCTCCAGGCTTACCGGGGCTTTTCTCCAGTTGTCTTTTACGCCAAACCGGATGATGGATTCGGGATAATAATCATACATATGTGTCCAGCCATTTTGGTCTTTTGCCCAAAAGCCCAAGTCACCAATACAATCAACCCTCCAACCAATATTACCTTGTGTATTTGCATATTTATTAGTTTTCTCATCCGTTAATAGCGCTATCAAAGGAGTTTTTTTGAAATTATCTGTGTATGCCTTTACCAGTGCTTCTCTTGATTTTTCTGTAAGCAATGCTGAACCACCTCCTTCACCCCATGCACCGACGATGGAAAGATCAACAGCTTCAAGTACGTGATGCCCGTCATATCGCTTTCCCATTTCTTTTATGAATTCTCCAAAATACTCGGCATACCGCGGATCCTCGGCATCTACAACCCACCTGTTTACAGGATTATTATATTTCCATTCCTTATTTTTTCCAACCATTGCCCTATACCACACCGGGACATCATTATAATCGGGTCCATCATTCTTATTGGCCCTTGCTTTACTGGTATCATTCGGTACACTCCCGTAAGGAGCGACCCTCAACATCAGGGTTTGTCCTCTCTGCTCGGCTGTAGCCAGCGCCTGGTCAATAAGATCCCAGCGATATTTTCCTTTTTCCGGTTCGAGATATTTCCAATAGACCCGCCAGTATGCAATAGAAGCCTGAGGATATTCCTTATTAGCAAGATCGCCTTTGAACGTTTGGTATACAATCGGGCGACCCTCTGTCCAACCTGATTTATTCTTTAATGTAGTTAGCGTATCTCCATTGAACCGCTGGAAAGTGGTAAAGCCGATTCCAGGGTTGACCAATACATCGTCAATTTCTCTGGGTCGAATTACTAAAGTGGCCGGGCTGATCTGGGAAAAAACGGGTCTTAAAAATGATACAAGGATAGTTGCAACAGTACAAAATCGCTTAACCATAATTTTAAACTTGGCAATTACGGGAAAAGAAAATTTGAGTTTATTTTCCATTTGCTTTTTATTCATCAAAAATGAATTTCAAAATTGTGAAAAATTCATCGTTTTTTTATCAAATCAAAACCCGGGCTCGTCTATACAATTATGCGATAAACAACGACGACTATGAGATCTAATATCAAATTGCAAAAAAGATACTGTTGGTTTTTATGGAGTATACCGATCTTATTGCTGTATGCCTGCAATACGCGTTCAAATGATAATAATAAATATTATTTTGATGAAGATTTTTATAAAATAAAAAAAATAGATGTGCATGCACATGCGCTTGTACCACGTCCAGATTTTGTAGAGCAGGCAAAACATGACAATTTTATCCTCATCAGCGTGAACGTTGAAGTTCCTGACTATCCGCCTGTCGATAGTCAGCGACACTACGTTTTGCAATTGCACCGGGATTTTCCAGACAACATTTACCTCGTGACCACCTTTGAGACAGCGAAGATCAATGAACCGGGATGGAGTGAGGAGCAACTTTCTCAGTTGAAAAAAACTTTTGACAGCGGCGCTCTTGGTATCAAGGTCTGGAAAAATATCGGGATGAGTATTAAGAATAGAGATGGCAAATTTATTATGATAGATGATCCTGTATTTGACCCAATATTTAATTACCTGGAAAAAAATGGGATACCTGTCATGGGTCATTTGGGAGAACCGAAAAATTGCTGGTTGCCGCTCGATTCAATGATCACCAACAATGACCGAAATTACTTTAAGTCACATCCGGAATATTACATGTTCCTTCACCCAGATTATCCTTCTTACGAAGCTCAAATAGATGCACGCGATCATTTGCTCGAAAAACATCCTGATCTCAAATTTTTAGGAGCTCATCTCGCCAGCCTGGAATGGAGTGTGGATGAAATCGCAAAACGACTGGATAAATTCCCAAACATGTCAATAGAACCAGCGGCGCGAATGGGGCAAGTGCAATACCAGTCCATTGAAAACTGGCAAAAAGTGCACGATTTTTTTATTAAATACCAGGACAGAATAATGTACGGAACTGACTTGTCGCAAGAAGTCCCTGACAATGCGGATAGCGTCAAAAAGAATGCACATGAGCTTTGGCTAAAAGACTGGCAATATTTTACTACCGGTGATAGTTTGCAATCACCTTACGTTAATCAGAAGTTCAAAGGCTTGCATCTGCCGCGAACCGTGGTAGACAAAATTTATTATACGAATGCTGAAAAATGGTATTTTAAGAAAAGAAAGTAAGGGTACGTTCATGATCCCTCAGAAACGAATATTCTCAAATGGCGCTTTCCATAATGTAAAAAGCTCTGCTCCCCTTCCATCCCCATCCTAATTTTTTTATACTCCCGTTTCTGTTTTAGCAAAAATGGCGACTAATTGCTTCACGAGTCTTTGTTGAACTTTTAACCTTGAAAAAATACAACTTATGAGCAAAGGATTCTTTTACAAATGGTCGGATAGACAAACCGTTAGTAAAGTCGACCAGGTAATTGGGCGGCTGGCGCTTCCTTCCGGTAATTACATTATCATTGGTGAGGCATCTGTAGCTGCAACGAAGTTAAACTGTACCATGGACTTTAATCAATCCTTAGAGTGCAGATTGCAAGCGGGGACAGTTGAGGACAAGGTCATGTTGAATCTATGGAGCGACGGGTTCCGGGGAAATTGGGGTGTCATCGCTTTAAACATTGGAGTAAAATTCGACGGGGGAATAGCAGAACTGAAGTGCACTCCAGGAAATCCCGGCTGTATTTTGGTATTTGATGTTGCCTTGAGCGCCATCCAGGTTGACGAACTTCAGATAAGTGACGAAGACCCATCAACCCATCACAAACCTCATTGGTACACCAAAATCCAGGAGAGTTCCATTATGCGTTTTAAGGCCGTAGCGAGTGGCCTTTTTAGTTCTCAAAGGAGTCTTCTGCCAGGGCACTAATTATGGGAACTTCTAAAATGCATGTCGATATTTCACCTCCTTTTTGCCGGAATCTTTTGTAGGCATACGCGACTCATGAGAAGCGGTCCATTGTTCGTTTACCTGTTTTAACTTAAAAGCCCCTGCAAATTCCTTACTTATGATTTTACGATAACCCGCATATTTTCAAAAGCCCCCTTCAACGAATACGCGCCCCTTCCCCTGCACGATAAGGTCCCTTTGTAGTAATTCGGCCTTTTTGTTCAGGGGTATCAATCAATATATAAACTATTTCTAAAAACTTATCATGGTTCGCCAGCGCTGCTTTACCTGTTGCCCGCTGCTTCAATTGATATCTATCAATGGTTTTTCTTGTCATTTATCATCGTTTTATACCTTCCATTGTTGCACCTTCATGGTTGCAACCGGTGATCCTGGGGAACATCGCTACAAATATGTGGCGAGTTCATGATCACGCTAAGTAAATTCAACTCGAAATAATTTCGTGGTGACTTTACTATTGCAATAAATAAAGGCAAAGAACATACTTTATACATAATATGGAAATTGGCATAGATAGTTTCGCAGCCATGTTTAGCGACAATAGCAGTAAGGTGATAACCGACGCAGATGCAATGTCACAATTTCTTGACAGGATAATATATGCCGACAAGATGGGTCTTGATGTATTTGGGATTGGCGAGCACCACCGCAAGGGTTTTCTTGATTCTGCTCCAGCCCTGATTTTGGCTGCGGCCGCTGCCCGTACAAAACGTATCCGGCTTACAAGTGCCGTTATGGTGCTGAGTGCAGCCGATCCGGTAAGAGTGTTTCAAAGTTTTGCAACACTTGATCTGATCTCGCGTGGACGAGCTGAAATGGTGGTTGGCCGTGGCTCTTCTATCGAAGCTTTCCCGCTGTTTGGTTATAACCTGCAGGATTATGATGATCTGTTTGCCGAAAAGCTTGACCTCTTGCTTAAAATTCGTGAGAACGAGTTTATAACCTGGTCTGGCAAATTTCGCCCTGCCATTAAGAACTTGCCTATATATCCACGACCGTTACAGGATCCGATACCGATCTGGTTGGGCGTCGGTGGCACACCAGAATCGTTTATTCGTGCCGGTGCACTCGGACTACCACTCATGGTTGCTATCATCGGCGGTGAAACACATCGCTTTCGGCCTTTGGTAGATCTTTACCGCGAGGCTGGAAAAAGAGCAGGGCATCGTCCTGAACAATTGAAAGTGGGTATGCACTCGTTGGGCTATGTGGCAAACACTACTCAGCAAGCATTAGATGAATTTTATCCTGGTTATGCCGAGGCTATGACAAAGGTTGGCAAAGAACGTGGCTGGCCACCCATGACAAGAAGCAGGTTCGAGGCACAGATAGGACCAGAAGGCGCGTTGCTTGTGGGCAGCGTTGAAGAAGTAGCCGCAAAAATTTTGCACCATTCGGATGCACTCGGGGGTATTAGCAGGCTTACTTTCCAAATGGATACTGCCGAGGTGCCGCATGAAAAATTAATGCAGGCTATTGAGTTGATTGGTACTCAAATCAAGCCGTTGGTGCAGGACAAGCAATAATAAAAATTAAAAAAATATGATCTCACGAGAGTGAATAAAAGGTGGCTGGTCAAACCCAGTCATCTAATATTTGCTTTGTACTAACCCATGCCTTCACAAATTTTCTACTTCTTTGTTATGTTGCTCGTATTTCCGGTGATCCGGGCTTTCCCGTTCACCCCTGATACAAACGTACAATGCAATTTGGCGGCATATTCTGGCATTGCTTACCTTTAAATTACAAGTTAAAATTGATGAAATACGACGGACAAAAGCTAAAAGTGAATAATGAATTGCATCGCCTCGAACTAGAAGTCGAGGGAACCATTGCGTTTATAGAATACGAGCTCGATCGTGATACTTTGATTCTTATTCATACTGAAGTGCCCGCTGCCCTCGAAGGAAAAGGTGCTGGCAGCGCTATCGTGCAAAAGGCATTGCAATATGCTAAAGACAATAACTACAAAATAGTTCCTATCTGCCCCTTTGTGCAATCTTACCTGAAGAGACACAAAGAATGGCGCGATATCATTGTGCCAACTGCTCAAAAACTTTTTATGGAGATTAGATAGCCATATGCTTGACATTGTAATTGAAGCCCGCGATGCCGCCATCAGCAAGACAGTAAAAGTGAAACGGATCCTTCCGTTTCGCTCGCGCAGAATGGTGGGTCCTTTTATTTTTATGGATCACGCAGGTCCTATTGCGGAGATTCCGTCGAATCCTTCAACGCTTGATGTATTACCACATCCGCACATCGGGCTTTCCACTGTGAGTTACGTTTTTGCCGGACGGGTCACACACCGTGATAGTTTGGGCGTTGAGCAGGTTATTCGTCCGGGTGAAGTAAACTGGATGACCGCAGGCAGTGGCATTGCGCATTCTGAAAGATTTGAAGATCCTTCAGCTTTAGCGGGTGGACTTGAAATGATACAAACATGGGTAGCACTTCCCGAAAAAGATGAAGAAGCGGCTCCGGCATTTAATAATTACAAACCGGAAGAACTTCCGGTATTTACAGAGAAAGGAGTGTGGATGCGATTGATCGCAGGCGACGCGTACGGCCTGCGCAATGATGTGAAAGTGAGGTCACCTCTGTTTTACCTGCATGTTAGTTTACAACAAGGAGCAACATTCGGACTTCCGAAAGAACATTCGGAGCGCGGCTTTTATATTGTAAAGGGAAGTGTTGAAGTATCGGGCAATGTTTATCACGCAGGTCAAATGCTTGTTTTTACAACAGGCGCAGACCCATTGATCCTCGCTAAAGATAACACCACACTCATGCTTTTGGGAGGTGAACCTTTGGGCGAACGTTTTATCTGGTGGAATTTTGTTTCGAGTCGCCAGGAGCGTATTGAACAGGCGAAAGAAGATTGGAAACAAGGCAGAATCGTACTACCTCCGAATGACAATAAAGAATTTATTCCGCTGCCTGATGATAAATCGAAACCTGCAGGCAGTGCGCCAAAACCGGAACCGCTTTCGTGAGATACAATTATCTCATGAGAGGCGATAATCGTATGTGCCATTTCTGTAGAGTCCAAATTCTATTTGTTGTAAGGTCCATGACCCTGACAATGGCGCACCAGCTTTATAGTCGGACTATATGAAAAGTAGAAGGTTTGCGAGATGCCATAACATAGTTTTGATCATAAGATTAATTAAGAAAATCCCGTGGAATTGCATGAAGCGATTTTATTTTTATCTCTTTATAAAATACTTCAGCACCTTCTGATTGAATCTGCAATTTTCCTTTTCTAAGCGGCAACTCTTTCCCATTATCTTCTTGTCGCGAATGATACAATACCATCATAACCCTTCCATTGATAACATGCACACTTGTATCGCCGTGACAATACAGATCCAATGTATTCCATTGTCCCGAAGGATTTTCACCATCACCACGTTTTATACAATGTCTTCCTGTTTTGCTTGACGCACTGAATGTGTGCATCTGCTGAGAGGGGTCGTATACATATTCACTGTCCGATTTTTTTACGGCGGGCACATCTTCCATGCCGCCTGCAACTCCCCAGTAGTCTCCGCAGTTACCTTCTTCAATTTGAAATTCCTGTGAACGCATCCATGCCCCGTAATCAGCACCGTGCGGGCCAACGGCAAAATAAAGCAGGCCGCTGTCTCTTTTCTTACCCTTCTTTTGCCCCCACGTTAATGCACCCCATTTGAACATGAGTTGCAAATGAAAATCCGAATATTCTTTTTTTGTAGAAATACCACCCCAGTTTTCTCCCGAAATACGGATCACTTTTTTTTCGTTGTCATCAACTATTGTAAAAACATGTTTGGGATCATTGTTTAAACCCACAGGTACATCGCTTAATTTTCTTCCTGCGTCATCCAATGGCGGTCCAATGTAAGTATCCCAGCCATCCAGGTCCTTGCCATTAAACAAAGCCTGCCAGTCATCTTTATGAGATTGTTTTGTAAAGCTGGTCGCGAAGAGAGCAGTTATTGCCACCACCGCGGCATATTTACCGGAGTTCATATTTGTACTTTTATAAGTTAATTTATACAATTTCGACTTAGGGGGGCTGGTCCTTTAACTCTTGAAATATTTAATCAGCGATTCATACATTGTTGAAAAGG
>Ga0070683_100003407_pt1 | contig 12894 bp, 19 predicted proteins | sample KBSC713LmetaG_FD_64662 | JGI IMG/M metagenome (GOLD analysis project Ga0070683, IMG submission 64662) | Corn rhizosphere microbial communities from Kellogg Biological Station, Michigan, USA - KBS C7.1-3L metaG | ecosystem: Host-associated > Plants > Roots > Rhizosphere ...
GCAAAATAGCTGTCCTCACCGAATAGGTCGGTAACCAGCTCCCCTTGGTAGCTGGCGAGGTCGAAGATGGCCGTCTTGGCCGCGATCGAGTCGCCGCCGAACAGCCACGCCTTGAGCGACGAGCCTCGCGGTGCGTACGCGGCGGGGTCGTCGAGGATCGCCAGCCAGTCGCGCTGCTGCGCCTTGCTCGCGAGCGTCAGTTGCTTGACCGTGACCGCGTCCATCTTCTGCTCGCGGTATAGCTGACGGATGCGCGGCAGGAGGTTTCCGAGCGCCAGCGTGCGCTTCACCTGCAACTCGGTGAGGCCGAAGGTCAGCGCGATGTCCTCCGCCGAGCGTCCCTCCTTCACGAGTCGCGTGAACGTCTCCCAGCGGGTGACCTCATCGGGGTCGAGCCGAGCGACATTCTCGATCAACGACGCTTCGAGCGCCGCCGCGTCGTCGGCATCGTCGAGCACCCCGCACGGCAGCGGCTCGCACTCACCGCCGTTCTCCTCGGCGACGGCCAGCGCCGCATGGTAGCGCCGCTTGCCCGCAACGATTTCGAACGTGTCAGGAGAGCCGTTGCCCTCGCTGTGCTCGGTCGCCTCCGCTTTCCTCCGGCTCGGCCGCACCATCAGCGGCACAAGGATCCCTCGCGCCCTGACGGACGGGAGGATGTTGGCAATGTCGACGTTCCCCTTTCCGCGCATATTGGCGGCGGAGACACCGCACCGGCCGCGGAATGCGGGGTGGGCGGCAAGGAGCGGACCGACGGGCCAGCCGCGGCGGCCGGCCTCCGTAAGGGCCGGAACGAAGTGGAGGACCTTCAAGCGAAGCTTCAAGGTTGCCGGCCGCCGCGGCTGGCCTAGAGGGCAGCGGCGCCCACCCCGTCCTGCTGCGGCGAAACGCCGCCGTGCGCCTCGCGCGCGGCGACCGCATTGAACGGTAGAAATCGACTCGTGGCACTCCAAGGCCGACAATCGTCGCTGCGACTTGGTACCTCACGGACGCAGCGACGCTCTATGCGGCGAAGTTCGTCCCCCCACCTATTGCACAGCGCTGAAGGCGAGGCTGAAGCCGTTGCGCAGCAACGAGGAGGTGTCATGCCAGCCGACACTGCATCACGCATTTTGCGCTTGAACAGCGTGCTCGAGCGTACGGGGCTCAGCCGGTCGACGCTTTATCGGAAGATCGAACGGCGGACATTTCCGGCCCAGGTGCGGATCTCGGAAGGATGCGTCGGCTGGCGCGAGTGCGAGATCGAGGCATGGCTTAGGGATCCCATGTACTATTGCCGGCAAACCTCCGCCTAACGTGCGTTCGACTCATCAGCGGCTCAGGTTCACCTCGATCCAGCGCTCTCCAACAACAGCCACGCCTTGCAACGAACAACTCCGGCGCCTTCGGTTAGGGCGCTCAAGGGAAGCGTGCTATGCTGGGATATCGCAGGCGTTCGGTAAGCAACTTGTGACTGAGAGACTTTGTGCTCCCGCTGTAGGCAGGAGTCTCAAGTGACCGACGACATCTCTAGCCGAGTTAGCCCGTCATCCGAGCCGTCGAAAGAGTTGCTAAGCGCGCGCGATGCAGATCTTCGCCGTTACGGGATCACCACGCACGAGCACACGATTTACGAGTGGAACGGCTACCGTTACTCGAACGCAGCTGATGCCATCGCAGCTGCGAAGCGCGCGCGCCAATGAAGCACGCGTTTCGGCCCGATGATGGCCCCCAGCGATACACGACGAGGCGCGTTGTCTTTGCACGGCCTTTTGCGCTCGGCTCTTCGACTGAGGTCTATCCCGCCGGGCCCTATGATGTTGAGATCAAGGACCAGGCGTTCGATACCAATGGGCACACCGGACATGTTCGCACCTCGACCGTACTGATCATTCCGACGCAAACCGGCATTTGTTGTCGGGAAGTGCGCGGTAGCGAACTCGATCATGCATTGATGAAGGATGTGGATCAGGCACCGGAAAGCGACCCCGGCGAGAATCCCGATCGTGATCAAGTCAATGGAGCTGGAAGCGCCGAGTTACCCGCATGATCAATCATGCGGAGCGTGAAAGTAGCGCCGCCGACCAGCATATCCTGCGGTCATGGCACGAATGGGAAGTGCGCGAAGGCGAGCGCCGGATCATCCTGTGCGTCGAAACCTCGCTCGAGCTGCGGCCCGGCTTTCCCGGCTTCAACACCGCTCAACTGGAAGCGCTGATTCAACAGGCCACGGATACGATGCGCGCCAGCGCCAGCCCGATCGACGCGCTTCGCATCGTTCCGGCTCGCTGAACACCTTAAGAACTGTACACGAGCGTCCGCCGGTGCATCGGCAGCAGCTCGGCCGCCAATTCGATGCCTACAAAGCGGTTTCATCGATTCCAGCGCCGATGCCTGTAGATCGCGTAAGCGACCAGCGCCAACGACCCTGCCAGTAGGATCCAAAGCTTCATGGCGGCGCACGTCCCCAGGTTCGTGACCGTCCGGAATAACTATGAGCCGGACCGGTCAACTCACGTCATTGAGTGGGTCGTGCGAGTCCTCACACCCACTAACCGACATCAGCTTCGGCAACGAACGGGTGCGCCATCAGTTGCCGCCCCGTGCAACGCTACTTCTTCCACACCAATAATCCCCTTGAACGAATGGTGCAGGATGATGAGGGGCTGATATTTCCTGACCTGCAGACGGCGAAGCGGGAGGCGGTCCAATATGCGGGAGAACTCTTGTGCGATGTCGCGGAGCATTTCTGGGATAATGCCGACTTCGAGCTAACCGTCACCGACGGCCGGGGTCTGATCCTGTTCACGATGCGTGTCGTGGGAACAGAAGCGCCCGCGGTTCGGGCGGAGCGTTCAGTTTAGCTTTTGCGATCTCCCATGAGTGCCGCCTCCGTGCATCCCACGGAGCGCGCTGCCCGGATTGGGTTCCGTTGCCGGGGTTTATTCGTTTATGGCCTTAAGCAATTCCATTTAGGGCACTCGCGCGCTGTTGCTCCTATGCGATTTCGCCATTCGCAAGACTTGCTGGGAAACGAACGCTGAGCGCAAGCGACGGGACACGACGGGACGCGACGCGACGCGATTGCAGAATGAGTCATTTCGCTCGATCCGGTCAATCCCAAATCCTGCACAATCTACGCAGAGGCACTCTACGCTGGTCGACTCTTCAGACAGATGATAGCCGCCGGGCAGCGAGTGCTCACGCTTCGACCGACTGCCGCACCGCCGTGGATTGTTATCCGCGATTCGTTGCTGACCTTGGTAAATATCAAGAAGTTCGATCCGCCTCGACGATTCCCTCATGCACGGTTCACATTGGAACGTGCTACAAGGGCTCATCACCTGAGTTCGCAACCGGGCGCCCTGTGACAGAGAGACACTTCAGTGCTCTCGCTCGCGGGAGATCGACCCATGGAAAAAGCATATTGGCTGAGCCGTAAAAGGGCTTCTTTGAAGTCGGCCCAAAACGCAGCGAGCTCCGAGGCTCGATTAATTCACTACGATCTAGCCGGTCGCTACAGTCTGAAGGCGATGTCAGCCGAAACGCAGGCGATCGATCTCGCCGATTCCCTGCCTCCGCCGATCCTCGCGAACCGCAGGAACGGAACTCTTGGATGCGCTTACCATGGTTGAGGCCGCAAACATCCTGGGAGTCTTGGCGGCCGTCCTGCTCCTGATGGCAGTCGTCGCTTGGGTAAAGCTGATCCGGGGTCCGCTGATGCAACGAACCAATGGCGTGGCGGACATGGATTCGGCTCAAGGCGAGCTCGCGTCTGAGCTGCTCTTTTGGGCTGCAGGGTTGAGCACCGCGGCGGCTTTCCTCGCGATCGCTGGGTGGATCTTCGTATAAGGCCCGCACCGCTTTAGTTATTCTGCTGGCACATGACCTGGCGAACCGCGGCTTCCACGTCGCTGACGCGGAAGGGTTTGTTCAAAACCGGGTGCTGAGGCAGTTGGGATAGGACTGCATCAGGCCGCCCCGTGATGAAGACGACCGGTATGGCCGTCTCAGAGCAAATGGTTTGCACTGCATCGATCCCCGAACCCGGCTTCAGCTCGACATCCGCGGTGATCAAGTTCGGACAGCGCTTGCGGGCTGCAGTCACAGCCTCATTGAGGCACATCGCTACATCAAAGGACGTGAAGCCGCTGGCTCGAAGGAGGTCCTCGATCGCCACTGCGATTAGCTCGTCATCCTCAATGATCAATGCATGCATGAATCGGCTCCGCTGAGGACTTGGAGTGCTTCTAGACTCCAGCACCGGTTCTCAGACGGCCGGGTGATGACAGCTCAACTCCTCGGTCACTGCAACGGGGCCGGACCTAATTTAGGTTAGTCGTCAGGGTCGAACAATGTATGATGGTCCAATCATCGGCATCGCAGGCGCGCCGGTGGCTGAGAGATTTGCGAAGCTCCCGCCAAATGGAGCGAGTCAATGAATGAGCATCATGATCTGGCGGAGGCACAAGCCCTCGCACTGGCGATCGTCGATACGCTGCCCGAGCCGTTCCTCGTCCTCGACGAGTCGCTTCAATTGCTCGCCGGCAGTCGTTGCTTTTATGAGGTCTTCGGGGAGGATCCGGCAACGGCCCATGGCCGTTCGCTTTTTGAACTGTCGGCCGGGCAGTGGAACATTCCGGGCCTGAAACAGCTGCTTGTCGCTGTGGTCGATGACCGCACAACCATTGACAGCTTCGAGTTCGAGCGAGGCCTCGCAAAGCTGGGAAAGCGCACGCTTCATCTGAATGCTCTTCCCATCCGCGACGAAAGCGGAGCGGGCCGAATGGTGCTCGTCGCCATCAAAGACATCACCGAGCGCCGCGTCGCCGAACAAGAAAAGCAGCAATTGCTGGAGCACACGGAAGAGCTGCTCGAACAGCAAAGGACGTTGCTCCGGGAAATGCGTCACCGAATTGCAAACAGCCTGCAAATCATCGCCAGCATCCTGCTGCTCAAGGCCGGGGCAGTAACTTCCGAAGAAACGAAGAACGAGCTTCGTGCGGCGCACCAGCGCGTCATGTCAGTGGCGGCGGTCCAGGGCCACTTGCATGCGTCCGACGGCATCGAGCAGATCGACATGGGCCCGTACCTGACGAAGTTGAGCTCGGGGCTCGCATCGTCAATGGTCGACCCGAGGCAGCACATCGACATCATCGTAAGCACTGACCCTGGCGCGCTCCCCACCAGCCATGCGGTCAGCATCGGTTTGATCGTAACTGAACTGATCATCAATGCGATCAAATATGCATTCCCAGTGGCTCGTTCGGCGGCAGGTATTCAAGTGACCTTCGAGATGGCTAGATCGGACTGGAAACTGACCGTCGCTGATAACGGCTCTGGCCGCCGTCAAACCGACGAGACGAGCGCGTCGACTGGGCTGGGGACGGTCCTCGTGGCCGCGCTGGCGAAACAGCTCGAGGCCCAAGTCTCGGAAGTTTCATCTAAGAAGGGCTTGGCTGTCGCAGTCACCAAGGCGACATTCGAGTCCCGGCTGCCTCGCGTGGCCTAACAAGCAACCTTCCTCTTGGGCGGACCTGGGTACATAAAAGAAGACGCCCGACCGAAGCCGGGCGCCTTCCGCGTGACAGAGTGTTCTTAATTGCGTGCAATATCGAGCAACGCCAGGATCATCTGGGACTGGCGGTCGATCTGGTAAACGCGTCCATTGTCGTAACCATAATAGACCCGCGCATCGTCCACATATTGGCTGCGAAACTCGGCCGGCATTTTGACGATACGCGCGGTCGCGTGCTGACCGATCCTCGCGTCACCGTTGAAGCGATCACCGGGGTGCAATCCGGCGAACCGGGCGTCAGGTACCCAGTGTCCATTGATATTCTCGCTTTGCCAAGTCACCGCATGGTTGCCGCCGCGGCCACCGGAGCTGCTCGCGGCGCGGATTTCCTTCGAAAGCCCAGCGCTGCGCTCAAACAGAGCAGCATGTTCGCGACCGCTGATCCCATTCGGGCTGAACCTGCGCTCAAGTTGCACCAAGCGGCTCAAGTCTTCGCGAAGCCCGATGCTTTCACGACGTGAGATCGTCCCCTGGCTTACGCCAACGTCGATCTGCGCCTCAAGCTGATCGCTGTAGGTGCGGTCGTGGCCCCACCGGGCCGCCGCTTGCGCCGGTAGCTGTTTGGAGGTCGCCTCATTATGCCATTGGGCGGAGGCGGACGCGGCGAGCGAAAGGCCGGCAATGGCTGTCATTGTGATGTAAATCGGTCGCATCGGAATTTCTCCTCGGTTCACCTCTCGGGGAACGAAATCGGCTCTTGAGTGCGCTGCCGACGCATTACTCAGCGATTTCTGACGTGCGTTTGGACCAGCTTCAGTATGGAAATAGCTTCGGTTGAAGGGCAGGGCTCACCCGGACGCGGACAACCGAAGTCGCTCAAACGTCCGGGATCGGCCCCAACGCGTACAAGGTCGGGCGAAAGCGAAGCCTCCGCCTACCATTTTAGATTGTCATCAGATTGAGCGCGCAGGGCTTGTGGTCAGCAGAGGTGCCCCTCTCGTAGCTGAGACGCTGGCCCGGCGTCGGGGCAACATTCTTGTCCCAAGAAATCGCGCTCTTTTCGAAGCGAAGGTCGTCGCCGCCGGCTTCCTGCTTGATCTCGCCGAAGCCCTTGGCGGTGTCGAATGTCTTGACCGTTCCAAAATATTTCATGGTGAGTTCCTTTATTGGCACCCGCCGAAATTAGCGCGGTGCCGCTAGGAGACGTCAAAGATGGAGGAAGGTGCGGCTGAGCGCCCAAAACCGTCGATTGCGACTGGTAGCGAGGAAGAGATAGGCGCTGGTGATCAGTTAAACAAGGAAGCCAGCGAAATATAAAGCGGTTTCCTCGATAGATGGTTGATAATAGATTTGTCGCAACAATATAGCAATACACTTTGTTTATCCTTACATCACATCGTGGAAGTTGCCCTAGAGGATGATGACAATGTTCGTATTTACTGACGCTGCAAACGAAGAGGTCATCGTGCGCGAGCGGAGATATACGACCGACGCGCAGGCGGGCTGGCCCTTCCTCACGCACTTCAACGCATCGGCCCTCAACTACGCCGGCCAGCTGGTCACGATGGTGAAGGAGCGCTGCTCCTTCTTACAGACGGACGCCGACGCGGAAATTAGCGACTGGACGCTGGGCAAGGTCTTTTAAGCCAATGGCAGATCGGCCGCCCATGCTCGAGGAAACCCCGCTGTTCTTTAACGAACTCGGCGTCACAAGCATCGACGTGGGCGCCCGCGCCTTTGATTGCATGGGCGCGATGCCGCCGCATGATCATCCCCATGTCTACCTGAACATGGGAGAGCGGACAGATATCCTGTGCTCATATTGCTCGACAGAATACCGGTTCAATGCTGCGCTTCGGTGGAACCAAACAATACCCGCCAATTGCTGGGCCGCCAGGGCACAGCAAGATCACAGCCGTTCTGAGCGGCCCCTGCCATGAGGTATCTCGGATCAATCAAGTCGTCGTATGCGGTGGCCATCAGGGGAGGCACCAGCGTTTAACTGCGGAACGCTTGCAAGCGCGATTCGCGCGCATGAGTAGGTTTAGAATGCTTGCGATCTTCGCCGCAGCCTTGTTGAGCGCGGCTGCCCGAGCAACAGCGCAGCAGCCCGACGAGCCAACGGGCTTGCCGCCAGCCGTCGAGCAGGGCGTCGACATGGTTTATGTCGACCCTGAAATCGCCGTCGACATCCGTTGGCGCAACACCAAGCTGGATACCGTAAGCTTCGCCCGATACGCCGGGGCGCCGCTCGATCTAATCCAGGCGATCAATCCGCTGTACACCGAACTCCGCCGGGGGCTCGTCAGCTATCAGAAGCAGTGGGGGAGCCTGCCTCAGTTTACGATTCCGGCCGGTCCAGCGCTGACGATTGCCTCCGAAGGCGCGCGGGTCACTCTCCTCCGTGAACGCCTTGGTCTGATGCCCGGCAGCCGTTTCGACGAGGCGCTAGCAAAACGCGTCGCGGCATATCAGCACGTCCACGGTCTCAGGGCGGACGGCATTGCTGGCGATGAGGTGATCGCTTCGTCGAACCTCGGGGCGGAGCATTACGAGCATGTGCTAATGATCAATATGGAGCGCGCGCGGCGACTGCCTGCTCCGGGTGAGCTCAAACGCCACATCATCGTCGACGCGGGGTCGGCCACCGTCCTCATGTATGACAAGGACAAGCTCGTGGGGTCTATGCGTGCGGTGGTCGGCGCGAACGAGACCCAGACGCCGATGATGGCGGCGCTGATCCGCTACGCTGATGTGAATCCCTATTGGAACATCCCAGGATCGCTCGACATCAAGCTGATTGCCCCTCGCGTACTCGAGCAAGGTCTCAAGTACCTCACGGATCGCAAAGATGAGGTGTTCGCCGACTGGAGCGCTGACGCCGCCCCGCTCGATCCCGCAACCATCGACTGGCAGGCTGTGAAAGACGGGAAGCTGGCCTTGCACATCCGTCAAGGTCCAGGCGGGGGCAACTCCATGGGTAAGATCAAATTCATGATGCCCAACAAGTTTGGCATTTACCTGCACGACACGCCCGACAAGAGTGTGTTCAACGAGGATCAACGCTGGATCAGCAACGGCTGCATCCGACTGCAGGATGCCCCGCGGCTTGCCGCATGGCTGTTCGGCGCAATGCCGAAGGGACAGGACCCGAACATAGAGGAGCGCGTCGACCTGCCGGCGCCAGTACCGGTGTTCGTTACCTATCTGACTGCTGAGGCGTCAGCCGATGGGGTGTTGTTCCGAGCCGATCCGTACGGCCGCGATCCGGCCGTGCTCGCCCGATACTTTGCCGAAGAGATGCAATTGGCAGCTGCCGGGCAGCACTAATCCCCGCAAGGTCGAGGCCGATCTGCCCGCGTGCCTACGTTCATTTTTGCACCGCTTGAGCCGAGGCGCGACCGAACAGGATCGCGCGTTTTGGCGCCACGCTGACTTTCCCGATCCTCCACTTTCGAGAGAGTCCTTTGAGCATGTCGAAGAGGTCCAGGTGCGCGACTTGCTCAAGGCATCGAGAAAAGCCACCGGCAAATCGCGCACTTGAAAGTCGCTTCAGGGTCGGGTCGGGAGCGGGTTCGTACTGAGAGCGTCGATCTGTGGGACCGCCTGGGTGCCGCCATCGGCCACGATCTGCTCAACCGCCTTCAATCGTGCTTCGACGCGCTCCATTCGAGCGCCCTGTTCTACTGTGCGTTCAGCCATCTGCTCGGCCATCAGGCGACCCATTTTCTCTTTGTGCTGAAGCCACCGCCGGAACCCGACCCAAATCATCGTGAGAAGGGCAATCCCGAAGACCGCTTCGATCAACAGCGCTTCCTGAAAAGCGAAGACGTCGACGATGCCGTGATTCACATCAATCTCCTCACCGGCCGAAACATAGCAGGATGTAGTGACGCAATACAGTAACGCAGCAGCCGTAACCTCTTTTGATCCGCTTTCCGCCATTGCGGTCAGCAACGTCGCCGCCTGATACCCGGGTAAACTAGGAACTGCGGCTGATATGGAGACGTTCCCACACGACGTGAAGTCAGCCGCGAGCTCCGCGCGGCGAAGACCCCGAGGTGACCGATGCATCTCTCAAGTCAAAGCCTCTTGGTCATATTGCTCGTCGGCATTGTTGGGGGCTGGCTGGCTGGCAAGATCGTTCGAGGGACTGGCTTCGGAATTATCGGCGACCTACTCGTCGGAATCGTAGGCGCTTTCATCGGCAATTGGCTGTTGCCCCGCCTCGGCATCCATTTGGGTACTGGAGTGGTGAGTGCGATCGTCAACGCAACTCTTGGCGCGATATTACTGCTGCTCATTGTAAGACTGCTTGGAGGAGCCGGCGGTTGGGGAAACAGGTGGGGCGGCCGTTGGCGCGGGCGCTGGTAAGGCTCGGCTCTCCCATTTGCGACACTCGCCGCGTAAATTCACTCCTACCCGCTGGATATTGGCGGCTTATTCCCAGGATAGCCGAGGGTATGGCCCTGCAAGCCAATGTCCCTGCTAACGAACGTGCAGGTTCCGGCGACGCGACTGCCGAAGTAGCGGGTTGCCGCCGTTGACGTAGGGGTTGCGACCGTCGCGTCTGCCGTCGTTGTCTTAGGTTCATGCGTCTTATTCGTGTAACACGCGTTCTATACCTGAACTCACCGGCGTTTTTCCGGGTGAGAGCAAGGAAATCCCATGACAATTCGTATCTATTATTTCGCCGCCGCGGCGGCGATCGGTGCTCTTGCGGCTCCGGCTGCTGCGCAGAGCGCTTACCCTTACAGCTATCAGCAGCAATATCGGCAGGTTCCGCAGCCTTACCCTGGTCAGCCAGGCTACGGCTACGCTCAGCAGCCCGGCTACAACCAAAGCTATGCCCAAGACCCGGTCAGCCAGATCATCAACTCGCTGCTTGGCAATCGCTACAATGTGACCGACCGCCAGGCCGTGTCCCAGTGCGCTTCAGCGGCCATGACCCAGGCCCAAGCCCAATATGGTAATCGGTATAATCAGGGCTACGGCAACAATGGCTCCAACCGCGATTACAACAATGCCATGCGGGTGACTTCGATCACCGAAGTCCAGCGCCGAAACAGCGGCCTTCGCGTGTCCGGTCTGATGAGCTCGGCCTACGCGGGTCAATACGGCTATCAGAACCGCGGCGATGCACAAGGGTACGCGGCCGGTGACGTAAGCTTCCGCTGCAACGTCGACTATCGCGGGCAGGTCACCAACGTCCGCATCGGCCGCAACAACGCCTACAGGGGCTAGCACCGCCACCGTCGGCGGCACGGTTATTCAGCCGTGCCGCCCGTCGGGTCCGCTATCCACCCATAAGTGACACCGCGCGCGCGTCGCCGGCGGACTTGCCGTCCCGTTTTTTCGAGCTCAGACGACATCGATGAATCTCGATGATCAGATCCGCCGCTACTTTGGCGGCTCAGATCTAGCGGCGGTCCCACCGGACGCGCTCAACTCCGGTATCGAGCACATGAAAGTCGATCTCGGCCTCACCAGAGACCGTGGTGAGCGGTTCGCCCTTTGGGCGCTGCTGCACACGCTCGGATCGGCTCCTGATTTGGATGTCGCGTTTGAGACCGAGGCAGACCGCGAGGCGGCGCGGAATTTCATGGATCTCATTCAAGGAACAAGTGGTGCGCAGCCCGGCACTCACTCGTGAAAGGCGGCTCGCTCCGCTTTTCACGAGCAATCACTGTTCTTCGACCGGGTCGAGGCCGAGGCAGTAGTTCGCCCAATCACGCATCAGATCTCGGCGCTTCTCCACAAATCGGTTCGGCGATACGCAGCCTCGACTTTGTTAGAAATGGCATGCGCTAACGCGGCTTCGGCGACCTCGCCCGGATAGTTTATCTGATCAGCAACCCAATCGCGGAAAGCCGACCGAAAGCCGTGCACGGTCACTCCCGCATTCATATCCCGAAGGATCTTAAGCAGAGTCATGTCCGACAGGGTCTTCTTCAGTTTCTGTCCGGGAAAGATGAGGTCGTTGGCGGGCACTCGGAACTTCGCCGCCCGCCGAAATACTTGGATGGCTTCCGGCGAGAGTGGCACGACATGCGGCCGCTTCATTTTCATGCGTTCGGCGGGAATTGATCAAAGGCTCGCGTCCATGTCCACGTCCGGCCAACGGGCAAACCTAATTTCGCCCGAACACGCCGCCATGAGGATGACAGACGCTTTATCGGAAGATCGAGGGCGGAACGTTTCCTGCGCAATTGCGCATTTCGGAACGCTGCATTGGCTGGCGTGAAAGCGACGTCGAGCACTGGCTAAGCAATCCCGACCGCTATTCCCGGCAGGTAGCTCGAGATCCGCTGGGCTTGGATTGGGACTGAGCATATCCCGTCTGCCGTTGCCGGTCACGGATAGGTGATCGTCGCCATTGCAAGCTTCCACACTTCGTTGCCCGGCTAGCCGGCGGCCAGCGGGGCGGCTGCGGACAGCATGTCCTCGCTTGTCTTCCACAGACGCCGGGCACTCGCGTGATCGACGGCGTATGGCATCACGCCCGTCGCGATGTTGAGCGCGGCAAGGGTGGCGGATTCGCCGGCGGCCTGGGTTAGCAGGGACTCGGGGACCAACTCCGCGATATCGCAGTTTTCGCAATAGACGCCCCCCATCTGGTCGAGTTGGCGGCTGATGGCACACCACAGAGTCGTCGCCGCGCCTTGTGCTATGCTTTTCCGGTTCCGAGACGGATCGAGGATGGCCTTGCCTTCGTGGTCCAGGAATCCGCCCGCCTTCAAATCGGCTTGCTTGAGATAGCGCTTGAGATGGCTGTCCGAGACGGTGCCCGGATGCACGGCGAATGCGCGGATTCCGCGAGGTGCGCCACGCCGGTCAGCCTCGAGAGAGAACAGAATGTTGGCGGTCTTCGACTGACCATAGGCAAGCCAGGGGCTGTAGGGGCGATGCTCGAAATTCACGTCTTCGAACACGACCGGAGAGAAGAAATGACCGCGCGAGCTCAAATTGACGATGCGCGCGCCGTTCGCCTGGACGAGCGCGGGCCAGAGGCTAGTCGTGAGCTGGAAGTGACCGAGGTGATTGGTCGCGAACTGCGATTCAAACCCTCGGCTGTCGCGCGTCAGCGGGTTGGCCATGACGCCGGCGTTGTTGATCAGAAGGTGCAGCGGACGAGCGGATCGCAAATATTCGTCGGCAAAGGCCTCGATGCTGTCCGGCGCCATCAGGTCAAGCTGGCCGATCTCGACGCCCCCGATGTCCGCCAGCGCCCGCCCTGCCCTCGCAAGGTCGCGCGCGGGAACGATGACGCTGGCGCCTGCGCTGCGCAGCGCGCGCACGGTCTCGAGGCCGATGCCTGAATATCCCCCGGTGACGATCGCGGTCTTGCCGCTGAGGTCGACGCCCACGGTTACCTCCTTCGCGGTCGACGCTGCGCC
>Ga0070683_100003409_pt1 | contig 12889 bp, 13 predicted proteins | sample KBSC713LmetaG_FD_64662 | JGI IMG/M metagenome (GOLD analysis project Ga0070683, IMG submission 64662) | Corn rhizosphere microbial communities from Kellogg Biological Station, Michigan, USA - KBS C7.1-3L metaG | ecosystem: Host-associated > Plants > Roots > Rhizosphere ...
CTGCCCGACTTCGGCCACTACCGCGGTCCCTACGGCAAGGTGCTCGCCACGGTCGCGGTGCCCGAGCGCAAGGCCACGAACGTCGTCGCCTCCACGACCTTCGACTACCGCGGCTTCGACACGCTTGGCGAGGAGATGATCCTGTTCAGTGCGGCTCTCGGGCTCGTGGTCCTGCTGCGCGAGCTTCGCGGCGAAGAGGAGGAGGACGAGGAGGCAGACGACGATGAGGAGGGCATCGAGGGCCGCGAGGAGCGCACGAGCGATGCGCTTCGCATCTTCGGTCTCGGCCTCGTCGGCCCCACCGTGGTGCTCGGCATATACATCGTCAGCCACGGCGCGCTCACACCGGGAGGTGGCTTCCAGGGTGGGCTCGTGCTCGTCACCGCCCTGCTCGTCGTCTACCTGGCGGGCCGCTACGCCGCGATGCGCCGTGTCAGTCCGATCCCCATGCTCGAGGTCGGCGAAGCCGGCGGAGCGACGGCGTTCGCGCTGATCGGCCTGGGCGGGCTGGTGATCGCGGGCATCTACATGAAGAACTTCATCGATCCGGGCACGCCCAAGACGCTCCTGTCCGGCGGCGTCATCCCGCTGCTCAACATCTCGGTCGGGCTCGAGGTGGCGGGCGCGTTCGCCCTGGCGTTCACGGAGTTCCTCGACCAGACGCTGCTCCTGCGAGGCTCGGGGGGCGACGAGTCGTGAGCTTCCTGCCCTACGCGGTGGCCGCCTGGCTATTCGGCGTCGGCCTGTACGGGGTCGTGACGAGCCGCAACCTCATCCACCTCGTGGTCTGCCTCACGGTGGTCCAGTCGTCGACCTACGTGCTGCTGCTCGCGATCGGCTACGTGGGCGCCGGCAAGGCGCCGATCTTCGCCGACATCCCGCAGGGAACCACGGTCGTCGACCCGGTGGTGCAGGCGCTCACGCTCACCGACGTCGTGGTCGAGGCCGCCGTGGTCGCGCTGCTGCTCGCCCTGGTGATGCAGGCTCACAAGCGCTTCGGCACGCTCGACCCGGACGAGCTCGGAGTCATGCGCGCGTGAACCACCTCGCGCCGCTCGCCGTGGTGGTTCCGCTGATCGCGGCGGGCCTGCTGGCCGGCACCGCCTCGATCGCCAGCCGCCTGTTCGCCGACCTCGTGTCGGTGGCCACCGCGGTGGCGACCACCGTGCTGTGCGCGATCCTGCTGGCGCGCAGCGGTCACCACGAGGTCGTCTACTGGTTCGGCGGCTGGCACCCTCGGGGCGAGGTGGCGCTCGGCATCGGCTTCGCGATCGATCCGCTCGGCGCCGGCCTGGCCACCTTCGTCGGCGCGATCATGTGCGCCGCGCTGCTCTTCTCCTGGCGCCATCTCGAGGCGATAAGTCACGTCTACCACGCGCTGATGCTCGTGTTCATGGCCGGGATGGTTGGCTTCTGCCTCACCGGCGACCTCTTCAACCTGTTCGTCTTCTTCGAGCTCCTGAGCGTCGCGGCCTACGCCCTGGTGGGCTACCGGGTGGACCGGAGGGCTCCGCTCGAGGGATCGCTCAACTTTGCCATCACCAACTCGCTCGGCGGCTTCATCGTCCTCACCGGCATCGCCCTTCTCTACGGGCGAACCGGGGCCCTCAACATGGCGCAGATCGGCGAGACGCTCGCCCACCAGCACACCGACGGCCTAATGGTCGTGGCGTTCACGCTTCTCGTCAGCGGGTTTTTCATAAAGGCCGCCGTGGTCCCGTTCCACTTCTGGCTTGCCGACGCCTACTCGGTCGCGCCCACGCCGGTGTGCGCGGTGCTGTCGGCGGTGATGAGCGAGCTGGGCCTCTACGCGGTCGTGCGCATCTGGTGGAGCTGCTTCCACGGCGCGCTCGGCGGACACGAGGAGGCGCTGCGCATGATCTTGGTGGTTGCCGGTGTGGTCACCGCGCTCGTTCCGGCGGTGCTCAGCTTCGCTCAGACGCACCTCAAGCGGATGCTCGCCTACGCGACGATCAGCTACATCGGCCTGTTCTTGATCGGGGTGGGGCTGCTCAGCCACGACGGGCTCGGCGGCACGGCCGTGTATCTGGTCGGTGACGGGTTCGTGAAGGCGACACTGTTCATCTGCGTGGGCGTGATCCAGCACCGCAAGGGCCACGTGGACGAGTACCGGCTCCGCGGGGCGTGCCGCGACCTGCCGTACACGGGCGCCGTCTTCGTGCTCGCCGGTCTCGCGCTTGCATCGCTGCCGCCGTTCGGCACCTTCCTCGGCAAGTCGCTCGTCGAGGACGCCGCGGTCAAGCAGGGATTCGGCTGGGTGATCCCGGTGTTCGTCATCGCCTCCGCGGTCACCGGCGGCGCGATCCTGCGCTCCGCCGGCCGAGTGTTCCTCGGACTCGGGCCGCCGGGCGAATCCAATCCGTCGTTCGAGCTCGATGAGCAGGAAGACACGGAAACCCGCGGCGAGGCCTCGCGCTCGAGGACGCCGGGGGTGCTGTTCGTGCCCGCGGTGCTGCTCCTGGGCGCGGCCCTGGCAGTAGGACTCGTGCCGGGCCTGCCGCAGGCCGCGCTGCGCGGCGCGGCCGTGCTACAGGACCGAGCGTCGTATGTCGCCGCTGTGATCCACGGCGCGGCTGGCGTGGTGCCGCACCTGCCGGCGCCGAAGTCGCCGAATGCCCTCGACTACCTGTACGGCGGGCTGTCCACCGTCGCAGCGCTCGTCCTCGCCGGCTTTGCGCTCTTCCACGAACAGTGGCCGGGGCTGCTGCCAAGCGTCGTGGTCAGCCGCGCCGGGGCGGCGCTGTGGGCTGTCCGCCGGCTGAACAGTGGCCGAGTAGGCGATTACGTCGCGTGGATAGCGGTCGGGGTTACCGCATTTGGGGCAGCTTTCGCCCTAACGATGCTCTAGAAACGTTTACCAAATTTGAGTTTGGTAGCTTGGCTTGCAGGTAAGGACTCGTAATGGGCAGGTGGTATGTCAGCTAACGGACGTGTTTGTCTGGTCGAGGAAGACCCCGATCTATTGAGGGGGTTCGACCGCTCGACCGCCGACGCGATCCGCCGGGTCGCCAGCGCCCCCGTGATTGAGCTCGAAGCCGGCCCGTGGCGCCGCACGCGCAAGCCGCCCACGCCGATCTACGGTCTTTTCGTCCTCGAGGGAGTGCTGTCGCGCGGCGTGGTGATCCAGGGGCGCCGCTCGGCGGAGCTCCTCGGACCGGGGGACGTCCTGCGCCCGACGGCCAGCGACGACCAGGACTCCTCGGTGGACTTCGACGTGGCGTGGGAGATGCTCGAGCCCACACGCCTCGCGGAGCTCGATCACGACTTCGCCAGCGCGATCTCCCCGTGGCCCGACCTCGCGGGCGCCGTGATGGACCGAATCATGCGCCGCGCCCACGCGCTCGCGTTCCACCTCGCGGTCAGTCACCTCAAGCTCGTCGAGACGCGGCTGCTCGTGATCCTCTGGTACTACGCCGACCGCTGGGGCCGTGTCACCCCGGGGGGCGTGCTGCTGCCGGTGCGGATGACCCACAGCCTGCTCGCGCGGATCGTCGGCGCTCGCCGGCCGAGCGTGAGCACGGCGCTCGGCAAGCTCCAGGAGCGGGGCTTCATCGAGCGCGCCGAGAGCGGCCACTGGCTGCTGCTCGGCCCGCCGCCGCGCGAGCTCGAAGAGCTCACGGCTGACGCTAGCTCTGACTGACGCGCTCGGCTACGAGCGGCAGCTCGATCGTGAAGGTCGTGCCCACGCCTTCGCGGCTATCGAGCTCGATCGTGCCGCCGTGTCCCTCCACGATCGTCTTCACGATCGTCAGGCCGAGGCCCACGCCCGGCGCGTAGTCGCGCGTGGCCGAGGCGCGGAAGAAGCGCTCGAAGGCGCGCACCCGGTCGTCCTCCGCCATGCCGAGGCCGGTGTCGCGCACCTCGATGCGCGCGCGCTCGCCCAGGTTGCGCAGCACCACGTCCACGCGCCCGCCTGGCGGTGTGAACTTGAGCGCGTTCGAGATCAGGTTGTCGAGCGCCTGGCCGAGGCGATCCGGATCGCCTTCGATGCGCGGGGTGGCCTCCGCCTCGCAGCACACCGCCACGTCGCTGTCCTCCGCCTTGGGGCCGGCGGCGGCAACGCTCTCCTCGATCACATCCGCGAGGTCGATCTCGCTCTTGTCGAGGGCCATGCGGCCGGCCTCGGCACGCGCAGCGAACAGCACGTCGTCCACCAGCCGCTGGAGGCGGGTCGCGTTGCGCTGGATCACCTCCAGGAAGCGCTGACCCTGCTCGCTGCCGAGGTCGTCGCCGTCGTCGCGCAGCAGCTCCAGGTAGCCCACGATCGAGGTCAGCGGCGTGCGCAGCTCGTGCGACACGAGCGCGAGGAACTCGTCCTTCATGCGGTCTGCCTGTATGCCCGCGAGCCGCCGGTACACGGCGTGCCCCACCTGCTCGCCGATCGCCGCGAGCACCCGTAGCGAGTCATCGTCCGCCTCGCGCGTCTCGCGCGAGAGAAGCTGAAGCACGGCCACCACACCCTCCTCGCCGACGAGCGGGACCGCGACCACCGAGCGTACGCCCGCGCGGCGCAGCACGTCCGCGAGCGGGTGCGACGGGTCCTTCACGAGCTCGCCGGCGTCGGTGAACCAGGCGGGCGCGGCGTTCCGCCACGCGCGTCCCACGATCCCCTCGCCGGGCCGCAGCTCCGCGCCCGCGGCCCCGGCGCGCAGCGACGACTCATCCTCGCCCTCGCCCCCCCAAACGGTGGCGCAGCGCATCGCCTTCCCGTCCTCGGTCGGGATCCAGGCGGCCGCGAACTCCCAGCCGAGGCTGTCGCTCGCGCTCGCCACCGCAGCGGCGAGGTCCTGCTCCAGCGAGTCCGCGCTGGCGAGCGCCTCGCTCACCGCAAAGCGCGCCTTGAAGAAGCTCTCGTTGCGCTTGGCATCGGTCACGTCCTTGGCCACCGCGTAGATGAGGTCCTCATCGCGGCTGTAGTGGGCGCTCCACAGCAGCCAGCGGTAACTGCCGTCCGCGCAGCGCCAGCGGTTCTCGAAATCCGCGGCGGCCTCGCCGCTGTCTTCGAGGGCGCTCCTCTTCGCGAGCGTGCGGTCGCGGTCGTCCGGGTGGACGTACTCGAGCATGTTGCTGCCGAGCAGCTCCTCCTCGGACCAGCCGAGCACGCTGCTCCAGGCGGGATTGATCTGCCTCAGCTGGCCGTCGCGCGTGAACGTGGCCATGAAGTCGAGCGAGATCGAGAACAGGCGGCCGCTGCGCTCCTCGAGCTGGCGCCGCTCGGAGATGTCGTGGATGAAGGCGTTGAAGCGCCAGGAGCCCTCGAGCTCGACTGCGGAGATCGCGATCTCGGCCGGGAACTCACGCCCGTCGCGGTGACGTCCGGTCACCTCCAGGCGGCGGTTGAGCAGGTCGCTCGTGCCCGCCCGGAAGAAGTTGCGAAGGTTCTCGCGGTACCAGCCGCGCTCCTCGGACGGCACGATCAGCTGATCCACCTCGCGTCCCAGCGCCTCCATCGCGGTCCAGCCGAAGATCGCCTCGGCGCGCGGGTTCCAGGCGGTCACCTGGCCGCGGTCGTCGAACGACACCACGGCGTCGTAGGCGCTGTCCAGCACCGCGCGATTCAGCGCCGCCTGGTTGCGCGCCCGGCGCAGGGCGAACGCGTGCGAGAGGCCCACCGCGGCCTGCGCGGCGAGGTAGCGGATCCGTTCGAGCTCCGCGGCGCTCAGCTTGCTGCCGGCGGTGCGGCCGAGGGTCACGACGCCCACCGCCTGCTCGCCGTGCACGAGCGGGATGTGCAGCTCCTGGCTGAGCGTGACCGCGTGGCCGAAGCTCTCGAAGCGCAGGCCCCCGGCGCCGAAGTCGGCGCTGACGATGTGGCGGTCCACGATCGCACGGCCCGCGAAGCCCTCGCCGGGGAGGATCTCCTCGGGCAGCTTGGACGGATCCACGCCGAGCGCCGATAGGCAGGTGAGCGTGGCGCCATGCTCGCTGTCGACGCCGTAGAGCGTGCCCACGGGCGCGCGCACGTATTCGGCGAGCTGGCTCAACACGGTGTCCGCCAGGCGCCCGGAGTCAGTCTCGCCGGATACGAGCTCGATGAAGCGGCGCAGCTCCTCCACCTGCTCCTTCTCCTCCGCGAGCTGCTCGAGGGCGCCCTCGAGCTCGGCCTGCTGCGCCTCGAGCTCGTGGTTCTGGGTCTCGAGCTCGTCGCGCGCGTCGCGGACCGATGTGGCCATGCGGTTGAAGGCCTTGGCGAGGTCGCCCACCTCGCCGTGACCGCGCTCGTCCACGCGGGTCGTCAGATCCCCGCCGCCGACGCGAGCCGCCGCCGCTGCCACGCGCCGGACGGGCGCGACCACAGAGCGGCCGAGCACCGTGGCCACCGCCACGATCGCGAGCAGCAGGGCCGCGAGCGCGGATACCGCGATCACCGCCGCCCTGGTGGCGTGGTGGCGCGAGTTCGAGCCGCGCTGCAGGCCGAGCGCCTTCTCGCGAGCGTTGAAGTGCTCGAACTCCGAGCGGATGACCGCGATCAGGTTGCGCCCGGTGGGCCCCTGGACCTGCGGACGTGCCCGTTGCAACCCGCCCGGCGACCGCGCCGTGGTCATCAGCGGCTCGTCGTAGTCGGTGATGAACGAGACGATGTCCGCGCGCAGCGCTCGCGCCCGCGAGCTCTGCTCGGGGTTGTCGCTCACCATCGCCTCGAGCTGGTTCGCTGCCGTGGGGAGCTCCGCACGCAGTGCCTGCCAGCGCCGCAGCGGCGCCCCGCTCGGGCCGTCGATGTAGTTGTGCGTGGCCGAGGAGAGATCGCTCAACTTGTTCTGGAGCTCGCCGGACGCGGCCAGCACGGCCACCGAGTGCCCGGTCCAGCGGGTGGAGCCGCGCAGGTCGCCGATCGCCGAGAACAGCACCGTGAAGACGACTCCCACCACCGCGACGAGCAGCGCGCTCGTGGCGACCATCCGGAACATCAGGCCGCGCTGCCTCATGCCACCTTCCGATACGCGTGAGGGGCCACCGGCTCGAGGCCGAGTCGGACGGGGTCGGAGAGGCGCTCGCTGCGGCCGAGCAGCAGCACGCCGCCGGTCGCGAGTGCCCCGGCCAGGCGCTCGTGCAGCCCCTGCTTGGCCTCCGCGCTCAGGTAGATCGCGACGTTGCGACAGAGCACCACGCTCCACTTACCCGCCGGCGCGGGGTCCCGCACGAGGTCGCGCTGCTCCCAGCGCAAGCGCATACGAAGCGAGGCCGGAAGCTGCACATCCCCGTACACGCCCTGCTCGGCCACGAGCAGGTTCTCGCTCAGGAGGTCGCTGCCGAGCAGCACGGCGTTGTCGAGAAGACCCATCTGCGCGAGCACGATCCCCACGCTGTAGAGCTCCGAGCCATCGGCGCAGCCGGCCGACCAGACGCGCAGTTGCCGGCGCGCACCTATCGCGAGCTGCACCAGCTCGCGCTCGAGCAGCTGGAACTGCTCGGCATCGCGGAACAGGCCGGTGACGACCATGGCCACCGAGACGCGGAAGCGGCTGCGCGCCTCCTCGTCGGCGGCGATCAGGCGGGCGAGCTCGTCGGCGTCCTCGACGCCCTCGCGCTCGAGAGCGCGGCGCACCCGCTCGGCCACGTGCTCCTCACGGTACGCGAGCAGGTCGAGCCCGCTCGCGCGCGCGAGATTGCGTAGCGTGTCCTGGGCCGGTTTCAGCGAGGCGCGCATCCCCCGGGGTAATCGGCCCCCGAAGCCAAGCCCTTAGGCGCGCACGCGCGGGCGGGGAAGCGGCGGCGCGCTAGACTGACCCAGCAACCTCGCGTCGTCCGAGCACCCTGCCCCTCAAGGGGCTTTTCTTCGCTCAGGAAGGCGCATATCGTCACCAAGGGGAGCCATGGCCCGCGGAGATGTCCGAATCGGCGTGACCCTCGCTTGCGAGGAGTGCAAGCGCCGGAACTACCAAACTGAGAAGTCCAAGCGCAACGATCCCGGTCGGATCGAGATGCGCAAGTACTGCCGCTGGTGCGGGAGGCACACGGCGCACCGGGAAACCCGGTAGCAGCCCGTCCCCGACCGTTCCCTTCGATGGCACGTAACCGCCAGCGGGCAAAGCAGCGTCAGGCAGAGCGACGGGCGGAGCGCCTGTCCAGCCTGAGCGCCGACACGCCGGTGGACGAGGAGGCGCTCGAGGAGGTCGAGCTCTACACTGGCGCGCCGCCCGAGGACACGGGTCGCAGCGACACGGTGGTCGAGCACCCGCCGCCCGCGCCCGAGTTCGACGGCGACGACGAAGACCTGGAAGAGGCCGTGGAGGTCACCGATGGGGCGGCCGAGCGCAGGCGTCGCAGGCAGGCGCCACACGAACAACGCCACCACCGTAATAGGCTCATAGGGTTCCTGATCGCGGTCTGGGCCGAACTGCAGCGAGTCGAGTGGCCGGATCGCCAGACGCTCACCATGCTCACCGGGGTCGTTCTCTTCTTCGTGCTGATCATGGGCGCCTACCTGGGTCTCCTCGACGCGATCTTCTCCAAGCTCATAGACAAGATTTTGTAAGGACATAGATGTTTCGCTGGTATGCCGTAAACACTTATTCCGGGCACGAAAACAAGGTCAAGCAGAACCTCGAGCACCGAGTGGTCTCGCTCAACCAGGCCCGCAACATCCGTCAGATCGTCATCCCCACCGAGCAGGTGTCGGAGATGAAGGACGGCCAGAAGATCCAGACCGAGAAGCGGACCATGCCGGGCTACGTGCTCGTGAACATGGACCTCAACGAGGACTCCTGGATGCTCGTCAAGGGCACGCCTGGTGTCACCGGCTTCGTTGGAGCGTCCAACAAGCCCGTCCCGCTCAGCCAGGGCGAGATCGACCGCCTGCTCAATCGCGAGACCGCCGAGCGCCCGCGCACACGTGCGCAGTTCTCGATCGGCGAGTCCGTCAAGGTCGTCTCCGGGCCCCTGTCAGACTTCTCCGGCGAGATCTCGGAGATCAACGAGGACGGCGCCAAGCTCAAGGTGCTGGTCTCGATCTTCGGCCGGGAAACTCCCGTCGAGGTCGGCTTCGATCAGGTGAAAAAGATTTGATCTTGCGGGCATCCAGCCCGCGCTCTGATTAAGTACTTCAACATCACGTTTCAGATTTCATGGCCAAAAAGGTTCTGACACTCATCAAATTGCAGGTGCCCGGCGGCGCCGCCAACCCGGCCCCGCCGGTGGGTCCCGCCCTGGGCCAGCACGGCGTGAACATCATGGAGTTCTGCAAGGCGTTCAACGCCCAGACGCAGGACCAGAACGGCCGCATCATCCCGGTGGAGATCACGGTCTTCGAGGACCGCTCGTTCACGTTCATCACCAAGACGCCGCCGGCCGCCGTGCTGATCAAGGAGGCCGCGGGCATCCAGAAGGGCTCCGCCGAGCCCAACCGCGAGAAGGTGGCCCGGATCACCAAGGACCAGGTGCGCCAGATCGCCGAGACCAAGCTTCAGGATCTCAACGCGCGCGACATCGACCAGGCCGCGAAGATCATCGAAGGGACCGCTCGCTCGATGGGCGTGGAGGTGGGCTGATGGCAAGCCGTGGAAAGCGCTACCGCTCGCTGTACGACCAGGTCGACCGCGAGAAGGTCTACGAGCCGGCCGAGGCGGTCGCGCTCGTCAAGGGAATGCAGAGCGCGAAGTTCAGCGAGACCGTGGAAGTCCACATCCGCACCGGCCTCAACGTCCGTCACGCCGACGAGCAGCTGCGCGGCACGATCTCCCTGCCCCATGGCGTCGGCAAGGAGCAGACGGTCGCCGTGTTCGCCAAGGGCGACAAGGCGCGCGAGGCCCAGGAGGCCGGCGCCGACGTCGTTGGCGAAGAGGACCTCGCCAAGCGCATCGAGGAGGGCTTCACCGATTTCGACGTGGCGATCGCGACGCCGGACATGATGCCCGTGGTCGGCCGGCTCGGCCGCATCCTCGGCCCGCAGGGCAAGATGCCCAACCCCAAGGTCGGCACCGTCACCGACGACGTGGCCAAGGCCGTGAGCGAGTCCAAGGCGGGCCGCATGGAGTACCGCACCGACCGCTCGGCGATCGTCCACATCCCGCTCGGCAAGACCGACATGGACGAGCGCGCGCTGCTCGAGAACTACGCGGCTCTGATCGACGAGGTTGTGCGCGCCAAGCCCGCCGTCGCCAAGGGCCGCTACCTGCGCACGATCACGCTCACCACCACCATGGGCCCGGGCGTGCGCGTCGACCCGCTTCGCACCCGCAACATCGTGGAGGCCGCCGCGGCGGTAGCCTGACCTGACACACACCGAACGCCCGAGACCACCGGCCGCTGTCGCGTAAGTCCGGTGCAGGTGGAGCCGGTGAGAGCCTTTGCTGCTTCTCCGAGCCCGCCTGCGTGCGGGCTTTTTACATCCGCGGGACATCCCGTCCCGCCCTCTGATTGAGAACTTCGACCTCCGGTCTCAGATTTCGAAAAAGGTTCAAATTGAATAGAGACGAGAAAGCAGCAGTAATCGAAGAGGTGGCGGATCAGATCCGCTCGGCCGAGACGATCTTCGCGGTCGACTACCGCGGGCTGTCCGTGAAGGAGGCAGCTGATCTGCGGGACAGCCTGGTCGAGGCCGGCGCCACGTTCCGCGTGGTCAAGAACCGCCTGACGATCCGTGCGGCCGACGCCGCCGGCGCCGAGTCGCTCAAGGAGCTGCTCGAGGGGCCGACGGCGTTCACCTTCATCGCGGAGGGCGGCGACGCCGCCATGGCCGCCAAGGCGCTCGCCCGCTTCCGCCGCGAGACGGAGGCGCTCGCCTTCAAGGGCGGCCAGATGGGCGGCGACGTTCTCACGATCGAGCAGATCGAGTCGATCTCGCGCCTGCCCGCCCGCGACGTCCTCAACGGCCAGTTCGTCGGCGTGCTGGCCTCGCCGCTCACCACCTTGGTGCGTGGGCTTGCCGGGATGATCTCCGGGCTCGCGAGCCAGCTGCAGCAGATGGCAGATCAAGGGCTCGTTACGGGTGAGGCACCACCGGCTGAGAGTGCGGAGGGCGGAGAGCAGAGTGCGGAGGCCGAGGCTCCCGCCGCTGCTGAGGCTCCTGCCGAAGGGCCGGCCGCCGAGGAGGGCGAGCAGGGCGAGGACGCTACGCCGGCACCCCAGGGCGATCCCGTCGCGGACGCCGCCGAAGAGACATCGAACGAAGAGTCGGACACGCCCTCCGAGGGCGACGAGACTGAAAAGGAGGGCTAGATGGCCACGAAGGTAACCACCGAGGACTGGATCGAGGAGCTGAAGAGCATCTCGGTCCTCGAGCTGTCCGAGCGCATCAAGGCGCTCGAGGAGGAGTTCGGCGTATCGGCCACGGCCGTGGCCGCTGCAGCGCCCGCCGCCGGCGCGCCGGCGGCCGCTGACGGTGGCGCCGGCGACGAGGAGTCCACCACCGTGGACGTGATCCTCACAGGCTCGGGCGACAAGAAGATCCAGGTGATCAAGGTCGTCCGCGCTGCCACCGGTCTCGGCCTCAAGGAGGCCAAGGCTCTGGTGGACGAGGCGCCCAAGCCCGTCAAGGAGGGCATCGAGCGCGACGAGGCCGAGAAGCTCAAGGCCGAGATCGAGGAGGCCGGCGGCAGCGTCGAGCTCAAGTAGCGACCGCCGACCGCAGACCGACGAACGGTCCCGCCTGTCGCGGGACCGTTCGTCTTTGTCGGGTACTCCCGGTTTTATTTCTCGCCCGGCGGGGGATCACCGGTTCAAGCCAGCCCTTACAGGGGTCCTCCGGAAGGAGCCGGAGAAGGGGCCGGCCGGGAGGCATTCACATGGGACAAGACCGCGGCCGTTTGGCCGATCTCATCGCAACCAGGAACTCAGGTATGGGGGCGCTCTTTCCGCGCTGCTGGCCGGGAGGGTTCCTCGACCGTCGCGACCCACTCGGGTCCGAGTGGCTTCGCCGCGCCGGCTTCAGGCCGGCCGTCGCGAACCCGCCGCGGTGCACCTGCGAGTCGGGCCGCTGCGAGATCTGTAACTAGAGAGCCCTTGCATTCGCGCCTCCCACGGTGGGAGGGTTGGCAGGACAGGCCCGGCGCCTCGGGCCGGGCCGCAAGCGGAAGGAGCCTGAATGGCTGACCGCGTGCTCCACATCAGCTGGGGAGCCCCCATTCCCGGTCGCGAGGAGCGAAGCCTCGAGGTCTTCAACGAGGCGATGGGCTTTTACGGCCGGCTCCAGCAGGACGGCCGCATCGAAGGATTCGACGTCGCCCTCTTCGCGGCCAACAGCGATCTGGGCGGCTACATCGAGCTCCACGGTACCCACGAGCAGCTCGACGCCGCGCAGGAGGACGGTGAGTTCCAGCGCGTCACCGTGGACGCAAGCCTCGTCGTGAGCGATCTGCGTATCGCCGAGGCCTACACCAACGAGGGCGTAGCTCAGGAGATGGCCCGTTACCAGGAAGCCATCTCGAAGGTGCCGCAGACCGCATAGCCACAAGCAGGAACCGTCCGCCACGCCTCGTACAACTCAGGCGTGGCGGACGCCCCAAACCTCACCGAGCTCATAGAAGCCCAGAGCAGCCACCGCGTAAAAGCACTGCTCAACACCCCGAGCGCGGACACGACAGACCCAACAGCAAGGGACTGGCTACAACGCTGGGGCCCAAGCGGCATACAGCCAAAGCCCCCAGCCTGTGAATGCACAACCGCGCGCTGCCGGATCTGCAACTAGGCCCGCCACCCGCCACCCGGCCGCCGTAGCCAACAACCCGGAAACCGGCTACCCTGCTTGGCGGCCTATAGCCGCAGCCGTCCCTCGATCAGCGCCCCGCCACATATCCGCGGAGCCTCGGGACGGGGTCCGTGATGGCCTGATTCCGCCGCGTGGCCGGTGGAGCAAACGCCCCTGCGGGGGCGTATTTCACTGTGCTATATTCGGCGGTCGCGCTTTGCGCCCGCCTGCTGCCCCCGCCGA
>Ga0070683_100003413_pt1 | contig 12886 bp, 10 predicted proteins | sample KBSC713LmetaG_FD_64662 | JGI IMG/M metagenome (GOLD analysis project Ga0070683, IMG submission 64662) | Corn rhizosphere microbial communities from Kellogg Biological Station, Michigan, USA - KBS C7.1-3L metaG | ecosystem: Host-associated > Plants > Roots > Rhizosphere ...
CGAGCCCATCGCCGTGTACGCGATGCGCGTTCCGTCCGGTGACCAGGCGGGCCCGAACTCGACCGTGCCGGGGTCATTCGTGAGATTCGTCTGTTGGGAGCCGTCGGAGCCCATGACGTAGATGTCCTCGACGTCGCCGAAACGGACGAATGCGATGTGCGAGCCGTCAGGCGACCATGTGGGGTCGAAGTCGTTCGCGCTGTTACTCGTGACGTCGACCTGGTTGCTCCCGTCCGCGTTCATCACGTAGATCTCGCCGGACTCGCCGTTTGCGTACATCGTGAACGCGATCTTCAGCCCGTCGGGAGACCACGCCGGCGCAAGCTCGGTCTTTGTCGGAGACATCGTGATGTTCGTTACTCCACTCCCGTCGGCGTTCATCACGTAGACGTCAGCGCCTTCGGTGCCGTAGCGGACGAATGCGATCTTCGAGCCGTCCGGCGACCAGTCGGGTTCGTTGTCGTCCTCATCACCAGTCGTGAGGCCAGTCGCTCCACTCCCGTCCGCGTTCATGACGTAGATGTCTCCTGGGAAGTCGGGACTGCGAACGAAGGCGATGCGTTGCCCGTCCGGCGACCAGTCCGGCGCGTAGTCCGAGGCCGGATCGCTGGTCAGTGGGACCGGGTCGGTCCCGTCCGAGTCCATGGAGTAGATGTCCGGGGCCTGCGGTGCCGGCGGCAGGACGAGCCTGACGAAGGCGATCCGGTCGCCCGAGCCCGACCAGGACGGCCAGGAGTCGTCGTCGTCCGCGTCGTTCGTGAGGTTGACCTGGTTCGAGCCGTCGGCGTCCATCGAATAGACCTCGGAGGCACCGAAGCCGGGCAAGCGTGCAAATGTGATCTTGGTTCCGTCGGCCGACCAGTCGGGCGCGAAGTCCGTGGCGGGATCGTTGGTGAGATTGACGATGTTCGAGCCGTCCGCGTTCATCGAGTAGATGTCGAACGTCCCGGTGCCTTCCACGCGCGTAAACGCGATCGTCGTACCGTCCGGAGACCAGGCGGGCGCCCAGTCTTCGGCCGAGGGGTCGTTCGTCACGTTGACCTCGCCGCTGCCGTCGGCGTTCATCACGAAGATGTCGGAAAGAGCGCCGACGGTCCGCGAGAACGCGATCTTCGTTCCGTCGGGCGACCACACCGGATAGGCATCGGATGCGGGGTCCGTGGTCAGCTGCGTCTGGTTCGTGCCGTCGGCGTGCATGACCCAGATGTCGTACTGCTCGCCGACGACGGCGCGTGCCCAGACGACGAGCGACCCGTCGGGAGACCAGTCGGGGTCGTAGTCCAAGTACGCGGCGTCGTTCGACAGGTCGTGCTTGTTCGAGCCGTCGGCGTCCATCGCGAAGATCTCCGGGTCGCCGTTCGGCCCGATGTTCGTGTACGCGATCTTCGATCCGTCAGCGGACCAGCCGGGATACTCGTCGTCCGCGGCCGGATCGTTCGTCAGGTTCACCTGCGACGACCCGTCGGTGCCCATCGCGTAGATCTCGCCGCCGCCCGGCCCGGCCGGCGTGTAATCGTGGAGGTAGCGAGCCGACTGCTGTTGCGCCGCGCGTGCTTCCCCGAAGCCTCCGAGAAGCAGGGCGACAAGGCCTGCGGCCAGCGCGAAGCGGCCTACCTTGATGCTCGTCCCCCCGAGCCGCGCCTCCCGCATGTGCCCTCCTTGGCAGGAGGAATCCTCGCAGGGCCGGCGAGAAAAGACTAGGGCAGGGCTAGAGCTCGGGCTCGAAGCTGACGACGCTGAAATCGCCGGTCGGCGGCATCCCGCCCGCGGTCACGAGACGATCGCGGCCCATGCGCTTCGCCTCGTACAGCGCTGCGTCGGCGCGGCCGACGAGCTCCTCGGCCGTCTCGCGCCCGTTCCAGCAGGCGACGCCCGCGGAGACGGTCTGGTCTGCGGGCATCGACGCGCGGAGGCGCTCGACGATGTCCTTCGCGTTCGGCAGCGTGCAGCCCGGAAGCGCGACGGTGAACTCCTCGCCGCCGTAGCGGGCGAGCCTGTCGCTGGCCCTGAGCTCGGCGACCCAGGCGGACGCGCTCTGCTTCAGGAGACGGTCGCCCGCCTGGTGACCGCGCTGGTCGTTGTAGTTCTTGAAGAAGTCGAGGTCGAGCAGCGCGACGCAGAGCGGTTCGTTGTTGCGGCGGGCGCGGGCCAGCTCCCGCGGCAGCTGCTCCTCCCAGGCGCGGCGGTTGAGGAGCCCGGTCAGGTCGTCCGTGCGTGCGACCTCCTCGAGGCGAGCGAGCAGGTCGGAGCGCTCGAGCGCCATCGCGGTCTCGGCGGCGAGCATGCGCATCGACGCGGCGATCCGGCTGTCGCCGTCGACCTCTCGGCTCCAGCCCACGACCAGCACCCCGACGGCCTCCTCGTTCCGGAGCACCGGCTCGAAATGCATCGAGACTGCCCCGGTCGCCTGGACTATGCGCCGCAGGACCTGGTCGTCGACGCGCGCGTCCGCGACGAACATCGGCTTCTTGGTCACGAACACCGTTCCCGCCCCAGACGCTTCCTCCGCCAGTGAGACCCGAAGCGGAGGAGCGCCCTGGAGCCCGTGGTTCGCGGTCATCACGAGATCGCCGTCCGGATTGCGCTCCATCAGCTTGGCAAAGCGCGCACCCGTGATCGTGCACGCGGCGGAGCAGATCACTTCACGGGCGACCTTGGGGTCGGCCGTCCGGGCAAGCTCGCGCGTGGCCTCGGTCACGGCGGCCATGCTGACGACGAGCTTGCGCGTTTCCTCCTGGCTGACCTGGAGCTCCTGCGCGCGGCGCAGATTCTCCCCAGCGCTCGTGCGCAGCTGGCCGACGAGCGACTGGACCGTGAAGCCGACGATCGGAGCGACGCAGATCCAGAGCAGGGCGCGCGTCCACTCACTGGGTGGGTACTGGGGCTCGCCCAGGACGAGGAGCGGCACGACGAACACCGCGGCGACGCCTGCGATGCTGACTGCGAGCTGCTCACGCGTCCCGTAGAGGGCGAGCCAGAAGACGGGCAGCATCGACAGGGCGCCGTAGCTGGACATGCCGCCGCCGTCGGCTTCCCGCAGGAGGGCGATAACGACGAAGTAGGCGAACACGGGGATGACCTGGGCGAACTGCGGCAGCCGCTTCCAGGGCAGGGCGATCGCGGCCAGGACGATCAGCGCATTGAGAACGAGAGCCGCGGCAGGCAGGGCACGCGAATCACCGCCGTGCACCAGCGGGTAGATCATGATCGCGAGCCACATCGCTCCCAGGAACGGGGCGGCCCGCCGGAGCAGGCCTTCCCGATCGAAGGCTTGAAGAGTCGAGTGTTCGTCCATCGCGATGACCGCAGAGGAAGCCGCGGCTGTCATGCGGCCACGGTTAGAAGATCGATCCAAAAGGGGGATTCCTCGATACTCGTTCGAGGGAACGGAGGCCGCTCTTGGGCTCAGCCGGCGAAGACGCGCTCTTCGCCGTACTCGATGACCTCCCGTTGCGTCGGGGGCGTGAGCATCATCTCGACGATCTGCTCCACGTTCGGCTGTCCGCTGGAGCGGTAGCGCTCGAGCGTGGCATCGAGGTCGTAGTCGGTCCGCCTGAACTCGACGTCCGGGCCGAGGAGCGCCCAGTACGCGCCGGGCGCCGTCTCATAGGGCAGGCCGACGCTCCCCGCGTTCAGGCTTCGAATCCCGGCCACCTCGCGGTCGAACTGGATATGGATGTGGGCCGTGACGATCACCTTCTCGTCGGCGCCCGCGCTGAATTCCCTGACGCGCTTCTCGGGCGTCTCGGGCGTGACGCACTCCTCGTCGCTCCGAGGCGACCCGTGAGCGAGACGGACCGGGCCGAGGCCGTCGACCTCGACGGAGACGGTGTCCTCGAAGGTCGCGAGGAAGTCGCGTAGCTCCTGGTCGTGGTGCTCCTGCATCCACTGCTCGCGCTCGCTCTCGGAGACGCGTTCGAGAACCGCGCGGTCGGCATTGCCCCGGACGAACCGAGCATTCAGCCCGCGGGCGAGCTCGTACGTCTCCTCCGGCAGCGGGCCCCACGTCAGGTCGCCGCAGGAGACGATCAGGTCGACGTCCTCGCGCTCGATCTCGGCGAGCACGGCCGCGAGCGCAGGCGCGTTCCCGTGGACGTCCGCGATGACCGCGACCTTCCTCAATAGAGCACCAGCTTGTCACGGTGGACCGCCTCCACGCCGCGCGGCCGGCCCGTGAGCTCCTCCGCTCCCGCGCCGGCGATTCCCTTGCCGAAGACCGTCCCGTCGGGCCCGACGAGCTCGACGGCGGCACCGGGGTCGAAGCGGCCCTCGCAGCGCTCGACGCCGACGCCGAGCAGGCTGGCACCGGTCTCGACGAGCGCGCGGCGAGCGCCTTCGTCCACGTGCAGCCGCCCCGCGACCGGCTTGCCGAAGCGCAGCCAGAGCTTGAAGGCCGACTCTCCTCGCTCCTGGGGCGCGAACCGGGTGCCGCGCTCCTCGCCGGCGAGAATCGGCCCGAGAACGTCGTCACCGTCCCCCGCGGCGATCACTGTCGGGATCCCCGCCGAGCTCGCCATCTGTCCGGCGAGCACCTTGCTGGCCATCCCTCCGCGTCCGAGCTCCGTCCCGACGCCGATCTCGGCCTCGCCGGCCAGCTCGCCCTCGGAGATGAGCTCTGCACCGGGAGTCCCCGGAGCGCGGGAGTACACGCCCTCGACCTCGGTCAGCAGGACGAGCAGCCGTGCCCGGAGGAGGATCGCGACCTGGGCCGCGAGCGCGTCGTTGTCGCCGAAGGTGATCTCGTCGGTCGCCGTCGCGTCGTTCTCGTTCACGATCGGGAGCGCCTTCAGGCGGAAGAGCTCGGCGAACGCCTGGCGCGCGTTCACGTACGCGGTTCGATCCGAGATGTCGCCCGCGGTGAGCAGGATCTGCGCCGCGGCGATGCCATGAGGGATCAGCGCCTCCTCCCACGCTCCCTGCAGCGACGCCTGGCCGAGAGCCGAGGCCGCCTGCAGCCGCGAAATCGTCCTCGGACGGCGCCGCAGCCCGAGCTTCGGCAGGCCGAGTGCGATCGCGCCGGACGAGACGACGCAGACGGGGTCGCCTGCGCCGACGAGCGAGGCGAGCTCTTTCGCCCGCGCGTGGACCAGCTCGGTGCGCACCTGGCCGTCCTCCCCCACGACGAGCCCGGTTCCGAACTTGACGACGACCGGGAGGTTCAACGCGTCTGGGTGCCGTCTCCGACGACGCGGTACTGGCGCAGCCAGAGGTCACGGTACGTCACGGGGCCGCGCGGGCCCGGGACGACGTCCACGTTGATGCCGGTCTCCGGCGCGCCGGTCAGCTCGAAGCCGTCGGTGAAGCGCGTCGTCGCATGCCAGAACGCAGCCGTGCCGCGGTAGCCGTCGAGGAAGCGGTTCGCCGCCTCCGCATCCTCCGTCACGATCCCGGCCGCCAGCCCTGAGGTCTCCTCGTTGGCGATGCGGAGGGCGTCCGCCAGGTCGTCGACGACGTCGAGCGTGACCGTCGCCACGCGTTCCGGCTCGTTCGCCCACTCGTAACCGAGGCGGTCGCGATCGTGCGGCTCCACGCCGTCGCCGGCGGCCGCGATCGCACGGTCGGTCCCACGTACGTCGAGCCCCTTCTCCCGGAAGATCGCCAGCAGCTCGGGCAGGAGCCCGACAGCCTCGCGGTCGACCAGCGCCAGATTGAGGCGGTTGCAGACCCCGAGCCGGTCGAGCGCGGCCTCGGTCATCGCCAGCGCGCGCTCGCGGTCGGCCTGCGCGTGGACGTAGAGCACTCCCCCGCCCTCGGCATGCGCGAGCGTGCGCACGCCGTGCTCCGCGGCGAGCCGTGCGAGCTCGGCCGTCGTCGGGCCGCTCCCGCGCAGGATCACGAGCGGGATCCGCTTCGGCATCGTGACGAGCACGCGTGCGCCCTCCCGGTCGGGCGAACGGACGAGCCCGACCGCCGCCGGTGGAAGGCCGGCCTGCTCGAGCGCGGGGCGCAGGACGTCGTCGACGAGCACGGTCACGGTCCGTAGTGCGGCACCGCCGGTCCTGAGCACCGCCGTGTTCAGGCTCTTGAGCAGCTGTCCGGCCACGTCGAGCGCGACATTGGGGCGAGCCTCGAAGTTCGCGCCCACGGTCCCGATCGGGATCCGCCGCTCGCTGACCTGGAGCCCGTTCGGGAGCGTCCATGACGAGATCTCCCGGTCGAGCGGCTCGATCGCCGCGACCGCGGAGACCTGCTCCGCGATCCCCTCGACCCGCGCGTCGTCCAGCCGCAACCGGTCGAGCATCCCCTCGTCGAGTCGGCCCGCGGCGCCTTCCACGTCGGCCTCGTTCGCCGCCAGGATCTCGGCCCTGCGCTCGCGCACGAGTGACGCCGCGGTCGTCAGCGCGCCGGCGACCGCGTCGTCGGTGAGGCACGAAGCCGCCCGACCGGCCTCGAGCGCCTCGCGCTCGACCTCATCGCGCAGCGTGACGGTGGCCATCGGCGAATTCTGCCCCAGTGACAGTCTGGTACGAGCCGGGTCTAGGGCTGGCCTTCGGGGAGGCCTTGCGCTCGGATCTTGTTTCGCGCAGCGACGACCTGCTGCTGGAGGTCGTTCAGCTGCGTCGGGTCGGCCGGGTCGCTGGTCGGCTGCATGAGGATCCTGCTTCGGAAGACCTCGGCGCGCCAGGCGGTGATGCGGTCGACTGCGTCCCGGTACGCCTGCAGCGGGGTCGGCGGGCGCGCCTGCGAGAGCGACAGCGTCGAGCCGAGATGATTCGCGTTCGCGACTCGCGCCCCCATGTCCGGGATCTGCCCGTTCTTCTGGCAGAAGCGGAGCAGGATCGTCTTGATCACCGAGGTGTGGTCGAAGATCTCGGTGGAGACGCTCCCCCGCGGCGTGAACGGCGAGACGACGATCGAAGGGACGCGCACTCCGTAGGTGCGGAACGCCGGCCGGTCGTCGTGCGCGGCCGGCGGCGGAACGTGGTCGAAGAAACCGCCGTGCTCGTCGTAGGTGATGACGAGCATCGTCTTCCGCCAATTCGGGCTGTTCACGAGCGCCGTGTACGTCTTGAGGACGAGCTCCTGCCCCGCTCTGATGTCCGAGGGCGGATGGTCGTCGTTCGAGCCCGAGGGCCCGATGAAGGACACGTCCACGAAGTTCGGGTCGATCCAGGACACGGCCGGCAGCTTCCCGTCCTTCGCGTCGTCGAGGAAGTTCCGCGGCGCGAGGAAGCTCCGCCGGTCGAAGTACGCGAACTTGTCCAGATAGCCGAGCCGGAACTTCGAGTCGGTGAAGCGGAGCGTGCCCACGTCGTGCGAGTACCAGCGCCACGAGACCTTGTTCGTCTCGAGATGGCGAACGAACGAGGGGACGTCGTAGACCGGGACGCGCACGCCGTCCTTGCTCCCTGCCGCCTGGCCGCACAGCGCGTACAACCGGTTCGGCCACGTCGCGCCCGGCACCGAGCAGAACCAGCGGTCGCAGACCATGAACTCGCGCCCGAGATGGTCGTACACGGGCAACTGGCTCCCGTTGTAGTAGCCCATGACCACGTCCAGGAGCTTGGCCTTCTTCCGCTCCTTGGCGAAGTTCGCGACGAAGCCGCTCATGTCGTTGCTCACCTGCTCCGCCGTGCACGCGCCGCCGTGGCAGGGGTCCTCGTCCTTCGTCAGCGCGGTCCGCTGCAGGTGGCGGACCTTGTACTTCTTGCCGCGGTAGGCGTTCGACATGCTCGCCTTCAACCCGTCGACGTCGGTGCGCCCCGTCTCGAGCGTGAGGTAGCCGAGCATGTGGTCGAAGGAGCGGTTCTCGAGCATGAGGACGACGATGTGGTCGATCTTGCGGAGGTTCGCGAGATCGGGGTCGGCCGTCGCGACCGGGGTCCTCGTGCGCCGCGGCCTAGCCATGGTCAGAAGAGGTCGGGAACATGGTCGGCTACCTCCTTGGGCAGGTTCTGCTCCTTGGCGAGCGTGTCGACGAACCGGCTGTCGTCGGCCACGGTCAGCGGATCGAGGGTGAGCGGCACGAGCAGGTCCTCGAGCGGCGTGGAGGCGCCCGCGCTGTCGAGCATGGCCGTCAGCTCCCCGCTCGGGCCGGGGAGGTGCGGCCGCTGCTCCAAGCCTTCGTCTTCCTCGTGGTCGAGGACGAGGAACGTGGCGTCGGGGTCGAGCGTCGGATGCTCGACCATGTCCTTGGCCAGGTCGGGCAGGCGATGCAGTCCGTCCGCCAGCAGGTCGGATGCCTCCTTCAGCGTCAGATCTCCCACGTCCGGATCGCCGCTTGCCTGCTCGAGGTAGAAGAGGCGGGCTCGGCCCCCAGCAGAGCCCGCCTCCCCCTTGGCCGCAGCCTCCCCCAACAGCTTCCGCATCAGCCTGCTCGCGCCGTAGCGCGGAACGCCGTTCACGACGACGAGCTCGACGTCGTGCTCGCCGGAGGTGAAGAGATGCGCGTGCGCATCGCCCGAGTCCCCGGAGACGACAAGCAGGTCGGCACGCTTGCCCGTCTCCACGGTCCCGACGCCCTTGTCCCAGCCGAGGATCTGCGCCGGGTTCCTCGTTGCGAGCGCGAGCAGGTCGTAGTCGCTCAGCGCGCTGCCGTTCGTGCGGTCGACGAGCCGCGCGACCTTGAGCTCACCGAGGAGGTTCTTGCTCCCGCTCGGTGACCAGTCCGGCCCGAGCGCCGTCAGCACGCCCGCCTTCCGCGCCTCGGCCACGTCGGCCGTCTCTCCGTACAGCAACAGATTGCTCAGCGGAGACCAGACCATCGCGGCGCCTGCCTCGGCGAGCACGTCGAAGTCCTTCTTCTGCAAGGCCACGCAGTGGATCCCGACCAGGGACTTGGTGACGGCCCAGTCCCCGTCCGGGCCTTTCAGCGCGAGGAAGTGCTCGCGAGCAGCGTCGTCGGTGCCCTCACTCAGGTGCAGCAGCAGGCAGTGGAGGCTGTTCAGGCGCTTCAGGAACTTCTCGCGGTCCTTCGCCTCGACGTCGGCGATGTGCGTCGACGCCTCGGGGAGCTCGGGCTCGTCCGTCTGCTCGACGTTCCGGACGATGCCCTTGTAGAAGCGCTGGATCCCCGAGAAGCTCGAGAGCGCGATCCCCTGCGACGTGGTCGTCCCGCCGACCAGGCACTTGCACTCGACGTAGCGCACGATCGCCGGCACGTACTTGGGCGTGTGCGCGAGCACCTTCATCGGGCCCGTGACCAGCTTGCGGTACGTGTCGCCCTTGGCCCACTGGTCGCGGTTCGTGTACCGCTTGGGGACGTCCCAGAGCTGGAGCGCGTTGTAGCTCAGGTGATCGTGAAGGTCGATCAGCCCCGGATAGATCGTCCCGTTCGTGTCGGCGACGACGACGTCCTCGAACCCGGCCGGCGGCGGGGCGGATGCCTTCTGCACCGCAGCGATCATTCCGCCCTTGACGTAGACGACGCCCTGGTCGACGACGTGCTTGCCGTCGTCCATCGTCACGACGCGGCCGCCGAGTGCGAAGGCCGGCCCGTCGAGAGGATCGACCGGCGCCCCGAAGACGTCGCTCACGGGGTCCCGCTCTTCGGGGCGACCCAGACCAGTGTGTGGCCGTCGTCCGGAGCGGGCCGTGAGACCTGGTTGTTGTGCCGAGGGTGTCCGGTGCGGCCCGCGGCGTCGTCCCCCAGGAAATCCGGCACGCCGAACGGGAGATCCCGCCGGGGGATCGGCGCATAGTCGGACTCCTTGAACGACGAGCCGTAGTTCGGGCCGGTGGCGTCTCCGTCGGAGTCGGCGTCGACTATCTGCCGCAGCCTCCCGACGGCGTCGTGCCATTCGGAGAGAAGCTGCGCCGCATCGCGGCTGCTCGGGTGCGGAATGCGCTCGGCCGGGACGTTCGGCTTGTGCGGCCAGAGGTCGAGCGCTTTCTGGGCGTTTCCTCCGAAGGCAACGACTGCGTCGACCGATCCGGGGCGGACGGCGTCGAAGAACTGGTTGCGCCACTCCATCTGCAGCGGGTCCTCCAGGAGCTCGTCGGCCCCCATGCCCCAGCTCGGGTGCAGGGCGTACGGGAAGGCGTTCACGCAGAGGTACGAATGGGTGAGCCCGAGCTTGGCGAGGAACCCCTGCACCCGCTGGCCCGCGTCGCCGACGAGCGTGCGGTGCGCGATCCGCTCGGTCGGCCCGGGATCGGACGCGATGCAGAGCAGGCGCGCCGTCCCGTCGAGCCGGCCGCGGTAGAAGACAGGGCCCCAGTCGGTCCAGAACGCCTTGGGCTTGCCCGGTCGGGGGCAGCGCAGGCAGATCGAGGCGATTGCCTGCGACGGCCCCCGGTCGAACTCCGCGGCCACGGTCAGCGCTTGGAGGCGGCTGTCCGCTTCCGCGTCGTCGTGCTCCTCTTCCTCGTCGTGCTCCTCTTCCTCGTCGTGCGACGACGACCGCCCGTCGTGTCCGGCTCCACCGTGTAGACCGCCCAGAAGTCGCGGGCGAGCTGTGGATCGGTGAGATACCCGTACGGCATCTCGCAATAGCCCTTGATCCCCCACTTCGGGCCCCACGAGTTGCGCACGATGAACGACTGGATCGAGTCGTCGTAGCCGACCGCGAGCACAGCGTGCCCGCCGATCAGCTGCTCAGCGCGCGGCGGCAGCGGCACCTTGCCCGTCTTCGCCACCTCGGGGCTCATGAAGCTCTCGTAGACCGCGAACCCGAACACGAACGGGTAGCCCTGCGCGAGGCAGCCCTGCATCTGATGCAGCTGCCCCATGACGCGCCTGTACACGAGCGCCTGGTGCTTCCTCGCCTCCGTGTACGCCTTCGCAGGGGGCTTCTCCGTGAACCTGGGGATGTCGTACGGCCAGGTGTCCTCGGTGCAGACGCCGACCTTGGCGACGCTCTTCATCCCGTCTCGGATCATCGCGCCCGAGTCCGTGTCGATCGTGCCCTCCATTGCGCGCTCGTTGTAGTAGATGAACAGGCGCGAGGGCATGAAGTCCTTCTGGCCCTGCTTGATCTGCCCGAACTCGAACGCGGCGCCGATCGCATTCGCGGTGCAGCTGCCGAGCTCGCCCTGGTCGTAGACCTTCGGCATCTTCGTCCCGCGCAAGTCCACTTTCGTCGGAAGCTTCGTCAGGACGGCCTCCGGCGCCGAGTACATGTAGTCCCGGGCGTCCGGAAGGTCGGGTGTCCAGCCGAAGCGCTTGATCTCCCGGGCCTTCAGGCGTCCGTTCACAGTGTCAGCCACTAGTACCTCCTCGTTCGGTCGCCTCCGTAGGGCCGGCGACGTTGACCGCGAGGGTGTGAGCCGACATCGGCGTCACCCCTTCCTCCCACGTTCGTCGCTGAACGAGATGGACCGTTGTCGCGCCCTCGGCCAGGCCCCGGAGGGTCAGCCGCTCGTTCTCGGTGAACGTCCTTGCCCCGACGGCCGCATCGTCGGCTCCTTCGAACTTCATCGAGACCTCAACCACGGCCTCGTCGTCGGCTTTCGCCTCCCACACGTAGCCGGCAGCCGCCCGGCTCGGCAGAAGGAGCGTCTGCTCCTCGCCGGCTTGCAGCGAGATCTCGTCCGGAAGCTCGGTCAGGTCAGGCACGACGATGTCGAGCGTGACGGTTTCCACCGCCTCGCTCAAGTTGTGCTCCTCTCTGCAGCTTTCGCCGAACCGTTGGGCGGCGGCTTGTCGGGGGCGTGCTGGTCGTCGCCGCCATCCCCGAGAATCTTCGTCGCCCCTCCGAGCAGGACTCTCGCTTTCCGCTCGCTGAAGCCGGCGACGAAGGCGAGCGTCGCGTAGAAGAAGATCTGCTCGTTCGCGCTCGAATCGGTCGTCGACAGCTGGACGAGCCCGCTGCGCAGCGCGAAGTAGAGGACGACTGCGAACACGGCGCCGATGACGGGGCGAAAGCTCCCGACTCGCCGGAGCGAGGGCCGCCCGACCTCGTAGTCGAGAAAGGCGTCGCTTCCCTTCGCCGCCATCCTCGTGAGGACGCTGATGATCGCGCCGATCGCCCCCATTCCGTAGCAGACGAAGAACGTCTTCGTTCCCTCGTCCTTGAGCTCGAAATCCGCGAGCAGCGAATAGATCAACGACCCGAGGACGGCCATCGCCCCGAGTGCGACGACCCCGATCATCATCCCCCAGAAGTACACGAGGCGACCGGTCTTCTCACCGGCGCGGTCGTAGTACGTCTCGACCTTGGAGAGCTCGTTCCGGGCCCGCCGCGCAACCTTCGCGGATTCGTGCCGGTTCGGCCGTCTCTCGGCATCGACCGCGCTCAGCAGATAGCCCGAGACCGACAGCAGCCACTGCATGGCGATCCGCTCCGCGGTTCCGGAAAGCACTTCGCTGACCCGGATCGCGAGCGTCTCGGCCGTGTGCATCACATGGCTGATCTCCGGTGCGTCGCGCGTAGCCCAGTCGGTCGCGCTGTGAAAGCGGACGTTCTTCTCGCGCCGCCAGAGGAATCCGAGCACGCGGTCGCCTTTCTTCTCGGTGAGCGCAGCCGCAGAGGCCTCCGTCGTGCACCAGTAGGCGTTGACGATCGGGCCGTGCTCGGCGACGAACCGCTCGAGCTGGGCGCGGAACTCCGCCTCCGCGGGCCCGTGGAGCACATCCTGCTCGTGCAGCTCGCGCTGGTACGCGAAGTGCGACCAGACGAGCTCCGGAAACGAGACGGCCTCCGATGCCGCCACTGAATCGCGCGCGTGCGAACGCGCCCGCAGGGCGAGCGACGAGGCCGCAGGAGTCGCACCGGAACTGGACATTGACTCCCTCTAAACGGCGGGTACCGCAGGCCGCAGACAACGGTGTACCTGCCTTCGTTGTCTTGCCCACAGCTTGCGCTAGGCGCCAGCCAAATGTCAAGCCACAGAAGCCGCGTTGACAGCTTCGAAACACAGTGGGATCGTGAAGGCTAGCCGACGTGCACGCCGCCCATTCACCCGCCTCTGCGGCGAAGATCGGGCTTGCCCTGTCCGGCGGCGG
>Ga0070683_100003414_pt1 | contig 12883 bp, 8 predicted proteins | sample KBSC713LmetaG_FD_64662 | JGI IMG/M metagenome (GOLD analysis project Ga0070683, IMG submission 64662) | Corn rhizosphere microbial communities from Kellogg Biological Station, Michigan, USA - KBS C7.1-3L metaG | ecosystem: Host-associated > Plants > Roots > Rhizosphere ...
GCCCAGCGAGGTCATCAAACTCTTCGACGGCAAGTCGCTCGCGAACTTCGAGACGTGGCTCGTCGACAACCATTCTGAGGATCCGCAGCGCGTGTTCAGCGTCGTCGATCAAATCGACGGCGCGCCGGCAATCAGGGTGAGCGGCCAGGTGTGGGGTGGACTTCTCACCAAAGAGGCCTATCGCGATTACCGGCTCATCGTCGAATTCCGGTGGGGCGGCCTGACGTGGGGCGATCGGAAGGCCCGGGCGCGTGACAGCGGCGTCCTGCTGCACGCCCAGGGGCGGCTCGGCAACACCGGGAAAGACTTCAACGGGCCGTGGCTCCGGTCGATTGAATTCCAGATTATCGAAGGGGGAGTGGGGGACATTCTGCCGGTCGCAGGATACGGCGACGATGGTGCGCAGATACGGCCAGCCGTGACGACAACGACGCGGAAGGATCGAGACGGCGAGACGGTTTACGACGAGAAGGGAACGCCGAATACTCTGTCGAGCGGCCGCATCAACTGGTGGGGCCGCAGCGAGGATTGGGCCGATCGCCTCGGCTTCCGCGGATCGCAGGACGTCGAGAGCCCGGGTTTTGAATGGACCCGCATCGAGGCCGTCGTCGAAGGCGGGAAACTGACGTATTACGTGAATGGCAAGCTCGTGAACGCCGCGTCAGATTCGACGTTCAAGGACGGCCGGATCATGATCCAGTCGGAGGGCGCCGAGATCTACTTTCGGCGGATCGAACTGCAGCCCTTGAAATAGCGGTTCGCGACTCGCAGGCCCTACCTCAGCATTCAGCATTCAGCATTCAGCATTCGGCATTCCTAAGGCACCTCCAACCTTCAGGGTCTCCGATCCGTCATACCCGAGATGATGGATTCCATTCACCAGGACGTGACGTCCGCGCTTCGCGCGCTGCGCAAGACTCCGGGCTTCACGATCGTCGCGATTCTGTCGCTCGCGATCGGCATCGGCGCCAATACGACGATCTTCACGCTGGTCAATGCCGTCCTGCTTCGGCCGTTGCCGTATTCCGGCGCTGATCGCCTCGTCGTCTTCCACGAACACCAGCTCGAGTCCACCGAACCATTGAACGTCCACCCGGCGAACTTCATCGCGTGGCGTGAGCGAGCGCGCTCCTTCCAATCGCTGGCGCTCGTTCAAACGCCGCCGTTGAACGTCCTCGGTGCGAACGGCCCAGAGCAGGTGGTGAGGGCGCTGACAACCTCGGAGCTGTTTCGCGTCTTTGGCGTCAGTCCCGTTCTGGGTCGTACGTTCACGGAGGAAGAGACGCGGCCCGGGTCACGGGGACTGATCGTCCTGGGATACGGCTTCTGGCAGCGCTGGTTCGGTGGGGATCCCGGCGTGGTGGGCCGAACCCTGCCTGCGCAGGACGGCCCACTCACGATCATCGGCGTTGCGCCGCCCGGGTTCCGGATCGGAACGACGGAGCCCGATGTTTTCACTCCGATGACGATCGACCCGGCCAATCCGTCAGCAACAGGGTCACGGTCGTTCCAATGCTATGGCCGGCTTGCCAGCGGCATCAGCCTGGACGCGGCGCGAACCGAAATGACCGCAATCGCGTCTGCGCTGCGCGGAGAGTATCCGGTCGACAAGGGAATGGGCGTGTTCGTGTCAGCGCTGCACGACTACCTGGTTCGCGACGCCCGACCGGGATTGCGACTGCTGATCGCTGTCGTGTCAATCGTGCTGCTCATCGCCTGCGTGAATCTTGCCGCCCTCCAATTGGCTCGCGGCATCAATCGCCGCGGCGAGTTCGCATTGCGCGCCGCGCTTGGCGCCCGGCGTTCGCGTCTCGTACAACAGCTCCTCCTCGAGAGCCTGGTGTTGTCGATCTGTGGAGGTGCCGCTGGACTCGTGGTTGCCATCTGGGCGACGCATGCCCTGACGTCGCTGACCATCGTGCCGCTGGCGGCCGTGACACCCGCCCCCGTCGCTGTCGACATCAGGTGTTTGCTCTTTACGTTTGCGACTGCCTGCGCGACGGCGCTGGCGTTCGGACTGATGCCGGCGCTGCGCGCCAGCGACGTCGATCCTCAGATTGCCATGAGCCAACACGCCGGACGCACGACTGCGGATCGTCGTCATCATCGGATCAGGGGGACACTCGTGATCGCTGAAGTCGCTCTGGCGGTCGTACTCCTCGTTGGCGCCGGCCTGCTCTTGCGTACCCTCTCGAGTCTCGTTCATGTCAACCTCGGATTTCAGCCGCGCGAGACGGTGACGATGGGATTGTTCCTGGGTGCGCGACCGCCGGCGGCTCGAATCGCGGCGCTCGACGAGATCCTCGACCACGTCGAGGCCCTGCGCGGGGTCAAGGCTGCGGGCACGATTCAGTTTCTACCGCTTCGAGGGATGACGTGCGGCACCGGCTTCTGGCTTGAAGAACAGGCCGGCACTCGCAACCCCGCAGAGGCGTTGTCGACCGAGTGCTCGCTCGTCAGCCGCGGATACTTCGCCGCCATGGGAATCCCGGTTCTGGATGGGCGGGCATTCGATCGCCGCGATCGCATCGACAGCCCGCGCGTCGTGATTGTGAATCAGGCGTTCGCGCGACGATACCTCCGCGACGGGCGTGCTCTTGGACGACGCGTGTTGGTGCAGTCGTCGAATCAGGCGCTTGCGGAAATCGTCGGAATCGCCGGCGACGTGCGCCACAACGGGCTGACGTCCGAGCCAGCCCCGACCGTGTTCTTGCTGCACGCACAGGCGCCTGGGTACATCACCAACCTGGTTGTCCGCACGGCGGGGGAGCCGCTGGCGTACGTCTCGGCCATCCGCCGCGCCGTTTACGACGCAGATCCCACGCAAGCCGTCTCGTCAGCGCGAACGCTCGATGAGGATGTCGCCAGCGTTCTCGCACGGCCGCGTCTGTACGCGCTTCTCGTTACCTGTTTTGCGAGCATCGCCGTTCTGCTGGCGTCGATCGGCGTTTACGGTCTCGTCGCCTACGTTGTGACGCAGCGAACGCACGAGATCGGGATCCGCGTGGCGCTCGGTGCGACTCGCACGCGCGTGTTTCTCGATGTCGTCACGCAGGGTGGCCGGTTGATCGCGTGTGGGGTGGTGGTCGGCCTGATCGCGGCCGCCGCCGTACGCAAGGTCGCCGCTGACCTCGTCTTCGGCGTGACGCCGGGCGACCCGTTGACGTATCTGCTCGCCGCGTCAGCGTTCGCCGCAGTCGCGCTCGCCGCCGTGGTCATTCCCGCCCGCCGGGCAACGCGCGTAGAGCCGATTCTCGCGCTGCGGTGCCATTGAATCACTCATCACTGATCACTGATCCTGAATCCCTGATCCTTGAATCCCTGATCCGTTGAATCGTTGAATCCTTGAAACGCGCCAAGGATTCGATGATTCAGGGATGCAAGGATGAGCGATTCGAGGATTAGTGATCAGTGATTAGCGATTCAGATCCCATTCAACGGTGTCTCCGACGTGAATCTCGCCTCCATCGAGCACTTCAGCAAATGCGCCGCCTCCCCAGCGACCGCTCATCAGCTGCTGCAAGCCGGCATGCGCGGCCTCCATCTGCTCGCACGGCCGTGTCTCGCCGTTGATCTTCAGCCGCGTGTCGCCAACGCGGAGCACCCGTCCGCGCGATTGCTCCAGATCGAGGCCTGACACCATCAGGTTGGCGCGCCGGGCGCTCGGCGGCAGGTCGGCGCCGAGGTTGTCCATCAACTCGGCCCAACGCTGTGCGCTGATGATCGTCACCTGGCGCTTGCCACCCCGGTTCGCGTTGCCACGAAGTCCGCCTTCGGCCTCGAGTTCCGCCGTCGCCACGGAATCCATCGGGCCGCCCTTGGCGCGCTTCAGCCAGATGCGTTCAAGTGTTGCCATGCTGTCGTCCTTTGAGGCTTGCGCGATCGTCTAAAGCCCGGCTGAGGTTGCAGCTGGATAGGATGCCAGTCGAAGCCGACGTCAAAGGTCGCCGGGCATTCCCGTTGCACACGAGAACTCGTGTCGATTGTCTAGCCCGACTGTGTCTTCTATCCCCTTGCATCAGATCTCAGCATTTCCGCCGTTTCTGTCGAGCCCCGAGTCCGGGGCACCTGTCCGATCGAGCACTTTGATTCGGAGCCGGACAATACAGTCCTTTGTAACTATTGTCATCCCGTGCTTCAACTACTCGGAGTACTTGGGAAAAGCTATTCGCAGCGTCCAAGCACAACAATACGGTGCATTCGAGATCATCGTTGTGGACGACGGTTCCACGGATGACTCAGCGGCAGTCGCCGAGCGTGCGGGAGTCAAACTCATCCGGCAGCCAAATTCAGGCCTCGGCGCCGCTCGAAATACCGGGCTCGCGGCCGCGACCGGAGAGTTTGTCGTCTTTCTCGATGCCGATGACGAGCTCTTGCCCGACGCGCTTGCGAGCGGCGTGGCCGTACTGCGTGCCCGACCTGCGAAATCGTGCGTCGTCCGACGTTGCCAGATGATCGATGCTCAGGATCGCGAGCTGCCTGTGCACTACAGAGAGATCGACACAGAAGACCTCTATCGAGAATGGCTCGATGCCAATTTCGTCTGGACACCGGGTGCGGCCATGTTTCGGACGGATCGCATCGCCGCACTTGGAGGCTTTCCCCCAGACCTGGGGCCGGCGTCCGACTATGCCATCTACCTCGCGCTGGCGCGACGTGGCGAAGTCGCGTTTGAGGCTCGCGAGGTGGTTCGATATCGGCAACACGACCACAACATGTCGCTCGACCCGGTGTTGATGCTGCAAGCCGTGCTCGGCGTGCTGCGGCTGGAGCGTCAGCATGTACCGGTCGCGTACCGCGGCCGTCTTCGCACGTCGCGGCGTCTGTGGCGCGAATATTACGGCGAGCAGATTGTCGAGCGCCTACGACGCGACTGGCGCAGCGGTCGACTTGGCTGGTGGCACACCGTCGCCATCTGGACGTTGGCTCGGCACACGTCCGGGCTCATGTTCCGGCAGCTCGGGATCAAGCTCTCGCGCGTCCTTCGGGGGATCGCGCCGGGGCACTTGGAGAGCGGCCGCTTCAACTCCGACGTGTCGGAACCTTCCGCGAAGTCGATGCGCGGCTGACCTTATGGCGACGGCCATTCGCGAAGTCGAGTTATCCTCCCCGCTCAGCTCTATCGAACATCTCAAGGGGTACTCCCGGTGTCTCCTCGTATTCAGGTGGCGCCGACGCGTGGTCGGCCGCCAGTTCGTCCCCGTCGTGAGCGATCGGATAGACACCGCCGCGATGGAGATTGCAGCGAATCAATGCGGCGCTGACGCGCTGTATCGCTGGCTCGCCGATACGATTGGCTATGACGAGCGCCAGGTCGTCGGCACGCGCGCGCTCACGGCAACGATCGCGATTTGCACGCGTGAGCGCCCCGAGCATCTGGTGCGCACGCTCGGTGCCGTCGCCAGGTTCGCCGAGGCCGGCCACCGCATTCTCGTCATCGACAACGCGCCGACCACTAACCGCACGTACGAAGTGGCGACGCAATTTCGCGACGTTTGCTACGTCTGCGAGCCGATTCCGGGCCTGAATGTCGCGCGCAATCGGGCAATGCGCGAGGCGACGACCGACGTGGTCGCGTTCACCGATGATGACGCCATGCCCGAGCCCGAGTGGCTCGACGCGCTCATCGCCAATTTCGGCGACCCACGTGTCCAGTGTGCGACGGGTTTGACGCTGCCGATCGAACTCGAAACCGAAGCGCAAGAGCTCTTCGAAGAAGTCACGCCGTTCGCGCGCGGATTTCGTCGTGTCGTCTTCGACGGACAACACGACAACCCCGTCGAAGTGGGGCGTGTCGGCGCTGGCGCCAACATGGCGCTGCGGCGCGAGATCATTGACCTCGTCGGTCCCTTCGATGAACGTCTTGATGGCGGCACCCCGACCTGCTCTGGAGGAGACCACGAGATGTTCGTGCGGATTCTCGCGGCTGGTTACCAGATCGCCTATGACCCGGCGGCGGTGAGCTGGCATCATCATCGTCGGACGTATCGGGAAGTGCGGGACACGTTGCGCGGCTACGGTGTCGGTGTCTACGCGATGTTCACCGGGCTTCTTCTCGAACGGCACGAATTCGGTGTTCTGCGTCTGGCCTGGGCGTGGTTTCGTTCGGCACATCTCCCCGAGCTGCGCCGCCGTGTGTTCCACGGCCCGCCGACCCGCACTTCGTCTCTGATCCTCGCAGAGCTTCAAGGTTGCGCGCATGGTCCGGCCGCGTGGTTCGCGTCCCGCCGTCTGCGGGCGCGGCGCTGAACCCAATGGGCGAGCCGCGATTCTCTATCGTCGTTCCCACACACAACCGCCGCGATGCCGTAACGCGTCTCCTCGTTGCCCTTGGGCAACAGGATCCTGTGCCCGGCGGTTTCGAGGCCATCGTCGTCGCCGACGGATGCACGGATGGAACCGCGGAGAGGCTTCGCGCATGGGATCCCGGGTTTGCCTGCGTAGTGCTCGAGCAGCCGGCATCCGGGCCAGCCGCGGCACGCAACCGGGGCGCCGCCCATGCGACCGGCGACATCCTGCTGTTTCTGGATGACGACATTGAGCCACGCGCCGACGTGTTGCGTGCGCACGCGGCGTTTCACACCGAGGTGGCGGACGGAATCGGCATCGGCTATCTGCAGCCTGCGGTCACGGCGGACGGATTCTTCGGCGTGATTCTGCGCGGATGGTGGGAGTCGATGTTCGAGGAGTCGCGCCGCCCCGGACACCGATATCAGTACACAGACCTCCTGACCGGTCATTGCTCACTCGAGCGGCGCGCGTTCGAGCGGCTGGGCGGATTCGATGCGACGCTTCGCAGCCACGAAGACTACGAGCTCGGATATCGTGCGATTGCGGCGGGGATGAATCTGCGGTTTATCCCGGACGCAGCGGCGGTTCACCACGAGGCGAGCCAGCTCTCGAAGACTCTCAGGCGCAAGTTCGATGATGGCGTCGCGGACGTTCGACTGGTTGAGCGATATCCGGCGCTGGGAGCGTCGCTGCCAATGGCACGAATGAGTGAAGCCGGCCGGGTCGGCAAGCTGGCGGCGCGACTCGCGGCAATCAACCCGCGCTACGGCGACCTATTTGTAGCAGGTGCGCGGTACCTGCTGCCGATGTACGAGTGGATCGGGCTGCGCTTCCGCTGGCGCGCGGTGCTGGAAGATCTGCTCAACTACTGGTACTGGCGCGGCATCGCTCACGCGAGCGGCGGCAAGCATCAGCTGGCCGCCCTGCTGTCCAACGCGCCGCCTCCGCGGGAGATCGAACTGGAGCTGGACCTGGCGGACGGTATTGCGGCGGCGGAGAAGCAGCTCGACGAGCATCGACCACGTAGCGTCCGGTTCGTCTACGGCGAACACGTGGTCATCACCTTGCCCGAGCGAGACGGGGCCGAGCGACTCCGAGGCGTTCACCTTCGCGAAATGATTGCGCGTCAATTCGCACATCAGTATTTGTTCGCCGCCGCTAGTGCCGGGGACATCCCGCCAGGCCTCCCGGCCCTCCCGGACAAGATCCTGAAGGATTGCGAGCCTCGCGAGATCACTCCACAGCGTGCTCGACCTGCGCTGGTGAGGTGATGAACCCGCGCGCGCGATCCGCGGCATACTGCGCAATCTGGGTGATGTGGGTCGTGGTCGTCGTTGCCTACTACTTCACCCTCCCTTCGAACCGATTTCACATCTTCGACGGTCCCATCGGTTTTCCATCGTTCTGGCGAGCGGCAGCAGAACGAGGCGTGCTCGCAATTGGTGCGGCGGCGGCCGTCACCCTCGCGGCGTGGACCCTGGGCCATCGACTGGCGCACTGGTTCCTGCGGGGCCTATTCGGGGACCCGCTCGAAGCTTTCGTGTTTCAGCTGGGGCTCGGGTTCGCATGCCTCTCATATGCACTGTTGGGGTTGGCGTATGCCGGGTTCTATCGTCGCGGAGTTGTCGGCACAGCGGTCATGCTGCTGGCGGCATCAGGAGTTGTCCCTGCAACTCGCTCACTCCGACGCCACGTTTGGTCGTTCCCGCATCCGCGGCGTGCTGATGCGGCGCTCGTGCTGATCGCGGCCACAGCCATCGCCTTTGCATTCGTCGCGGCGCTCGCCCCGGAAACCGAATTCGACGCGCTTTGGTACCACCTGTATCTGCCCGAACGATGGCTGGCCGCCGGCAGACCGGTGGATCTCGTCGAGGAGTACATCTCGCTGTATCCCCTCTCATGGGAAATGCTGTACGGCGCCGCGATGGCACTCGGCGGACCCGTCGCGGCGAAACTGGTTCACTTTATCTGCCTGCCGCTTATGGCCGCGACTGCCGGGCTTTTGACCAGGCGGGTATTCCCGCGTGCGAACCCGTGGCTCGCCGCAGCGATAACGGTGACGGCGCCCACCGTTCTGTGGGAGTCCACGACGACCTACATCGATCTCGCGTTAGCGTGGTACGTCTCGCTGGCGGTCTATTCGCTCGTCCGGTACGACGAGCTGCGAGACCGGCGATGGCTGATCGTCGGCGCAACGGTCATGGGCATGGCCCTCAGCATCAAACACCTCGGCCTCGTCGCGCTCACGATCGTCTCAATCACGCTTGTCGTTCGCGAAGCGCGAGTTGCCGGCGTGCGGCATGCTGCGCGGACGATTGTGATATTTGCTGTGATCGCGCTCGTGATTCCGTCCCCCTGGTACATCCGCGCGTTCGCCGCGTCAGGCAATCCCGTGTTCCCGGACATGTACGCGGCATTCGGCGCGAAGCCGGACGGCCGCTGGAGCCCGGATGCTGAACAATCGCTTCGCCGTTTCAAGGATCACTTCGGCCGTTCACGGACTCCGGCGCATCTCGCCACATTGCCGTGGGACGTGACCGTACACGGAGCGAGCTATGGCGGAACGTTCGGGCCGCTCTTTTTGATCTTGGTGCCCGCGGCACTGACCTATCGTCGGCCTCGCCGCGCACTGGCGGCGTGGGTGCTGCTCGCTGGCACTCTGGTTTACATCGCCGTCTGGGCGTCACCGATCAGCAGCTTCCAGCTTCGATTTCTGCTGCCGATCGTTCCTCTGCTCGCAGTGGTCGCTGCGCACGGCGCGATCCGACTTCGAGAGGCCGCCGACGTCACGATCCGACACGGCGGGGCAGCGGTCGGCGCGATCACGACCGTATTGCTGCTGATGAACCTGCCGCCGGCGGTCGAGTGGCACGAACGGGACCGGGTAGGCTGGTCCGGCTGGTTGACTCATGTCGTCCGCGGAATCCCGGTTGGCGTCGTCGCCGGGGTCGAGGCAGAGGATGCCTATCTCGCGCGCCACGTCCCATCGTACCGGGCATGGCAGTTCATCGATACGACGCTGCCACGGTCGAGCCGCATCCTATCGTTTTCGGGTGGAGATAATCTTTACAGCGATCGATCTCGAATCCCGAGCGACGCCATCGTGGCTCACGCAGCGGTGTGGGGCGCCGAAGCGGGGAACGAGGACACGGCAGTCCGCGCGTTGAATGAGCTTGGCGTGACGCACGTTCTGTTCGACAAGCGGCAGTTCGAGGACGGCCTGATCGGCCTGCAAAGTATCGCCATGGCCAGTGAACAGATGCGTCGTTGTTGCCTGACGCTCGTCTACCAGGACAACCGCTTCGCCCTGTACGAAGTCAGAACGGGTCAGAGGTTTTGAAAACGCTCTCGGCAGTGCTACGCGCCTGGGATACGTCCGCGCGCGACGGTGGGGAAGTCGCCTCGGCGGCGTGAATCACCCGCCAGGTGTGCGGCATGTAGAACTGACCACTGACCGCTTTTCCTGCTTCCACGTACAAGTTCGTACCGCCGTCCCACCAGTCGATCACATGATGCGTCGCCGCTTCGCGGACCACGACGCCCACGTAGTACGCACCAGGCACCAAAGCCAGGCGATCAGATACGAACTCGATGACGCCGCCCGGCGGCACGACGTTGACGCCACCTCCGTCCTCGGTCCGGGCCGTCGCAATGGCCGTCTTGCCATCGCTCGAGTAGTAGGTCAACTCGAAGACGACCGGCCCCAAATGCCGCGCCGCGGTGTACCGCACCGACGCGATGAGCGGCGCGCCGGTGCGCGCGGCCAGCGCCCGCGACCGAGACGGGTCGCCGCCGAACGTGAGGCCGGCGATTTTCAGCGCCCCCTCGCGGGCGATGCTCGCAAAGCCGCCCGTCTCGGTTGCCGCGGTGGTGATCCGGCGGTGGTACTCGCTGACGACCGCGCCTGAGGCGTCGAACATCACCACTTCGCCTTTGTCGAGGAGCACCGCCGTCTCACACAGCTGCTCGACGGCCGTCAGGTCGTGCGAAATGAAGATCGTCGTAATTCCCTGACGCTTCAGATCGCGGATCCGAGCGAGACATTTCACCTGGAACTCTGCGTCGCCGACGGCGAGGACCTCGTCGACGAGCAGCACGTCCGGCTCGAGGTGCGCGGCAATCGAGAATCCCAGGCGCACGTACATCCCCGACGAGTACCACTTGACGGGCGTATCGATGAAGGCCTCGACGCCGGCGAATTCGACGATGCTCGGCAGCTTGGATACGATTTCGCTGCGGCGCATACCGAGAATCGCCGCGCTCAGGAAGACGTTCTCGCGCCCCGTCAGTTCCGGATGAAAACCCGAGCCTACCTCGATCAGCGCGGCAAGCCGCCCGTCGATGACGATGCTCCCGCTGGTCGGCGCGGTGATGCCCGCCAGGAGCTTGAGCAGCGTGCTCTTGCCGGCGCCGTTGCGGCCGATCACACCGACCGATGCGCCACGCGGCACATCGAAGGTTACGTTTTTCAAGGCCCAGAAACTGCCGGCGTTGCGGCGCGTGCCGAGGCGATATTGTTTTCCGAGTCGTTCGATTCTGACGTCAATCGGCGTCATACCACGTCCGCCATCGTTCGCTCCGCGTGCTTGAAGTAGACGTACGAGACCGGGAGCAGCACGAGGATCACGACAGCGCCAGCAGCGAGCGCCGTCCAGTCAGGCGGTTGATTCAACACGACGGCCCGGCGGAACGAGTCGACGATGCCGACCATGGGGTTGGCGACGTACAGGCCGTATAGCGCGGGCGAGAGCGCGTGGCGAGCCGTCGAGAGCTGATACAGAACCGGGGTGGCAAAGAGCCAAATCTGCAGAATCACCGGCATCGCGAGCCCAACGTCGCGGTGGCGGACCTGCACCGCGGAGACGATCAATCCGGCGGCCACGAGAAACAGCGCGAGCATGGCGACCGCCAGGACAGACCAGATCGCCATCGGCGTCAGCGGGACCTGGAACCACAACATCATCACGCCGAGCGCCGTCGAGGCGACACCAAGGTCGGCGAGCGCGGCGACGACATAGGTGATCGGCAGAATCTCCCTCGGAAACGCCACTTTCGTCACGAGCGCGGTGTGGCTCGTGAGCGCATTGGCCGCGCTCGAGAGGCCGGAGGAAAAGGCGGACCAGGGAAGGAGACCGGCATAGGCGAACACCGCATACGGCACTTCCTGTGCCTGCGCGGGTGCGCCGCGAATGAACGAAAACATCACCGTGAACACAACCATCATCGACAGCGGCTGGAGCAGCGCCCAGAGGATTCCGAGCCGCGAGTGTTTGTAGCGCACCCTGATGCGATGAATGCTGAGGGTTTTGACCAGGTCGACGAACTGAGTGAGCCGACGCAGATCTCGCAAAGGCCGGATGCGGCGCAGCGACGGCGGCTCGATGCGGGTGACGGGCCGCGCACGTAGCCCAGTTGCCTGTGGGACGATGCTCATTCCGCTGCCACGACAGTATCGCAAATGCGATACCAGCGGCCGAGGGACCGCGCGTTCGGATGCTCGACGATTTGGGCCGATTTTCGGGGGTTATTTCAACGCCGGTCATTTGCCGGGTGCGGAGGTGGCGCGAGTTGACGTAGAATAGGCATTCACGCTTGAGTCGGGGCGTGGCTCAGTCTGGTAGAGCACTCGGTTCGGGACCGAGGGGTCGGTGGTTCGAATCCACTCGCCCCGACCACATTTTCAAAAACTTTTGCAACGGTTTTGCAACCGTATCGGACGGCCGATTCTCAGTACTACGAGGGTCGGCCGTTTGTTTTTGAGGTCGTCGTGCGGATAGCAAGTCGTAGTGTTCCAGCCTTTCACCGGAAGCCCGGCCTAGCTCTCCCTTGATTGTTTCTTTTGGTGGGCGCCGAAGCCCGAGTTGTTGCCGCGCTTTCTCTATTACCTGCTTTGCTCCTACCTGCTTTGCTCCGGCATAACCTACGCCGACATCTTGCTGGAAACGCGCGGTTCGGCTGGGCAGTCCAATATTTCGCTAACAGAGTGTCGCGAGATGCTGATTCCCATTCCTTCTCTTTCCGAACAGAGCGAGATCATCAATCGAGTCGAAAGGTTGTTGAATTCGCAGACGACATTCAGTCTCGAACCGAGCGCGCTTCGGCGAGCGTGTCATTGACGTTCAGTACGAGTTCCCAGCCGAGTTCGTGAGTCCGCAGCCAACACACAGGATCGAACGCCTGAAGTAGCATGCCGAGGACCACCAGCCACGCAAACAATCCGACCACCGAAAGCAGCTGCGATGCAGAATTCCCTCAGGGCCTGCTCAACGCTGGGCGGTACGGGCGTTGCGTCACTGCGCGACTACACCAGGAGGGCTAAAATGATCGACCCGGTTAGCCTTTTCTCCCACTTCGGTGCAGCTATTGAGAAACGTAGGTACGGTTCGTCCGGGGTAAGGGCGGCGACCCGCGGGATTGCGTTGGTCGCCGCAATCTCTGTTTTCACCTGCGCTCCAGCCTCTGCGGATACGATCACGTTTCAGGATCAAGCTGTCGGCCGATATGCCGACGATGCTGTGACGTTGATTACGGGCGGCGTAACTACCATGTTCAGCGGCGTCGGTCTGCGGATCCGCGACCTCACCGAGTTGGG
>Ga0070683_100003416_pt1 | contig 12881 bp, 11 predicted proteins | sample KBSC713LmetaG_FD_64662 | JGI IMG/M metagenome (GOLD analysis project Ga0070683, IMG submission 64662) | Corn rhizosphere microbial communities from Kellogg Biological Station, Michigan, USA - KBS C7.1-3L metaG | ecosystem: Host-associated > Plants > Roots > Rhizosphere ...
ATCTTGCCGGACACGTTCACCACCTTCGCGGGGACGGGCGTGCGATCGGGTGTCCCCGTGGCCTGGTAGTTGATCACGCCGCGCAGCGCGGCCGAGCCGCCCTCGCAATGCTGCTCGAAGGTCACCGAGACGCGCGTGATGCCCGCCAGCGGATCCCGCGCCAGCTCCTCGATCGCGAACTTGCCCGTCAGCATGTTGCAGCCGCGTCCGTTGCCGTAGATCGACAGACCGGCGGCCGAACCGACCTGGAACGGATACCGTTGCGCGGGATCGAACAAACCGGGCGCGAGGATCGCCCCGGCCCCGGGGACAAACTCGGCGGTCCATTCGCTTCCGCCCGCCGAGTCGGTGATGTCGAAGGCGATGATGTTGCTGCCGGTCGACGACAACCTGACGCTGGGCGTGCCGCTGGCGGACGCGTTCCGACCGCCCCCGATGTAGTCGCCCGGGTCGCTGACGAGACAGAACCCCGTTGGGAGGGCCGCCGTGCACGGAAGCGGCAGCCGCCGTTGTCCCGACGAGCTTCCGCCGGTGCCGCCCGCGCCCGAGCCTCCGGCGCCGGACGTCCCGGCGGCGGTCCCGCCCGATCCGGGCGCGCCACCTCCACCCGAGCCGGCCGCGCCGCCGATGCTGCCGCCAGCACCGGCCGCAGCGCCACCGGTTCCGCCCGCGGCGCCGCTACCGGCCTTGCCGCCAGCACCGCCGCCTCTGCCCGTCGCGCCGCTGCCGCCGGTGACCGCGTTGCCGCCGCCGCCCGCGCCCGTCGTGCCGGCGCCACCGTCCTCGCCGGCGAGTCTCCGCGTTCCACAGCCGCCCGCCAGAACCGCCGCCACCAGTCCACAAGCCAAGCCAATCCGACCCATGTCGCGATCGTAGGTGCGGACACGTCCCGCCCGCAAGCGGCGAGTCGGGTTGCTGTTGCGGCGCGCTACGGCACGGCGGCCAGCGGCACCAGGCGCCTGGTGGCCTTCACGTCGCCTTTGACGTCGCCCTCGAGGACATTGACGGGGATGGGCGGCGTCATCTTGAAGCGGTAGCCCTTGCTCTCGCTCTCGAGGGCGACCTCGTGGCCCTTGTAGTTCAGCTTGCGCACGTAGTCCTCGGGCACGAGGCCATCACGCGAGTTCTCGTGGTGCTTGATCAGGAAGTCCGTCAGGCGCAGCACCTCGAAGTTGTGCAGCCGGTGGCAGCCGTTGCTCTCGCCACGCTTGACCGATCGGTAGCCTGGCGTGCCGTGCGTGCGGATGCGCAGGTCCATGAGCTGCGGCTCGCCCTTCTCGTTCTTCTCCATGATCTGGAGGTGCGGGATCGCGACCAGCCCGTAGGCGGCGCGGTAGCCGGGGCCAATGATCTCCGTCTTCGGCGCGAAGCCGTCGCCGACCTTGACGAGCAACCTCTTGGTGGGCATGCCCGGCGCCGGGTGCCAGGTCGGCGTCGCCAGCACCTCGGGCCACACGGCTTCGCCCGTGATGGACTCCTTGTACTTCAGCGCCATGGTGCCGTCCTTCTTCTCGAACGTCTTCCAGCCGCCGATGGTCGTCGGCCAGCGCATGAGCGCGACCTCGTGATCGCCCGCCTTCGCGTACAGCGTCAGCGTCGGGCGGTCGGCGACCGGCGGCTTCCACTTCTTGTGTCCCTCCTTGTCGAACTTCGGCTTCTCCAGCACCACGTCGCCGCGATCGATCTCCGCGCGCAATTCCATCTTCGCGCTGTGGTACGCCGGCAGCGGCGGCAGCTTCACCGCGATGGCCATCGGCAGGGGCGCCGGCTGTCCTTTCTTCACGACCACCTTGCGGGCCTTCTTCGCGCCGGGCGGCGGCCCCGGCGGCGGCAGCGTGTTCGCGAGCGCGGTCTCCGGTGACTTCCAGCCCAGCGCCTCGCTCGCCGCCTGGGTGGCCGGCGCGATCAGATCGGACGCGGGAACGATCTTCGCCGCCTTGTCGATCGCGGCGACGGGTTGCGCCTGCGCCGGGGCGGCCTGGCCCGGCGCCGCAGCAGCCTCCGCCGGACTCGCCGGCGCCTTGTCCGCCGACACGGCCAGCGGCTGGAACTCGGGGCTGTCGAGCAGCCGCCCCTGCACCTGACCCTGAACGCCGATCGCCGAGCCGTCCTCGAGCAAACCCGTCGCGTCGACGATCCGCTCCCGCAGCACGCGCAGCAGCAACCGGAAGTCGTGCTCGCGGCTGTCGCCCAGCAGCACCGCGCGCGTGTCGGCGTCGATCTTCGAGCTGTCCGCGAGCTGATGGAGGTGCTGGTAAACCTTCAAGCCCTCCGCCGTCCAGCGATCCATCCGCCCGGGCGTCGCCTTGCCGCGCAGCAGGTCCTCGCAGCGCAGATGGGCCTGCATCGCGATGACGGCCCGCTTCTCTTGCTCGGTCAGCGGCCGCGGCGAGATGGTTCGCCCGGTCGTGACCATGGGCGTCTCTTCGCGCGTCTCGGGGTTGGGGTTCGGAACCTTCTCCAGCTCCTCCGGTGGGATCACGTTCTTGGCCGACAGCTCCTCGAGCACGCCGTCCTTCACCTTGTCGTGGCAGGTGTGGCGCCGCTTGTCGGCGAGCCGCCGCCGCACCAGGTTCAGGCTCGGGAAAATCCCGAACACCTCGAAGAAACGATCCTCGTGCGCGCGCGCGTACAGCCGGCCCGTCTTGAGCCGTCCGTTCGCCAGATCGAGGAGGAACGGGCGCAGCGGCTGCGGCTTGTCCGGCGTCTGCGAGAAGACGTACGGCAGCCAGTCATCCGAGAGATCGACGATCGTCAGGCCATCCTTGCGCGCGTCCGCGGGCGTCTTCTGGCCCACGACCTTGCCGCCCTCGATCACCGGGATCGGGATGCTGGCCGCTGCCTCTGCCGCCGCCGCCTCCTTGGCCGCCGCTTCCTTCGCCGCCGCCAGCACCTTGGCCGACGCCGCCGCCTTGGCCTCCTTGTCCGCTTTTTCCGCGGGGTCCGCGGGCGCCGCCGCCTGCGTCATCTGGCCGCCGCTGGCCAGAAGGCCGGCGAGCGCCAAAGCGGTCAACCGGGCTACCGGCGCGTGGGCGATGCGGGAACGTCTCTGGGCCGGGCTCATGGGCACCTCCAGAACTAAAGGCCCGAGCCTAGAGTCCTGGCCGTCGCTATTCAAGCCGGGAGTTTTCCGCAACGCTCCCGACGACGTGCCGGGTCAGAACTGCCAGCCGACGGCCACGCGCGCATGGACCGTCGCGTCGCCCGCGTGAATCTCGTGCGCGTCGGGGCCGAGGTCGATGCAGAAGACCACCGCGTCACCTTGGTTCTGGCACTCGGCCGGCGGCGGCTCGACGTAGCGCGAGGTCGCCAGCGCGAAATTGAGGCCCCCCCCGGCGAGCATGGTCAGGCCGAACGGAGCCCGATAGACGTAGGCCATCTCGGTGTGCGCGAACGGCATGTCGCCGTGAACCGGGTTGCCGATCTCGAACATGGGCCCACCCGCGACCGTCAGCGCGTGCCGGCCGGTGCGGTTCGCGACGATCACGCCGCGCGCGGCCGCCATCGCGGACCACGAATGGTGTTCGCTGCCCGGCTCGTGGCTCGCTCCGGTCAGCTCGATGGCCAGGCGGGGCATCAGGTCGCGTCCGATCGTGAGTCCCAGCTCGGGCCCCGGAACGCCCAGCCAGTTGTCGCGCATGTCCACCAAGCTGCCCTCGGCCCGGATCAGCCAGGGGCCCGGGCTGGCGCTCCGAGAGACGGGAGCGGCGGACCGGAGCTGCGCCTCATCTGGATCGGGAGCGGCGGCGGCTTCGGCGGCGGCTTCGGCGGCGGCCAGGATCGACGAGACGGTGGTCAGGGCGGACAGGAGGGCGATGCGGGTCTTCATCCTCATTGGCGATCCTCTGCCCGGATCCCACTTCAAATGTGGTGCCAGACACGAACGGCGCGTCCGGCCCGCGAAAAAAGCACCGTGAAGCCCGAAACGCCTGTTCACGTTCAGTTTTCGTCAGCTCGCGGCGTCGGAGATCGGGCGCCGCCAGCGCGCGTCACGCGCAGTTCTTGCGCCGCGGTCAATCCGCGGACGTCACGTCGGTGAAGGTGACGGCCTCGCCGTCGATCCCCGCGTAGCAGCAGGTGACCACGAGGTGCGGGTGGTGGCGGCGCAGCCCCGCGCGGGCGGCGCGGAGGTTCTCGAGCTGAAGGCGGCCGATCGCTTCGTCGCCGACGCGGCCGCAACGCGCGCGGTAGAAGCCGCAGCCCGCGTGAGCGAAGAGGAAGACATGCGTGATGCCGTGTCCTTCGATGAGGAACTCGGCGGCGCGCGCGAAGACGTGGGCCTCCGACAGATCGGCGGGACCAGTGGTCAGCAGCGCGGGGCCGCCGGGCAGGGTCATCGTGTCGATGCGCTCGTGGCCGAGGTCCTCGCAGTGGTCCTCGACGGCGTGCGTGAAGCGACCATCGGAGCAATAGATGGCGAGCGTGGACGGGTGGCTTGGATCGAAGCGCGCCATCAGCGGCCCTTGAACACAGGCTTTCGCTTCGCCAGCAGCGCGGACATTCCTTCGCGGGCGTCGTCCATCGCCAGGCTGGCCGCCTGATCGTGGGCCTCGGCGCGCGCGGCCGCGCGGACCTCCAGACCCAGGCCGCGGCGGATCGCGGCCTTCGTCGCGCGAACCGCGAACGGCGCGTTGGCGGCGATGGTGCGCGCCATCGTCATCGCCTCGTCCATCACCTGCGCCGCCGGCACGGCGCGGTTGACGATGCCCAGGCGCTCGGCCTCGGCGCCGCCGACCAGCCGGCCCGTGAACAGCAGCTCCGACGCGCGCGCCACGCCGACCAGGCGCGGGAGCAAGTGGGTGATCGCCATGCCCGGGGCGAGGCCGACCGCCACGAAGTTCGCGCCGTACTTGCCCTCGACCGCGGCGATCCGGACGTCGCAGACGAGGGCCAGGCCGAAGCCGCCGCCCACCGCGTGGCCGTTGAGCGCGCCGATGACCGGAACCTCGATGTCGAGCAGCGACAGAAACGGTTCGTACATCGCGTAGCTCCGCTGGTCGGGCGCCAGTCCTTCGCCGTCGCGCTGGAGGCCCGCCTTGAAGTCCGCGCCCGCCGAGAAGCAGCTTCCCGTGCCCGTCACGATCAGCGCGCGGACCTCCCCGTCGGCGCGCGCGGCGGCGCTGGCGCGCGCGAACGCGTCCAGCAGCTCCGGCGTCATGCTGTTGCGGTTGTCGGGCCGATCCAGCGTGATGACGCCGATCCGATCGTGCGCCTCGTAGCGAACTGCGTCCGGCGTGGTGGTCATTGCCACGGGACCGCTTCCGCGATCTGACGGTGTTGCTGGAGGGCGAACATGAGCTGCTGGAGCCGGTCGGGCGCCGCCGTCGACAAGTCGGCGGCCTCCGCCAGATCGGCGGCCAGGTTGTAGAGCATGAAGGGGCCGTCGGCCATGTTTTGCACGAGCATATAGTCGCCGTTGCGGGCGCCGTAGTGCACGCCACCCGGGGCTTCGCGCCGGACAAAGAAGACGTCGCGGGCCGGGGCGGCCGTCTCACGGCCCAGCAACACCGGCAAGAAACTGCGCGATTCCGCGGCGCCCGCGTACTGGATCCCGGCCGCCTCCAGCGCCGTCGCGAAGATGTCCATCGTCATGAACGCCGCCCCGCTGGTGGTCCCCGGCCCGACGTGACCCGGCCGCCGGTTACCAGAAGCTGGCCGACGCCGTGAACCTGACGCTGTTCGCGCCGTAGCGCGGCAGCCAGATCGCCGACAGTCGGATCGTCCGACGACGACCGAACGAATCGTCCGACGACAGTCCGACGATCGTCCGACAATCGACCTAAACACGCGAATTCACATCGTTCCCTTGGTTGGCATCACCGTTGCTTTGTAGTCAGGCCGGAGGCCACGATGAAGACCACGACGATGATTCTCTCGCTTGTTTCGTTTCTCTCTCTCGGGTTCGCCGGTGTCGCCCACGCGGGCGAGGGCAACGCCCGCAAAGGCCAGGTGAACGTGCAGGCGGCGGCCGCGAAGGCCGTCATCGCCGGCCCGGCCGTCGTGAAGGTTTACTCGGGGTTCCCGGGCGCCAAGGTGTTCGTGGCCGACGCCGGGTCGGGGAAGGACGCCGACTGCGCCGCGGCCGCCGGCCGCGCGACGGGCACCGCGCTGACCGCCGACCGCGTCCAGCTCGTCTCGGTGGGCGCCGGTCAGATCGCCTGCGTCACGGGCGACCGGTCGGTCGAGCTGCTCTGGCACACGCAGCCGGCCACGCCGGCGGCGACGATGGTCGCGACGCGCTAGCGGCCTGCCGAGCCGCGGCTGGCGGCCTCCGGCCGCGGCTCAGTGTGTCCGCCTGAAGATCCGGCTCAGCCAGGCGCTGGCCGACGAGTCGGTGGCGAGCGCGAGTCCCTCGTCACCCGCAGCCGCCGCGCTCTGCGCCGGTGGCGCGAACGCCCAGACGAGCGACGCGCCCGAGTCAGTCCCCGCGATGGTGACCTCGTTGCCCGAGGCCTGCGTCGTGAACCGTGCAGATAGGCGTTGGGCGACGGACGCCGCCATCGCGCTGTCCGCGAAGGCGATCCGCCACACCACCACGGTTGCCGTCGCCGAGACGGTCGCGCCGGAGCCGCCGTAGACCCACAACCGATCGCCGCGCCAGCTGCGCGCCTGGACGTCGGCGTCGCCCGCTATCGCATCCTGCGCGAGCAACATGAAGACGCCCCACGCGCCCAGCGTCGCCGCCTGCGTGAGCGTCCAGTCCGCCGTCGGCGTGGGCGCGGCCGGCGCCGTCCAGGCGGGAACGCTGTCGCTGGACGCCGGATCGAGGAGAATACGCGTCCCCGCGGGCGGCGCCGCGAACGAATCCGCGATCGCCTGCGGTCCCTGCTGCGCGAACCGCGGCAAGAGGCGCCGCGCGCCGAACTCGTAGGGAAACCCGGAGTACGACGCGGTGTACGGCGAGGGTTGCATGCGCACCCAGTCCTCGGCGAGGCGAACGGCGTTGTCGAAGTGACGCGCCAGATCGACGGCGTTTGGGTCGAGTCCCAGCAGCGACTCGCCGAACCGCTCTTGATGAAGGCGCGCCTCACCCTCGACGACCGACATCGCCGAGAGCGTGTCGTCGTAGCTGCTCGTGTGCGCGTCGTACCAGATCGTCAGGTCCTGATCGCGGTCCTGCAATGCGTGCACGAACTCGTGCAGCAGGACGCTGTTGACGTCGATGTCGTCACCCGGCCGGTCGCGTTCGATCAGCAGGATGTCATCCTCGTCGTGCCGGTAGACGCCCCACACCTGCGATGCCTGGGCCGCCGCCATCGACGACGGCTGGAAGGCGCCCGCCACGACGAGCCTCATCATCACCAGCGCGTACTCGTAGTGACTGAGGTTCGGCGGCGGCGGCTCCGCGGCGATCTGCGCGGTCAGCCACTGCGCGTACTCCGCCTCGGTCATGCGGGTGATCGTCGGCAGCGGCTGCGGCGCCGATCCGCGCATGCAGGCCGCGAGGTTCATCAGCTTGGTCTCGCAGTCGGTCGCGAACACGTCGCACGGGGTGGGATCGATCGATTCGCAGCCCGGGACCGGCTGCAGATGAACGGCGCCCCGCGACGGGGCCGGGTCGTCCCCGCAACCAGCCCCGATCGAGCTGATCGATACGAGCGCGAGCAGCGCCCAGCGAGTCGATGCGCGCGTCATCAGTTGCTCCCGAATGTGGCTTCGAGGCACGCGTCGGTGTCCGCGCAGCTCGCCATCTGCGTGCACGCCGCGAGCCGATCGAGAAACTTGTCGGTCCAGATGTTCAGCTTGGTCTGGCAGTCTTCGACCGAGAACCAGTACCCGCATTCGAAGGCGTTGGTCGAATAGGGGGCGCAGAACGCGACCAGGTGGTCGGACGGCGCCGTCTGCGCCCGGGCCTTGGCCCAGCAGGCGTCGTACGGACCGTTGAAGATCGTCTGACAGTCGAGCGTTGTCAGACAGTCGCCGACGACCTCGGCGGCTTCGGGCCGCGTGGATCCGAGCGAGGCATTCCCCGGATCGCTGACACAGCCGCTGTAGCAGGCCTGGTACGAGCTGCCGCAACGCGCGGCACCCTGACAGGCGCCGTCGCAAAAGCTCTCCACCGACGGCCGCGGCGGCGGATCGCCCGCGCAGCTCGAAACCCCGCCGCAGATGACGACGACCGCCAGAAGCACCGCGCCCTTCACCATTTTTGCCAATCTCACTCCGATCACCCCGACCGGAGCAAGCGACAACTTGTGTATGGCGGCTACGGCGTCTCCAGCTCGAAGACGTCCGCCTCCTCGGTGGCGACCACGCTCACGTAGCGGGTGCACCACCGTGTCGCTTCGTCCAGCGACGGCACGTCGATGATGACGTAGCCGGCGATCAGCTCTTTCGACTCGGTGAAGGGGCCGTCGGTGAACGCGATTCCGCCCGACGTGTTCTTGCAACGTCGTCCGCGGGCGCTCGGTCGCATCGTCTCGGCCGCGAGGTGCGTGTCGCCGGCCCGCTGCCGGAGCGCCTGGATCGCGTCGCGCTTCTTGGCGGGCAATGCGACGCCGGCTTCCGTGTCGGCCGTCGCCTTCCGCAGCACCATGAACCGGCGCGACGTGACGTCGTCGGGCTTCTTCCCGAGGCCGATGTCCCACGCCTCGGTCACCGGCCGGACGTCCATCTCGACATCGCCCAGGATCTTGCCCAGCTCGCGCGCCCAGGCGATCGCGTCGTCCAGCGTCGCGGCACGGATGATGTCGAACCCGGCGCACAGCTCGTTGCCGCCCACGAGCGGGCCCGGCACGACGTCGGCCTCGCCGCCACGGACGGTCACGCGCGCGCCCAGCGACGACGCGCGCAGGCCCTCGCCCGCCCGCAGAACGCCGGCCCGCTGCAGATCGCCGATCAGCGCGCCGACGCTCGCGATCAATCGCGCGTCGGGAACCTCGCCGGCCTCCCAGCGCGCGGTGGTCTTGTGGATGATGATGAATCGCATCGGATCTCCGTGAGCTAGCGTTTCGGGGCAGAGCGCAGGAACTTGCCTCGCTGAATTTGCCAGTCGTGACCGGCCTTTGGGGGGACGACGAACGAGCCGCCGCCGGATCGACAAATTCCCCGCGGATCTTATCAGTACGGAAGCGGCGGGCCGTACAGGGTCTCGCGGAAGTTCGAGTAGCCGAAATAGTTGGCGGTGATGGTCTGGACGACCGCGCCCGACGGCGTCACCTCGTGAATCTGGCCGCCCGTCGAGAAGGTGACCAGCGTGTTGCCGTTCGGCAGGCGCTGGACGTCGCCCAAGTAATCGCTGCCCACGCCGGCGGACTGATACGACCAGACCGTGCTCGCGCTGAGCGAGGTCGCGCCCTCGGTCAGGCGGTACTCGGTGGCCTGGTAGGCGCTGTTCCGGAAGACGAGCAGGTTGCCGTTGTCGAGCATCGCGTGGCCGTGGGTCGAGCCCCCGAGGGCGCTCGCCGCACATTTCGGCGCCGGGGCACCGGTGCAGCTGCCGCCGAGCTGCCAGAGCACCTTCCCCTGACGGGTCAGCTTGATGATGAGCGCCGCGTCCCGGTCGCCGACGGTGTAGCTGTCGTCCGCGACGTGGTAGCGGATCGCGTTCGCGTGGAAGGAGTTGGGCGACTTGTAGATCTTGCTGTCGAGATGAACCACGGTCTTGGTCGTCCCGTCGGGCGCACGCTCGACCAGATCGCTCGATCCCGTCGAGTCGAGGGTCGGCACCAGGAAGGCGAGCGTTCCGCCCGGAAGCACGGCGAAGTCGTGGTGCGCGCCCACTGCCCCGGGCGTGGTCGTCTGGATGAGCGTTCCGTCCATGCTGGTGCGCCGCACCTCACCGCCGCCCGTTCGGATCGTCCACAGCGTCGCGCCGTCCCAGTCCATGAGCGCGCGGCTGGTCTCGACCTGCGCGTCCGTCCACCAGACCACGTCGCCGTCGGCGTCGATGATGTAGGCCAGCAGGGGCGCGCGCGGACGGGTCATGCTGATCCCCTGCACCCCAGGCGTCACGATGATGAAGCCGCGCATCTGAGCGGCGGCGTTCATCGCGGTTCGGGCCACGGTGGGCGCCTTGTCGGATGTACACGTCGCCAGCATCCGGTCGGGGCTGGTGCAGGTCTGGCCGCCGGCGCCCGTCGCGACGATCCGATACGTGTACGTGCGCCCGGCCTTGAGGCCGAGCATCAGCGCGCGGTGGGTGGTGCCGCTGACGTCGATCTTGCCGCCGCTGCCGCGGTTGAGCGTGTCGGGCGCCGGATCGTTCAGCGTGAATTCGATCCGCGCTTCGGTGAGGCCGGCGAGGTCGGTCGACCAGTTGATCACGCCGACGGTCGGGATCGTGAGGCTGAGGGCGGCGTCGATCTGGAAGGTGCAGATCTCGGGCGTGCCCGTCTTTGCGCCGCCGGCGCCGGTCGCGATCGGGCCGCAGGTCGCGCCCGCGGCGCCGCCACTGCCCGCGACGCCGCCGGTCCCCGCGATCCCGCCACCGCCCGACCCCGCGACGGCGCCGCCGCTTCCCGCGACAGCACCACCGCCCGTTCCCGCGAGAGCGCCACCCCCGGTGCCTCCGCCGCCACCGCCGCCGGTGCCCGCGACAGCACCACCGCCGGTCCCCGCGATCCCGCCGCCGGTGCCTCCCAGCGCGCCGCCACCGCCGCCCGCGACAGCACCGCCGCCGGTCCCCGCGATCCCGCTGCCGCCGGTCCCCGCGACGACGCCGCCGGTGCCTCCGCGCGCGCCGCCGGCCACGCCTCCGATGGCGCCGCTGCCCGCCGCGCCGGCGTCCGGATTCGTGCTCTTGCCGCTGCCGCCGCAGCCTGCGGCGACGACGACGAGCCCCGCTCGAAACGCTGCGGCCCACGCCCGGGAGGTCATGCGCTCTACATTGCCGCCACCACTGGCGAAAACCGGCTCAGAAAGCGGCTGTGGGCCGGGTCTAGTGGGCCCGCTGGACCACGCGCGAGTGGCGTTCCGTGCGCGTGCGTACCGTCCTCACCGTCTTGGTGCGCGTCCGCTTCACGCGCTCGACGACGACGGTGCGCTGGCTGTGCTTCCGGGTCGTCGTCGGCAACGGATCGTCGGGAGCCTCGGGCGGCGGGGCCGGTTCCGGTGGCGGTGCGGGCGCGACGGGGACTGGCAGCGCGACCACAGGGGCCGGCCGGGCGACGGGCGCCGCCTTCGTCCCCGGACTGACCACGATCCCGAACACCAGCCCGACGATCGCGCACGAGAGGTAGGCCGCCGCGCGACGAGTTCTTCGGGGAATGCGGGCGAGCCGCGTTCGCAGCGCGACGGGCCGGCTGCCTTGATCGAGACCGAGATCGACGAAGCTCGCCAGATCGGCGGCGTCGAGATCGCCGAGCGGGTTCGCCGGCAACATCAGCGCCGCGCCCGGCACGCGCTGCTCCGTGGGCGTCGGCGAGACCGTCGTCGTCTCCGTGTCGGTTTGCGATCGCTCGTCCGAAACGACAGTCGCGGACACGTCCGCCGCCGGCGGCACATCGACCGGCACCGCGGCGGGCGGCGGCGCCGCCGCCGGCTTGGCCGCGGCGGTGGCCGCGTGCCGTTCCATCAAGCGGAGGTGGATCCCGCAGCTGTGCGCGTCCATCTCGCGCAGGTGCAGCCGCATCAGCGCGCGAACCGCTCCGGTCTTCGCGCCATCCGCGCCTTCCGAGACCGGCCGGAGCTCCGTGACCTCGCACCGGCCCTTCATCATCACGGTCAGGTCTTTGAGGTAGATGGCGAACGAGCCGCTGCTGCCCACCGTCACCTGCGGCAGCGCGGGCACGACCACGTCGTGTTCCGTCGTGAAGCGCGCGAATCGCGCGATGAACTCGTCCGCAGTCGTGCAACGAGTCACCAGTCGTATGACGGTCGCGTCCGCTTCCACCGGTCTTCAATCAGAGCCGTGAGAACGTCAGGAAAGCTCGTGCGCGCGACGCATTCGCGCCCGCCCGCGGCACCCACATCTACGCGTCGCTGCGCCGGCGTCGGCCGGCGACTACGTCACTGCGCGACCGGCTTGCACCAGGTGCGGTCGTCGCACCAGGGCATCGCGTGGTTCTGCGGGCAGGTCGTGCCGGTGACGCCCGTCGGGATCGGCAGCGTCGCGAACTCGACGCGGTTGCCGCCCTGCGTCTCCGCCATGCTCAGGCCCAGCTGGAAACCCAGCGTCGCCCCCGCTGCGGCCGGCGTCAGCGTCCCCGGCCAGGGCAACTTGACCTCCACCTCCCACCCGTCGGCGGTGAGGCGGGTGGCCCAGTACTGCTGATCGAACGCGGTCCGCTGCTGGTTCCGGTAAAGAACCGCGCGCGACGGGATCGTGCCCCGGGCGGGGGAGATGCCGATGAGGATCGCGTTGGCGCTGGTGCCGGTGGGGTACGTGACGGTGAAGTCGGTGCCACCCGCCACGAACAGCTCCAGCTCGTCGCCGTTGTAGAGGCCCTGCAGGTCGGAGTTCACGCAGATCATCGGATCGACGATGTGCGCGTGGAAGTGGAACGCGTCGGTGGACCACGCCGCCTTGAAGGTGATCTCCTCGGGCGGCGGCGGATTCGGCGCCGACATCGAGCCGGTCTCGCCTTCCTTGTAGGGCGCGTCGCCGGCGGTGAAGTGAACCGGGGGGATGTCGCAGAACTCGTCGCCATACGCGTCGAGCACCTGCGTGGTCGCCGTGAAGGGCGCCATCTTCGTGCACGCGTAATCGGTCGCGGGCGTGATCGTGGGGCACACGACCTCGGGCCGGCCGCCCGCGCCGCCACCGCCCGAGCCGCCGCCGGCCATGCCACCGCTGCCGCCCGTGCCGCCGCTGCCGGCCGAACCGCCGCTGCCGCCCGTACCGCCGCTGCCGCCCGTACCAGCGCCGCCCGTACCGGCGCCACCCGAGCCGCCGGAACCGCCGCCGGCCGAGCCGCCGCTTCCGGCCGAGCCACCCGACC
>Ga0070683_100003417_pt1 | contig 12880 bp, 10 predicted proteins | sample KBSC713LmetaG_FD_64662 | JGI IMG/M metagenome (GOLD analysis project Ga0070683, IMG submission 64662) | Corn rhizosphere microbial communities from Kellogg Biological Station, Michigan, USA - KBS C7.1-3L metaG | ecosystem: Host-associated > Plants > Roots > Rhizosphere ...
CACTCGCCGCCATCGCCTTTCTCGATGATGCCGCCACCTGCTACGCCGTTACAGCGGAACGCGCCGCCCTCGCCGCATTAGGCGGTGGCTGTCAGGTTCCCATTGGAATTCATTGCCGTGTTGCCCCTCAGAACGAATCAGGCGAGTGGCAGGAGATCTTCGGCGTGGTTGCCGATCCCACGACGGGCAAAGCCATCCGCGCTCATCACGAGACCCGCCGCTCCGACATGGGCCCTCTCGCTCTGGGCCAACTTATCGCAAACAAGCTCATGAAAGCCGGCGCTACCCAACTCCTCGAAGCCGCACAGCAACCCCCCGCCGGCGCCTCCGCTTAAATGAATCTTGATCTGAAATGAAGACTGTCATCCTGAGCGACTGGAGTGAAACGAACGGAGTCGAAGGACCCGCAGTTGCTTTTCGCATTTATCTCCAGGAAGCCGGACGGGGAGTGGCATAGTGACATCCCAGCCTCTCGCCCACAAACGCATCCTCGTCACCCGCGCCGCTCACCAGGCAGGGAAACTCAGCGAAGCCCTCCGCGCCGCCGGCGCTGAACCTGTCGAAGTACCCGTCCTCGAAATCAAACCCCCATCCAGGTACGAACCTCTCGACGACGCACTCCGCAATCTCAGCACCTACGACTGGCTGATCCTCACCAGCGCCAATGCGGTACATGCCCTCGTAGAGCGCACAGCCGCATGTGGCATCGTCTACGACGCTTTGAAACCGCAAATCGCCGCCGTGGGCAAAGCCACAGCTGATGCCGCTCGTCAGGCCGGCTTCACCGTCGCCCTTACTCCCAAGGAATATGTGGCCGAAAGTCTCATCGAATCCCTCGCCGGTCTCGAAGCCGGCAACCGCATCCTCCTCGCTCGCGCTGCAGTCGCCCGCGACCTTATTCCTGACACCCTCCGCGCCACGGGCGTTACGGTCGACGTAGTCGATGCCTATCGAAACGCAATCCCGCAGGACGCACCAGAAAGACTTCGCGCGGCCCTCGCCTCGCGCATCGATGCCGCTACTTTCACCAGTTCATCAAGCGTCATGCATCTCGCTGAAGTTTCCCGCGCCGCCGGAAGCGCGTTCCCATTCGCCGGAGTCAAAGCGATCTCCATCGGCCCCATCACCAGCGCCACGCTCCGCGAACTCGGCTGGCCTCCAGACGCCGAAGCCAACCCCCACGACATTCCCGGCCTCGTCGCAGCCGTCATTAGCCAGTTCTGATTTCCTCTAAACTACTCACATGCAGCGAGCCTTCCCCCGCGCACTGCTGTTCGCGCTCCTCGTTAACTTCGCTCCGGCTCTCGTCCCGGCACAAACCCCTCACACGCTCACGTACGCGCCCGGCAAGCAGATCACCCTCAAGCTCCCCGAAGCCTTCGACATCAACATCGCCGCGACTGGTCTCAAGCGTGTCCGCTTCTTCGCGAAATCACCCGACGGCCGCATCTTTGTCACCACGATGCACGACCTAAGTGACAACCGACTAGGCGCGGTCTACATCCTCGAGGGCTGGAATGCGCAATCGCACCGCTTCACAAAAGTTACCCGCTACCTCGACCACCTCCGCAATCCCAACAACCTCGCCTTTTACACCGACCCCGCAACGAAGCAAAGCTGGCTTTACCTGCCGCTCACCGATCGGCTAGTCCGCTACAAATACGACGCCGGCGAGATTGCGCCCAATACCGCCCCCGAAGTCCTCATCCATTTTCCAGACTATGGACTCCACTACAAATACGGCGGCTGGCACTTGACGCGCACCGTCGCCGTCGCAACCACCAACGGCACAACACGTCTCTTTGTCGCCGTGGGCTCCTCATGCAATTACTGTCAGGAAGACGAAGTCCTTCGCGCCTCCGTCGTCAGCATGGACCCGGACGGACGCAACCAGCGCATCGAAGCGCAAGGCCTCCGCAACGCCGTCGACCTGCAGCAAGTCCCCGAACTCGACAACGCCGTCGTCGCGAGCAACATGGGCGACGACCACCTCGGCAACAAGCTACCCGAAGACACCTTCTTCCAACTTGCCGTCAACATTAATCCCGTCCCCAACTATGGCTGGCCATCCTGCTACTTCGCCGAGGGCAAACCTGTCCTCGACAAAACGCCTCTTCCCACGTTGAACGAAGCCCGGACAGCAGGGAAGACCGCGCTTAAGCCCGTATCGGATGACTCCGTGTACGGCGAGCAGAAAGGCGTCTCAGCCGCCGGCACCAACCTCGCCGCAGGCGGAGGACATCATGCCGCAGATCCCAATGCCAACCTCGGCAAAGCCTCCGCACCCCTCGAGTCCTGCGAGAAAGTCCCGCCTGCCTGGACCACATTCGCCGCACACAGTTCTCCGCTCGGCTTCGCGTACTTCGGCAAGCAAGATTCAGCTTTGGCCGACTCACTCCTGGTCGCTCTCCACGGAGCCAGCCACCCCCACATCGGGACCGGCTACAAAGTTGTGCGCATCAATTTCGCCGACCGCAAGCCACGTGACTTCATCACCGGCTTTCTCACCACGCGCAACGGCAAGCCCATCGTCCACGGACGCCCATGCGCTATCCTCCGCTTCGGTCCAGACACGTTCCTGCTCAGCGACGATTACCTCGGCCTCATCTACTACATCCATCCCCCAGACAGGTAGGTGCCCGGTAGCTCATCCCCAGTAGGCGGTGGCAGAAACCTGGAGCTGAAGCTACGGGCTACTAGCTCTCGGGCACTTCTGTCAGCTCCACCAGGTCTTATCTTCCGACTTGCACAAGGTCTCCAGGTTGCATTCTTTGCACTTCGGAGCGCGCGCCACGCACACCTGCCGACCATGATGGATCACCTGGTGCGAAAAGCGGATCCACCGCTCTTGCGGCAGAATCTTCATCAGATCCTGCTCCACCTTCTCCGCAGTGTCCGACTTCGTGAGATCAAGCCTCCGCGATATCCGAAACACGTGCGTATCCACCACCACGCCCTCGGCTTTCCCATAGCTGACGCCCAGCACCACGTTTGCTGTCTTGCGCGCTGCTCCGGGAACCGTGATCAACTCTGCCAGCGTCTCCGGCACCTTCCCGCCAAATCGTTCCACGATCGCCTGTGCCGCGCCCTTGATCGATTTCGCCTTGTTATTGAAGAACCCCGTGGTGCGGATAAGCTCGATCAACTCAGGAATTTCCGCCTTCGCCATCGCCTGCGGAGTGGGGAAGCGCCTGAACAGCTCCGGCGTCACCATGTTCACGCGCACATCCGTACACTGTGCTGACAAGATCGTCGCCACCAGCAGTTCCCAGGGCGTCCTATGCGTCAATGCACAAACCGCCTCTGGATAAGCCTCATCGAGCCCCTTTAAAATCGCCTCGATCCTGGCCGGCGAAAGATCCCCACCCAAGTGCTTGGTCCGCACCTTCGCAGTTGACGCACGGTTAGAACCAGGCTCTTCAGGTGCGAGCTTGATCGAACGCTTTGGAGCAGTTTTCTGCAGCCGTTTCTTGGGTGATTTTGCGGGCGACATGATTAGCAGTTTAACGGGAAACCGCTAACTCGGTCCGACTCAGCTCAGTCAGAGCTCCCCTGGCGCTCGACAAGACGTGCGCGTGCTGCTTCCACGAGCTTCAGGTAGTCTGGTCTGAATGGTTCGACAAGAGTCCTCTCAAATGCACCGACGAGCAAGCTGAGCGCAATGCGTTCCGATAGGTCCGTGAGTCTCAGTTCGGATTGCATGTCATAGTCCGCAAGCGACTCGAACAGCACGAGCGCCTCATCGCGGCCCAATTCCAAGCTGATCTTGTCTTTATTCATCTCTATTGCAGCCGGCCCTGTAACCAGTTCCCCAGCCTCTCTACAGGCAACCTCAGCGCCAGATAGAACTGCCCAAAAAGCGCATACACCGCGCTCACCTCATCGAACCGCATTTCGTAGATCAGCTTCTTGAAGACCACCGGATCATCGGCGAACAGATCTACGCCCCACTCCCAGTCATCCATCCCTATCGATCCCGAAATGATCTGCTTCACCACATCCCCATAGCGCCGACCGATGAGCCCATGCTCATGCATCATCCGCTGCCGATCCGCGAACGGGACCGTGTACCAGTTCACCTGCTCGCCGCGCTTGCGGTCCATCGGATAAAAGCACAAATATTTTGTATCTGGAAAAGAAGGGAAGAGCCGCGACTTCATCGCCTCGGCCCCGCGTTTCATCGAGGCTTCAACCTCCGCATTCCACTCCGGTGTAAACGGCTCGGCGCCCTTCGATGCCGCCGCCTCATACGTCTTGCGCGTCGACTCGTACAGCCCCAACTCCACCACTGAGACATAGGAGTGTGTCGCCGTTAGATATTCCGACATCCGCGTCTGCGCCATATCCAGTTCCACCTGGTTCAGCGCTTCAAACGAATCGCGAAAATGTACGAGGATCAAGTCGCCCTTGTGCCCCAGTTGTGAGAAGAGCGCCGAACGCACGGGCCAGTGCTGCGCGCCCTTGCCCATCTGCATCCCCTCGGTCACCGACAAACGCTCCAGCTTCTGGAGCAGCCTTACGAACTCTTCGCCAATTCGCTCTCGTTCCGAGGCCGCCGTGGCCCTCCACGCCTTCCAGTCGAACCGGAAGAACTGATGCAGCACAGCAGACCCTTCAAGCGTAAGCGGAACAGGAGGAAAATCGGCCAACGTCTAACACCTCACACACGGGATAAGTCATCTCAATCCTAGCAGCCTCGCAGAGTGCGCCCACGCTGAACCTATATACTGAACAAGCCCATGACCGAACGCATTCTGCCGCTCATCGTACAGTTTGTAACCCACGTCATCGGCTCACTTGGATACGCAGGCATTGCCGCTCTCATGGGCATCGAATCCGCCTGCATCCCGCTCCCGTCAGAAATCATTATGCCCTTCGCCGGATACCTGGTGTACACCGGCCACTTCAGTCTCTTCTGGGCCGCGACGGCGGGCGCCATCGGCTGCAATCTCGGCTCCATCATCGCTTACTGGATCGGCGCATGGGGTGGCCGTCCTCTCGTTCTTCGCTATGGACGCTGGGTCCTGATGAGCCCGCGCGATCTCGACCGCATTCACACATTTTTCGAGAAGTACGGCGGCATCACGGTTCTGGTTGGCCGCCTGTTGCCGGTCGTCAGAACATTCATCGCTTTCCCAGCGGGGATGGCCCGGATGCCGCAGCTCCGCTTTCACATCTACACGTTCATCGGCTCCTGGCCGTGGTGCTATGCCTTGGCCTACGTGGGAATGCGCCTCGGAGAAGCCTGGCACACGGACCCCCGCTTTCACGAGTGGTTTCACCGCTTTCACCTCGTCGTCGAACTCGCTCTTGTAGCCGCAATCGTCTGGTTCCTCTGGACACATATCAAGCGCGTACGTCAGATCGAAGAAGCCTGAGAGCGCTGACGAAGAAAACACCCGGTCCATGGGCGTACACTGATCCGTCTGCCCAGATTCAACTCTGAATCAATTCATCAAGGAAGGTTGGAAAAGAAGAATGAGCACTCCGGAACAAAGCGGCTCTCAGACCGCAAAAATTGAAAAGCCGTCGCCGGCAAAAGGCAAACTCGGCATTATGGTCGTCGGCCTCGGTGCCGTCGCCACAACGATGATCGCCGGCGTTGAAGCCGTGCGCCGCGGCCTCGCCAAGCCCATCGGCTCTCTAACCCAGATGGGAACTATCCGCCTCGGCAAGCGCACTGATAACAAATCTCCGCTTGTAAAAGACTTCGTTCCCATCGCCGATTTGAACGACGTCGTCTTCACGGGGTGGGATATATTCGAGGACAACGTCTACGAGAGCGCCGCCCACGCCAAGGTCCTTGAGAAGGAAACCCTGGAGCAGCTCAAGCCCTATCTCGAAACCATCAAGCCGCTCCCGGCCGTCTTCGATCAGTATTACGTTAAGCGCCTCCATGGCACGCACGTCAAAAAAGGGAAGAACAAGAAGGACCTCGCCGAACAGGTTCGCGCAGACATTCAGAACTTCCGCAAGACAGTCGATCGCGTTGTGATGATCTGGTGCGGTTCCACCGAAATCTTCCTTGAGCCGACCGCCGTTCACCAGTCCATCGAAGCTTTCGAAAAGGGCCTCGAGTCCGACGATCCCGGAATCGCCCCATCCCAGATCTACGCCTACGCAGCGCTCACCGAGGGCGTACCCTTTGCGAACGGAGCTCCGAACCTCACCGTCGATTGCCCCGCAATGATCGAGCTCTCCAAGAAGAACAACGCTCCCATCTGCGGCAAGGACTTTAAAACCGGCCAGACGTTCATGAAGACCGTCCTGGCGCCAGCCTTCAAGGCGCGCCTCCTCGGTGTCTCCGGTTGGTACTCCACTAACATCCTTGGCAATCGCGACGGCGAAGTTCTCGACGACCCCGAATCATTCAAGACCAAGGAAGAGTCAAAGCTCGGTTCGCTCGAATACATCTTCCAGCCCGAGCTCTATCCCGATCTCTACAAAGACATCTTCCACAAGGTCCGCATCAACTACTACCCGCCGCGGGGCGACAACAAGGAAGGCTGGGACAACATCGACATCTTCGGATGGCTCGGTTATCCCATGCAGATCAAGGTTGACTTCCTTTGTCGCGATTCCATCCTCGCCGCACCCATCGCCCTAGACCTCGTTCTCTTCCTCGACCTTGCCCAGCGTACGCCCTCGCTCAAAAACATCGGCATTCAGGAGTGGCTGAGCTTCTACCTCAAGTCACCACAGACGCGCGAAGGTCTCTACCCCGAGCACGACCTCTTCATTCAGTCCATGAAGCTCAAGAACACGCTTCGCCACATCATGGGCGCCGACCTCATCACCCACCTCGGCCTCGAATACTACGACTAGAACTGGCTTCGCAGGCAGGAGTGCCTCAAGCGGAAGAACAAAGCCTCATCCGCAAGCGGGTGGGGCTTTTTTCTCGTCGTCTGGAGTACCTTCCTTCCTGGCTTCGGGGAGCCGGCAATTCACTTCTTAGCTCGAATCCCGCACGCCCAAAGTCCAATACCCCCCATGTCCTTCCGTGTGCTAGGTGAACGGAAGTTCATAGACCCACGGCATCTATCTGTCATGACCAATTTGCGGTCTAGTGGTAACAACAGGGAACTGGTGCTGTTGCCGGCAACCTCGAGCAGCACACAAGCGAAAGCGGGAGAAGGCACCATGAACGATCTCTTCCTTAAGCTTTATCTGGCAGCACAGTCCTCACTGGAGCGCGAAAACGGCCAGGGCCTCACCGAATATGCCATGGCATTCTCCGTCATCGCGCTTGGAACCGTCGCAGGTCAATCGGCGGTGGCAGCGAAGGTGAATCACACCTTCATCGCGGTCGCGTCAACTATCACCACCGCAATCGTGCAGTAATTCCGTCCACTGCCCCAGACTCGCCTCGGAGTTGCAGCGGCTCTCGCCTATCCAGCGGTCGCCTCATCACTCAGCAACTTCAGCGCCCGCCCGCCGACAATCACCTTCGCACCCACACTCTTCGCAATGAAGGGATTGTCGATGTTCTCTGTATTCATGATTTGACGCCATGGCTTGCCGCGCGGAGAAGAAGGCAGTCTAAACTCCACTCCCTCATCGGCAGCATTGATCAACATCAAAAAGCTGTCGTCAACGATCCATTGGCCGTTCTCGTCGGAGGTCTGCAGCGTGCACCCGTTCAACAGCAGAGCGATGGCTTTGGTCCATCCTGCATTCCATTCCTCATCCGATACTTCGTTTCCATTCGGATTGAACCAGTCGGCGTCCTTCTCCACGAGCACCAGGCTTCCATCTCTACGCCTGCGAATCTCGCGATCCTGAAAGAATTTCCTCCGGTGCAGATTCGGATGCTCCCGCCGCAGCCTGATAATTCTGCAGGTGAACTCGCGCAGCCGCCTCCGCCTCTCATCCAGATCCCAATCCATCCAGCTCAGTTCACTGTCCTGACAATAGGTATTGTTGTTTCCCATCTGCGAGCGGGCAATCTCATCACCCATCGTCAGCATTGGAACACCCTGCGACAACATCAACGTCGCGAGAAAATTCCGCATCTGCCGCTCGCGAGCCTCGTTGACCCTCGGATCGTCAGTTGGCCCTTCCGCGCCCATATTCCACGAATCGTTGTTGTCGGACCCATCGCGATTGTTCTCGCCATTCGCTTCGTTATGCTTCCCGTTGTAGCTCACCAGGTCGCAAAGCGTGAACCCATCATGTGCGGTGATGAAGTTAATGCTCGCATAGGGCTTTCTTCCGTCGAATTGATATAGATCGCTCGATCCGGTCAGCCTGTACGCAAAATCCGACAGCATCCCGCCGTCGCCCTTCCAGAAGCGCCTCACCGTGTCGCGATACTTTCCATTCCACTCCGCCCACAGAACAGGGAACTGGCCCACCTGGTATCCGCCTTCGCCCACATCCCACGGCTCAGCAATCAGCTTCTTCTCCGCCAGCGTCGGGTCCTGGTGAATGGTGTCGAAAAACGACGACAGCCTGCTCACATCGTGCAGTTCCCGCGCCAGCGTGGCGGCCAGATCGAAGCGGAACCCATCCACGTGCATGTGCGTCACCCAGTACCGAAGCGAATCCATAATCATCTTCAGCACCTGCGGATTGCGCACATTCAGCGAATTGCCAGTACCCGTGTAGTCCATGTAGAACTGCGGGTCGTCCTGCACGAGGCGGTAATACGTCGCGTTGTCCACGCCCTTCCAGCTCAGCATGGGGCCCATGTGGTTCCCCTCGCAGGTGTGGTTGTACACCACGTCGAGAATCACCTCGATCCCTGCCTTGTGCAGCGCCTTCACCATCTCTTTGAACTCGCGCACCTGTCCGCCCTGGTCGCCCGACGAACTGTACCGCGCCATGGGCGCAAAGTATCCCAGCGTGTTGTAGCCCCAGTAGTCCCGCAATCCCTTCTCGACCAGGTTTCCTTCATCGATGAAGTGGTGCACGGGCATCAATTCCACCGCAGTGATGCCAAGACTTTTAAAGTAGTCAATGCTCGCCGGATGTGCCAGCGCCGCGTACGTGCCACGCAGTTCCTCCGGAATAGCGGGATTGCGATAGCTGAATCCTTTCACGTGCGTCTCGTAGATCACCGAATCTGGCAGCGGGGTGTCCGGGGTGCAATCATCAGACCAGTCAAACGGATCGTGGATCACCACCGACTTCGGTACGCCGCGAGCGCTGTCCTGCGCGTCTTTCTTCATCGGATCGCCCGATGCAAGGTCATACGGAAAGATCGGCGCATTCCAATCTACGTCCCCCGATATCGCCTTCGCGTATGGATCCACCAGCGATTTCGCCGCATTGAAACGCATCCCATTCGCGGGATCCCACGGCCCATGCACGCGGAAGTTGTACAGCTGTCCCGGCTGGATGCCGTTCACGAATCCATGCCACACAAACGATGTGCGCTCCAACAGCGTGATGCAGTCAGTCTCGTTCCCATCCGCATCGTAGAAACACACATCCACGCGCGCCGCATATTCTGAAAACAGCGCGAAGTTTGTGCCTTTCTTGTATGCCGTGGAACCTAAAGGGTAGGGCTTTCCCGGAAGCAGCGTTCGGCTCATTAACCTCTACGATGCCGGGAACTTACCACTCGTTGTGTGTAGTGACGTATCTCAGTCGCGAACTATAGCTGGGTATGTCAGTCCAACTCAGGACCTGCGCATCGCAGGATCTCTACGCCGCCATCGCCTTCGCCAGCCGCCGAATCGTAAGGACCGTGATGTCATCTTCCTGGCCAAATGCCTTGGCCGCATCGGCGATGTAGAACGCGGATTGATTGCTCAGGTTGTGCACACGATCGAACCCGAACAGTTCGCCCGAGCCCTGTCGCGCCTCCACAACTCCGTCCGACATCATCAACAACCGGTCGCCCGGATGCAGATACAGCCGCACCTCGTCGTACTTCACATCCGGCACAACTCCTAGCGGCAATCCACCCGGGAGCCTCACTTCTTGAGTGTTAAGATACGGCGGCAGGTGTCCCGCATTTGCAATCACAACCTCGCCCTCGGGCCCGAACCAGACCGCCTGGCAGGTCGTGAAGCTCTCGCTGCCCTGCAGAACCCGATTCAGCGACTCCAGTACCCGCGCCGGCCTCTTCTCCTGCGTGTACCGCAGCACGCCCATTAACATCGACACATTCATTGCCGCCTGCATGCCGTGTCCTGCCACATCCCCCAAAATTACCAACAAACCGCCGTCGGGCGTAGTCTCCAGGTGAAAGAAGTCGCCACCTACCTCCGCCGCGGGTTTGTACACAGAATCAACTTCGTACCCCGGCGTCTCCACCGACTCGCGCGGAATCATCAGCTCCTGAACGCTTCGTGCAGCCTCCAGCTCTCCCTGCGCCCTTTCCTGCTCGTGGTGAATCCTCAGGAACCGCATGAAGATGATCACGATAATCGCCAGCAGGCCGGCAAAATCGGCAATCGCCGCGAAGTGAATCGGAATCGGCCCTGCCTCGATGGTCAGTGGAGACTGATAGGTGCCCCCGCCGAACTCGTTGAAACCGCCCGTAAGAATCGGCTCGGCAAGTCCCACCATCGTCAGGATCAGCGGAATCAGCAGCATTCCTGCCTCGTAGTTCCGCTTGATCGTGGTCACAATGAGGGTGAAGAAGACGAAAATTGCCCAGAACACGATCCAGATGACCGAGCAGACCATCACGGCCACAAGCACAATAGTCGCGGCTTTGTTGTGCCCCGCTACCAGAATCATTGGCGCGATCAGCGCAAGCATGGGCGCGGTGTAGCGCAGCCCTTTGATATACCATCGCCGCTTCAGCGCCAAAAACGATACTAGGAACTCGAAGTAAAGGTATGCCGAGAGCGCGATGAACTGCGTGTACAGCGCACCGAACCAGATGTTATCCAACCATGCTGAACTCCCGGCCTGATCGATAATGCCGATCGGCACCTGCACCAGCTCATGCAACGCCAGCCAGAGATACTCCGGGTGCCCCTTCTGGGTGAAGTAGAGCGTCAGCAGAAACACCGAAAGAAACAGCAGCAATACGGCAATGATCAGTCGCGGCAACCGCTCGAACAGTGTTCGCACCGACCACATATCCAGACTCTGTCGTAGATTGTCGGGGTTCCCCAGCCAGAACGTACGGCGATCGAAAAAGTTCGTATACCCCTTCAGCCCGAAGGGAACATACCAGGTCCTCACCGCCAGGACCAGTGACGTCTCACTGGGCGGAATATCCAGCTTGTAAAGCCGCGAAATCTGCTGGTACTCCGATTGGTCGTCCGCATGCGGTCCTCCGGGCAATACCAGCTTCCCGTTGGCAAACACTTCCGGCGCGGGACCGGTGCTCGACAAACTCGGACCGAGGCTCTGAGTCACTGGCAATTCGATCAGCAGGGCAATCGGCCCATGGTTCTCCGCCAGCCGGATGTGCAGCCGGAACCACGCATATTTGTCGTCTTGAGCCTTGAAGTCAGGGTCTGGATCGCCCGCGTCTGACACATCCGCAATCGTGCCGCTGGCGTCCCGAACCGCCCATCCCGAATCGTCGAACCCGGGTGACCCAGCCGCAGGATTTGAGGTGACTCCCACCCGCCATCCCTTGTTCAGCACCATCGGAGACCCTATGGTAGTGGCGTCCACAACCGGTCCTCCCGGCGGAAGCTGCCTCGCCTCGGGTTTCGCTGCCGGTGCCTCATGCCTGCCATGCGGATGCGATTGCAGGGCAATGCCTTGCGTGGCACAAAGCACAACAACCGCAATGGCCCATAACGATGCCCGACGCACGTCTCCTCCGCAGTTTGCTGCCGTGCTCACCACTTTAATTCACCCGGCGGCGCTCTCAAAGCGGAACAGCGGCGCGGAATCGACCCTCAACGCTGCTGGCGTCAACCTCTTGGTCCCGAACCTCCCGGAATGGCTCGAAATAGTGGAAACTTCCGCTCCCCTCCCGCGTCATACTAGCGTCTAATATGTGCAGGAAGCGGCACAACTGTCGGCAGTTGCATCGCAGGCTAGAGCAGACCAGAGGTGAGGTCATGACATCCATCAATCATTCCAAAGCGGCCATTTTCACGGCATTGGCGTTGGCTGTGAGCACCGCCGTATGGGCTCAGTCCAGCCCGCAGCCGAGTTCGCCCACCGATCCGTCCGCTCAATCCGCGCCGCAGTCCGCCCCGCCTTCGGCTCATCCTGCTCCTCCGGGAACTGTTCCGGTCACCGGCGATGCCCCTCCGAGCGTGTCTGATACAGACAAAGATAAGAAGGACTCAGCCGCGGCATCAGACACCCCCGACTGCGTTCCTGCTGCGAACGACAAGGACAAGAAAGATAAACACAAAAAGGACAAGAAGGATAAGAAGGACAAGGCCGACAAAAATAGTCCCTGCCCAGCGGGAACCGAGCCGGTCGCCGGTGATGTGGCGGCCACCAATGTCGATCCCGGAAAGATTGTTGAAGTAGGCAGCCAGAAGACCAACGTCAAGCCCGGCAGCATCGACGACGTGAGCGCGGTCGGCAATCGCGACATCGGCGGGCGCGGCTTCGGCAACTGGTACTCCACCGACACCGAGATCAAGATGGGCAAGATGTACGCCACCGAGATCGAAAAGAGCACCCGTTTCATCACCGATCCGGTGGTCACCGAATACGTAAACCGAGTCGGTCAGAACATCGTCAAGAACTCCGACTGCAAGGTCCCGTTCACCATCAAGGTCATCGACTCCGACGAGATCAACGCCATGGCCCTCCCCGGCGGCTTCTTCTACGTCAACTCCGGCCTGATCCTGAACGCGGATGAGGAAGCCGAACTCGCCGGCGTCATGGCCCACGAGACTGCCCACGTCTGCGCGCATCACGCTGTCCGCGAACAGACCCGCATGAACTACGCTCAGCTCGGCACCATCCCGCTGATCATGATGACGGGCTACAGCTGGAC
>Ga0070683_100003419_pt1 | contig 12879 bp, 8 predicted proteins | sample KBSC713LmetaG_FD_64662 | JGI IMG/M metagenome (GOLD analysis project Ga0070683, IMG submission 64662) | Corn rhizosphere microbial communities from Kellogg Biological Station, Michigan, USA - KBS C7.1-3L metaG | ecosystem: Host-associated > Plants > Roots > Rhizosphere ...
TCAAAACCGCGGTCGCGATTTACTTCTGCCGGCGTTGAACCAGTCGTGGTTTTGGGTTTTGACAGAGAAGAGCTACCCGGGCTGCATCTCTTTATGAAAAACAAAGCAACTGCAAGTATCACCAATAGAGTTAAAGGAAGTGCTTTTTTCATGAAGTTTGATATTGCCGGTAAGACGGCAAGGCGGTAAGAAAACATTCATCTTTCCGTCTTATCGTCTTCCCGGCTATTTTAAATCCAACCATAAAATATTTTCGAAAAACGACTTTAATAATACACCTCACTCCAGTATCTTGAAAACCTGGTTCCCCATTTAACTTGCAACTCCTCATCGGTGATTGGCAAATTCAATTCCTGTTTTATCGCAAGCACAGGCAAATTGATACCAGCGCCAAGGCCCGCAACAATGGTGCCCTGCACCCTTGGATTGATCTCAATGATCAAAGCTTTTCCTTCCAAAGATCGTTTTACCTGGATGCCGATGTTCCCGTGCAACTGAAGTTCCCTTATGATCTCCGTGCAATATGTGATGATATCTTTGTCATTTACAAATTCACCTTCAACAGAAATTCCGTTTATCATTTTGGTACGCAATCGCGGAATGACCAATTTGACGTCTCCATGATTAGCCACGCAATCCACCGAATATTCCTCACCAGGTAAGTATTCCGTTACCAGCAGTTCCGGGAATGGCTTTGAAGAAAGAATGCGCATCGCATCCCAGAATGAAATATAAGTCGAATTTGGTTTTGCATTAAACAGGAGGTCGTGCTCATCGATGTCGTTTGCAATAATCCGAAATCCCCTGCTTCCGTTGGCAACAGATGGCTTGAAGCAAATACGTTTTTGCAAACTGCTTAATTCTTCGACTGCCAATTCAAATTGATCTATATTTTCTACAACCCTGTACTTTGGCACATCAATGCCCCTCCATTCCAGGAATTGGTACAGACGGCTTTTGTTATTGGCGATCTCGAGAGAATCAATCTTGCTAACCAAAATTCTTGTTTCCTGTTCTTCAAATTTTCTTTTATTCTGCGCCAGCGGAATGAGCTCTTTGGTTACGAGCGGCAAAACAACATGAATGATCCTCCTTTCACAAATCGAAAGAAGCTGTTCGATAAAATTTTCGTCGTGCGCGAAAGGGATCTTCTCAAATTCTGCGTTTAACCATCGCCCGGTTGCATTTGGGTCTGCGTCGGCTGCAATAACCTTTATTTCCGGACTTGAATGCAAACATTTGAGAATGCCCGCGGCACCGGGAGCGCCGGCACCAGTCATCAGAACATTGAAGCCCCCTGTCCCCCTGAAGGGTGAACTTAGATCGGAATTTTCTTTATTTGCAACCATTAACTGAATTCGAAGTAAAAATAATTTTGTCAAAATGACTGTACGGAAGCTTCCTGCCCATACAGTTGGTCCTTAAATTTCAATGAAGGCGAGGAAATAAATTTTCCAATTCCCAACTCATTCCATTTTTCGTCTACTGCCTTTATAGTTGCATCATCAGCGACAATGATGTTAGGCCAGTCACGGTGAAAATCATCAAACTCTTTTGTTTTTCTAGTGCCGTCGAAACCCATGCACGCAAAAGGTTTGAGGTTTGAGGTTTGAGGTTTAAGGTTATTACCTTCCGCCTTAAGCCCTATACCTTTCACCTCGGAGAGCATGTGGTCTCTCTTCGGATCAAGATTGTTGCAACATCTCCATAGTGCAATTGGCAGATCATTGGCATCAACAGTATGCTCGACGTACAGGATCATTTTGATTCCTTCGATCCCCGGTAGCTCGCAAATTTGTTCATGTAGTTGCCTGATATGCCCCTTCCTGTTTTTTTCAACTGAAATGATCAAACATGGAATTTCTTTTTTAAGTAGTGAAGAGTTTATCTTGTGAATCTCTGGAAATTTATTTCTGATATAACGTTCATCGACCTCATAACTCATAACTCTTACCTCATAACTCTCCTCTCTCTCTTCCTCAAACTTCATCGTTCCATCAATACACATCTTTCCTCCGAAACCCAATTTGCTGCAGCTATGATCCAGTACATCCATAGGCCCTTGCGAAAAATAAATATCAGTGGCGGGATTTAGATTTTTGAAAACTTCTCGTGCAACACTTTCATAATCTCTCAAATCAAGTGAGTCACGGAAAGCCCCTCCCCCGGGGGGGTTTGGGGAGGCTAACACCAATATTTTATTGAACATCATTTGTCCCGCACCCCACATCGCATTCATTACTTTTTGCCCCTGGCCCGCGTAGTCTTTTTTGATCTTTACAATTACCAAATTATGAAACACACCCTCTACGGGCATATCCATGTCAATGATCTCGGGGACCATTGTCATTTTTATTGGCGCTAAGAAAATTCTTTCGGTTGCTTTACCCAACCATGCATCTTCCTGTGGAGGAATACCGACGATGGTCGCTGGATAAACGGGATCTTTTTTGTGTGTAATAGCTGTGATATGAAACCGCGGATACCAGTCGGGCAGTGAATAATAACCAGTGTGATCACCGAACGGACCTTCCCAGATCATTTCGTCATTTGGATCAATATAACCTTCAATAATAAAATCGGCATCAGCCGGAACTTCGACTTCGGGTTGCGTGATGCATTTTACCAATTCTACTTTTTTCTTTCTTAAAAAACCAGCGAGCATGTATTCATCCACATTTTCCGGAAGAGGAGCTGTTGCTGAATATGCGTACACAGGATCACCACCCAGTGAAACAGCGACCGGCATTCGTTTATTCAACTTTTTATATTCATTAAAATGCTTAGCAGAGACTTTATGTTTATGCCAATGCATGGCGGTAAGTGTTGGACCAAACACCTGCATGCGATACATGCCCACATTACGTGTTCCTGTACTGGGATCTTTTGTATGAATGACCGGAAGTGTTACAAATGGTCCTCCATCCTTTGGCCAACATGTGATAACGGGAAGCTTCGTAACATCAGGCCCGCCCAAACTGCCAACTGCCGGCTGCCGACTGCCAACTGCCGACTGCGAACTGCTCGTCATCACAACCTCCTGGCACTCCCCTCTCCCACTCTTTACCTTCGGCATCCATGAAGCAAACTGGTTGAGTTTGGGAAGTAGTTTTAATTTATCAATGATGCCTTCTTTTGGTGAAGCCAGTAACTTAAAAAGTTCTTCGATTTGTTTTGCAACATCGTCCAGGTGCTCAACACCAAGAGCCATGCACATTCTTTTTTCACTGCCATAAGCATTCATGAGTACCGGGAACTCATAACCTGAATTTTCAAACAACAATGCTTTGCCGCCGCCAGGTTGTTTGCTTATCCTGTCGGTGATTTCTGCCATTTCCAGTTTGGGATCGACATAAGATTTTATACGAATTAATTCTCCTGCCTTTTCTAATGCTTCAATGAATTGTTGCTGGTTCTTGTATGCCATGATGGACAAAGGTAGGTTACAAAATTTTTTTATTTAAAGGGATTCGCTCAGCAAATTTGGATATTGAATATTTGGATATTGTAATCGATGCAAGATTTTTGCTTTTTCGGGTTTACAACAGGCGGGCCAGGTTGTATTGCAACGAATGACATGAACAAAGGATGGGATGGAACATACAGGAATAAAAGCTTGACCAGGGTGTTTACATTTACATGGTTGATTATTCCTCTAAAGAAAACAAAATTCTTCGGCCAAAAGGAATAGTGACGTTGCTGAGATAAAAATCAAAGTCATCTTCCTTTATGCCCGGGGTCTGTCTTTCATTTTTTTTGATAGAAAGCGTGTGTGGTTATTCTGCAAGACCCCAGGCGGACTGAATTTGATTTTTTTCACCACATAGATTTACGCATGGTTCCTCCTACTCCTGACTGTCTAATTGCATCAAACCGACGCGCCACCAATTCGGAAAATAAAAAGCAGAATAGAATTACGGGACGATGAACGCCTGCCGGTCAGGCAGGGATTGCGACGCAACAGGTGCTGCCATGAAAAGTGAAAGCAGGTATACAGATGCTTCGCTGCGCTCAGGATGACAAATTGATGTAGCAGGATGACAATAATGTACAAGATCAATGAACAGAAGGACACCCATACCCTTTCTTCTTTCCTCCGAAGAAATTACCTCCGCCAAAAACACCGCTCCTGTTGCTGTTGTCACCGGTACCGAGCCTGTAGGTAAGATGTAGGCCCAGCATATAATAACTATCCTTATGTTTTACCCCACCGCGCTGTGCTCCCTTCGCCGGATAATTGGGGTTTCCGCCGGGCACCTCATCACCGCGATAAGACATGTCAACAGCCAACTGTCCTTTAGCCGCTAACAGATCTGCAGGATCAACGTAGCTGGCACTTACGTCGTCGACATAATCGGTAAACAGTTTCCGCAGTCCTAATTCCAGGCCGAGACGGAGCCTGTCATTAAATGCATATTTTACGCCTGCACCAAATGGCAATGCCAATTGAGTAAGTTTATAAGGCTTGCGATCGGGATAAGCTGAAAGTCCCTCACCTTCTGTACTCAATGGTTTTAGAAATACCTTATCGGTTGAATTTTGGTAAGCATAAGGATTAAAATGAAAAAAAGCAAGGCCACCGAAAACATAGGGAGAAAATGGCTTTTCGTCGAGGTTAAAAAAATAATATTCCCCAATCAGGCTAAATTCACTGATATGGGTTTCGAAAGAAAGATTACGTGCACGCAATGTTGAATCATCACTATTACGATCGGCACCGCCCACCACGGTATAGGTATATCCAAGGCGAGCCATGATCTGTGGTGTCAGCTCGTAATTGAGAGTAACGCCAAGGGCTCCATTGGTCACTTTTTTGGGAAATATCTTTTTTGTAAGGTCGCCCGAGTAAGCAGCAAGCCCGCCGAAAATACCCACGTGGATATTTTGAGAAAATGAGGAAAGCCCCATCAAAAGCAAGCAAGCCAGTAATCGAATTTTTAGCATAAACTCAAGGTTTAGATTTCCACGCAAAATTAAAGCCGGGTAAACACCTTTTAACAACGAAAAAATAGGAAAATAAGTATCTGACCCGGTCGAAAATGATGCTCAAGGCCCAGGGAACAAGGAACAAGGGTCAAGGCTCAAGGTTCAAGGTTCAAGGCTACAACATGCGCGAAATTTCTTTCCTTGTACCTTGAATCTTGTGCCTTCCAGATATATCAATTTATTCGGGCAATAGTCCCGATTTAATTATTTTTATCACTATTTAAACCCAATAATATGCGATCACTCGTTTTCGTATTTGCCGCGGTTGTGCTTGTGGCAACTCTTTCCTGCAATACAAAAGTGGAAAACACATCTGCAAAAAAAGATTTTTTAGCATCCAATCTTGATACCACGACGTCGCCCGCTCAAGACTTTTTTCAATATGCGAATGGAGGTTGGATAAAGAACAACCCAATACCGGGTGACCAGGCTGCATGGGGAATTGGAAACCTGGTAAATGAAGAGAACCTGAATCGGTTGAAAGCCATCAATGAAAAGGCTGCCGGTGCAAATGCTGCAAAGGGAACGGCTGATCAAAAGATCGGTGATTTCTGGAAAACGGCGATGGATAGTGCAAAGATCGAGCAGCTTGGTTTGAAGCCATTACAACCCTGGTTTGACAAGATCAATTCGATCACTGATGTAAAATCGCTGATCACAACTGTAGCTGAATTAAAAAAAATAGGGTCGTCAACATTGTTCACAGATTATGTTTCGCAGGATGAAAAGAATAGTGAAGTGATGGCTTACAAACTCGCGCAGGGCGGCATCGGTTTGCCTGAAAGAGACTATTATTTTAATGCTGACCCCTCTGTTGCAAACATTCGCAATGAGTATGTAAAATACATTGGAAAACTATTGACGATGGCCGGCGATGACAGTGTAACCGCCGCCGCAACAGCGAAAAATATTATGACCCTGGAAACAAGATTGGCCAAATCATCCCGCAAACTGGAAGACCTGAGGGATGATTACAGAAACTATAATAAAATGGCACTGACTGATCTGCCAAGGCTTTCAGCCAATATTGACTGGACAAATTATTTTGGGATCTCCGATGTAAAGAATGTCGATTCGGTGATCGTGGGCCAACCGGAATTTTTTACTGCACTGAACCAGGAATTGAATTCAACCCCTATTGGTGTTTGGAAAAGTTATGTACGATTTAATCTCATCAATGATTTTGCGGCAACATTGCCTGATAAATTTGGGATAGAAGCTTTCAATTTTAATAAATTATTCAGCGGTGCCAAAGAGAGAAGACCAAGATGGAAAAGAGTTTTGCAAAATGAGAATAACCTAATGGGAGAATTACTGGGCCAGTTATATGTGAAAGAATTTTTTAGCGAAACTGCAAAGAAGAGGTATGAAGACATGGTAGAGGCTATTCGCGACGCTTTGAAAAATCATATCAGTGAATTGACCTGGATGAGTGACAGCACCAAACAAAAAGCTTTTGCCAAGTTAGCGGCCATGAAGAAAAAAGTTGGTTATCCCGATAAGTGGAAAGATTTTTCTGCGATGGAGATCGGTACTGAAAGTTATGTACAAAATGTCATCAACGCGAACAAATGGTGGCATAATTACAACTACAACAAATTGGGAAAGCCTGTCAATCGTGATGAATGGGGTATGAGCCCTCAAACATATAATGCTTATTATAATCCTTCCAATAATGAAATTGTTTTACCGGCGGGAATATTTACAGTGCCGGGATACATGGACGATGAACTCGACGATGCCCTAGTTTATGGATATGCTGCGGCTTCAACGATAGGTCACGAGATCACCCATGGTTTCGATGACCAGGGAAGAAAGTATGATGCCAAAGGAAATCTTTCGAAATGGTGGACGGACAAAGACTCCATTGAATTTACAAATAGAGCCCAGATGATCATTAACCAATTCGGCGAGTTTGAGCCGGTGAAGGGGTTTCACATCAATGGAAGTGCAACGCAAGGCGAAAACATTGCTGACCTCGGAGGCATTGTTTTAGGTCTTGATGCCTTCAAAAAAACAGAACAATATAAAAAAGGAGAAAAGATCAACGGGCTTACACCTGTGCAGAGATATTTCCTTGGTTACGCATTGGGTTGGTTGGGGCACGAGCGTGAAGAAATATTGCGCAACCAGGTGATGACCGATGTGCATTCGCCAGCCAAATACAGAGTGAATGGGCCTTTTGCTGACGTGGATGAGTTTTATACGGCATTTAATATAAAGCCGGGAGATAAAATGTACAGGACGGATAGCTTGAGAGTGCGGATATGGTGATACGAATGTTTTTTTAACACGAATTAAAACGAATTACACGAACGAAGGCTCTCCTGCTTTGGGAGCATTTCACGGATATAATTTTTATGTCACTGAACACTGAGCAAAGAAATTTTTCTGTGCTTCTGTGATTCCCTGCCTACGGGCAGGCAGGTGCGGCAATGAAATGATTTATCATGACAACTCCTTCCAATACGCTCAAAGATCAGATCCAGGGAACATGGTGGTTATTGTCGCGAGAGGATTACACAAAGGATGGGCAGAAAAGAATTGATCCAATTTTGGGTTCGGATCCAGTTGCTATCCTTGTGTATGCAAATAATCACTTCGCAGCGCAGTTCATGAAAAGAGACAGAAGTGTAGATACAATGATGAACGCTACTGGAGCGGGACAAAATAATACTTCGGCCATTGGAGGATACGATGCCTACTTCGGAACTTACGAAGTGAATGATGAAACAAGACAGGTTGGACATACACTTGTTGGTTCAATAAACCCCACAAATATTGGGATCACGGTTTATAGAACTCTGACGGTAGAGGAGGATAACTTAATTATTCAACTTGACACAACGACGCAGGAAGGAGAAGCCGTGACACGAACGCTGACCTGGAAACGGATCGGATAAAAATCAGTGTAGTTATCGAGATCATTTCAGCCAACAATTCTTAAGAAACACAGAAGGTATACAGTAAGCAGTCCTTATCTTTAACCAATAAGGACAAATCATGCATCAAATCCGGCAATGCTTTCTTCTAATTGTAGTCATCATGTTATCTGCAGGCGTATCGGCACAAACGGTGCATCAAAATACAGGCTGGTTTGCCTGGTTTAATTCTTATAAATTGTCACGCCATTGGCGTTTGCATTTCGACGGGCAGTTGCGTTCCGCTGATAACTGGGATTATGTAAAAACTGTACTTGTGCGTCCGGGGATTACTTATGCTTTTAATTCCCGCAATGCCGTAGCACTTGGCTATGCTTATATAGCAACTTATAACCGACCCGCGGCAAACGCCTCAAAAACCAGACTGGACGAAAGTCGTATTTGGGAACAATATATCAATACTACAAAGATCGGCAGGGCTTCGCTGCAAAACCGTGCAAGGCTTGAGCAAAGATTCATTGAGCGAGCTACAGAGAATGTCTTTTCCCAGCGATTACGTTACTGGGTACGAACAATGATTCCCTTTATAAAACCAAAGACTTCTTTTAACAAAGGCTTCTTTGGAGCCGTACAAAATGAGATCTTTCTTAATGTCCAGAATAAAGACAAGATCAATGAAAGTCTTTTTGACCAGAACAGGGCATATTTAGCAATCGGGTATCGCTTTAGTCCAAAGATCGATATTGATGCCGGTTATATGAATCAATTCGTGAAGGGTGCCACGACTGATGTTTCGAATAACATCATTCAAATGGCGGTATACACCAGGTTTTGAATCATTCGTCGCGCTTTACTGCGTACGTGAAAATAGCCCGGTATAGTCAATCCCCAATCCCGGTTCATTTGAATAAATAACTTTCCCATAATCATAGGAAAGACCAGTAGCAATATCTTCTTCGAGAAGCAGTGGTCCATCCATATCAGCATAGTCAACCAAAGGAAGTAAATGAGCAATGGCGGCGGAGCCAATCGTTGATTCATTCATGCATCCCAGCATGACCTGTAAGTTAAGTTCCCTAGCTTTCTTTATCATTCTTAACGCAGGAGTAATGCCACTGCATTTGGTGAGTTTTATATTGATACCATGAAAATGTTCTTTGCATTTTTCAACATCATTTTCAAATACACAGGCTTCATCTGCAAACAGTGGAAGCGATGATTCTTTACAAAGTACTTTCATTCCTGCCCAATTATCCTTTGCCAGTGGCTGTTCAACAAATTCAACACCGAGTTCTTTCAATTGGGGAATTAATTTCAACGCGGTCTCAACGTCCCAAGCCGCATTCGCATCTACTCGCAATATGGCACTTGTATTTTGTCTCAATGCTTTTACAATAGCAATATCATCCGGAGTTCCTACTTTCACTTTGTAGATGGGCCAGGGCCTTTCTTTTATCTTGGCGATCATCTTGTCAATACTGTCGATCCCAATCGTATAGTCCGTTAAAGGACTTTTTGTGATGTCACCATTCCAGAATTCATAAAGCTTTTTTCTTTTCATCTTGCCATACATATCCCAGGCAGCCGTGTCGAGTGCGCAAACCAGGAAATAATTTTGAGGAAAGAGATGATGCAGGTAATGCCAGTAACGATCGGGGTCAGTGAAGGCAAATTTTTCGACAAGGGTTTTTTTTCGTTCAAGGTCTTCGATCATTTTCTCCACCGGGATATTGTAATAACTGATCGCTGGCGCTTCGCCATAGCCCTTCCAACCGGAACCTTGCCTGCCGGCATGCAGGTTTTCCAATTCAACAATAAAAGTAGGCTGATGAGTTTTTGTTCCCTTCGAAATGGTAAAAGGATGACGAAATTTCAAGTCGTATTTCCAATAGTTGACTTTCATAATTGCAAAGAAAAATGTTTCATCCAAAGGGGCAAAATAGTGAACGCTATTGCGTAGTTTCCTGTTCCTCTTATTCTTAATTGGTAACGCAAAGGACGCAAGGGAAAGAAGCGTGAATTTATGGAGCGTTTTTATTTGAGTGTCTGCGTAGTTTGGATCTTGCCCAGAACAATTCAATATGTGGTACTGGACCGAGGCCAAATAATGTGTAAATAGTCGCCATCAACGTCCGCTGTGAACTACGTATCCCTTCAGCTCTTCATTAAATTCATTTTGCTTTAAAAGATCTTCAAGAGTAAGGTGCATCCGGTACCGCCAGTAATATTTTGGAATAGCCGGAACGTTTATCCTTTCATCATTTGGATTTTGGCGACGGAGTTTTTCACTCATACCTAATATGTCCTGCAACTGGAAGATGCTCCACATAGCAGGACAATACAGATGCTGTAACACAATAGCACGATTGACCCATGCTTCACAGAAATAAGGAGCGTCACCGTGCTGACGTAGTATATTGTTATAAAAATGTTGCGTACGGCTCCGATCCTCTTCCCACCAGCCGCGGATGGTGCTCATGTCATGTGTGGACGGAGTGACGACTGATAAATAAGGAGCATCGTTTGGATGAAAGAATTCTTTGGTTGCATCTTTCGGCATTCGCTGAATTTCTAAACTCAGAATTCCCAATTGCTTCATTACATCAGGCACGCAACGAGGAACCATGCCGAGATCCTCGCCACAGATCAGCATGTTGGTTGCGCGTTTTAAATAAGGAAGCTTGTGCATCGCTTCCTTTCTCCAGAAATCATCCTGGCGGCGAAAGAAATAATCAACATACAGGTCTTTCAACTTTTGTTGTGTGTTCCACTCGAGATAATGGAATGACGAGGTATTATCCACACCAAAACGGAAATGGAATTTTTCAGCCTCCGAATTTTCTTCTTCAAAAAGAATGACATTTGAAATAAGATCTGACAATCCCTGCCTGATGATTTTGTTCTCGTCTGTATCATCAAGACTTGCAAAATAATCCTGCACTTGCCGCTGCGTAGCTATTCCCATTTCCAGTTCATAATTTCCCTGCTCATTAGTAATAATAAACTCTCTTTTCACCCTGTCAGCATATGCACCGAAGGTGTGACTGAGAATTTGATCATTGATAAAAGGTTTGCAATAACGATAGTAGTCAAACCAAATGCCTTTTTCACCAAATTCTCTTACATCTACAGGTATTGCGCGAACAAAATATCCCATAATACCCTCAATCGCATTCATAGGAATACTCCATATCCGGAAGAAACCAAGAATATGATCGATACGAAATGCATCGAAGTAATTACTCATTTGCTCAAATCGCTGCCGCCACCATGCAAAACCATCCTGCTGCATGCGTTTCCAATTGTATGTGGGGAAACCCCAATTCTGCCCTTTCACGGCAAAATCATCAGGCGGTGCGCCGGCCTGCATGCACATATTGTACAATTCAGGCGCCATCCATGCATCGCAACCATAGCGGTAGATTCCGATAGGAATGTCACCTTTCAGCACCACTCCCTTTTTATGAGCATAGTCCGCAGCGTCCTTTAACTGGAGATGCAGATGATACTGGATAAAATATTGAAGCGCTATCTCATTAAACGTTTTTGAAGCAGGTGAAGATAATTTTTCAATATCCCGGGGATCATATACTCCGTTTGTATTCCATTGTTGAAAATCCGAAGTGCCATTCTTATCGCGGAAGTAACAAAAACTTGCATACGGCACGAGCCAATGCTTGTTGGCGTCAAAGAATAACTGATAATCTTCACTGGCAAAGCATTCTGTTCCCGACAAGTCATACAGTTCCTTCAGCATGGCAAGTTTGAACCTCATTACCTGTTCGTAATCCACTTCGGCAAGATCATTTAACTGTTTTTGTTTTCGTTTAAAAGCACGAACCTTACCAGAATGCGACTTACCGGCAACTTTTTCAAGGTTTACATAAATAGGATGTAAAGCAAAAGCGGAAATAGCTGCATAAGGATACGAATCTGTCCAGGTGTGTGTCGCTATTGTGTCATTTACCGGAAGCACCTGGATCAGTTTCAAACCGACTGCTTTGGCCCAATCCACTAACAGCTTGAGATCAGTAAACTCACCGACGCCAAAGCTATTTTTACTTCTCAGGCTAAATACGGGTATTGCAACTCCCGCACCTTTCCATGTATTGTTAGGCAAATGAGCAAAGCCGTCCTGTATTATCGTTATTTTCTTTTTTGCTGATTCAATATATAATGAACGATTCTTGCCATTCTCATAGCCAAGAAATTTTTTTTCCTTTTTGTTATAGACACCATATTTATAAGCGAGAGGAAAATCTTCCTGGGAAAGATCTGTTTTAAGTGTCCACCAATGGCCTTCTTGATTCATCAGCAAAGGTTTCCCGGTGGACCAGTTATTTAAAGCATTTGCAGTTCCAGTCAAACACAGCACTTCATTTTTTTGCAGCAAAGGAGCTTTTACTTTAAAGATGTGCGTGATACGTTTTGAGTCTTTATCTTTTCCTCCGGACGTAGCCTTCTCCAACAGTGTTTTTTGAAATGGAGCGGTAAAAAATGCGTTTTCAAATTCGCCGGCATGGTTCCAGGTATCTATGAATTGCAATTCACTAATTCCATTTTTTCCAACGCTTGCTATGCGATCATTGCCGAATTCCGGTATCACCTCTCCGTCGCTCGTCTTTAAAAGATATTTGTATCGAAGCTGACCCAGTTTTTTTTGCTTCACTTCAATGGTCGCCGCCCACATCTCGTCATTGAGATAAGTCATGAGCAGGGCATTTGACACCTCATCATTACCTAACTCCTCAGTATTGCCACTTATTAAAAGACTTTGTCCATACTCGGTATGAAAACGCAAATAGAATTGAACTTTCATCAGCAAGCTTTATAGTTGGTTTGGTGAAGAAACTTTGTGTTTTTAGGACACATTAGTTAGCGAAAATAAAAAAAAGCTCCATTGAGTGTGTTTTTATTTGCTGGATTTAAATGAATGATCTCAACAAGAATCTGATGATGGCAGCAGAAAATTAAAACACCAGAACGGTAAACCGGAAATTTGAAATTCAAT